>Ga0308157_10001755_pt1 | contig 40855 bp, 34 predicted proteins | sample PhyBR1_FD_201035 | JGI IMG/M metagenome (GOLD analysis project Ga0308157, IMG submission 201035) | Phyllosphere microbial communities from UC Gill Tract Community Farm, Albany, California, United States - DLSLB.R1 | ecosystem: Host-associated > Plants > Phyllosphere > Unclassified | place: USA... | reverse complement strand
GGATAAAGGCGTTTGCCACTTGACCAAAGTTTTGATTACGGACGGCAGCGTCGTGAATGGTGACCGTTACTACGATTTTATCGACATCCATAGGAACTTGTGCAAGGTTGACTTTGATAACTTCATCGTCGCCATCGCCTTCACCGGTGCGGTTGTCGCCGGTATGCTCAACCGCGCCGTTATCAGATTTAAGCTGATTATAAAAAATAAAATCATGATCGCCGCGAACTTTTCCGGCATTGCTGAGCAAAAATACGCTGGCATCCAAGTCAAACTCCGCCCCCGAGGTTGCGCGCTCATCCCAACCAAGACCGATTAATAGTTTGTTTAGAGTAGGGTCAGTTTTGGTGAGCGATAAATTGCCGCCTTTACTAAGAGATAACGCCATAAGTTGTCCTTATTGTCATTGTGAATAAAAATAATCTTTCTATCATAGCAACAAAAAATGGCGCAATCAAAGCCGATTGCGCCATCGAAAGTTTTTTAATCAACAAAATTTTAAATACAGACCTGATTAGCGGTGGCGAATCTCAAAGCTTTGGTGAATTGGCTTTTTAGGATTAAAGTCAAAGCCGATGGTCTGAGGTGTAATATCAGTTACCTCATAGCGCTCGCGAAGATTTTCATCCAATTCAAATCGGGTAAAGTTATTAGAAAAATACAATACGCCACCTGCACTCAAGCGGTTCATTGCGCGATTGATCAATGCTGAATGGTCGCGCTGAACGTCAAACGTCCCTTGAAACTTTTTGGAGTTTGAAAAGGTTGGTGGGTCAATAAAAATCACATCAAATTGCTCAGTATTGCTTTTAATCCACTCAAAAATATCTGCCGCTTCAAAGTTGAATTTGCTTCCCATGACGTCCAAACCGTTGAGCGCAAAGTTTTGCTTGCCCCAATCGAGATAGTTTTGTGACAAATCCACGCTGGTGACTTTTTTTGCGCCACCCATTGCCGCGTGAACGCTTGCGGTACAAGTATAAGCAAATAAGTTGAGCACCGATTTGTTCGCGCTTGCCGCTTTAACGCGCGCGCGCATATTGCGGTGGTCAAGGAACAATCCGGTATCTAAATAATCGGTAAAGTTAACGTAAAAATAAGCGCCATCTTCTTTAACGATATAAAATTTGCCGCGCTTTTCGGTGGTATTTTGCTTGCGGTATTGCTCATTTCCTGATTGCCGAGCTCGCGTTTTGATAAACACCTGCTCACGGTTGACGCCAAGCACTTCACGGATGCCAAGCAGCGCCAAATTAAAGCGCTTTTTGGCAGTTTCAGGGGGGATGCTTTTTGGTGGCGCGTACTCTTGAACGTGAACGTAATCGCCATAAACGTCAATCGCCACTTTAAAATCGGGCAAATCAGCATCGTAAACCCGAAGGGAGGTCACGCCCTCTTTTTGAGCTTGTTTTTTTAATTTACCAAGATTTTTTTGCAAGCGATTGATAAAGTCTTGAGCTTCCTCACTTTGAATTTCGCGTTTTTCAAATCGAGTAATTAAATTGTCAGGCTTAACTTTATTGAGCTTGCCAAAGCGAAAATAAACGGTAATCGCGCCGTTATGACAGCGCAGCGTTTGCGGCTCAATAATGGGCAATACGTCCGCTTGCTCAACCTTTGTTGCCAAAATCCCAAGCATCGGCGTGATGGGCGTGCCAATAAAGCTGTCTTGAAGCAACAGTCCCAAACCTTGATACAGCGGTCGGATGCTGTCTTCTGTTCCCAAACGCTCCCCATAAGGCGGGTTGGTGATAATTAACGGTCGGGTAAACTTATTGTCATTAATAAACGCCTGCAATTTACCTTGAAGTTGGCTTAACGGTCGCTGCTCAATGGTGAGATGCGGCAATAAATCTTGAAGTCCTGCGGCAATCAAGTTTTTTTGAGTGGCAATGATTGCGCCAATATCCGCATCAAAAGCGGCAACAAAGGGCAATGTCTCAGGAGTATCAATTGCTTGGGCAAGCGCCGTTTCAAATCGTGATTGCGCGGTCTCAATCATCGATTGCCAAAGCTCCTCATCATGATACTGCCAGTGGTAAAAGCCAAATTGCCTAGCGGCTTTATCAATGCCCACTGGATAATCGCAGTGCATGAGTAGCGCTTCGATGATAAAGGTTCCTGAACCGCACATCGGATCAATCAGCGCATCAAGCTTCGTCTTTTGGTCTTTTTCGTGCCAACCTGCGCTATAAAGTAGGGCAGCGGCAAGGTTTTCTTTTAATGGCGCCTCGGTCATTGCCACGCGGTAGCCACGGCGATGAAGGCTCGTTCCGGACAAATCAAGATAAAGCTCGGCTTGCTTGTCATTGACCGTTGCAAAAATCGCAAAATCCGGCTGACGGCTATCCACACTGGGTCTTGCGCCCATTTTTTCGTTAAAGGTGTCGGCAATGGCATCTTTAATTCGCAGCATAGCAAATTGCTGATTGACCGCCACGCGTTTATCGACCGACAAGCGAATGGCAAAGGTATCCTCAACACCAAACTGCTCGCACCAATCGACCGATTTTGCTAAGCCGTATAACTGCTCGGCAACGTCATACTCGGTATTGACATTTTTGCGTTTGATCGGCAACAAAACCCGCGACGCCACTCGCGACCACAGACAAATGGTATATAACTCTTTAATCGTGCCGTCAACGGACAACCTGCCGGTGCTTTTAATCTCGCTGTTGATCCCAAAGCTTGCAAGTTCGGTTTGAAGTGGCAGCTCAAGACCATCGGCGCAAGTGATGATAAAGGGTTGCAAAGGGCGAGCGGGAGTTGTCATACACATTCCTGACCAAAAGTTAGCTTACAAATCCTGTCATTTTAGCACAGTTTATAAGCGATAACTTGGCGGCTTTTTGAGTTGATTGACTAGGATCACTGGCGCCACTCAGTTACGAAGAAGGCTTGGCATCGTTTGGCTCAGCGACTTGAACTGTGGTGGCAAAGGGTTTGGTTGGGATGGGATACTCCACATCTTTTGGCATCAACAGGCGCATATGTGGATAAGGCGTTGAAATATTAGCCGCATCAAAGGCAACTTTAATATGCTCGTATAAATCTTCTTTGATTTTAGGAATTCGGGCAACGGATGCCGGCTTCACCCAAAACCTGACGATAAAAAATACCCCGTAATCGCCAATTTCAGAAACCGTTGCCGATGATTCAGGTCGCGTGAGTACCACATCGGTATCGCTTAATACTTTTAAAATGACCTCGCGGGCATTGGCAATGTCGTCTTCAAAAGCAATCCGGACTTTAATATCAAAGCGGACGAAGTTTTTAGACGTTAAATTAATCACCTCAGAGGATGCCATGGTAGCATTAGGAATAATCACGGTGACGTTATCGCGGGTTAAAATATGCGTCGTTCGCAAAGAGATGACCACCACGCGACCTTCTTTGTCATTAATACTGATCCAATCGCCGACCTGAAACGACTGCTCAAGCAAAATGGTGATCCCAGCAATAAAGTTGGCAAGCGTTGATTGCGCGGCAAAACCGACGGCTAAACCGACAATCCCAAGACCGGCAACCAGCGAGACGATATCAAAGCCAAATTGTGCCAATACGCTTGCCAGTCCAAGCACCAAGATCAGCACCGATAAAATATTTTTTAATAACTGCTCAATGGACGCGCTCAAACCATAATGTTGCAAGATCTTATGGATAATGTGCCCCGATGATGTCCAAAGCACGTAATAAATCCCTGCCCAAATACTTGCCTTTGCGGTTGCTTTGACCGTGGCAGGGGCGATATTAATTTGGCTCATAATCGCAATCAAACTTGCCACAATCCACATGTAGCGCAGCACTGAGCGGATAATTCCCAGTCGGCGCTCGTTAAGCCGTATTCGGGTTTTATTTTTTTTAAGAAGATACGTTGCCAACCAATAAATAAATCCCAAAACGGCAAGCAAAATTAAGATTTTAATCGCGGTGCTGGCAAGCTCCACCGCTCGCGATGTCCAATCACGCGAATCCTCCTCCAAAGAGCCGCCAATGGCAAGGTACAAACTGGTGTATAAATCCCAACCAATTTCTTTAAAAAAATCAGTAATTCCAGCGATTGCCATAATGCCATTAATGCCTTTTATAAGCCATAAAACAAAAAAGTTAAAACTGCCAAACGATTAAGCGCTATTGTAACAAAAAATGCGCAGCAATAATGATTGATTAAAAGCCATCGCCTTTACTGTCCTCAGTTTGATAGGGGATTTTCATTTTTAATTGAATGTCTCGAAGCGCAGTACGAAGCCCCTCCAAAATGGTTGGGTGATAAAATGGCGCATCAAGAAGCTGTTTAACGCTCAGCTGATTGGTGATGGCAATCGCTAAAATGTGCGCCAAATATTCCGCGTCAGGGGCGACCATACTTGCGCCCAAAATCCGATCTGTCTCTTTACAAGCGTAAATATGCAAAAGACCGCAATTAACGCCCATAATCCGGCTGCGACCTTGATTATCAAAGCTGACTTTACCGATCACAAAATTTAAATTGGCATTTTTGATGTCAGTTAATGACTTGCCGACATTGGCAATTTGCGGCGCAGTAAAAATAATCGACATCGGAATGGCAGGGGCGCGGATATAAGCGCCAAAATTATTTCGGCAAACGGCGCTTCCTGCGCTAAAACCTTCATCACTTGCCACATGCAGCAGCGGCAAATGCGCGTTGGCATCGCCGATAACGTAAACTTCCAAGTCGCCAATTTGACCGGTATTAATATTCAAATCAATGGGGCGCTCTTTGTCATCAAGCTTGACGCCTAAGTTTTCAATGCCAAGCGCTTTGAGATGATTGCGCCGACCCGTTGCAACAAGAACAAAATCACCGCGCCAACTTTGTAAATGACCGTCATGATCGTCAAATTGGACAACGGCGCTGTTATCTTGATCGATGCTAACATCAGTAATTTTACTTCCTAACTGCAAGGTCAGCTCGGAGGAGAAACAATCTATCGCTTTGTGATTGATCGCCTCATCAATTAAACCGCCAACTTGTGATTTTTGATTAAATAAAGTGACCGCTACTCCAAGCCGCGAAAAGGCTTGCGCAAGCTCAAGACCGATTGCTCCTGCACCAATGACCGCAAGCGACTTTGGCAAATCTGTCAGCTCAAAAACGGAATCGGAGGTCAGCAGTTTGTCTTTTAAGTTATCCGACCAGCCGTCTGGGACAAACGGCGAGCTTCCAGTTGCAATAATAACTTTATCGGCTTTGATTTTTTCATGATTGACTTCAATAATGCCATCGTGATTAATCCAAGCTTTGCCCTCGATTTTTTTACTAGCATCCCAATCTTCGACGCGTTTTTGGATGTTTTGGGTAAAATAGTCCCGCTCATTTTGAACGCGCTTCATCACCTGTTTGCCATCGATATGAACGTCATTGGTGATCCCAAATGCTTCTGAATGCTTGGCATCATGAGCGCGCTCGGCAGCAGCAATCAAAAGCTTGCTTGGCATACAGCCTACAGTTGCGCAAGTGGTTGTCCAAAAGCCATCATTAATAATAACGATGTTTTCTGTGGTTTTTTGAGCTTGGCGAAACGCATTTTGCCCCGCAGTTCCTGCACCAATGATGGCAACGGCAACATGACGGCTGATAGTATTTTCAATAGTGGTAGTATTTTCAATAGGGTTATCTTGTTGGGCATTATTTTGATTCATAAGACTCTCAATAGTTATTATTTGCGACCATAGTAAAAACAAACGGGTCAAAATTTTTATAATTGTTCAGCCATAGTATAATGAAACACTAAGTAAATCAGCCGAATCAAAGTAGCTTGCTGTTGCAAAACTGTGACGGCTATTTTTAATGCGCTTTATTTTAAAAAAGGTTTTTAAATAAAGTTGTTAAAGTGATTTTTATCAAAAGAAAAAAAGGCTGACCGAAGCCAACCTTTTCTTTATCTATAATTGTTTATAACTAAGTCTTAACAGCCAATACTTAGGATGGTTTTTGAGGTGGCTTCAAATCAAGACCTTTGGTGCATTGCTGCAAGTCGCTTTGCATTTTTTTAACATAAGGCAGGGTTGAGGGGTCTTTTTTGCTTTGCGCGTAGCTTTCAATTTCCCACATTTGACCAATGGTCATTTTGCTGCGAACATTGATGGTGCAGTTACAAAGTTTGGTTGCGGTGGCTTTGTTAGCCACTTTATATTTGACCGCGCCTTCAACGCACTGGTTGATGTTGTTTTGTTTGATGTCCAAAGCGTTGGCTTGAGGCATGGCGATAAAACCAAGCGCCGCTAAAGGTAGGAGTTGCAACAGCTTCATAGAGTTCCTCTCGTGAGCGATATTAAGTTAAGAATAAAGGCTTGAATATCGCTATTGAATATAACCAAAAAATCGCTCTCACCATAGCAAGGTTTGGGCGTGATGAAAACTGCCGCCCTGCTGTAATGATGAAAGTGAATGTTACGCGATTGTGAAAATCCTTTTAAAAGGCGGAGCGTTGATATCGGGTCGGATCGGTAACTCCCGCGTCTAAAAACCCTTGCCGGCGAAGGGTGCAGCTATCACAAACACCGCAAGCTTGACCTTGGCTGTCCGCTTGATAGCAAGAAATCGTTTTGCCGTAATCGACGCCAAGGCTAAGTCCAAGCTCAATGGTTTGTGCTTTTGACAGCTGTTGCAATGGAGTTTGCACAAATAAATGCTGACCTGTCACGCCCGCTTTGGTGGCAAGGTTTGCCAAGCGCTCAAACGCGGCGATAAACTCAGGTCGGCAATCAGGATATCCTGAATAATCAATGGAGCTGACGCCAATGACGATATGATTGGCATTGGTAACTTCAGCAACGGCTAATGCGTAGGATAAAAAGATGGTGTTTCGCGCCGGAACGTAGGTGTTTGGAATGGCGTCGTTATCCTCAATGTGATCTTCTGAGTGGCTGGCAAATTTGCTTGTGTCGCCATCAGGAATGCTCATGCTGTGGTCGGTTAAGGATGAGCCGCCAAGCTGAGCAATATCAATGTTAATCACCCGATGCGAAACGCCAGCCTCACGGGCAATCATTTTTGCTGCCTCAAGCTCGCTGTTATGGCGCTGACCGTAATCAAAGCTGATCGCCGTGACTTGATTGAATTTTTTTTGCGCCCAATACAAACAAGTGACCGAATCAAGACCGCCGGATAGCAGCACCACTGCATTTTGAGTTGCCGCATCATCTTGGTTTAAGGTTGGCTGATGAGAAGTTTCTGTAATTGCCGTCATTATTATCATCACTATAAAAGATAAACTGTTATTCTAACAAAATTGCTGATTGGACAACACCGTCTTAATCAATACAAGCGTTAATAAGCCAATCAATATCAGCATATTTTCAATCGCTTAGCAAAATTTGCTATAATCAGCGCCTTTGATGATTGCCACTATTGAGACTGTTATGAGCGCCGCTACCTTATTTGTTCCAAGCCAAAATCATAAGTTTAACTTTGATGACAAAAGCCCTGAGCCAAGCTTTGATGACGCTCAAGACGATGCTCAAGAGTTGGCAGCCATGGCAGCCGCTGACCCTGATTCTGTACGCTTTAAAAAGCTGCAAAAAAAATTGCGTAAGCAAGTATCTTGGGCGATTCGCGATTTTAATATGATTGAAGATGGCGATGTGGTCATGGTTTGCATCTCAGGCGGCAAAGACAGCTTCACCTTGCTGGATATTTTGCTGCTGCTCAAGCGTATTGCGCCCATCAATTTTGATATTGTGGCGGTCAACCTTGATCAAAAGCAGCCTGGATTCCCTGAAGATGTGTTGCCAAACTATCTAAACGAGCAAGGCATTGCCCATTATATTTTAGAAAAAGACACTTATAGCATCGTCAAAAGCGTGGTTCCTGAAGGTAAAACGTATTGCTCAGCGTGCTCGCGATTGCGTCGTGGCTCGCTTTATGGTTTTGCCAAACAAATTGGCGCAACCAAAGTGGCGCTTGGTCATCACCGCGATGATATTTTGGCGACGTTTTTTTTAAACTTATTTCATGGCGGCGCGCTCAAAGCCATGCCACCAAAGCTGTTAAGCGATGACAAACAAAACATTTTGATTCGCCCTTTAGCTTATGTCGAAGAAAAAGACATCATCAAATACGCGCGCTATAAAAACTTTCCTATTATTCCATGTAACCTTTGTGGCAGCCAAAAAAACCTTCAGCGCGCCATCATCAATGACATGCTCAAAGACTGGGACAATGCCCATCCGCAGCGCCTGGCGTCCATTTTTAAAGCGCTACAAAACGTGGCGCCCTCACAACTTGCGGATCGCGAATTTTTTGATTTTGAAAATTTAAGCCTTGATCGCGATGACAGCGAGCGCTTATTTGAAGGTGAAAACATCCAAGCCGGTCAGCTTGAAAGCTTAGCTGAAATTGGCTTGCCAACCGCGCCGCAATCGCAAACCTTTAATCCTAAATTTGCTGAAAGCCAACGTCAAGAAAGCTCCCAAAAAATCCCAACGGTTAATCCGCTGATTTAATTTTTTGGCGGCATTATCTACTTTATAAAAACGTCATGATAAAAAAAGCCAGCAAAACTTGTGCTGGCTTTTTTATTTAATCGCTTAATTGGCTTAATTAAGAGTTGTTTTTTAAGAGTGCTTTTCAAAAACCGGAAGCGGGCTAAAGCTGATCTCAGCGCGCGGAAGTTTTGCCACATCTTGCATCCGCCAATCATCTTTGCCATCATAGCTGACTTGCAAGTAATATTTGCCTTTGGTCGCATCCAAATCCACATGAGCGCTGTATTTATTGCCGCTTTGGTGGGTCAAAATCGTATCGCGGTCTTTATGAATGTCGGTGGCGTGCGAGATCGACAATTCAAGCTTGTCCGGATAGGTGAGGGGGTCACCATTGAGCAGCTTTCCAGATTGTAGGCTTTCTTCAGGATAGTTCAGATAAAACGTCACATCGCCATTGGGCGCAAACTTGAGATCGCCGCGAAGGTCTAAATCATAGGTCAATTTGTCACGTGAGATGTCATGATAAAGCGTTTTGCCATCCATATACCAGTCATCGCGAACCACACTGTCGCGAATCTGATAGGAGTAATATACAAACCAAAGGCACGCCACCACCACAAATAGCGGCATGCCAATCACAAAAATGATCACCATATAGTTTTTGTACCACGGCTGGCGGTCTTGGTGCTTAAAGTTTGATGATTGCTGTTGAGTTGCCATAAGTTACCTATCGTATTGACGTTTTGCCAAAAGGGGAGCGCTTAGGACAGAAGCTATCCTAAACGCTGATTTCAAAAATCATTGACCTTGGGTGGTAAAGATATTTTGTTTGCTAACATTATATTTACCATCTTCGCTGGTCACGGTTAAGGTCACAGGCGTTTGTCCTGACTCAATCACCGCAGGATCACCATAAATGCTCACCGGCATATCAAAGCTTTCGCCGGCATCAAGTGGAACTTCATTGAATCGAAGCTGTAAGCTTAAGCCTTTTTGCGGCTCTAAAGTCAGCTTATAGTTGTGCGGCTCTTGGGTTTTGTTGGTCAGCTTCACAATATAGCTGTTTTCAATCATCCCTTGGGCGTTGGTTGAGGACAACTGATTGCGGTCACGGCGAATGTCAATCTCAAGCGGTACGCGACCGGTAAGCGCATAAACCAGACCGCCGATCAAAATGGCTAACAGCGCCAAATAAGCAAACAGTCGTGGTCGCAGCAATCGGCTCTTTTCTTTTTCTGCCAATTGTCGCTCGGTGGTGTAGCGAATCAAACCGCGCGGATAGCCGACTTTGTCCATGATTTCATTACAAGCATCAACGCAAGCCGCGCATTGGATACAAGCCACCTGCAAGCCTTCACGGATATCGATACCTGTTGGGCACACCTGAACGCACATGGTACATTCAACGCAGTCGCCAAGATTGTCCGGATGCGTGCCTTTTTTACGAGCGCCGCGAGGTTCGCCGCGTTCATAATCATAAGAGACAATCAACGTGTCTTTATCAAACATCACGCTTTGAAAGCGACCATAAGGGCAGATTTGGATACACATCTGCTCGCGCATGTAACCAGCATTGGCATAAGTGGCAAAGGTAAAAATAAACATCGATACCCAAACCCAAACCGGCCAATCAGGAATCGGAATCACACCGCCAAGCAGCTGCCAGCTGTGGTATAAAAAGTCAGTCCCAGCCACATAACTGACGAAGGTTGCCGCAGTGATGACGGACAAAACAAACCAAATAAAATAAACCAAAAGCCGCTTTAACACTTTTGAGGTGCTCATCGGCTCTTTGTCAAACTTCATTCGCTTGTTGCGATCGCCGATCACCCATTTTTCAACGTGCTGATAAAGGTGTGTCCAAATGGTTTGTGGACACGCGTAACCACACCAAACGCGACCTGCATAAACGGTCACCAAAAACAGCAAAAACGCGGTAATAATGGCAAAAATGGCAATAAAATAAAAGTCTTGGGTCAAAAAGGTCAACCCAAAAATATAGTAATGCTGCGAGGGCACATCAAACCAAATCGCTTGGCGACCATTAAAGCGCAGCCAAGGTAAAATCAAAAACAACGCCAGCAGCGCATACATGCTAATCACCCGAATGTTTTGATAAAAACCTTTAACAAATCGGGGATGAACGCGCTTTTTATTCGCGTTTAAATCGACCTCGTGAATGGGAATCCTATTGGGTTGTGGTGCTGACATAAACTTGCCTCTTTAAAAAAAGAATCAGTCTGCTGGCATGGGTAACAAAGAGCGTGATCTTGCAATGTTGGGCGTTACGATGTTATCAATGTCAGTTGAGAGCCTAAGCTTTCAATGAACGACAAAAGGTAAAAAAAGCTTGGTGATAGTGTAGCATCACCTGAATGATAAATGGGGCAATTTTGGCAAAAATCAATTATTATTTAAAATTAAATAATAAAGCTCAAGCCTTGAGTCGTCTATCATTTGGCGTCTAATCACCATAAATGGCGCTAAATAATTAATTAGTAAAAATTATCAATAAAAAAGGAGATCTGAATGATCAGGTCTCCTTAATTTATAGTCATTACAATAAATAAGATTAGCTTTCTTTTACCACTACTTTTTCTTCAGCATCTTGCTTAACGGCTGCAGGCTTGGCAGCTTTTGGCGCTGTAGTAATAGCAGGGACTTTGGTATTGTCGGTTTGCGCGCCACGATCTGATAGGGAGTAAACATAAGCGGCAAGCAGCATGATACGCTCATTACCAAGTTTTGTTTCCCATTCAGGCATGACGCCCGCTCGACCATAACGCAAGGTATCACGAACCGTTTCACGATCGCCGCCATACAACCAAATATTATCGGTTAAGTTTGGCGCGCCCGTTGAGTGCATACCTTTTGCATTTTCACCATGACAAAGCGCACATTGCTGCTTGAAAATTGCCTCGCCTTGGGTCACAAGGGTTTTATCAAGTGGCAAATTGGCTTTGTTGCCGTGATTTGAGGACAGCGACAATACGTATTCAGAAGCTGCGCGAACGCCATCTTCACCGATCTGATCACGCCAAGCAGGCATTCCACCGACGCGACCTTTATGAAGGGTGGTCAAGATGTTTTGGGCTTCGCCGCCATACAGCCAGTCGTTATCAGTAAGATTTGGATAGCCGGTCGCACCTTTAGCGTTTGAACCATGACAAACGGCACAGTTTTGCAAAAATAAGCGGCTGCCCACTTTAAGCGCATTTGGGTCAGCGGCAAGCTTTTCAACATAAGATCCAAGCTCATTGATTTTGGTGTCAATGTTGGCTTGTAAATCTGCTGGCGGCTTGTCATTTTTGCGCAATGTTTCTTGCATTTCAGACAACGATTTTAGCGTTGAGGTTGCGCCGCTAGCACCCGCTTTTGCCAAAATACCTTTTTCAAAGTTGTCAGTAAAAACTTTGTTGTTGCTCTCAAGATCACTAAACAGCTCGTTATGAGATGTCCAAGGCACAGTTTCGCCGTCCACTTCAACGGTTGAGATGCCTTTCCAGTGCGAGGGGAAAATGCCTGGGAAAAATACCCAATACACAGCGCCCCAAGCGATCGTCCCAAAAAATATCACAAGCCACCATTTTGGCAGTGGTTTGTCGTATTCTTGAATGCCATCGTAACTATGACCTGTCGTTCCGTCGTCCTCGACACTGGGTCTATATTTTAATACAAATAATAAGACCCCAAGGATGCCAAGCCAGCACATAAGACTTAATACGGTGATCCAAGAACTCCAAAAAAATGTCATCATTTATCCTTATTGCGCGTCTCATCCGATGAGGTAGGCTCTACCTCATCATCAAGCGCAAGTTGTGCATCTTCTTCGAAGCGTTTTTTATTTTTTGGCGAATACGCCCACCAAGCGACCGCCACAAAAGCAATAAAAGCTGAAACTGTCGCAATTGTTTGTAATTCACCAATTCCCATTAGCGCTGTCCTTCCATCGCGGTACCGAGCTGCTGTAAGTAGGCGACCAAGGCGTCAAGCTCGGTTGCTCCTTGAACCGCATCTGGCGCGCCTTCGATATCATCTTCAGTATAAGGAACCCCAAAGCGATCGCGGAACAGCCGCATTTTCTTTTGGATGTCACTACCATTGACTTCGTTGGTAGCAAGCCATGGGAATCCTGGCATCACTGATTCAGGAACCAATGATCGCGGATCAATTAAGTGCTGCTTTTGCCAGTCTTCAGAATAACGACCACCAACGCGCGCAAGATCAGGACCAGTACGCTTTGAGCCCCACAAGAAGGGGTGATCCCAAGTAGATTCAGCGGCACGTGAATAAGGTCCATAACGCTCAACTTCAGCTCGAAGCGGGCGCACCATTTGGGTATGACAAACGTGACAGCCTTCACGGATATAAATATCACGACCTTCAAACTCAAGCGCCGTCCAAGGCTTCATCGAAGGCATTGGGGTGTTGACCCCGCCTTCTTCAGGCGCTTTTTGATCATAAATGAGCGGTACGATTTCAACCAAAGTTGCAAAGCTAATCGCAATCACGATAAAGATGACCAACAAGCCTGTATTTTTTTCGATTATTTCATGCGGAATACCAGCCATGATTGCTCCTTACACTTTAGCTGTCTGTGACTCATCGACACTGGGTTCATGATCCGTAGGATCGGCCACACTCACGGGTTTTCCTTCAGGCATTTTCAAGGTTTTATAACAGTTATACGCCATCACAAACATCCCTGAAACGTATAATAAGCCGCCAAACGCACGACCAATATAAGGGAAATGCGAGAATTCAACCGTATCAACGAAGCTATAAACCAGCGTGCCATCAGGGTTGGTGGCAAGCCACATCATGCCTTGACCGATTCCTGAGATCCACATTGAAACGATGTAAAAAATCGTTCCAGCAGTTGCTAGCCAAAAGTGAGTGGTGATCAAGCTGATGGAATACATTTTAGGCTTGTTATAAATACGAGGTAACAAGACATAAAGTGAGCCGATCGTGATCATTCCAACCCAGCCAAGTGCGCCTGAGTGAACGTGACCAACGGTCCAGTCCGTGTTATGCGAGAGCGCATTAACCGTTTTGATCGACATCATTGGACCTTCAAACGTCGACATGGCGTAGAACGATAGTGCCACAATCATAAAGCGGATGATCGGGTCAGTACGAAGCTTGTCCCAGCTGCCAGATAGCGTCAGAACCCCGTTGATCATCCCGCCCCAAGAGGGTGCAAAAAGAATAACTGAGAAAACCATTGCCAAAGACTGCGTCCAATCAGGAAGCGCTGAGTAATGCAAATGGTGACCGCCTGCCCACATGTAGGACGCAATCAATGCCCAAAAGTGAACGATCGACAAACGATAAGAATAAATAGGACGACCAATCTGTACCGGAACGAAATAATACATCATCCCAAGGAATGCTGCGGTTAAATAAAATCCGACCGCATTATGACCATACCACCACTGAACCATCGCATCCGTTGCCCCACTAAACAGTGAGTACGACTTAAAGGCGCTGACCGGAATTGCCATGCTGTTAACGATGTGAAGTAGCGCAATCGTGATAATGAATGCACCAAAAAACCAGTTTGCCACATAAATGTGCGAGGTTTTACGCTTGATTAGAGTGCCAAAAAATACGATGGCATAAGAGATCCAAACCAGCGCAATTAAAATATCAATAGGCCACTCAAGCTCAGCATACTCTTTGGTTGAGGTAAGACCTAAGGGTAGGGTGATGACTGCCGCCACAATGACTGCTTGCCAGCCCCAAAAGGTAAACCAAGCTAAATAAGGCGCGAACAATCTGGTTTTACACGTTCTTTGAACGATGTAATAAGAAGTTGCAAATAAAGCACAACCGCCAAACGCAAAAATTACCGCGTTGGTATGAAGGGGTCTTAAATGACTAAATGTCAGCCATGGGATATCAAAGTTAAGCGCTGGCCATGCCAGTTGTGAAGCAATGAACACACCAAGGCTCATGCCGACGATGCCCCAAACGACCGCCATGATCGTAAAGAATCTTACGACAGTAATCTCGTACTCACGGTCAACAGGGGCGACTGCTGTGTTTTGTAAACTCATTGGATGATTCCTTTACAGCCCGAATTATCAATAGAATTAACTAATGCTTGACGATTAAACGCTTTTATAGCAAAGGTTAAAACCGACCACGCCACTTGCCAATGTCCAATTTCGCTTAACTTCCTAAACCTTTTATTCTGCTTTTTTATCACTTGCCTAAGCCGTATGACTTAATGATCAGCGCAAGTGACGGGCTTTTTAAGCAAAAGCGCTTTACCAAATAAGGGGTCACTTAAATAAAGGTTTAGGTTGATAAGAAAATGCGCCAGCTTGATCCTCATCTAAATGAGTATGTCACATGCCTTCTCATGATGATGGGCTCAGCAATCGAAGAAGTATGCTAGCGGCGGCTGACAGTTACACAATTACGTAATGTTTAGTTAAAACTCCCGACTCTGTTTAAGGTATTGTAACGCAATCTTAATCAAATATCATCAAAGTGATGCGCCAAAATACAAACTATTTGGTAATTATTCCAGCAGCGTTTAGATTTTATTTTTGAAAAAAATAAATGCTAAGTCGTTGGAATGTCAGCAAAAATTTGAAATTTTTCAGGATCATTATAAGCTTGATTGACCAAAATATAAACGTCAATTTGCTATATTTTTTCCATGAAAATTTTTGCGTTTTTATTAAGAAAATAAAGCTTCGATGGAACACATTGCTTTATCTTTTTAAAAATCGCCTTATGATACGCTCAACGCTCTTGAATGTTAAGATAAAATATTGCTTACGCTTAACGACCCTATCATATCAAATTGCGGTAACATATCAATACAATAAGTAAGGAATTAGTGATTATTAACTTCAAGATAGCGATAGTTGATCGGACTTATTGTTACAGTTTGGCAAGCAGCATTGATTAACAGTGTTACTTTGATCCAAATCGCGCCATAATAGCCAAGGCTTTGCCAAATAATCGCAAGGCGCTACTTATACGCAAGGCGTTACTTATAATAGGTAATTATCTGCTAACTTAAAATTTTAAAATAAAGGAGAGCTTAATGGCGGTATTTTTAACAGAAGATTGGTTTAATGAAGTGGATCAAATTGCAAGCGAGGTTGGAGAATTAAATTTGCCGCCTGCACTTGCAAACATGACCATTAATTTAAAAGTGCTTGATAGTAGCGGTGATGTTGAAGCCAATTATGCTCAAGGCTATTTGCATAAAGGCTTGACGGATGCGGCGACCACCACGTTGATTTTGGATCGCGAAACGTTGCAAAACCTCATCAGCGGCTTTGACATTAATGAAGTGATGGGCGCGTTTATGACTGGAAAAATTCGCGTTGAAGGCGATATGTCACAATTGATGGCGCTACAAACGGCGCGACCAAGCGCGGAGCAAAAACAGCTGTTTAAGCGCGTTTATGCAATGACCGAAATGGCATAATTGCAACGTTTTTATAGTAAAAAAGCGTCCAAATTTAAGGGCGCTTTTTTATAGCGGTTAACAAGCTTAGCTGGCTTGAGACTGCGCTGATTGTTGGTTTTCTTTATAAATCGCGGCTTGAAGCCAAATATTTGCTTGAATATAGTCATTCACTTCAATGGCTTGATGGGCTTTGTTGTTCACCGCGCCCATTCGAACCACAAAAGGCATGGCATTGGCTTCACGAAGGATCACCACATCAAACAATAAAATCGTTTGACCGTTAAATTGAGCTTCTTGTTTGCCTAATACTTGACCTTGACACCACGCTTCATCTTCTTGACCAAAGGTGTCGCCAAATAAATAGGCACACATGTGACCAAGGTTAATTTCAACAGGCGCCATTTGAGCTTCGGTTTCAGGCTGCCAAACTTTGATTTTGTCTTGGATATCCTCAGGAATGACGCCATTATTTTCCGCAACAATATCGTTGAACGCGCGGTGATAACGGATGGCTTCTTGATCTTCAACTAAAATCACTTCATCTTGTTTGCTTTGTGAAATCTCATGCGCCCAAGCGCTAAAGTTCACAAAATACTCTTCTTGCTTTTGGTATAAATGGCGATTGACCGCATAAAGTTGGTCAAACGCATAAATAATGCTGCCATCTGAGGACTTTAATCGTAAAACGGCATCTAAAGTGTCATCATTGACAATCACGCGCTCAATTTGGCAATGCAATCCATAAGGACCATTGATGCAAGGATAGGCATTGATAAAGCGCTCAGGCTTGCCCTCTTTCATTGCCAGCACTTGATTGATATGACAAGGCGCGTTTTCAGAAAGCAAAAGTCTATGGTCATAAGCGCTGACCTGATCGTTTAAGCCTTTGGGCATGACAGCGCGATCAATCATTTGCGACAGCCAATTTGGCACATCTTCGCTCATGTCATCGGTTAAAATGCGCCAATGATCGGCGTGACCTGTGGTCTGCTCATCGGTTAAGACGACTTTGGCGGGGGGTTGCACGTTTTTATATTGATAATTGATGGTCATAAAATTACTCAAAATGAAGTCAGTCGGGGCATCTGGCAAAAAATGCATTCAAAGTCGACTATGAAAAATGATTGTCAATATCCCAAGCTTACGTTATCTCACCCAATCTATATAGGTATGCCCGCTTATAATAGCAAGTCTGTCATAAAAAATAATACCAAAGCGCAGGATCACGGCAAAAAAGATTTTACTAATGATTGGCACAGAGCGCGCAAATTGTGTCAAACTATCCCCATTTTGGCAAAGTGTCGTCTTAACCATCAATAAAAAGCCTATAAAAGCAAGCTTTGCTGTTCCCCTAAAAGCGACAGCGGGCAGTCATTGGTAAAAAGAGTTTGACTTATGTTTCGTCCTTTAGCGTTATTTATCGGTCTTCGGTATACCCGAGCTGAGCGCAGTAACCGTTTTATTTCCTTTATTTCACTGATTTCGATGATTGGGCTGACCCTTGGCGTTGCCGTGCTGATTACGGTGTTATCGGTGATGAATGGCTTTGATCGTGAGCTTAAATCGCGAATTTTAGGGATGGTGCCGCAAGCCACGGTGGTATCAACGGAGGTGATCAGCGATTGGCAATCATTGGCGGCGGATATTAAAAAAGACCCCGAAGTCAGCGCGGTTGCGCCTTTTATTCAGCTTCAAGGGATGCTTACAGCAAACGGTCAAGTTGCCGGAATTATGGTGACAGGAATTGATCCTAAATACGAAAAAAATGTCTCTATCATTAACAATCACATGACTGAAGGCAGTATTGATACGCTCAAAAGCGGCGATTTTAATATTGTTTTGGGCGAGGAGATGGTTCAGTCGTTAGGGCTTCAAGTCGGTGATAAAGTGACGCTCGTGCTTCCTGAAGCGTCGCCGTCGCCTGCTGGCGTGATCCCAAGATTTAAGCGTTTTACGCTGTCTGGCGTGTTTAGCATCAGCCCTGAAGTTGACAGCCTCATGGCGTTTATCCCGATGAATGATGCAGCAAAACTGCTCAGGCTTCCTGATGGCGCTCAAGGCATCCGAATGAAGCTTGATAACATTTTTAATGCGCCAATGGCTGCCCAAAAAGCGGCGCAAATAGCGCCCGATCAGCTTTATCCAAGTGACTGGACGCAAACACATGGCAACTTGTTTGGCGCAATCCAAATGGAAAAAGCGATGGTCGGCTTATTGCTATTTTTAATCATTTTGGTGGCAGCGTTTAATATCGTCTCAAGCCTTGTGATGCTCGTCACCGATAAAAAAGCGGACATTGCCATTTTAAAAACTTTTGGCGCCTCCCCAAAGCTCATTACCCAAGTGTTTATGGTTCAAGGCGTGGTCATTGGCGTGATCGGAACGGTTGCCGGAACGATTTTGGGGGTGGTTTTTGCGCTCACCATCAGCGATATTTTAGGCTTTATTAACCAAAGCTTTGGGCTGCATTTATTTGACGCTTATTTTATCAATTATTTACCGTCACAACTGCGAGCGCTTGATGTGGTGCTGATTACCACGGCATCATTTGTATTAAGCTTTTTGGCAACCATTTATCCGGCGCGCCGAGCGGCAAAAATTCAGCCTGCGCAAACGCTGCGTTACGAATAAGCATTGGGTCAAAGAATAAAAAGGATAAACAGGCGATGAGCGCAATTTTAACAGCAACTAATATCAGCAAAATTTATGATGAAGGTAAAGTGACCACGCAAGTGCTAACGGGGCTTGACTTGACGGTTAATGCCGGTGAGCGCATTGCCATCGTTGGTACGAGCGGTTCTGGAAAAAGCACCTTACTGCATTTGCTTGGCGGTTTGGATACGCCAACAAGCGGTGAGGTTTGGCTTCATGGTAAATGCCTAAATAAAATGAATGAAACTGAGCGCGGCGCGATGCGCAATCAATATTTGGGATTTATTTATCAGTTTCATCATTTATTGGCAGAGTTTACCGCCGTTGAAAACGTTGCCATGCCGTTACTCATGCGCCCAAAAGTCAGCGTAGAGAGCGCCCGCGACCAAGCGGTTGAGCTGCTTGAAAAAGTAGGTCTTGGTCACAGGCTTGATCATCGACCTGGTGAGCTGTCAGGCGGTGAGCGCCAACGCGTTGCCATTGCTCGCGCGCTTGTGACCAAGCCATCACTGATTTTAGCCGATGAGCCGACGGGTAACTTGGATTATGACAATGCCCAAAGCGTGTTTGGGATGCTCTCAGAGCTTCAAAGTACAATGCAAACGGCGCTATTGATGGTCACTCATGATCGCAGTCTTGCTGAACTTGCTGATCGGCAATTGCTGCTTCGAAATGGTCATTGGGAGTCGTATTAAGCGCCTTTATTTTTTAAAGTCGCGCTTTTGGTCGTCAAGTTGGCGTTTTTGCCACGAAATAATGGTTTTATAACGCCAAATGACATTAAATGCCAAACCGCAAATAATACTGGTGACAATCGCCATCAGTACCAGCCCCAAACAAAACGCCGTAATCGATACCGAACCTTGATAGGTTACAAATGGACTGGCGCCATCTGCCAAAATCCATAAGCTAAAATCAGCAACCATTTTACCAATAAGGCGCAAGCTGATCATCGGCTCGCCTAAAATGGTTGCGCCCACATAATACGCGGCATAAAACACCGGCAAAGTAGTAACGGGATTGGTGATCCAAGTCAGCCCAAGCGCCATCGGCACATTGGCGCGAAACACCAGCGCCCCAATGAGCGCAAGTAGCATCTGCCCTGGCAGCGGAAAAAAAGCACTCAAAACGCCGATATAAACGGCTTTATTTAAGCTTTTTCGGTTAAATTGCCAAAGCCTTGCGTCCACCAAATGCGGCGCAAAGTACTTCATTGAGCGGCTTTCCATCAGCTTTTCAGGCGTTGGGAGTAGGGCTTTAAGACGTTTTTTGGGCACAAGATTGCCTTACATTAATTGCGGTTACCATACTTTTTGATTGCAAAAAGCTTGCTTAAACATCAAAAGAAAAATCGATCATAAAAATCAAAGTCAGTATAAGACAATATCTTATTTAAAGCCATTCACCAAAAAAAGTGCTCGACTTTTTATTAGTAATTGACTATAACTAGCGGTTTGATTGAAGTATCAATAATGATGGCAGTTATTTAATAATCAAGACAATAGTTTTGCTAGTAAAAGCTTAAGGAGGGCGATTGTTTTGGTTATTGGGGACTGCCATATTGGTGGTCATGCTGGCGGCGCTTGATGTCGCAACTGGTATGGGCATTCCTGACAGCAGTTGGATTACTTCTTTTACGTCATCCACCTTAATCATTATCGGTATAATAATCGCTTTGATAATGATGTTTTTGCATGATTACAAGCCTTATTTTAAATCTTATCAATTGCTTATACGGCTAAGTCGGCAAATTATTTTGCTTGGACTGGCTTGTCTGATTATTGCAATTAGTGTTCTACAAGTCCTAATCAATCACCACTCCGCGCAAGATAGCCAAATCACTCAAAGTCTTCGCGTTCAAGCGCTGGTTCGGATTGAAGGTCTTAGCGATAGCGTTATGACGGTCGATAGCGGTTATCGGCAAGGGGCAATCATTGAAGCAATGCTGCCCATGACGGAAAAATTGTCTTCAGCTCAGCTTGATCAACTGGCAAAGCAAGCCCTTGATCCTAATTCACCTTGGCAAGCAAACGTTTTGGCAAATCCGCCGCGTGTTTTATTGCAAGCTTATCCAAAGCCTAACCATGCTTTAACATCACCGCCAAAACCCAAATCAAAAGCGGCATCAAAGTTTCAAAAAAAACGCCAAAATGACGAGGATAACCTTGCCGATAAGCTCAATGGCTTAAAACCCAATGAGATCAGGTTGATGACATTAACGCTTAAGCCGTTAGCTCAATCAAATGAGGTGTCATCGTCAAGGTTTGACAGTTATCGCTGGCTGCGCTCGCGGCATATTGATGGCACGGCGCAAATTCAGGCGGTCAGTGAGGTGACGCTTTCAGGATTGCAAACGTCATCAGAGGAAGGTTTATTTCAAACATTCCGCCAAACCATTGACCACTCGCGTTTTAACTTACGCCAGCATTTTTATCAAGATTGGGAAACGTATACAAATGATAATCAGCAAGCTTGGGCAGTGACGCTCAGCTTGTTAACAGGCGATCGCAGCTTAATCAATCGCGATACCAAAGAGTTGTACCAAGTTGCAGGGATTTCGCACCTGCTTGCTATATCAGGAACTCATGTTTTGTTTTTGGCGCTGATCTTAGCGGCTGTGGTCAGCAACATGATGGATCGGTTTTGGGCAACGGGTTATCAGCGGCTACCACGTTGGCAATGGCGGTTTTTGGTGATGGTCGCGGCAGCATTTTTATATGCGCTGTTTACCGGATTTGATGTTCCAGCAGCAAGGACGGCTTGGACGCTTTTGGCGGTAGGACTGGTGAGAGTAACGCTTCTGCCCATTTCTACGCGGCAAGTGATGCTGGGTCTTGCGGTGATTATGGCTTGGTTTGACCCCATGGTGCTTTGGCAGGCGGGCTATTGGCTGTCCTTTATTGCGGTGGCACTGTTATTGGCTTATGAAGAAAAGCACGCGAAAATAAACTCTGATGATTATCTTGATATTGGCTGGATAAATCGCGTTTGGCAAGCATTTAAAAGCTTATTTAAGTTGCAATGTTGGCTGTTTTTAGCGCTATTGCCAGTAACGCTGCTGTTGTTTGGCAAAGTGTCGCTTTGGGGGTTGGTGGTCAATTTATTTGCCATTGGCGTCTTTGGTTGGCTGCTTGTGCCGCTAAATTTATTGGCAGGTATTCTTTATTTGTGGTTACCAGCGGCGGCAGATCAAATTTGGCAATTGCTTATTCAAATGGTTACTTGGCTTCATCAAGTGATCACTTGGATAACAGGACTTGTTGGTGCAAAGCAAGCTTGGTTGACCACGGTCATGACGCCAAGTTTATTGTTGATCACCGGTTTTGTCCTGCTGCCTTGGCTACTTCCGCGCGGTTTACTCAGTCGTTATTTGGCAATTCCACCATTAATTTTGTTGGTGATGACGGTCAATGCGCAAAATCAAGCGCTGATAGCCGCGCCGACGTTATATATTTTACCCACCAATGATACGCTGATCAGCGCCGCGGTATTGCAATATCCGTTAGCGTCAAAGGACAGTTCGGCTAATTGGCTGATATTATCCGACCATCGACCAGTGGATAATTCATCTTGGCAGCAGCGCCCAAGCCAGTTAAGCGGCGAAACGCTTGCTGAAACCTTAATCAACGACTTGCAGCGGTTAAATATCACGCGCCTTGATGGTATGATTGTCCAATCAGCGGATGATATTGAAGAAAAGGTAACCGCGCAAAACCGTTTGCCATTATTACCTACCGCTGCTGCAATATTAAGTGAGAAAATGGCAATTCATCACTATTGGCAAGCAGGGAAGCTTGGTGGGTTGCCCAAAGCTGCGTTAAGTGCTCAGCCGTGCCAAGCGGGAAAAATTTGGCAACCAAGCGCAACGGACAACTCAATAAGTATTGAAGCAATGACGGGCTGGGCTGAAATCAACGACAGTCGCGTTTGGGATTGTAGTGTTAAAATTAGCAGTCAAGCGCCCATTCAAATTGTGCATTTTAATGCCGTAAATCCCAAAAACTCTGAGAAAGCCTTGCCGCAAGCAGTTAATATGGATAATGACAAAAAATCTGCCAAATCCCAAAGCATTATTTTGGACAGCAGTCGTCATCCAAGAAGTTGGCAGCTTTGGCAGTTGCTTTGCGCCAATCAAAATATTGACGAAGCAAGTCGTTGGCTGGGTCACAGCCGATCGCAAATTTCTATTGAAAGCTTAACTAAATTATCCATTGATTCTGTGGTCACTTATGATAAAAAACCGCTTGATGCGTTGCTGGCAAATTTGCCGCCTTAAGCTTTTTTTATTTAGATTAAGAAGATTTCACCAACAAACTATTGAACCTGTTTGCAATTGTCACCATACTGACAATTTTTATTGATTTGTTTAGGAATAGTTATGCCAAATTGGCCCCCTGATCCCAATAGACGCCCAGAAAATTTGAATAATAATGACAATTTAAAGCCGGTCGCCACGCCGCCAAGCGGTCAAGAATGGCGCTTGATCGAAAAAACGTTGCTGGCAAGCGTTGAGGAGCAGCGCCGAGCTCGCCGTTGGGGCATTTTTTTTAAACTGTTGACCTTTGGCTATATTTTATTGATATTTTTAACGCTTGGTCGCGGTTGCAGTGCGCCAAAAGCAACAGGGTTTGATAGTCTCAGCGGCGATAGCAGCCAATCGCACCTAGCTGTCGTTGACTTGCAAGGAACGATCAGCAACAGCGATCCGGCAAACGCTTATGATGTCAATGAAGCATTAACCCGCGCTTTTGAAAATCCAAATTCAAAAGCGGTGGCGTTGGATATCAACTCGCCCGGTGGCTCGCCGGTGCAGTCGGATGAGATTTGGCAAACCATGATGGAGCTTAAGAAAAAATATCCCAAGAAAAAGCTTTATGCGGTGATTGGCGATATGGGCGCATCGGGAGCGTATTACATTGCTTCAGCGGCAGATGAGATTTATGTTAACCCATCAAGTTTGGTCGGCTCCATCGGCGTCATTATGCCAAGCTATAATATTGAAGGCTTGATGGATAAAGTCGGCGTTAAAGATCGTACCATCACGGCAGGCGAGTACAAAGACATTTTAAGCTTATCGCGACCTTTGACTGAGTATGAGCAAAAACACGTCGAATTGGTGCTTGCCAATACCCATAAACATTTTATCAATGCGGTCAAACAAGGTCGCGGCGATCGGCTGAAAAATCCTGAAGAAAACAAGTTGTTTTCAGGGCTGTTTTGGACAGGTGAGCAGTCCATCGCTTTAGGTCTTGCCGATAAAACCGGAAGCATTGCAACGCTTGAGCGCCAATTAAAGCTCGATAACGTGGTCAATTACACGCCAATGGATCCGTTTCAGCAGTTTATGGATCGCTTTGCGGTCAAGATGGGCGCAGGATTTGGCTCAAATTTAAGCCTTGATGTGTTGCCAAAAGAAGACAATCAAGCGCAAATGCGCTAATTTAACAGCAGCTAAAGCAAACTTTGGCTGCTTTTTTTTAATGATGTAATGAAGACTGGAACAAAAGTGACCATGACCCTAGATGATAAAAGCTTTGCGGCGCTGCCAAAATCAAAGCTGACTCAAAAGCCGGTTTTGCATTTTGCTCACGCCAATGGCATGCCAAGTGCAATTTATTTGGAGGCGGCATTTTTTGAGGTATTTGAGCCGTTTTTTACCATTGAGCGCATTGCGATGCTCGGCGCGACGCCTGATTATCCGGTGGACAACCACTGGAAAAGTCTCACTCAGCAGGTGACGGACAGCATTGAAAGTGCTTGCCAAAAGCACGGCGTGGATACGCTAGTGGTAGTTGGTCACTCGCTTGGGGCAATGTGCTCGCTACAATCGCTTTACCGCGCGCCCGATCGCGTTAGCCAAGCGGTACTTTTAGATCCGCCTTGGATTTATGGTCATAAAAGCTTTGTTTGGCATTTGGCAAAAACTGCCGATCGCTTGCCAATGATGAACCACCGCTTGATGGATAAACTCTCACCGTCTGGCATTTCAAAATACCGCCGTGATGTTTGGGACAGCCGCGAAGATGCTTATCAAAAGCTGCGCCAAAAAGCCTTTTTTAAAGACTTTACCGAAGCCAGTTTTCAAGGATATATTAATCATGGTCTTGAGGAGCGCGCGGATGGTAAAGTGACGCTTGCGATTCCAAAAGCCAGTGAAGTGGCAGTATTTCGTAGCAACCCGTCGTGGTATTGGCTCACGCCAAATAAAGCGCCAAAGCCGCCGGTCACCTTAATTATTGGTGAAGATAGCGTGTTTTATAAACAAAAATTTCCACAAAAAGTGAACGCAAGGCTTGGCATTCACTTTGAAACTCATCCGGGTGGTCATATGTTTCCGCTTGAGCATCCAAAATCGGTATCAAAGCGTGTTCTTGAGATTTTGGCAGCGCAAAGTAAAGCGTCTAATCAATCGCGCGCCAACTTGGAATCCGCTGAATGAGGCAAGCGCTATCAACGCCTAATGCCGCATTACCAAAGCCATTATTTTCAAGGCTTGGGGTTATTGGGCTGGTGATAGCTGCCCTTATTTTGTTTTTTGTCAGCCAAACGGCAAGCGTATTTTTGGCGGGAAAATGGTTACTTCCTAACAGTAACGCGCTACTTTGGGATGAGGTGCTGTTTTTAGGAAGTAGTGATGGCACGGTGGTGAGCGCTTCCATCATTTTTAGCGCGCTGATATTGACCTTGTTGATTTGGCTGATATTGCGGCTAAAAAAGCGCTCAATGCTCGATTATCTTGCCATCAAGTCTTTTAGCGCCAAAGTCGCGATTGCTATGATCGGTATTTTGTTGATATTTATGATTGGCAGCCAAGCGCTAACTTATGTGCTAGATAAAGTGCCGCTTGAGTTTGTTGATCCGCTGTTTGAATCGGTAAGCTCAGTTTGGTTATTGGTTGCCGTGATGGTGGTGGTTGCGCCCATTTATGAAGAATTGGTGTTTCGTGGGCTGCTTTGGTCAGCGATCGCTGAGCAATTTGAGCCGCCGCGCGGTGTGGTGATTGCAAGTTTAATCACCAGCATCATTTTTGCGCTGATCCATTTGCAATATGGCATTTACGAGATGAGCACCATTGTGATTTTAGCGCTAATATTTTGCTTAGCGCGAATCAAATCCGGATCGTTGCTACTGCCCATGCTCTTGCACATCATCAATAATGGCGCGGCAATGCTGCAATATTTGCAGCAATCAGGAACTTAATAAAATGCAGGGTAATTAAGCGTCCGGATTTAATGCCAAAACCTCTTCTGCGGCTGTTTTAATATCATCAAGGGTTAATTGCGGTTTGCCGCTGAGCGCCTGACGCCATTTTCGAGCGCCAGTTAAGCCTTGAAATAGCCCTAAATAATGCCGTGCCATGGTTGCAAGCACTTCACCATCTGCCACTTTGGCTTCCAAATACGGATAAAGCTGAGCCAAAACTTCTGAGCGCTTTGGCACCGGATTGCCCCACAACGTATTGGCTTCGGCTAACAAATAAGGATTATGGTAAAAGGCGCGACCGATCATCACCCCATCAACGTGAGCTAAGTGCGCTTTGATATCCGCAATACTTTCAATGCCGCCGTTGATTTCGATCATAAGCTTCGGAAATTCTTGCTTTAATCGATAAACCTCCTCGTATCGCAGCGGCGGGATTTCGCGGTTTTGTTTGGGGCTTAAGCCTTGAAGCCAAGCGGTTCTGGCATGAACGATAAAATGCTTACATCCCGCGTCAGCAACTGTGGTCACAAAATCGCGCATAAAGTCATAGCTGTCAAAGTTATCAATGCCGATTCGGTGCTTAACGGTAATTGGAATATCAACCGCCGATTGCATATTTTTAACCAAGGCGGCAACCGTTTTGGGTTCTGCCATGAGGCAAGCGCCAATTTTGTTATGCTGAACGCGATCAGAGGGGCAGCCAACATTGATATTAACTTCATCAAAGCCGCAGTCTTGAGCGATGATAGCGCAGTCGGTCATCTCAGTGCTGTCCGCGCCGCCAAGTTGCAATACGAGCGGATGCTCAGCGTCATCAAAGCGCAAGTGCCGCGCCCGATTGCCCTTTAAAATGGCGCCGGTGCTGATCATTTCGGTATATAACACAACCTTTGGGTTAAACAGCCGCGCAAAAAATCTAAAGTCTGCAGTGGTCCAGTCGATCATGGGTGCAATCGATAGGCGCTTTTGGGACATAACCATGACTAAATTACCTTAAATTTATAGCTCAAGCTTTATTTCAAATGAGGGTCAATACGCTATTTTAACCCTCAACGACCTCATTGATGCGCTTAAATTCTGGCAATTGATAAAAATACAACCCCATGATAATGCCAATAGCACCAATAAATGTCATATAAAGCGCGGGCGCAAATCCTAAGATTAAAGCCGCGTAGCCCAAGCCAAGGGGCACCACAGCACCGACCACGCTATACATCACGTTGTAAGAAAAAGAAAGCCCTGTTAAGCGCACGTTGGTTGGAAACAATTGTACCAAAATTGCCGGAACCATCCCAACAATCCCAGAAAAAAAGCCGAGAAGGGCGTACATGATCAGCACATAATCGCCGCCTGCTTGCAAATGATAAAAAAAGGCAATGGTTTGGGCGATCAAAAGCGCGGAGCCAATCCCCAATATTTTACCAAAGTTTTGATAATTGGAAAGCAGACCATAAAACACGCAGCCAAACACCATAAACACAATGCCAAGGCTGTGCGAAAACCCAAATAAATCATTGTTGATCGTAAAGCTCAGCTCAATCAAATCCGGAAGCAGCAGTACCACCACCGTGGTAATACTTGAGATGATCAACGTGAGCATCATGGCAATAAAAATGGACTGACCGCAATGCTTAAACAATAGCTTTATCGGCTGCGGGGGTGATTTTTGCTTGGCTCTAACAAGCTCCTCGAAAAAAGGCGTTTCGTTGATAAATCGCCAAGCAACCAGTGGTAAAAAGCTTAACACCGCTGCCACCACAAACGGCAATCGCCAACCATTTGCCACCAGCTCTTCTGAGGTCATGGTGCTGTTTAACCAAGTAAAAAAGCCGTTAGAGAATAACACCCCAACAAAAAAGCTTGCCGTAACATAACTACAGCCGATGGACAAATACTGCCGAGGCACATGCTCTGCCACAAAAATCCAAGACAGCGGCACAAAAACGCCAAATGCCATGCCTTGAATCAGCCGCAAAATGATAAACAATGCAGAAGCCGCAAAGCCCCATTGCGCAAAGGTGGGCAGACACGCCATTGCCAACATACTAAATGCCATGACCAGCATACTGATCAGAAGTACCGGCTTGCGACCTTTGATATCGCCATAGCGTCCAAGAATCACGCCGCCAAGCGGTCGCGCCAAATAGCCGACCGCAAACAAGCTTAGCCCTTGTAACTTGGCAAATTTTGCATCCACCATGATCGGAAACAATGCCGCTGAAACGGTATCTGCCATATAAAGGTAAATTAAAAAATCAAAAAATGCCACGGCGCTGCTAAAGCAAACAAACAGTACCATATTTTTGTCTTTTGATGACATCAATGCATATTGAGATCGAGAAGGCATAATAAATCACACATCCAAAAAGCAAATAAGTGCCACATAAAAAGCATCGTTATAACACTGAGCAACGAATAAATTTATTTAATAAGTTATGAATTAAAGTTATGACTAAATTTTTAGCTATTTTACTAATTACAGCAGCCAATCAATCGGCAGCCAAGACATCACTGTGAGCCAAATATGATCGATCACATCCACGCGCGGCTCGGCTTGATAAATGACCGATCGACCGCCCTCAACCGTGTGCCATTCTAAATGACCCTCTGGCGTCAAGCGCACCTCATAAGCTTGGTTGAGCAAATCATCGCTCAGCGCTTCATGAAGTTGGCGCGCCAAATCATCATCATTGATAATCACGCCCATTTCAGTATTGATGTTGGCTGATCGCGGATCGACATTATAAGAGCCAATAAAAACTTGATGGTCATCCACAGCAAAGGTCTTGGCATGAAGGCTCGTTGAGGACTGGCTTCGGGCTTTCCAAAGCTTATTTTCGCGCTTGTCTTCGCTTGCCGTTGATTTTAGCTCATAAATCTTAATCCCCGCTTTGAGCAATCGAGGTCGCCATTGGCTGTATCCTGAATGAACAGCGGTCACGTCAGTGGCGTCAAAGGAGTTGGTTAAAATTTTAATCTTAACGCCTTTATTGGCAAGCTGAATTAAGGTGGCAACGCCATTTTTGGTCGGTACAAAATAGGACGAAATGATCGTCAGCTCTTTGCTTGGGCGACCAAGTAGCGTTCGCAATTGTTGAACCAAATTGGTTTCAACCGGCGCGCTTTTGGTCAGTTTTCCCACGTCATCGCTTAAAAACTGCATGTCCGTCCAGCGAAATGGCACTTGCTTATTGATCAAATCTTGATCAATAGAGGAGTCTTCAATCGCCGCTTTATACACCTTTAAGCTATTGCGACCGCTGTTTTTTTCATCCTCATCAAGCTTATCAAGTCCTGCCAAAAAATCCGTTGTGGTGTTAGGATCAGGCTTAGCCAGTGTTTCAATATCAAAGGAAATCGGCGCTGACCAGTAGCTATTAAAACTGTTGTCAATATCAGTCACCACCTTGCCAATCAGCAGCACATCCAAATCGGCAAACTGACTTTTTTGATCGTTACTTAAGTATTCATTGCCAATGTTGCGACCGCCAATGATGGTGATTTGCCGATCAAAGGTCATGCTTTTATTGTGCATTCGCCGATTGATTCTGGGCAGTCCGGTCAGATAGTTCAGCGTTTGCAATTTTCGGTGCATGAGCGGATTGATGATGCGAACGGCAACGTTGGGATGCCTAGCAAACCGGAGCAATTGCTGATCGAACTGAGCATTATTGTTAAAATCGTCAAGTAACAGCCTGACGATCACGCCGCGCTCCGCGGCTTGCCATAAGTCTTTGAGTAACAGCTGACCTGATTGATCGTCATGCCAAATATAGTATTGAACATCAATATTTTTTTTTGCCATTCCGGTCAAAATACTGCGAGCGGCAAAAGCATTGGCACCGGTGACGATCGGATGATAGCCGGACAAATCAGGATGGATGTCGCGCTGCTCGCTGATTGCCGCCACCAAATTGTTATTGGCAGGAAGGCTTGTGGCATTTTTTTGTTGGATGCGCTGATTATTTTGGATCGGCTGCGCTTTTTGGTCTTGATAAAGCGTTGCCACTTTTGCGGTGAGCGCTTGGCTTTTGGGCAAATGCGGCTGGCTTGGCAATACCTGACAAGCGCTAAGACCAAACGCTAAGCTTAGCCAAAGGCTTTGGGCAAGGCGACTTAATAAGACAGAGCAGCTTGGCATAGCGCAGTGACCTTTTTAGGCAAAAATAATTTTAAACAAAAACAACGAAACGCTTCCATTAACACTGAGGGCTAATTTGAGCGTTTATCCTTTAATTATTACGATGATCTCATCAATCTTTTGGAGTTGTCATCTCATCGCTGATGATAACTTGGCTCCAATTTTCCAAAAACTTAATAAATTCAGAAAAATCTGCCGACCCTGCTTCAACTTGATTGCTAGCAGCGCGCATAAAGCTGGCAACCGCTGCCATCACGGGTGCAGGAAGTTTGGCTTGTTGCTGCAAATCAGTGGCAATGCCGCAATCTTTTGCCATCAAATCAAGCGTAAACGTTTTTGGAAAGCTGCGATTGACAATGCGATCAGGGAAAGTGGCGCTCGAGGCAAAGCTTTGACCACTTGAATGATTGATGCAGGCAAGCGCGGCGCTTGGGTTGACGCCATGCGCTTTTAATACGCTCAGTCCTTCACCAAGCGCCCAGCTGTTGACCGCAAATAAGGTATTGTTCACCGCTTTAACCGCAAAGCCGCCACCGCTTGCGCCGACGTGCTCGATACGACCGGCAAAGCAATCAATCGCCGGATAAGCAAAATCAAGCGCCGACTTGTCACCGCCGACCATGACGGTCAGCGTACCATTGATTGCGCCGATTGTTTGTCCTGATACGGGGGCGTCAATAAAATGACTGCCCAATGCTTGCAACGTGTTTGCCGCCGCGATAGCTGATTCAGGGACACCGCTGGTGCAATCGACCCAAACGCTGCCTTTTTTTAAATAGGGCTTGGCGCGCTCAATAAGCTCTGCGGTTTGCGCGCTCGTTGGGACACAAGAAAAAATCACATCAGCGCTCACCGCCGTTTCAAAATCGACCGCTTTTGAGCCAAACTCGCTTTCGTGTTGATGGGCTTTATCAAAGTTGCGATTCCAGACCATCACTGAGTCAAAGGCTTTGACCAGATGCCCTGCCATAGGATATCCCATGGCACCAAGCCCTAAAAAGCTGACCGACATTGGAGTTTGAGTAGCAGTTTGAGTGGTCATGACAATCCTTATCGACTATAAAAATAAGTAAACCTTGAGCAAATACGTTTTGGCGTTTAAAAATAGTAGCGATTTCATTTTGACAAGCAAAAATAACCAAAAATAGCCACGATCGCCAGCGCCGCTAAGCTTAGCAGGACTTAAGGCTTATGCCTATGATAAATACGTTACTTTTCTTAGCCTGCTAAGATAACTGTCTAAGTTCATCAAGCTGAGCACTATTTTATGACCGTTTTGATTTAATAAGGAGGCGGCAAAATTTTACGCATAAGACGATACGCAATAAGCCCTTGCGTGCTATGATAACCGCCACTATTTTTGATTTTCTTTTAAGCTGAAACGGACGTTTTATCCAAAATTTTTAGCGTGTTAACCCTTAATTTTGGAAATTAGCGGTCGGAATTACCACACAACAACTATCATTAGGGACGATTATTTTGACTTCGCAATTTGATGACGCGCTAGACCCCAATTGGCAAGATGACGCTTTAGATTTAAGCTTAGATTATGGTATGCAAACGATTGCCGTTCGTGCAGGGCAGCACCGAACTGATGAGGGCGAGCACTCCGAGCCGATTTTTACCACCAGCTCGTACGTTTATCAATCGGCAAGCGATGCTGCTGCTCATTTTGATGGCAAAAAGACTGGCAACGTTTACTCGCGCCACACCAACCCAAGCGTTCGCACCTTTGAGCGCCGATTGGCTGCCCTTGAAAATGGCGAGCGCGCAGTGGCAACGGCGTCTGGAATGGGCGCAATTTTAACCATGTGCTTGGCGTATTTGAAGGCAGGCGATCATTTATTGGCGGCAAATCAGCTATTTGGCTCCTCCATCGGACTGTTTAATGGCTATATGGTCAAATTTGGCGTTGAAGTCAGCTATGTTGACTGCTTTGACAACGATGCTTGGGCAGCTGCGGTTAAGCCCAACACCAAAGTTATTTATTGCGAAAGTCCAAGCAACCCTTTAGCACAAATTTGCGATATTGGTTTTTTAAGCAAGCTTTGCCGTGACAATAATATATTATTGGTTGTGGACAATTGCTTTGCTACCCCTGCCATTCAGCGACCGCTTGATTTGGGCGCAGACATTGTCATTCATTCAGCGACCAAATATATTGACGGTCAAGGTCGCGTTTTGGGTGGTGCGCTCGTTGGTAGCGATAAGCTCATGCAAGAGGCGTTCACAGTCGTTCGCTCAGGCGGCATCAGCCTAAGTCCGTTTAATGCTTGGGTCATGACCAAAGGGCTTGAGACGTTAAAGCTTCGCATGCGCGCTCATTGTGACAATGCCAATAAAGTCGCTGAATTTTTGGTGAATCATCCCAGTGTTAGCCATGTCCATTTTTCAGGATTGCCAAATCATCCGTCACATAAGCTTGCCGAAAAACAAAACCATATGGAAAATGCCTTTGGTGCGATTTTAGGCTTTGAAGTGAAGGCTACGGATAAATTAGATGAAAAATTGGCGGCTTGGCAAGTCATTGACGCGACCAAAATGATTTCAATCACCAACAATTTAGGCGATGCTAAAACGACAATTACCCATCCGGCAACGACGACGCATTTTCGCTTAACGCCAGAGGCAAGGCTTGAGGCGGGCGTGGGCGATGGCTTGATTCGCTTATCTGTGGGCTTAGAGGACGCCGACGACATCATTAAAGATTTGGCGCGCGGTTTAGACAGATTGGCGTAAGCGCGTTATAATTGAGCGTTTTTAGTTATTTTATCATCTTTATTTTATACCCTTTATTTTATTAAAAAGAGAGCATTATGAACATTCAAGCATTGATGCAGCAAGCCCAAGCGATGCAAAAAAAGGTCGAAACCAACGTTGAGAGCGCGAAAAAATCGCTTGCCAACAAAGAAGTCCACGCCGAAGCCGGAAGCGGTTTGGTAAAAGTCACCATGACCGGTCGCCATGTGGTCAAGCGCATCAGCATTGACCCAAGCTTGCTTGAAGATGAGCCGGACATGATTGAAGATTTGATTGCTGCGGCGATCAATGACGCGGTACGCCAAGCTGATGAATTATATGAAGAAACAATGGCTAGCGCGACTTCTGGCATGGGATTGCCACCTGGAATGCAAGGGCTGTTTTAAGTCCATTTTGGTAGTCAAGCAAGCCAAGTTAGGGTTGTTATTGGCTTAATTTGCCCCCATTTTGAGGTGATAATGTCACTTTGAGCATTGTAAATCATCACTTTAATTAAGGATGCAAAATTGCTTACTGCCAAATTTGATGAGCTGGTAAAACAGCTGCGAGTGTTACCCGGTGTTGGTCAAAAAAGCGCCCAACGCATGGCGCTGTATTTATTGACCAAAAAGCGACCGCAAGGTATTGCGCTGGCTCACGCTTTAGATGACGCCATGCGCGGCATCAGTGAATGTCAGCGCTGCCATAGCTTAAGCGATGAGCCGATTTGTCCGCTTTGCCAAGACCCAAGGCGCGATGATGGTCAGCTTTGTGTGGTCGAAACTGCCGCTGATGTGATGGCAATTGAGCAAACGGCAAACTATCGCGGTCGCTATTTTGTGCTTGGAGGTCATTTATCGCCGATTGATGGCATTAGCGCGGACGATTTAAACATCGATCAGTTGGTTCGCTATGTCACTCAAGCACCGATTGATGAGCTGATTTTGGCAACGGGAACGACGGTTGAAGGTCAAACGACCGCGCATTTTATTAGCGAAGCGGTTGGTCGTCATGTCAAAAAGGTCACAAGACTTGCCCAAGGTGTGCCCATGGGCGGTGAGCTTGAGTATTTAGACAGCATGACTCTTGGTCAAGCGCTACAAAATCGTTCCTTTTTATAACTTTTTTATTTTTTCGCTTTGTTTTTTTATATAACGCAGGACACTTTTCCGTGACCGATGATTTAACCCAATCCCAAGCTGACCCAAGCGATACGCCATGTTTAGTTGAGCAAGCGATCGCGTTATCACCGCAAGCAGCTGATTTGCTTGATTTGGCAGAAGAGACGCCAGTGATTTGGGTTCGTGAGCAATATCAGCTTGCCGAGGTCATTGAAGATTTGGCAACTTGTGGTCGCGTCGCGCTCGATACAGAGTTTATCAAGCGCGATACCTATTACCCAAGGCTTGCGCTCGTTCAGTTAAATACCGGCAATGCGATTTATTTACTTGATGCGCCAAAGCTACCGCTTGCAGAGTTTTGGCAAGCGGTGAGTAAGGTTGATATTGCCATTTGGCATGCTTGTGGCGAAGATTTGGGGATTTTTTATTTATTGTCCGGTTGTCCGCCGCTGACCAATATTTTTGATACCCAAATTGCCTTGTCGTATTTGACCGGTCAGCTGCAAATGGGCTATCAGCAAGCGCTTGCCGATATTTTAGAGATGCATATTGATAAAGAGCACAGCCAATCGGACTGGCTGATACGACCGTTATCGGATGAGCAAGAGCAATATGCGATTGATGATGTTCGCTATTTGCCCGCGCTGTATTTGGTGATTGAGGCGCAGCTAAAATCAAGCGGACTTTATGACTACGTTTGGGAAGACTGCCAGCTTTATGCCGCTGAGCTTTATGATATTCAGCAGGTTGAAGATGATGAGATGTATTTAGGGCTTGCCGATTATCGCTATACTGGCGAGCAGCTGGCGATGCTAAAAGCCTTGGCAGCTTGGCGAGAAGCGCTTGCGCGAGCCACCAATCAGCCGCGAACCTTTGTGATTAAAAAACAAGCCGTCCGCGAAATCATCACCGAGCAGCCAAGCAATTTGCGTGAGCTTGCCCATAAAACAACCATGCACCGAAGCATGATTCGTTTATATGGTGAGGAGCTTTTAAGCGTCATTCAACAGGCTAAAAAATTGGCGCCTGACCATCAGCCGCCGCCAATTTTGGCGCCTTATCGCTCAAAAGATAAAGCGCTTGCCAATGCTGTTCAAGATGCCATCAAAAAGCAGGCGGCTTTGCTTGGGGTTCCAAACAATGTCTTAATGCGTAAAAAATGGCTCAATGAGCTTTATGAGGTGATCGCAACCGATCAGCCGATAGCCAATTTGCCAGAAGGCTTGAGCGGTTGGCGCCTTAATTGGGTAGTTGATACGTTAATTCCGATCATTAACACCCATAAAGACGAGCTAAAATTGGGAATGGGCGTGATTTAGCTCATGACTCATGCTTGAAATAGCCATGCTGTAAAAAATAGGCAGTTTGGCTAGCAACTGTTTTATCTAGCAGCATTCCGGTATGCGATACCGGAAGGATCAAGTGGTCAGCTGCGCCATCAAGGCGAGTTTCAAACAAATAAACTGTGCCATCATGAATGTTATTTTCTTCTGACCAGTCGCTATTGCCTTGCTGTTTTTTTTGATGGTAATTTAAAATCACTTGTCCCAAGCCTTTGGGTTTGGTTCCGGCAATGACCCCTAAGCACAATTTTGTCGCATCAAAAGGGGTAACCGCGCCATCAAGCGCTTGTAAATACGATTTTCCAACCAAAGGCGGCGCCAATCGCCAAACGTAATTGGCACAAATACTGCCCAAATGTGGTGATCCAAGCGTAACGGCGCGCCCAATTTGCCACTTAGGAAACCTTGCTGCAAAATCACGAATGATTAATCCGCCCAAGCTATGACCCACCAAATTAATCGGCTGATTTGGGTCATGGTTTTGTTTAAGCCAAGCGTTCAGCTCATTGCTGTGGGTGGCAATATCATGCTTTAAGCTTCGATAGCCAAATTGATGGGTATAAAAGCCGTGCCGATTTAAACGTTTTGCCAGTGGGGTCATCACCCAAGCAAATTGGTGCAGCCCGTGGATTAAAATGACGCGTCGGTTGCTCATAATTGTCCTTTTTTAATATCAAGTTATTATAGCCCAAGCCAAATAACAATAAAAAATTGAGCCAAAAAAACCTTCAAGCCAAAGCTGACTTGAAGGCAGTGTATCAACCAATAACGAATTGAAACTTACATGTAATTTTCAATGCTTGGGCAAGAGCACATCAAGTTTTTGTCGCCATAAGCATCATCAACGCGAGCAACCGTTGGCCAAAACTTATGCGCGCGGATATAAGCCAGCGGGAAAGCCGCTTCATCACGAGTATACGGATGTGACCAGTCCTCAGCGGTAATCATTGAGGCGGTATGCGGCGCGTTCACCAGTGGGTTGTCCTCAAGTGTCCAGCCATCATCCCCTGATTTCACTTTCATGGCTTCAGCTTTGATGACTTTAAGCGCATCGATAAAGCGATCAAGCTCTTCTTTGGATTCAGATTCGGTCGGCTCAATCATCAGCGTTCCTGCAACGGGGAAGCTCATGGTTGGCGCGTGGAAGCCATAATCCATCAAGCGCTTGGCAATATCGCTTTCGCTGATACCAGTTTCATCTTTAAGCGGTCTGATATCGATGATACATTCGTGAGCGACTTTGCCGTTTTTGCCCGTATAAAGCACAGGGTAGTCATCTTTTAACTGATGGGCGATGTAGTTGGCGTTCAATAGCGCAACTTCGGTGGCTTTGAGCAAACCATCGCGACCCATCATGGCGATATACATCCATGAAATCGGTAAGATGCTGGCTGAACCATAAGGCGCCGCTGATACCGCTGAGAAATCCTTTGGCGCGTTAAATACCGGTGCGACCACATGGCTTGCTTTAAATGGTGCCAAATGCGACTTCATGCCGATAGGTCCCATGCCAGGACCGCCGCCGCCGTGTGGGATACAAAAGGTTTTATGAAGGTTCATGTGCAAGACGTCCGCGCCCACATCCGCAGGCTGCATGATAGCGACCTGAGCGTTCATGTTGGCGCCATCCATATACACCTGACCGCCATGCTCATGGATCAAATCACAAATTTTGCGGATGCCTTCTTCAAACACGCCGTGGGTTGAAGGGTAAGTGATCATGAGCGCGCCTAAATTTTTGCTGTGCTGCTCACATTTTGCGGTCAAATCTTCAATATCAACGTTACCGTTGTCGTCCGTATTGACCACGACTACTTGCATTCCCATCATCATTGCCGTAGCAGGGTTGGTGCCGTGAGCTGATCTTGGGATCAAGCAAATGTTGCGATCCGTTTCACCCAAAGACTCATGATAGCGGCGGATCGCAAGAAGCCCTGCGTACTCGCCCGACGCGCCTGAGTTTGGCTGCATTGAGATGTCATCAAAACCGGTGATGGCTTTTAATTGATCTTGTAAGCTATCGATCATGGCGATATAGCCGCCCACTTGATCGCGCGGCGCAAACGGATGAACGTTGGCAAATTCAGACCACGTGATCGGTAGCATTTCGCTGGTTGCGTTCAGCTTCATCGTGCAGCTGCCAAGCGGGATCATGCTGCGGTTCATCGCCAAATCTTTATCTTCAAGCGACTTTAAGTAGCGCAGCATTTCGTGCTCGGTATGGTGCGAGTTAAAGACCGGATGAGTCAAAATATCATCGCTTCGCAAGTGATCAGCACTTAATGACACGCGAGCTTCAGTTGGCAAATCATGCGCTTTATTAACAAACAATTGCGTTAAAACATTAAAATCAGTAGCATCGCTGGTTTCGCTAAAGGCAACGCTGATTTTGCTGTCACCCACGCGCCATAAGTTATAGCCACTGTTGTCCGCATTTTCAAAAATTTGAGACGCCAGTTTTTCAGAACCGCAGTCCACCAAAACCGTGTCAAAAAACTGGTCGTGAACAACGCTTAGCTGATCACTGCTTTCATTGTTGATCACGTCGGCAAACGCAGTTGCCATCGCATGAATCCGCGTGGCAATGCGCTTAATGCCTTCAGGACCATGATAAACGGCGTACATTCCTGCAAGGTTGGCAAGCAAGACTTGTGACGTACAAATGTTGGAATTGGCTTTTTCGCGGCGAATGTGCTGTTCGCGAGTTTGAAGTGCCATTCGTAGCGCAGTGTTGCCTTGGGCATCTTTAGATACGCCAATGATACGACCAGGCGCTGAACGTTTGGCTTTATCTGAAAAGGTAAAGTAAGCGGCGTGAGGTCCCCCAAAGCCCATTGGGATACCAAAGCGCTGAGTGCTACCAAGTGCCACATCCGCGCCCATATCGGCAGGCGATTTGAGCAGTACCAAGCTCATGATATCGCTTGCAACGCTGACATAGGTTTTATTTTTCTTAACGTCAGTGATGACGTCAGTTAAATCTTGAACGTCGCCTTCTTTACCAATGTATTGAAAAAGTGCGCCAAAATAATCGCCGGATTTTGCCGTTTCAAAATCGCCAACGACCACATCCCAACCAAAATATTTGGCACGGGTTTGGATCACATCAAGGGTTTGCGGATAAACGCGCTCATCAACAAAAAAGGCATTAGATTTGCTTTTACTGATGCGCTTTGACATTGCCATGGCTTCAGCGGCGGCGGTTGCTTCATCAAGTAAAGAAGCGCCTGCCATCTCAAGACCGGTCAAATCAATACAAACTTGCTGAAAGTTTAACAGAGCTTCTAATCTGCCTTGAGAAATCTCAGCTTGATAGGGCGTGTAAGCGGTGTACCAGCCCGGATTTTCAAGGACATTGCGCTGAATGACCGCAGGCATACGAACTGGCGCGTAGCCTTGACCGATATAACTTTTGTTAACCGTGATGTCATCCGCCATCGCTCGTAATTTGGCAAGCGCGGCATGCTCACTCATGGCAAGCGGCAAGTCAAGCGCTTTATGAAGGCGAACTGGCTCAGGAACCGTGTCATTGATAAAGCTTGCCATATCGTCATAACCGATGGCTTTTAGCATCACGGCTTGTTTGTCATCGTCTGATCCTAAGTGACGATAAACAAATTCAGTTTCGTTAAATAAGCCTTTAAATGAGTCAAAGGCAGCATGTTTTGCAGTAGTCATAAAAATCCTTGTTGCAAGAAAACTAAAAACGAACTATAAAATGAAATCAAGGTTGCAAATAAAAAAGCTGATGGTTAAACGTAGTAAACAAATTGCCGCGACGTGATACGAAATTGATCATGATAAACGCCATTGTCCGCGCGCTCGCCTGCGGCAATCATCATAACAATATGGTGATCTTCGCCCAGATTTAGCAGATCTTTCATCGCAGGCTCATCAAAGCCGCCCATAGCGCAGCTGTCAAAACCGTGAGCCCGAAGTGCCAGCATCAAGTTTTGGGCGGCAAGTGCCGTATTGTTGGTTGCCCAATTTTTGACGTCATCAAAGGTATAATAAGGCGATTTTATCGGACCTTTAAAGCGGCGGATGGCTTGAGTGGCGCCCCATTTGGCAGCCGTCATCACATTCATAGGTCCTCGTAAAAATTCCAAAGGCACCACTTTGTTATAGTAGTCTTTGACTTTTTTGGGAACGGGTTGAATGGGGAATTCGCGGAGCAGCTGTTTGGCGTTGTCATGCCAAGTGTCAGTTCTTGCCACCACAGCAATCAGCCGAGCTGCCGATTTTGCTGCGTTTTGATTCATGCAATTGCGAATGGCAGCTTGTTTTTTATCAACGCTATCAATCACATAAAATTCCCAAGGCTGCAAATTGCTTGAGTTTGGTGCAAGCATCGCAAGGCGCAAGCAGTCATTGATGATCGCATCAGGGATTGGCGTGTCGGTAAAGCGGCGAACCGAACGTCTTGACTCAACCACATTACAAAAGGCGGCAAGTTGCAACGCGGCTTGAGGGGCGTCTGAGGGTAAAACTGGTTGAGATTTGGCTTGGTGGTCATCCGGTGAGCCATTTTTTGATAAGCTTGAGCGTTCAAGATTATCAGGTCGCATAAGTCACTCCGGCGCAAAAGGGTAGTGGAATAAAGCAGTTCAGCGTTACTGTCAATGACAAGCTAAATTGCAAAATACTGCGATAGAATAGTTTACAGCTGCCAAAGCAGTTATCTTTGGCAGCTGCGACTTATAGGATAATAAATTTAAGCAACGCTTAAAGCTCGTTTTGATACTCATCAGCGCTCATGAGGGCTTCAAAATCTGCCATGTTTTCAGGCTTCATTTTAAAGAACCAGCCATCGCCATAGGGGTCTGAGTTGATGATTTCAGGATCATCCTCCAAGCTTTCATTGATCGCAATGACTTCACCGCTGATAGGGGCAAAAACATCAGAAGCGGCTTTTACTGACTCAACAACCGCAATTTCTTCATCAACGCTGATATTATCGCCAACATCTGGCAAATCAACAAAAACCACATCGCCAAGTAAGTCTTGAGCGTGGTCGGTGATACCAACGGTGATGGTGCCGTCGTCTTCTAATCGTAACCACTCATGGCTTGCAACATATTTAAGATCGGCTGGGATATTGCTCATGGGGTGCTCCTTTAAGGATGGTATAGTAAAACGTTAACTCAAAAATTTAGTCAAACTGCTGCTTGCCGTTACGAACAAAGGGCAAATCAAGAACGCGAACATCAACAAATTTGCCTTTACCGCGAAGATCGATTTGAACATGATCGTCTTTGGTCACATTGGCAGGAACGCGAGCAATGGCGATAGAGTTTTTTAAGCTTGGCGAGAAGGTTCCGCTGGTGATCATGCCCGTTTGTTCCTGATCTGTGCCTTGATTGATGGTCACCGTCATGCCTTCACGAAGTACGCCACGCGTGGTAAGTAGCAGCCCTACTTGCTTCAAAGCCGTGTTGTTTTCTTGGGCAGCTTTTTGATTGTTGACCAGTGCTTCACGACCTACAAAATCACGATCATCTTTTAGCGCCAGCGTCCAGCCCATGTTGCACTCATAAGGGCTGATATTGTCATCCATATCATGACCATAAAGGTTCATGCCAGCTTCCATTCGTAGCGTATCGCGAGCGCCAAGCCCAGCAGGCTTAATGCCATTTTGCTTTAATAGCTCAAAAAATGCGGGCGCTTGGTCGTCAGGTAAAATGACTTCAACGCCATCTTCGCCCGTATAGCCTGTTTTGGCAACAAACCAGTTTTCGCCTTCAATCGTATCAAGGGCGGCGCCAAC
>Ga0308157_10001752_pt1 | contig 40884 bp, 41 predicted proteins | sample PhyBR1_FD_201035 | JGI IMG/M metagenome (GOLD analysis project Ga0308157, IMG submission 201035) | Phyllosphere microbial communities from UC Gill Tract Community Farm, Albany, California, United States - DLSLB.R1 | ecosystem: Host-associated > Plants > Phyllosphere > Unclassified | place: USA... | reverse complement strand
TGAGGATTTTAAAGCCGCAGTCTTCAAGGCCAAGAAAATGTATGATTTGATACATTTAAAAGAAACGGAGGAGAGACCATTGTTTTTTAAAGAAAATGGAATTATTTCAAAAGTCCAACCGATGCAGATTATGTACATTCAGGGTTTGCAAAATTATATCGAAGTGCATTTAGAAAACCGTAAGCGAGTAATTATTCACAGAACCTTAAAAAGTATTTTGAATCAATTACCTAAGGAAAGTTTTTTACAAATTCACAAATCTTATATTGTCAATACAAAATATATGACACATATAGACGGTGCAATTTTGTATCTTAAAGATATTGGACTGCCAATTGCCCGAAGCAGACGGGAAGAACTGCTGAATGCATTTACGCAGTAAACGACGCTCAGGCAATTGGAGCTTTTATTGTAATTAAATTAATATGATTATCTGTGATTAGTACCATTCATTAAAATGAATCAATGATGAGTATTTTTATACAAACTTTATCTTTTTTTCTTTGCGTCTCTGCGACTTTGCGAGCACAATTTCACGCAAAGTCGCAGAGACGCAAAGTATGCTTTTCATTAATATTACTCTTTAGGAATGAGTTATGATAGTCATATAAATTAAAATTGTTTTCTAAAAGACAGCGGCGAAATCCGCGTGTTTTTTGTAAAGAACCGAACAAAATAAGCATCGTCATCATAATTCAGACTGTAGGCTATTTCTTTTACCGAAAGGGCAGTATGTGCCAGAAGACGCTTACTTTCAAGGATAATTCGGTTTTTGATAATATCGTTTGGAGTTTCTTTACTAACCAGACTTATTTTTTTGCTAAGGTTTTTTGGAGTTAAAAACAACATTTCAGCATAATCCGCAACGGTATGATGTGTTTTGTAATGTTGCTCTACCAATTTGCTGAACTTTCTAAGGAAATTAATATCAGCTTGTTGCTCATCTTCGTCCAATTCATGTTGCTGTTTCCAAATTCTGGTCGCTTTTACAATAATCAGTTTTAATAAGGTTCGTAACATTTCTTCGGTATTGGCATCCTCATTTTTCATTTCCGACTGGATTTCTTCAATAATCCTTTTGATTTCTGTCGACTGACTGTCATTCAGTTTGACAAATGGAACTTCAAAAACGTTATTGTACAATATTCCATCGCAAGCCACTTCCTGATCATGAAGTTCAATACAATAAAAATCTCTGTTAAAATGCAATAACGATTCTCCTCTTGCTTCGTTACAATTTGGTTTAATAACCACATTTGGATTGATAAACAATAAAGAATCCGTTTCAATTTCAAACTCTTGGAAATCTATTTGAACTTTACTGTCTTTAGGCAAAAACAAAATTTTAATGTGATTTCCAATTTTAACTAGCGTTTCTTCTTCGATATTCTGGTCTGCGAAGTCTAAATTACCAAATTGTTTGTATGAAAACTCTTTTAACATATTATTAATTAATTAAGATATAGTTTGTTAATTATACAAATGAAATGTTTTTTTTGGAACAAAACAAGAGATTTTCACAATATAAAGCTGAACACTAAGCTATAACGATTTCGATAAACGACTTATTTTGTATGATAGGTTCTTTAAATTTAAATTTCCGTCTGGTAACAACTTTAATAACTACAAAACGTTAATCCTTGTTGTTTATGTACAATTTTATATTTCAAAATTTCACTAATTTTATAATATGAAAATAGCACTTGTCCAATCTCCTTTATTTTGGGAAAACCCAGCCGCCAATCGAAGCCATTTCGACGAAAAAATCAATGCCCTAGATCAGGATATTGATTTAGTTGTACTTCCGGAAATGTTTGCTACAGGCTTTACCATGCAGCCGAAAGCTGTCGCAGAAGACATGCAGGGCGAAACGGTTTTGTGGTTACAATCTTTGGCGAAAGCTAAAAACATCGCCATTACAGGAAGTTTAGCTATCAAAGAAAATGATAGTTTTTATAACCGATTACTGTTCGTTTTTCCTTCAGGAGAAATAAAATTTTATGACAAAAAACATTTGTTTACGCTCGCTGGCGAAGATCAAGTTTATAAAGCCGGCAACGAAAAATTAATCATCGAATACAAAGGTTGGAAAATTTGCCCTTTGATTTGTTACGATTTGCGTTTCCCGGTTTTTGCCCGAAATGTAGAAGATTATGATCTGTTAATTTATGTTGCCAATTGGCCAAGTTCCAGAATTCAGGCTTGGGATGCTTTACTCAAAGCACGTGCTATCGAAAACATGAGCTACACTATTGGCGTGAACAGAATTGGCCAGGATGATTACAAATTAGATTACAACGGACATTCCCAAGTTGTCGATTTCTTGGGAAATTATATTTTAGAGCCAGTTGAAGCTAAAGGTGTTTTCATTGTTGAACTAAACAAACCCGAACAACTTTTGGCCAGAAAAAAATTCAACTTTTTAAATGATCGTGATTCTTTCGTGCTAAAATGAGCTTTTTTTCTTTTTTTCTTTTTCCTTTGGATCCTTCTTTTTGACTTGTGGAGAGTATGGAATGCTCAAATCAAAAGTTTCCTGCCAGTCAAAATTAGCATGGAGATTTATTTCTTTAGAAAAATAAATGACTTCTTCGGCTTGACGCTTTTCAAAATAACTTCCGGTATCCCATTCCTTATTTTTATTATCGTCATAAATGGCACGTATCGTATAAACGCTTGGTTCAAGAAGATTAAACTCAATGTCGGTTTTGGATTCCGTGTATTGGCTGGCTTTTACAACGGTTCCTTTTTCATCCGTTAATTCGATGATAACAGGAAAACGTTTTACATTTTTTAGCGTAATAAACAGATTGCCAAAGTCAGATAAATTTAAAGTACTGGTTTTAAAGGTTAACGTGTCATTGCTTTTTTCAAAAAAATCGGTAACCGCCCCCGGCATCATTTTGAAAGTATATTTCTGAGCTTCTTCAATTTTAAAATCAACATACATTTGCTGTAGATATTCATCATAAGCAGTCGTAAATGGTACAGCCACAGAATCCTTATTTACAAGAGTCATTTTCGTTTGGTCAAATTTCACCAATGGAAGACTGGATTCCAGCGTAAATCGGTCTCTAAAATTCAACGAACCGCCTTGAAGTGCTTTAATGCTCAAAGTATCATTTTTTTGTTTCCTGATTTTAAAGTTATAATCCTTTACATATTTATCTTTTTCAATGTGTAACGAAAGTGAATCCACTTTTAGCGGCTTAAACCAGATCTGCAAAGAATCTTTTTTGTCCAATTTCGTAATTATAGAAGGAACTATTTCGTCTTTATTTTTCAGCGTAAATTTGGGTAATTCGTTATTACTTTTCGGATTTCCTTCATAGCCAATAATCGCTCTGTTTCCCGAAGCCTGGCTTGGTCTAATCATTTTTAAAGGAAGCACTTCTTTGAATAATTCCAGTTCAAAAACCGTATCATTCGGGATAGTCAAAACTTGTTTGTTAAATCCAATTAGTTCCGTTTTTGGGTTGAATTTGTTGTTTTTGTTAATGTCTTTCATGGCCACCAGAAAATATTTTCCAGCTTTCAGATTCTCCAATCGAAACGTTTTCAAACTATCCAAAGTATTGGTAACATAACGCGGATTTTCCTTGTAAATAGTCGAGTCATTAAACTTTTCATTCGCCTCATACAGCATAATCGACACAAAATTCGCCACTTCTTTGTCATGCGCATCTTTTATTCGACCGCCAAGCGCCAACGAATCAATATAATCGCCAGTCGAGAACACATATTTAAATTGGTTGTACGGATTTCCCTCATTATTATCAGCGATACTTTGACCAAAATTCAGGCTATAAGTCGTATCGGGCTGCAGCGTATCATTTATCGTAATCGTAATCACTTTTGTCGGAGTCGTTGGGAGTACAAGCAACTCATTTTTCATCGGAGGCGAGATGATCAACTGTTTGTTGAGGTCTTTAATTTTGACATTTTCGTCAAAAGTAAGTTTGATTTTTTTCGCACTAAATTGAGTCGAATAATTCTCTGGGTAACTAGATTTCAATGTTGGAGCAATGGTATCTTTCAAACCACCGGTAATCGAACCTCTTTTGGCACAACTCACAAAAAAAATCAGCAGCAAAAAAGGAATATATTTAAAATGTTTTTTGAACATAATGCGTTACAATTTTATTCTACAAAATAACAATTATATTTACTGTAATCGAAATATTTTTTAGCAATTATTAGGAGCTGATTCCTGCTGTCCGCTATATCTCTTGTGGCGAACCCCGCCACAAGAGGATGCCGCTACCATCAGGGCTAGGGCTTCAGAAGTTTGAAACACACTTTTTAAGTACCCATTTCTCATACGAATTCATTAAATTTGCACCCTAAATAGAATTTCAATGAGCAATATTAGAATTACCAAACAATTTAATTTTGAAACAGGTCACGCTTTGTATGGATATGATGGAAAGTGTAAAAATGTGCATGGTCATAGTTATAAATTATCGGTTACTGTGATCGGAAAACCAATTACCGACCGCAATAATGTAAAGTTTGGAATGGTCATTGATTTTTCTGATTTAAAAAAAATCGTGAAAGAAGAGATTGTCGATCAATTCGATCACGCTACTGTTTTCAACGAAACTACGCCTCACGTCGAATTGGCTGCTGAGTTAAAAAACCGAGGACATCATGTAATATTGGTTGATTATCAGCCAACAAGCGAGAATATGGTTGTCGATTTTTCTAAAAGAATCATCAGCAGATTGCCCGAAAATATTCAGCTTTTTTCGTTGAAACTTCAGGAAACCGAATCCTCATTTGCCGAATGGTTTGCAAGCGATAATCAATAATCTATAGTTAGTTCATGCAATTATCAAATAACAAAAAAATCTATTTCGCTTCCGATCAGCATTTTGGAGCGCCAACTCCCGAATTGAGTTTTCCCAGAGAACAAAAATTTGTTGCCTGGCTCGACGAAGTCAAAAAAGATGCCGAAGCCATTTTCCTTTTAGGAGATTTATTTGATTTTTGGTTCGAATACAAAACCGTTGTTCCCAAAGGATTTGTTCGTGTTTTAGGCAAACTGGCCGAAATTCGCGACAGCGGAATCCCGATTTATTTCTTCGTTGGAAACCACGATTTATGGATGGAAGATTATTTTGAAACAGAACTTAATATTCCAGTATTTCACGACAATCAGGAATACATTTTCAACGGAAAAACATTTCTTATCGGTCATGGCGATGGAAAAGGTCCTGGCGATAAAGGCTATAAAAGGATGAAAAAGGTGTTTACCAATCCTTTTTCAAAGTGGTTGTACCGTTGGCTTCATCCGGATATTGGAGTAAAATTGGCGCAACATCTTTCTGTCAAAAACAAGCTCATTTCAGGTTCCGAAGATGTGAAATTTTTAGGAGATGATAACGAATGGCTTATTCTTTATTCTAAAAGAAAACTGGAAACCAAACATTACAATTACCTTGTTTTTGGTCACCGTCATTTGCCCATGATTAAGGCGGTTGGCGAAAATGCCAACTATGTCAATCTTGGCGATTGGATTACTTATTTCACCTACGGAGTTTTCGATGGAGAAACTTTCGAGTTGAAGACCTTCGAAAAATAAGATCGTTTAAAATTAAATTTTACCATTAAGAGATTAAGATTCATTAAGCTTAAATATCTTAATTTCTTAATGGTTTAAAATGATCAACTATTTTTTAGCTTCAGGATAAACAGCAATTTTATGTGTTCTCAAAGAATAACTATTCACATTTGCCGAGTTTGATTGTTGGAAAGTTATTGCTCTTGAATCCTGTTTTGGCATATGGCATTCTTTACAGTTATTCTCTACCATCAGTTTTGTTTTTAAGACTGTCTCGCTATGTTTAGCATCTTGATGACAGCTCATGCAAATTTTAGAATAAGTCATGTTATTTTGTGGCGCGTCCTGATGAGGATTATGACAAGTGATACAATCCATCGTTTGGCTTTTCTTAAAACATTTGCTTTGCGAAAGTAAACCCATTTGATTTCCGTGGACATCAAAATGCAAACTGTCTCTTGATTTTGGATTTTCCATGAAATAACCGGCTAGACTTTCGCCTGGTTTGTATTGGAATCGAGATTTTAATTTAGTTTGATCATTACCGGAATGACATAAGGCACAAGCATCTATTCGTTGTTGCCTGCTTAGATTTTTAAAAGAAATCATGTTTTGTGCTTTCTTTAAATCCGGGAATTTCAAATGTTTTTGGACATGTTCTTTGGCTGGACCATGGCAACGTTCGCAATCAATTCCATAAATCAAAGTCTTTTTGTCCATGAAAACGTCAACATCCATTCCCATATAGATATTGTTTTCGTTTTCTATGCTCGTCGTTGTGACGTATCGGCTAGCAATGTTTGAACTGTGGCAAGAAAAACATTCTTTCATTATTTTCCTGTCAAAAACAGGTCTGTTTGCTGGATAAGTTGGACTTGTAGCCCAATTGTTTATCGCTTTATAATACGAAATGGGTAACTCATACACGTGACGATTTTTCCAGAAGCCGCTAGTTTGCGCATTTTTAGTTCCAAAAATGATGTCAAAATGATAAGCTTCAACTTCTTTGTTATTTTTATACAAAATCTGATAAAGCGAATCGTTGCGTTCTTCCATCACGATTTTTGTGTTTTTGTCATAGACGAAAATATTATGACCATTTTTAAAATGCCCTAAAACATTTTCTTTAATTCCTGGCGATGTGGCCAAATGATGTGAACTGTGAAAAGCAGATTCCGATTGGGCTTTATGACATTGAACACAACTTTCAGAACCCGCATAATCGGTTCCGCGGGGATCAATATATTCATCTGATTTATTGGTGCAGTTCGTCAATAAAAGAGACAAAGAAGCTATAGCAAAAAGGATTTTTATTTTTTTCATCGGGGTAAATATACTTTTTTAAACGTAAATCTAAAATATATTTACTTAATTAAAAATAACTGTTAAATAGCGCGGAATATAGCAAGAATATCATTTTATCACTACCTTTCGATATTGATAAATTAAATGAAATGGCTATTCCTGAGTATAAATTAGACAATCCTATTTGGTATTCAATATCTGAAACACACAGCAATTTTGGAATTGATTTTGGGACAACTAAGTTTTATCACCCTGATTATTGCCCTTTTGGAGGGTTTACAACTTTTGATGTGATTGAAGATGCTATTGGTGAATATGGCAAACTAGCTAATAGTTTTTATATTTTCGGGCAAAAACCAATTGTCCCTAAAAACTTCAAATTAAAAAATGAATTGCTTTGTTTGCAAATGATTATTCATGACCCAATTGACATTCCAATTGATGAACAGATTGTAAAATTGGGAGAGGAACATTTGGATGATTTATTGCAATTAGTACAAATAGCTTACCCAGAATATTTTAAAAGAAAAACTTATTCGTTGGGGAATTATTATGGAATCTACAGAGACAATCAACTTGTAGCAATAACTGGCGAAAGATTGCAAATGGATCAATTTATTGAAGTAAGCGCGGTGATTACACATCCTGAACACACGGGCAAAGGGTATGCTAAACAATTAGTGGCTCACACGGTTTATGAAATATTTGCTCAAAATAAAACACCTTTCTTGCATGTTGCTGAGTCTAACATTGGTGCGGTTAAACTTTATGAAAAATTAGGCTTTCAAACCAGAATCAAGATGAGTATTTGGAATATCGTTCAAAATCAATGAAACTCAAATGATCAGCGTTTAATCTGGTTACAATTGGCTATTAGCTTTTTTGCCTTTCAATAAGAAAAACAATATCAAATAAAACCCAATAGCAATAGGAATCGCTGTAAAAACCCAACCGCCCAATCCACATAACAATTCAAAAGAAAGGTGACTTATTGTTTGAAAAAAACTATTTTGGAAAGAGCTAATGATTTCCTCGACTGTATGTGGTGTGGATGGAATCGAAAAAACGAATTCACCTATCCGTATAAAAGGGATAATCAATAACACTTGGATGGGCCACATCAGGTAGCTTATGGAGATCATTATTGGTAAATTTAATTTCCTTTTTATGGATAAAGTCGTCAGGATAAAAGTACTTACACCAAGAATCGGAATTATAGAAAACAAACCCGATACAATAATGCTTTCGCTTAGTTGTATCGGGCTTAATCCTTGTTTGAAAAGAGCTGTAAATTTATTTTTTAACGAGTTCTGTTTCATTTTTATGTATTGGTTTTTGCCAAAATAAAAAGCAAATTATTTGTGATTTTCATGCTCTTCCAAATCCTTTTGCAAATCTAATTTTCTAAATCCAGGCAAAGCCATTCCAGTAAAAATGACTACTAAAAGTGTCATACTTCCGCCAAAAACGACAGCTGTTGCAGCTCCCATTAGTTTGGCAGTTAAGCCACTTTCAAAAGCACCCAACTCATTAGAAGAGCCAACAAATATTGAGTTCACTGCGGATACTCTTCCTCTCATGTGATCTGGCGTTTTGAGTTGTAAAATGGTTTGACGTATCACTACTGAAATTCCATCTGTAACGCCACTCATAAACAAAGCAAAAACGGACAGCCAAAACCAAGTAGATAGTCCAAACACAATAATGCATACACCAAATCCAAAAATTGCAATTAACAATTTGATACCCGCATTTTTATAAAAAGGAATATGCGCAGATGCAAACATTGTCAACAAAGCTCCAACTGCTGGGGCGGCACGTAAAATTCCAAAACCTTCTGGGCCTACTTTCAAAATATCTTGTGCAAAAATTGGTAAAAGTGCTACTGCGCCTCCAAAAAGTACCGCAACCATATCTAATGTTAATGCTCCCAAAATAGATTTGTTTGTGAAAACAAACTTTAAACCTTCTTTCAAACTTTCCATTACAGGTTCTCCAATTTTTGGATTCAAAATAGGTTTGGTGGAAATTTGCGTTAGCGCTAATAAAGCCAAAATGGAACAGCCAAAAATGGCACACATAGACCAATGCACTCCAATTAAGGTTATCGAAAATCCCGCTACTGCAGGTCCAACTACTGAACCAATTTGCCAAACAGAACTACTCCAAGTAGCTGCATTAGGATACACTTTTTTAGGAACAATTAAAGCGATAAGTGAAAATATTGTTGGCCCTAAAAATGAGCGAACCAATCCCCCCAAAAACACTAAAAAATAAATGGAATACAACACATCATTGGTCGGCCAACTTCCAATTATTCTTGGCCAAGTCAATAAAAACAAGCCAAAACTAATGACAGAAAAACCTAAAATACATTTTACAAGCATTCCTTTTTTTTCTTTCTGATCAACAATGTGACCAGCAAACAAGGCCATTCCGATAGCGGGAATCACTTCCATTAATCCAATTATCCCCAATGAAAGAGCGCTTTTGGTCAAGCTGTATACTTCCCATTCTATGATGATAAATTGCATTGACCACGCAAAAACCATGGCAAATCGCAACAGCAAAAACATATTAAATTCTTTATAACGCAACGCTGCGTACGGATCGTTTTTTTTCTTAGTCATTTTTCTCTACTTAATATCTTTTAATCTTAATTGGATCGAAACTTTATCATTCCATTCGTTTTCATCGATGCAATAAATGGCATCAAATTCTTTTTGATTTCTAGTTAATTCTATTTTATTACCGAGCCCAAAACCAATAGCAGCAAGGCCTTCGGAGTTGTTTTGTTTTACAAATAATTTTAAATGTTCATCCTCAGGTCCTAATGTTTTGGCATAACCTGTGTCTTTTATTTTTTTGGTTAAAAAAATAGGCGTCATATTTTGTGGTCCGAAAGGCTCGAATTGTTTTAGGATTCGGGTTAATTTTGGAGTGATATCTGTGAAATTTATTTCGGCATCGACAGTAATTTCAGGAGTTAAATGATCAGGATGAATTGTTTCCTGAACTACTTTTTCGAAAGCATTTTTAAAAGCTAAATAATTTTCTTCTTTTAAAGTCATTCCCGCCGCATACATGTGACCGCCAAATTGTTCCAAATGTTCCGAACAGGCTTCCAAAGCATTATACACATCAAATCCTTTTACAGATCTCGCCGAAGCTGCATATTTGTCGCCACTTTTGGTAAAAACCAAAGTAGGACGATAATACGTTTCAATCAATCGGGAAGCCACAATTCCGATTACGCCTTTGTGCCAATCTTCCTGAAAAACAACCGTAGTAAACTTTGTCTCTTCTTGGTTCTGAATTATTTGTTGAAGTGCTTCTTTGGTAATGGTTTTGTCCAAATCTTTTCGATCAGAATTGTATTGTTCAATTTCGGAAGCGAATTGTTGTGCCTGTTCAAAATTAAATTCAGACAATAATTCTACAGCATGATTACCGTGTTTAATTCTTCCTGCGGCATTGATTCTTGGAGCAATTATAAAAACAACATCAGTTATATCTAATGTTTTCTTTTTGAGCTGATGAGTCAAAGCTTTGATTCCCGGTCTTGGATTAGCATTAATAACTTGCAATCCAAAATAAGCTAAAACTCGGTTTTCGCCAGTCATTGGTACAATATCAGCAGCAATTGCAGTAGCAACCAAATCGAGGTATAAAACCAAATCTTCAATAGTTTGATCTCTGTTGCTTCCAAGTGCTTGGATCAGTTTAAAGCCTACTCCACAACCGCATAATTCATCATAAGGATATTGGCAATCTTCGCGTTTTGGATCAAGAACAGCAACAGCTTCTGGTAAAAATTCTCCCGGTCTGTGGTGATCACAAATGATAAAATCGATGTTTCGTTCTTTTGCGTAAGCGACATGATCGATAGATTTTATACCACAATCCAATGCTATAATTAGCGAAAAACCATTATCGTCTGCAAAGTCAATTCCTTGGAATGAAACGCCATAACCTTCGTCATAACGATCTGGAATATAAGTCGCAACATTTGGGTAAAAACTTTTTAAGTACGATGAAACAAGGGAAACGGCTGTGGTTCCATCCACGTCATAATCGCCAAAAACAAGGATATTTTCCTGATTTTCAATTGCCTTTTCGATGCGTTCAACCGCTTTATTCATATCTTTCATCAAGAAAGGATCATGCAAATCGTCTAAAGTCGGGCGAAAAAATTGTTTGGCTTGTTCGAAAGTCTCGATTCCCCTTTGTATTAATAGACTAGCTATAAATTCCTCAACGTTCAAAGCCTTTGCAAGATTTTTTACCTTTTCTTCCGAAGGTTTTGGTTTGATGGTCCAGCGCATAAATAATTATGGATTGAGAATTACAATTAGGATTTTACAACGCTACAAATTTAGACTAAAAAGGCTAAATAATTTGGCAGTAAAAGAAAATAACTACTGATTTTATTCTTGTGCAGTGTATTCTATTTTCAGATTATTGTATCAGCAACCTTTATTATTTGTTACTTTTGATTACCTCTTTTTAAATTTAAATCAAAATGCAAATTCAAGGACAAATTGTTGACATCGAAAACAAACGTATTTATTCTGGCGAACTCACTGTCGAAAACGGAAAAATCATTTCTATAATCGAGAAAGAGCATCAGGTAAAAAGTTACATTATGCCCGGTTTTATTGATGCTCATATTCATATTGAAAGTTCGATGTTAGTTCCTTCCGAATTTGCAAAAATTGCTGTAATTCACGGAACGGTAGCTACCATTTCTGATCCGCACGAAATTGCGAATGTCCTAGGTTCTGCAGGAGTTTTTTATATGATTGAAAACAGTAAACAAGTGCCATTGAAATTCCATTTTGGAGCGCCGTCTTGTGTCCCTGCGACTTCTTTTGAAAGTGCCGGAGCCATTATTGATTCGGATGAAATTAAAACATTATTGGCTTCTCCTGATATTCATTATTTGGCCGAAATGATGAATTATCCAGGCGTTTTATTTGATGATGAAGAAGTGTCGAAAAAAATAAAATGGGCAAAACATTTCAATAAACCAGTTGACGGCCATGCGCCAGGATTACGAGGAGAACCTTTAAAAAAATATATTTCGGCAGGAATTTCTACAGATCATGAATGTTTCACTTTTGAAGAAGCCAAAGAAAAATTATCGCTTGGAATGAAAGTCATTATCCGAGAAGGAAGTGCTGCCAAAAACTTCGAAGCCTTAATCGATTTGCTTCCTGAAAATTACGAAAACATGATGTTTTGCTCCGATGACAAACATCCTGACGATTTGATAGAAAGCCATATCAATGCGTTATGTGCTCGTGCTGCTGCCAAAGGAATTGATGTTTTTAAAATCCTGCAGGTGGCTTGTGTAAATCCTGTGAATCATTACAAAATGAATGTTGGCTTATTAAAAGAAAATTATGCTGCCGATTTTATAGTTGTTGAAGATTTAATTGATTTTAAAGTATTACAAACGTATATCAACGGACAATTAATTGCTGAAAATGGCAAATCTTTTGTACAGCACGTTCCGTTTGAAACCCCAAATAATTTCAATATTACTTCCAAAGAAATTAGTGATTTTGAAATCGCTGCAAAAGGTTCAAAAATCAGAGTTATAGAAGCTTTAGAAGGGCAATTAATTACTAACGAATTGCATCATTCGTCATTAATTGTTAATGAAAAAATAGTATCAGATACCGAAAATGATATTCTGAAAATGGCAGTTGTTAATCGTTATGAAAACACCAAACCAGCCATTGCTTTTATTAAAAATTTTGGATTGAAAAAAGGAGCTATCGCCAGTTCTGTGGCTCATGATTGTCATAATATTGTTGTTGTAGGAACTTCTGATGAAGAAATTTGCAATGCGGTTAATCTTATCATCAAAAATAAAGGTGGAGTTTGTGCTGTAAATGAAGCTGAAAGTAAAATATTACCCTTGCCAGTTGCGGGAATTATAAGCGATAAAAACGCTTGGGAAGCTGGGAAATTATATGAAGAAATTGACGCGATGGCAAAAGAACTCGGTAGCAAGTTGAAAGCTCCTTTTATGACGCTTTCCTTTATGGCGCTATTGGTAATTCCAGATTTAAAATTATCCGATAAAGGATTGTTCAGCGGAAAAACTTTTTCGTTTGTTGATTTGGAAATTTAGGCCACTGATTACACGGATTAAACTGATTTTCACAGCTATTTAGAAATGCTGCTTAAAAAATCCGTATTTATCTGTTTTATCCGTATCATCCGAGGCCTAAAAAATTATGCTTTCAAAGTCAAAGCTTCTCCTTCAAATTGAATTCCATCCCAACCCAGTTTTATAAAGTTGCGAATGTTTTGGTGGTTCGTTCCTTCTGGATCTCCCAAAACTTCTTCGAAATAATACGCTCCAAAGCAAGCTAAGGTTTCAGCTTGAGATAAGTTTTGCAATTTTGCGAAAGCGAATAATTTGCAAGAACCAGAGTTTTGTCCAGCTTCATTATGTTGCGTTCCATTTTGAAAAGTAGTTGGAATAAAATCGTAATTTTCCTCAATCACAGCGATTGTTTCTGGAAATGTAATTGTGTTTGGTGTTTGTTTTAGTTTGTTTAAAAAGGCAGTAATTGTCATGTTTATTTATTGAAATTTATTTTTTTGCCGTAGATAATAATCTTTTAATCTGTGGCAAATAATTATTTTTATTCTTCTTCTTTTTGAAATTTATTTTTCTTGGCTTCTTTTACAATTTGTTTTCCTGCGACTGTCACCACAATTTCGCCGCGTGGAGCGGTTTTTTCAAAATGGGTTAACACTTCGCGCGCTGTTCCCCTAACATTTTCTTCATGCAGTTTGGATAATTCTCTAGAAACGCAAATTTGTCGGTCTTCGCCAAAATAGGTAATAAATTCAGCTAATGTTTTGACTAATTTATGTGGCGAAACATACAGAATCATTGTGCGGGTTTCTTCTGCGAGTTCCAAATATCTGGTTTGTCTTCCTTTCTTTTCAGGCAAAAAACCTTCGAAAACAAATTTGTCATTCGGTAATCCGCTATTGACTAAAGCAGGAACAAAAGCCGTTGCTCCAGGTAAACATTCAACAGTAATTCCATTTTCGATACAGGCACGGGTTAGTAAAAAACCAGGATCGGAAATAGCCGGAGTTCCTGCATCCGAAATTAAAGCAATGGTTTCGCCAGCTTTCAATCTCGAAATTAAATTCTCGGTTGTTTTGTGCTCATTGTGCATGTGATGGCTGTACATATGCGTGCCAATTTCAAAATGCTTGAGCAGTTTTCCGCTTGTTCGGGTGTCTTCGGCTAGAATTAAATCTACTTCTTTAAGAATCCTGATGGCCCGAAAAGTCATGTCTTCCAGGTTGCCAATAGGAGTTGGGACTATATATAATTTTGACATTTTTATTGCTTAAAGAGTATGTTTAATGAGTAGTATTTGAATCGCAAAATGATTACAATTATTATGCATTAGAAAAATATTAACCACATAGAAACATAGATTTACTATCTGTTGAAAGGTTGGTATAAGTTAAAACTTTTCATATAGCTATGTTTTCTATTAAAAAATGAAATGCCTTTTATGCATAACAAAAAACTATGTTTCTATGTGTTTAAATTACTTTTGAATTTATTTTCTATTGTAGAATTTGCGTTAAAACGACAAGAATTTTTTCTCGATGATCTCCATAAAACGGTGTTCGTAATCTTCTTTTCCTTCCCAATTATTGTAATCTGGTTTTACCATTTCGTCGATAAAAGCTTTTGTTTCCAAAAAGGTATCAAAAGTGATCAATTGGCTCAACACACGATTGTAATCTTCATTGCTTCCGCCAAATAAATGCTTGACAAATGCGATCCGGTCATTCAAACCAATAGTGATTTCTTTTACCAATCGATCATTCAAAGTAACTGATTTTGGTTCTTCTTTTTCAAAAACAGGTTGCGATGCTGCTGGAACGGTCGTGTTTTGATATTCAAAAGCAGTTTCTGTTTTTATAGGTTCAGCCGCTAATTTTTTGTCCGAAGGAGAAACTTTTACAAATTGAGGATCCGTATATTTTCCGCCAAGTAAATCATCAAAAGAAATCTGAACAGCTTCCTTTTTCTTTGGAGTTTCAAATTTTGCAGGTTCAATTGATTCTACAATTGGTTCAAAAGCTATTTTTTCAGCGACAACTTCTGGCTCTTCAATTGCTGCTGTTGTTTCAGGTTCATTTGAATCAACAGTTTCAATTTCAGGTTCTTCTTCAATTTTTGCTTCTTCAATAATTTCTGGAACTTCGATAGTTGTTGTAGGTTCAGTTGTTTCTACAATTTCAGGAAGTTTTTCTTCGACCGGTAATGATTTGTGTTCGATGGTTTCAATTTCTGGCATTTTTTCTTCGATAGTAAGAATTGAAACAGGTTTTGGAAATTCAGGGACTGCGATGGTTTCAAAAAACTCTTTCATTTTTTCAACCACTTCAGCTTGACCAATTGTTGGTTTTGCATCTCCAAAATGCTCTTCGACAAATCGTAAAACAGCTAGTTTTTCATATAATTTTTGAGTTTCTAAATAAAGCTGATTGATATCGGATTTATTTTTAAGTTGTAAAATTCTATGAGCAATGCTGATTAAATCGGCTTCTAGTTTTTTTTGCATAACTTTTGAAATTATAATGAATACACGGCTTTATATAAAATTATTTTTTATTTGTAATAGATGCAGAGGGTTATGTTTCTTTTTCAATTTTATTGATGAAATAAGACCTCTCAAATTTTCGAATTGATAAAAATTATCTACTTTTGAAACGAGGTAAAATAGAAGTTTACCCAGTCGATTTATTACAGCTACAAAGTAATAAAAACTATTCATTTTTTAAGGCAAAAAAACACAAAATGTTTCTCGAAAACACAGTAAATCATAAAGAGCAATTTGGATGGATTGAAGTCATTTGCGGATCGATGTTTTCGGGCAAAACCGAAGAACTGATTCGCAGACTAAAACGAGCGCAATTTGCCAAACAAAGAGTTGAGATTTTTAAACCCGCTATTGATACCCGTTATCATGACGAAATGGTCGTTTCTCACGACAGTAACGAAATCCGTTCAACACCAGTTCCTGCGGCTGCCAATATTTCTATTTTGGCACAAGGCTGTGATGTGGTTGGAATTGACGAAGCACAATTTTTTGATGACGAAATTGTTACCGTTTGTAATGATCTTGCCAATCAGGGAATCCGGGTAATTGTTGCCGGCTTGGATATGGATTTTAAAGGGAATCCTTTTGGTCCGATGCCTGCGCTTATGGCAACTGCCGAATATGTTACCAAAGTGCATGCAGTATGTACCAGAACTGGAAATTTAGCCAATTATAGTTTCCGCAAAAGTAATAATGATAAACTCGTAATGCTTGGTGAAACTGATGAATATGAACCGTTAAGTCGTGCCGCTTATTATCATGCGATGCGGAAAGACGAAGAGAAATAAATTAAAACCTCTTTCGGAATTCATTCTGAAAGGGTTTTTAATTTGTTTTATGTTTTTTATAGTTTATATTTTATAACTTTGGTATAAAATAAATTACAATGGATTTACAAACACGAAAAATATCATTTGTTCAAGAATTTCTTTCTATTCAGAACGAAGAAATTGTTACGCGTTTAGAAAATTTTCTAAAAAAGGAAAAGAAAAACTTTAACGATAAAGAGTTTAGTCCAATGTCGATGGAAGAATTTCAAAAGAGAATTGATCAATCAATGGATGATTCGAAAAACGGCCGAGTTATTGAAGCTAACGAGTTGTTGAAAGAGATTGAAAAATGGAGTTAAAACTAAATTGGACTGAATTTTCTAAAAATGAATTGCGGAAAATATTTTTATATTATAAAAGTAAAACCAATTTAAAAACTGCAAAAAATATAGTTACGGAAATTTCGAAAGAAGTATTAATACTCGAGAAGTATCCATTTATAGGTCAAAAAGAAGAACTTTTAATAGACTGTAAACACGAATTTCATTATTTTTTATATACCAATTATAAGATAATTTATTATGTGGATTTAGAAATAAATTTAGTAGAAATTGTCGATATTTTTGATTGCCGTCAGGAACCTTTAAACATTAAAAGAACAAAATAAGGTTTTTACAATTTTCTCCAAAATGAATTTATCACTAAAAAAAATCATTTTTACTTTAGAAACTGAGACAATTGCTCTCAATTATAATGATGAAATTGACACTATTTCCATAGACAGTCGTTCTTTGCAAAACAATGAGAAAACACTATTTTTTGCTTTAGTTGGTGTCAATAACGACGCTCACAGTTACATTAAAGACTTAATTACAATTGGCGTTCGCAATTTTGTAGTTACTCATATTCCTGAAGGTCTTGAAGGAAAAGCCAATTTTTTGGTTGTCCAAAATACTTTAGAAGCGTTGCAAAAAACAGCTTCTTATTATCGAAGCCTTTTTACGTTTCCAATAATTGGTGTAACCGGAAGCAATGGGAAAACCATCGTAAAAGAATGGCTCAATTTTCTTTTGAGTCCCGATTATAATATTATCCGAAGCCCAAAAAGTTATAATTCTCAAGTTGGAGTTCCGTTGTCGGTGCTTGCGATTAATGAACAGCATAATTTGGGTATTTTCGAAGCCGGAATTTCGACCGTTTCTGAAATGAAGAAACTCCAAAAAATCATTCAGCCAACCATTGGAATTCTTACGAATATTGGTTCTGCACATGATGAAGGTTTCGAAAATTTAGAAACAAAAATTAAAGAAAAAATGCTACTTTTCCGTAAGTCGGAAGTAGTTATTTATCACAAAAATGGTACGGTAGAACAATCCATTCTTCCGCAAACAAAAGCTTTTTCATGGTCTTTTGAAGATGAAACGGCGACTGTTTTTGTATCCAAAAAAGAACACACTCACGAACATTCACTTATTGAATATAGATATAAAGAAACTGTTTCAACTTTGCAAATTCCTTTTGTAGACGACGCTTCAATAGAGAATGTGATTTCGTGTCTTTTGGTTTTGTTATATTTGGAATACGATGCCAAAACGATTCAAAACCGAATCGAATTATTGTATCCAATTGAAATGCGTTTGAAAGTAAAAACCGGAATCAATAATTGCAGTCTAATTGATGACAGTTATAGTTCCGATTTTCAGTCGTTGAAAATTGCATTAGACTTTTTAGAAAATCAAAAACAACATCAGAAGAAAACCGTAATTCTTTCCGATATTTTTCAAAGTGGATTATCGAATGAAGCTTTATATTCTAAAGTGGCTGAATTGATTATTTCGAATAAAATCAATCGTTTTATCGGAATTGGAGAAACAATTTCAACATTGAAAAACAAGCTTCCAAAAGCGATTTTTTATAAAGACACCAATGAGTTTTTGGTTGATTTAGAATCCTTGTCTTTTGAAAATGAAACCATTTTAATTAAAGGAGCAAGGTCTTTTCAATTTGAAGAAATCGTGTCGGCATTGGCAGAGAAAACACATGAAACGATGTTGGAGATTAATCTGAATGCGATTAGCCATAATTTCAATTTCTTTAAAGCAAAACTGAAACCTCAAACCAAAATGATGGCGATGGTAAAAGCCTTTGGTTACGGAAGCGGAGGATTTGAAATTGCCAAATTATTAGAGCATCACAAAGTAGATTATTTGGGTGTGGCTTTCGCCGATGAGGGAATTTCACTGAAATCTATGGGAATCAATTTGCCAATTATGGTTTTGAATCCCGAAAGCACTAGTTTTTCGGCAATTATTCAGCATCAATTGGAACCTGAGATTTACAGTTTAAAAGGACTGAACGCCTTTTTGAAAATTGCCGAGCAAAAGAAATTAAAAGACTTTCCAATTCATATCAAACTTGATACAGGAATGCATCGTTTGGGATTTGAAGCCAATACAATTGAGGCTTTGATTAGCACTTTAAAAGGAAATCAAACCGTAAAAGTGAAAAGTGTTCTGTCACATTTAGCGACAAGCGATGACTTGCAGCACAAAGATTTTGTTCAGTATCAGATAGACTTATTCGAAAAATTATCTTCACAATTAATACAAGAATTACAAATTACTCCAATTCGTCATATTTTGAACACTTCGGGAATCAGTAATTTTCCTCAGGCACAATATGATATGGTTCGTTTAGGAATTGGTCTTTATGGCGTCTCAAACGATCCGGAAGAACAAAAATACCTTGAAAACGTTGGCACATTAAAATCGATTATTTCTCAAATCAGAACGATTCAATCAGGTGAAAGCGTTGGCTATGGCAGACGATTTATGGCTAATAGAGAGACAAAAATAGCAACTATTCCAATTGGTTATGCGGATGGAATTTCCAGACATTGGGGAAACGGAGTTGGTTTTGTAACCATTAAAAATAAAAAAGCAAGCGTTTTAGGCAGTGTTTGCATGGACATGTTAATGGTAGATGTAACCGAAATTGACTGTCGAGAAGGAGATTCAGTAGTTATTTTTGGCGAAAGCCCAACCGTAACTTATATGGCAGAACAACTTAAAACAATTCCTTATGAAATTCTGACCAGCATTTCACAAAGAGTAAAACGTGTTTTTTATCGTGAATAGGAAAATAATTAATACATTAGTAGTTGATTTAGTCCTTTTTTAATCATTTAAAATCTTAATTATGGGAATGTATTCAGAGTTCAAAGCCTTTGCAATGAAAGGCAATGTAGTAGATCTTGCGATAGGGGTTATTATTGGTGGAGCTTTTGGCAAAATCATTAGTTCATTAATTGAAGATGTTATTACACCACTTTTATTGAAACCTGCATTATCAGCCGCTAATCTTTCGAAAATAGAAGAGCTTACTATTTTTGGGGGAGTAAAATATGGGATGTTCCTCTCAGCTGTTATTAATTTTATCATTATTGCTTTTGTATTGTTTTTGATTATCAAAGGAATAAATGCTACAAAGAGGAAAGAAGAAGTTGCTCCCGCTCCGCCATCTGGTCCTACACAAGAAGAATTACTGATCCAAATTAGAGATTTATTGAAAAGTAATAGAAGTATCTAAGACGTCGCTAATTGACTAAGTCTCTGAGTTAAAAATTAAAACTTAGTAACTTAGCATCTCAGTTCCTATAGCTATCGGGATAGCAACATAAAAAATATACCGCTACACTAATTATATTCTAACCAAACCACTCTAATCATGGGTGGTTTTTCTATTTTGTTTAATTTGTAACAATTTGTTAATTTTTGTTAACCCCCTTGTTATCTTTTTTAGTTTACTTACTTTTGTCCTTCAAAATAGAAATAAAATTTAAAAATATATAGAATGAGAGTAGCAGTTGTAGGAGCAACCGGAATGGTTGGTGAAATAATGTTGAAAGTTTTGGCAGAGAGAAATTTCCCAGTAACCGAATTAATTCCAGTAGCTTCTGAAAAATCAGTTGGGAAAGAAATTGAATTTCAAGGGAAAAAATACAAAGTAGTTGGTTTACAAACTGCTGTTGATTTAAAAGCAGATATTGCTTTGTTCTCAGCTGGTGGAGGAACTTCGTTGGAATGGGCTCCAAAATTTGCTGAAGCAGGAACTACAGTTATCGATAATTCATCTGCTTGGAGAATGGATCCAACTAAAAAATTGGTTGTTCCAGAAATCAATGCTAATCAATTGACTAAAGAAGACAAAATCATTGCAAATCCAAACTGTTCTACTATCCAAATGGTATTGGCTTTGGCACCATTACACAAAAAATACAATGTAAAACGTGTGATTGTTTCTACTTACCAATCGATCACAGGAACAGGTGTAAAAGCGGTTCAACAATTCGAAAATGAAGTGGCTGGAATCGAAGGTGACATGGTTTATAAATACAAAATCAACAGAAACTGTATTCCTCAATGTGATGTTTTTGAAGATAACGGATACACTAAAGAAGAGATGAAATTGGTTAAAGAAACCAAAAAAATCTTAAGCGATGACAGTATCAAAGTTACGGCTACTGCTGTTCGTGTACCAGTTGTAGGTGGACATAGTGAGGCTGTAAACGTTGAGTTCAGTAATGATTTTGATGTAAACGAAGTGAGAACTATTTTGAGCCAAACTGACGGAATTGTAGTTCAGGATAATTTAGATACTTTTACTTACCCAATGCCTCGTTATGCTGAAGGTAAAAATGAAGTTTTCGTTGGTAGAATTCGTCGTGACGAAAGCCAGGACAACACTTTAAACATGTGGATCGTTGCTGATAACTTAAGAAAAGGAGCTGCAACCAATACGATTCAAATTGCTGAATACTTAATTGCAGCAAAATTGGTTTAAGCCGTTTATACTTTTATATAAAATAAAAAAACTACAACCTTTTAAAGTTGTAGTTTTTTGTTTTTATAAAGATGAGATAATAATAATTTAAAATTATTTTTTCACACAATAGGTGCTAGTGTCGACATCACCTTCAGGGAAATTTTTACAGTGAAAAGTTCTGCTTACAGTAAAACAATCATCGTCAATACTTATAATTGACATTGTAATTTTATCTCCTATTTCTGTTTGAGATTCGCTTAGTTTTTTCACGCAAGTAATTTCGTATACACAGTCACTGATTGGTTTAACACTCCAAACCAATTTAAGTACTCCGTTTTCATAACTTTCTTGAGTTGCCCCTTTTAATGTAAAAGTTTTTTTAGGATAATCTGGATTATAAGCGGTGATGTTTTTGAGTTTGCTACAATCCAAAGTTTGTGAATGTCCGATTACAGCTGCAAATAATAAAATAATAATTAGAGGTATTTGTTTTTTCATAATTAATGTTTTTGATTAATTTGGGGATTTATTAATTTACTGCAATTATACAAAATTCAAAATTTAATTCAGCATCACTTATTTATAACATTAGTTTTTTTTTCGTTTTAATAACTAAAAGTAGATTCAATTTAAATTTTAGACAATTTGATTAAGAAATTGCGACTTTTAAAACAGTGTAGTTTTTTTGTTTGTTATGAATATGCATTGGCATATTCGTGTTTTCTTTAAATAAAATAAAAAATGCAATCTATTTATAATGCAAATTTGAGAAATCAATATTCTTTTTAAGGATTCTTCATAAGAAACCACAAACTTTCTCTATTTTTGTTTATACTTCAAACTAATTCCGAATGAAAAAAACACTATTTCTAATGGCTGTATCAACTTCAATGGCATCTTTTGGGCAACATTCAAAAGAAAAAATTACTTATCCCGTAACTAAAAAAGGAGAAACTGTTGATGTTTATTTTGATACTAAAGTAAATGATCCTTATCGCTGGTTAGAAGACGACAAATCGACCGAAACGGCAGCTTGGGTGAAAGAACAAAATAAGGTAACCTATGATTATTTGTCCAAAATTCCTTTTCGAGATGCTTTGAAAGCAAGGATGGAGAAGCTTTGGAATTATGAAAAAATAAGCGCTCCATTCAAGGAAGGAAACTTTATCTATTATTTTAAAAATAACGGATTGCAAAATCAGTCGGTTTTGTATCGAAAAGACAGCAAAGGAAAAGAAGAAGTTTTTATTGATCCTAATACTTTTTCAAAATTGGGAACTTCCTCATTGGGCGGAGCTGACTTTTCTAAAGACGGTTCGAAAGTAGCCTATTCTATCTCAGAAGGAGGAAGCGACTGGCGAAAAGTTGTTTTGATGGATGTCAATAATTTCAAAATTCTTGAAGATACTTTGGTCGATGTAAAGTTTAGCGGAATTTCCTGGAAAGGCAACGAAGGATTTTATTATTCCAGTTATGACAAACCAAAAGGAAGTGAACTTTCAGCAAAAACCGATCAGCACAAATTGTATTATCATAAATTAGGAACTTCTCAAAAGGATGATCAGGTAATTTTTGGTGCAGACCAAAAAAGGCGTTATGTAGCCGGAGGTGTTACCGAAGACAATCATTTTTTAGTGATTTCGGCAGCCAATTCTACTTATGGAAATGAATTGTATATTCAGGATTTAACGAAACCCAACAGTCCAATTGTAATGATTGTGGATAATTTCAATAGCGACAATAATATAATTGATAACCAAGGCGAAAAACTGTTTATAGAGACCGATTTTAATGCTCCCAATAAACGAATTGTAGCAGTAGATTTCAATAATCCGAAACCAGAAAACTGGAAAGACATCATCCCCGAAACCGAAAATGTTTTGAATATTTCAACTGGTGGTGACTATTTATTTGCCAATTACATGAAAGATGCCGTATCTATTGTAAAACAATATGATTACGAAGGTAAATTGGTGCGTGAAATTAAATTGCCAGGATTAGGAACAGCCGCTGGATTTGGAGGCAAAAAAGAAGAAACGACTCTTTATTATTCATTTGCTAATTATATCACACCAGGAACAATTTACTCATTTGATGCCAAAACAGGAAAATCAACTGTCTATGATAAACCAAAAGTTGATTTCAAAGGCGAGGATTATGTTTCGACCCAAGTGTTTTACACTTCCAAAGACGGAACGAAAATCCCAATGATCATCACTCACAAAAAAGGAATAAAACTCAACGGTAAAAATCCAACAATCCTATATGGATACGGCGGATTTAATATTAGCCTGACACCAAGTTTTAGTGTTTCCAATGCTGTTTGGATGGAGAATGGCGGAATTTATGCAGTAGCAAATTTGCGTGGAGGAGGAGAATACGGCAAAAAATGGCATGATGCAGGAATCAAAATGCACAAACAAAACGTCTTTGATGATTTCATTGCTGCAGCCGAATATCTAATTGCCAAAAAGTATACGTCATCTGATTTTCTAGCGATTCGCGGAGGTTCTAATGGCGGATTATTAGTTGGAGCCACGATGACGCAACGTCCCGATTTGATGAAAGTCGCTTTGCCGGCCGTAGGCGTTATGGACATGTTGAGGTACCATACTTTTACAGCGGGGGCAGGTTGGGCGTTCGATTATGGAACTTCGGCAGACAGCAAGGAAATGTTCGAGTATATCAAAGGATATTCACCGGTTGCTAATGTGAAATCTGGCGTTAAATATCCAGCGACTCTAGTGACCACGGGCGATCATGACGATAGAGTTGTTCCAGCTCATAGTTTTAAATTTGCAGCCGAGTTGCAGGAAAAACAAACAGGAGACAATCCAGTTTTAATCCGAATCGATATTAATGCCGGTCATGGAGCTGGAAAATCATTAGCGGCGACCATCCAGGAAGCTTGCGATATACAGGCATTTACATTGTACAATATGGGTTTTACAGCATTGCCAAAATAAAAAATTAAAATAAAACATAAGGAGCTTAATCCTGCTCTACGTTTCAAGCTTTTTCATAAAATGGTATTTTTCTAAGGACAAAAAGGAGCTTCCGGTGGTCGCTCTTTTTATCCAAGAAAAATGCCATTTTATTTCAAAAGGCTTTCCACTTCCATCAGGGCTAGGGCATTACGTTTTTGTAAGATACTTCGAGATTTAACAAATATAAGGCTTTAATAAAACTTCTACAGTCCTCAATTAGAATACAAAATGCAAAAAAAAATTACACCGGTTTATTTTTAAAATAATTTCATAAAGTGCTAAATATCATGTTTTACAAATTGTTTATTCTTTAAATTTGAGTGTAAAATAAATACGCTCAATTTATGGAACAAGGAAAACCAAATAAGTATGAACTGGGAGAAATGCTTCTGGAAATAGGATCCTTGCTAATGGTCGCAGGAGCCAACACCGAACGTGTTAAAGTTACCATTAGCAGAATCGCTGAAGCCTTTGGATGCGGGTCAGATTTAATGATTACCAATCATGCTTTAATGATTACTGTAAGATATAAAGATGAAAATAAAACATTTACCAGTGTAAAATGGGTGCCAAACATGCATCTTAATTTCAATCTCATATCCGATATTAGCACTATGAGTTGGAAAATTGTTGAAGAAAAATGGTCTGTAGAACGCATCAATAATGAAATAAAATTATTGGACCAACGCGCATTATATCCAAGATTTTTAGTGTTGTTTTTAGTTTCGTTGGCTGGAGCTGCTTTTTGTAGATTGTTTGGTGGAGCATCAGCCGAGATGATTCTTTGCTTTTTGGGTACTTTTATTGGTCTGTTTGTTAGGCAGGAAACAGTAAAATTGAAATTCAATTTTTATCTCTGCATCTTTTTTGCAGCGCTAACTTCTTCTTTTGTAGTTGGATCCTACTCTTATCTAAATCCTCATAAAGATTTTATACATGCATTGTCTACCTGCGTTTTATTTTTAATTCCGGGAGTGCCAATGATTAATTCTTTCTCCGATTTTATTGACGGAAATATATTAAACGGAACCACCAGAGGTGTAAATGTTCTGGTTATTGCTTTTGCCATTGCTTTGGGATTGATGGTTTCATTACTAATTTTTAATTTACAATAAAATGGATTTTGCATTAGTAGATAAGGGAATATGGTTGGGTTTGGCAGGAATTGGTTTCGCTGTATTGTTCAATGTTCCCCGCCGCACTTTGGGAGCGATTTACATTATGTCAGCTCTTGGCGGAATGCTGAAATTTTATATGATGTCTCTTGATTTTGGGTTAGTCTTTGCGGCGTTTTGTGGATCGAGTCTTATTGGTTTCTTAAGTGTTTTGGCAGCTCATTACCGTAAAGCGCCACCAATGACATTTGCGCTTCCATCTTTAATTCCAATGATTCCTGGTTTTTTTGCCTACAAAGCTATGGTAGGCGTTATGAAACTAACGGCCGAGAAAGATGTAGAAGTGTATAGAAAACTGTTTTTCGAAACCGTAAACAATGGACTTTCGGCTTTATTTATCATCTTGGCATTGTCTGCAGGAGTTGCTATTCCGCTGTTAATTACTCGTAAAGAGACCGTTAAAAGGATTAAGACAGATGTTTCTAATCCTCAAAATGAAAATTTAGAAGAAGAGATTTTATAATATATTGAAAATGAATTTAAGGTAAAATGACATTATAAAATTTAGTACTTTTCTGGCATAATATTTGATTTAACCATTTTACAAAAATTATATTTTAAAATAATAACAAATAATAATTCTCAATTTTCCCTCATAATGTTTTATTAAAAATGGGGCAGTTGAAAGAATAATTTTTAACTTTGAGAAAGAGGGTAATAATCGACATCAATAATTTTAGATGTAATTACAATCCATTTGATTCACTAAAAATAATAAATACTAAGATTATGAAAGTACAAATCAACACAGACAAAAATGTAGAAGGAAGCGATAGATTGGAAGCTTATTTTTCAGGTGAAATCGAAAAGAATTTATCTCGTTTTGAAGATAAAGTAACGCGTGTCGAAGTACATTTCGGAGACGAAAACAGTGCTAAAACTGGAGGAGGAAATGACAAACGTTGTCTAATCGAAGCAAGACCAGCCAATATGCATCCAATTGCTGTTACGGAACATGCAGATTCTATCGAAAAAGCATTTCATGGAGCTTTAGATAAAATCAAAAAAACATTGAAAACTACTTTCGATAAACAAAAAGTACATTAATAATTATCGCAAAAGGGTTGTTTAATAAAAACAGCCTATTTTTGTTACCTAAAAATAAAAATGCCTTAAAGAATAAACTTTAAGGCATTTTTTGTTGTTGTTGAAACTCTTAAAACTGGAAAGCAGCTCCGACTTGAATAACTTGATTTTTTCCTGAAGGACCATCAAACGTATCATTCAAACCAGTAATATATCTAGCGTTTATTGATAAACCAAGAGGTAGATTCAAAGATGTTCCAAAAGCCCATGAAGGAACAAACGTATTTACATCTGTATAGTCCACGTTATCGCTTACAACAAATCCAAACTGAGGACCTGTCTCAAAACTTAATAGTTTAACTGCATAAATTTTTGCTAAAATTGGCACAGTAAGATAATCAATCTTGGTATCTTTAAAGTTATCTGTAGCAAAACCTTCTTGAGAATATTGTACCTCAGGTTGAATAAACAATAAGCTTTTTACCAGTGGTATTTCTCTGTAAACACCTACATAAAGTCCTGTTTTGGAAGATGTGTCAAATCCGCTACCATTGACGTCTGAAATGTTGGCTCCCGCTCTAATTCCCCATGACTGTGCTGAAACTGCATTCGCTGCAAATAATATAAAAGCACCTAATAATAAGATTCTTAATGATTTCATAGTTTTAAAATTTAAATTAACACCCTAACGTTGGGTAATGCTTCAAAATTACTACAAATATTTAGTTATAAAACAAAAAAGTGGTTTCAAAATTCCCACTAAATCACAATTTTAAATTTAATTTAAAATCCATCTATTTGCTTGCTAATAAATGTAGACAAAACGTTAAGTTTTTAAGGTATAACGATGCTTTTTGTAATATATTATGCTAACTTTGGAATGAAGGCACTCTTCTTTAACCGGCCGATTCCATTATTTTAGTCCTTTTAATACTGTTATTTTTTGTCCCTAAAAACTAAATTACTAGCTATGAATGAAATTTTGCAAACGATCAAAAATTTTTTTAAGACGGGAATATTTAAGAAAATTAAAATTTTCCTGATTTCTTTATTAGCATTTCTTCTACTACTTTTTATTGGTTTGCGGATTTATTTTGAACAAAACAAAGACAGCATAATGACCCAGATCAATCAAAAAATCAACGAAAACATTACGGGTCACGCCAGTATTGGAGATGTTGGTTATAAATTTCTGATTGGTTTTCCCAACTTCACAGTGGTCTTAAAAAAAGTAGAGCTACAAGACAGTTTATATGCTGTACATAAAAGAAGCGTTCTTAAAGCTGGTGAAATCGAAGTGCGACTGAATGTTTTTGGTTTATTGCATAAAAAGGTAGAAATAGATAAAGTGGTTTTGATCGATACCAAAATTGATTTATTTAAAGATAAAAATGGAGTTTCCAATTCGAATATCTTTAAACCAAAACCAAAATCTAAGGAACCAAAATCCAAAACTGATACCGAAATCAATGAAATCGATTTTAAGAATGTGACGTTCATTTCTCAAAATTTACAGCGAAATAAATTATTCCATTTTGATGTTGCTTCACTAAAAAGCAAAATTGATTATACAGATGATGGTTGGAAAACCGATTTGCATCTCGATGTTTTGTCAAAAAGCATGGCTTTTAGTACCATTAAAGGAAGCTTTATAAAAGACAAAAGAGTTAAAGGAAAATTAGAAGTACAATTTTCTAAAACCAAAAACAAAATTGATGTTCTTACCGAAGGGCTTAATATCGGTGAAGATGATTTTGATATCAAAGCGAGTTTTGGTTTGCAAAAAGAGCATCCGATAATGAATATCAATATCACGACCAAAATCTTATGGTTGAACGCTGCCCGTTTATTAGATCCTCATTTATACAAAATTCTGAGTCATTTTAATATGACAAAACCTTTGGAAGCAAATTGTAGCATTATCGGTGATATGAATGCTCAAGGAGATCCGGAAATTGTTGTTGTGGGAAAAATAAAAGACAATGTCTTGGTCACTGCTGAAGGCGAAACTAAGGATTGTAGCTTTATTGGAAAATATACCAATAATTTTAAAAATGGTTTGGGTTACAACGATGTCAACTCTGCGGTAATTATTAAAGATTTTAAAGGAATATACGAAGGAATTCCGGTTGAAATTCCGTCAGCAGCTATCAATAATTTAGAAAAACCAATTGCGACAGGAAGCCTGCATTCTAAATTTGAAGTCAAAAAATTAGGAAATATTTTTGGAGATGATTTCGTCAAGTTTAATGGAGGAATGGCCAATGTTGATTTGAAATTCAACGTTGATATTGTTTCTCTTAAAATATCAAAGCCCCGTTTTACTGGAAAAGTAAATATTGAAAAGGCAAATATGTTATTTAAATCTAAGAACTTAACTTTTCAAACCAATGTGCTTCTTGATTTTACCGAGAAAGCTTTATTTATTAGAAACATAAAATATCAGAGCAATAAAAATATTGTATATCTGGACGGACAAATAGACGATTTTCTAAATCTTTATTACGATCAACCCGAGAAAATGATTGCCGTTTTGAATATAAAAAGCCCTTATATGGATGTCAAAAAATTCTTGGGAGTCCTTGCCTATAAGGAAAAAGGAGCCGAAGTAAAAAAGGCACCAACCACCAAAGCTGATTCCAAAAAAAGAATCGCACTTGTAAAAAAATGCCAGGTCGTTCTAAATTTGAATCTGGACAAAATGGTTTATTCTCATTTAACGGCCAAAAACGCCAAAATTAATATCATACTTAATAATAGACGGGTTTTTGTAAAACAAGGAATTATTGAAACTTGTGGGGGCAAAATTACTTTCGGCTCTCAACTGATTCCCGAAGGAGAATTATTTAATGTAAAAACAAATGTAAATATTTACAACGTTGATATTCCCCAGTTTTTAACTTCCTTCAAAAACTTTGGAGTAACTTCTTTTCAACCCAATAATATAAAAGGAAACCTTTCGGCAAAGACTGATTTGTCAATAAAAATGACTCAGAACGGTGATTTGGTTGATGAATCGGCAAGAGGGAATTTGCACTACGAAATTAAAAACGGATCATTAACTGATTTTAAACCGATAATGAAAGTCGGCAAGTTTGCTTTTCCTAACCGTGACGTAAGACATATCGTTTTCAATGATTTATCGGGACAATTAAATATCAACGGAAGTTTGATAGATATTGATTATTTCAAAGTCAGTTCCAATGTCCTGAACTTTGATGTCGAAGGTATTTATTCATTAAAAAAAGGAACAAAACTTGGTTTAGTAATTCCTTTGCGAAATCCTGAAGATGATTTGAAAATAAAAGACAAAAGCGAACGGGAAGCAAAACGTTACAAAGGAGTAGTGGTGCGTTTGCTTGTTGTTGATGGAAAAAACGGAGAGATGAAAATAAAATTAGGTAGTTTAAAAGATAAAGACAAAGTATGAAAGCATTCTTTTTGAGTTTAATAGCATTCACATTAGTTAGTTTCGATGGTTTGCAAGTAGGCGAATCTGACGAAAAAGTTGAGGTAAACAGAACATTAGACGCCTGGCACAAAGCAGCAGCCGAAGCTAATTTCAACAATTATTTCGGAATGATGACCGAAGATGCTGTTTTTATCGGAACAGATCCAACCGAGAATTGGAATCTAAAAGATTTTAAAGCATACGCAAAACCACATTTTGACAAAGGAAAAGCCTGGAATTTTAAAGCAATTGAGCGTCATATTTATTTTGATAATTCCGGAAAATTAGCATGGTTTGATGAACTACTCGATACTCAAATGAAAATCTGTCGCGGTTCAGGTGTTCTTGTAAAAATTGGTAATGAATGGAAAATTAAACACTATGTTTTGTCAATGACAATTCCAAATGACAATATTAATGAAGTTGTAAAAATCATTACTCCGATAGAAGATGCATTACTTAAAAAAAGCCTTTCAAAATGATAAAATTTTGATTTTTTAGGCACTTAAGCTTTCATTCTTATATAATTCCTTAATTTTGCCGAAATAGAAATCATATCGTGGGAAGTAAAAATAAATTAAAAAGGTTCAAAGAAAACGAAACATTCAATAACGTTTTTCAACCAACAAGAGAAGAAGTAGTAGGTGATTTATTCCCATTGAGAGGGAAATGGAATTCAGATTTCTTCAAAAATGAAAATCCATTAGTATTAGAATTAGGTTGTGGTAAAGGAGAATATTCTGTTGGTTTGGCCGAAAGATATCCCAATAAAAACTTTGTAGGTATTGATATCAAAGGAGCCCGTTTCTGGCGTGGTGCAAAAACTGCTGTTGAAACTGGCCTCCACAACGTAGCTTTTATTCGTACACAAATTGAGTTAATCAATCATATTTTTGCCGAAAATGAGGTAGATGAAATCTGGATTACTTTTCCGGATCCTCAGATAAAATACAAAAGAACCAAACATAGAATGACCAATTCTGAGTTTTTGAAATTGTATAAAAAGATACTAAAGAAAGACGGTGTTGTTAACTTAAAGACCGATAGCGAATTCATGCACGGTTACACACTTGGGTTATTACACGGAGAAGGTCATGAAGTTTTATACGCCAATCATAATGTGTATGTAAATGAAGGAAGTCCAGAGGAAGTGACTGCCTTTCAGACGTTTTATGAAAAACAATATTTAGAAATAAACAAAGCAATAACGTATATTCGTTTTAAAATAAAATAGTACAGGTTATTTTTCGTTTGAAGTGATTAAAAACAGCGCATGGCATTAGTGTTACCTTTCTTACTCGGATTTATTGTTGCTGCCATTGGTATTACGCCTCCGGGTCTAATCAATATGACAGCTGCAAAAGTAAGCCTGAAAGATGGGAGGAGTGAAGCACTGTTTTTTGCCGTTGGAGCTACCGTTATCGTTTTTTTTCAAACGCTGTTAGCTATATTTTTTGCTAATTTCATCAATAGTCATCCCGAAGTTGTTAATAGATTAAGGGAAGTTGGACTGTTTATTTTTATAGGATTAACTATTTATTTTTTTTGGAAAGCCAAAAAGCCAAAACTTCCTAAAGGAGAAATGAAGGTTCGCAGTAAAGCCAACCGATTCTTTTTAGGAATGTTGCTTTCTACTTTAAATTTATTTCCAATTCCGTATTATGTTTTTGTATCTATTTCGCTTTCTGCTTATGGATATTTTTCATTTCTGGAAACTTTCATTTATATCTTTGTAACAGGTGTTGTTACCGGTTCGTTTTTAGTTTTTTATCTTTATATTGTATATTTCAAAAAAAGAGAAGCCAAATCTTCTTTCCTGATGAACAATGGAAATTATATTATTGGAACTATCACTGGACTTGTTTCCCTTTTTACACTTTTCAAGTTGATAAAAGAATTTTTAGGATAAAATAATATGGAAGTCACTAACGATAATTTTTTTGAAAGAGTTTATGTTGTCGTTAGGCAAATTCCATATGGAAAAGTTACTTCTTATGGCGCCATTGCCAAAGTTTTAGGGGCAGCGCGCTCTGCACGAATGGTGGGTTGGGCAATGAATGCTGCCCATAATCTCGAAGATGTTCCCGCACATCGGGTAGTTAACCGAAAAGGATTGCTCACTGGTAAACATCATTTTGATGGAACCAATCTCATGCAGCAATTATTAGAAAGTGAAGGTATTGTTATTGTAGATAATCAAATTGTTGATTTTGAGTCTGTTTTCTGGAATCCGGAAATGATTTCCTGATTTTATTTTTAAAAAGGAAAACTAAAGCTTAAAGGTTTAATTGTCTTTTTATTTGATGTCTAATCATCGCTTAATAGCTAATCGTCCATAGATAAATCCAATCCAAATCCTTTAGAATAAGAACTTAATCCGTTATCTTTGCAATCTAAAATTAGTTTAAATAAAAACGCGTTTTTTATAAATCCGCAAAAAAGATAGAAGATTAAAAATGAAATTAGATAAAAATAGCATTCTTAAGGCATTAGAAACAATTACTGTTGCTGGCGAAGGTAAAAACATGGTAGAAAGTGGAGCGGTTACAAACGTAGTTACTTTTGGAGATGAGGTTGTGGTAGATTTATTATTGCATACTCCTGCAATGCACATTAAAAAAAGAGCCGAAGACGATATCAAAAAAACGATTCACGATTTGGTTTCTGTTGATGCAAAAGTCAAAGTAAACATTAAAGTGGAAGCAGCTGCAGCTGAAAACCCAAATCAGATTAAAGGGAAAGCCATTCCGGGAATAAAAAATATTATTGCAATTGCTTCTGGAAAAGGAGGAGTTGGGAAATCAACTGTTACAGCAAATTTAGCGGTGACATTGTCTAAAATGGGATTTGCAGTTGGAGTTTTAGATGCAGATATTTATGGGCCTTCAATGCCAATAATGTTTGATGTAGAAAATGAAAAACCAATTTCTGTTGAGGTTGATGGAAAATCAAAAATGAAGCCTATAGAAAGTTACGGTGTCAAAATGCTTTCTATCGGATTTTTTACGTCGCCAAGTCAGGCAGTGATTTGGAGAGGACCAATGGCTTCTAAAGCTTTAAATCAAATGATTTTTGATGCAAATTGGGGAGAACTTGACTTTATGTTAATAGATTTACCTCCGGGAACGGGAGATATTCATCTTTCAATCATGCAATCTTTACCTGTAACTGGAGCTGTGGTGGTAAGTACACCTCAGGCAGTTGCATTGGCCGATGCTAAAAAAGGAGTTTCTATGTTTATGTCTGAAGCTATAAATGTTCCAGTTTTGGGAATTATAGAAAACATGGCGTATTTTACACCTGAAGAATTGCCAAATAACAAATACTATATTTTTGGAAAAGAGGGAGCTAAAGATTTGGCACAAGATTTGAACGTGGCTTTCTTAGGTGAAGTGCCAATTGTACAGTCAATTCGTGAAGCTGGAGATTACGGACGTCCTGCTGCATTACAAACAGATTCAATTATTGAAAATGTTTTCGATGAAATTACACGTAACGTTGTAAGCGAGGTTGTAAATAGAAATGAAAATTTGGAACCTACAGAAGCGATCAAGATTACAACAATGGCTGGATGTTCAGCTGTTAAAAAATAAATTTAAATTTTGAATAGTAATTCAAAAGCTATATTGAAAAATTTAATTGGATACTCTAGTCAGTTCCAATTAAATTTTTATAATAGCCAATATATATCAACTTATGAAAACAGAACAATTAACTAATAATGTTTTGAAAGCGCTAGATGAAATCAGACCTTTTTTGAATTCAGATGGTGGAGATATTACACTTATTTCAATTGATGATGAAGGAAAACATGTAAAAGTACGTTTAGAAGGCGCTTGTACAAGTTGCAGTGTAAATCAAATGACGTTAAGAGCAGGAGTAGAAACTACTATCAAAAAATATGCTCCTGAAATTGAGACAGTTATAAATGTTTTATAATTAGATTTTTAGCATAAAGTTGAAATTGCGCTGTCAACAAAAAACGATTTTTTAATCATTATCATTAAGGAATCACCAAAAAAGTTAGCTTTTATTTTTTTTTATATAAAAAAAGCTGCGAATAATTCAAGTTATTTTTATTTGAAAAATCAAATAAAAATTTACATTTGTAACATAACCTACAAACTTTGAATTATGAAAAACTTTTATTTATTGATTGTTGTACTTTTGGGCCTATGTAAAACTTATGGTCAGGAACCAATTCAAGAGGCATTTGTTAAAAAAACGTATGTTAATGTTGATGAGGAGTGGAGTGAAATTAATTTCAGCAGAATTGTGGATGTTTTCTCAAATAGAGCGGGACAATTAAAAATATCTAATGCTGAATTTTTGACTGAACTTAGCGGAGGGAAAGCAAAAATGTTGGATAATAGTGCGTATGTTACTGCAGAGTTTACAGGACAGGTACAAACTAAAAATAAAACCGATAAAAAAGGTTTGGTGAATTTGACATATGAAGGAAAATTAGTTTTTAAAACCTTAGAAGGATCATATGCACCAAACGCTGTAATTGTTTTTATTATCAATCAGGCAGATGTTATTGGTTTAAAAATATTAAATAAAGAAAATCACAAAGAAATGGCCGTTGATCTTGAAGTAAAGAGCTAACGATATTTAAACGGCTATTTTAAATAAAATAAATTAGCACAATAGAATTAATGGATGTTTTAATTAAAATTAAAGATAGAGAAGGAGTAGTTCATGATTTACAAGCTCCAACAGATATGGCAATGAACATAATGGAACTTTGCAAAGCATATGAGCTTCCCGTAGAAGGAACTTGTGGCGGAATGGCGATGTGCGCTTCATGTCAGTGTTATGTTCTTAACGATGTGGAGTTGCCAGCGATGGGCGATGATGAAGAAGCGATGCTTTCTGAAGCGTTCTATGTAAAATCGAATAGCCGATTGGGCTGCCAAATTCCAATTACCGAAGCACTTGATGGTTTAGAGTTGGAACTAGCTCCGGAAAATTAATTTTATTAAATAGTAGATTAAAACAACAGAGTATAAGGTCAAATTGTAATAAGTTTGTTTTATACTCTGTTGTTTTTTGGTATTAAACCATTTCAGTTTTCAAATTGATTTGTTCTTCAATGGCATTCCAAAGTGCTATCCTTTTTTCTAAAGCCAAGATTGAAATATTTTCCACCTCAGACCATTTTTTTGTATCCTCTCCACAAAGTTCATTTATCATGGACATTGCCATTGGTCCATGTTCATCGGCATCTAATTCAATATGCCTTTCAAAATAATAAAGGAGTTTATCTAAATTATGATCAGGTAAATTTGATTGAAAATGCTTTAGAATTTCAGTAAACATGCTCGGAATTAAATCTTCTCTACCAAAAGTAAAAGCAGCTGCTATTTCATGAGGTTTTCCTTCTTCAATAACTTTAAAAGTAAAATCTAGAAATGCTTTAATATTAGGATGTAAATCGCTTTTTTGAATGGCAGCAAATATATTTTGAAGTGCATTTACTTCATTCAGAAAATGTTTAATCGTATCCGTTTTTGCACCACAATCTTCCATTGCTTCAATGTACATTTCGAAATGGCTTAGATGTCTACCGTCTTTGGTTAAATCACTTTCTTCGGCCAAAACAATTTCGTTTATCAAATATCTTGTTTCGGGATGAGCTGTCGCAAACCAAGGAGTTGTTGTGCAAGATAATTTATTTTGCAGCGCTTTCAATAAAGACATAAAATCCCAAACTGCATATACATGAGTTTCCAAAAATTGATGTAAATCATCGATTGTATGTATCTTTTTATATAAAGGATGGTCTAATAATTGCTGTTTTTGACTTTGAATTTTAGAGTTAATGGTTGCAATATTCATTTGGATAGATTTTTGTGTAGAAGAATAAAAGCCTCTTCTTTTAAGAAACTTTTATTATCAATTTTTATAAATACTTTAATAGTTTTTTGAAGCTATTTGAAAGCAGAAATTCCAGTTATATCCATTCCTGTAATTAATAAATGGATGTCGTGAGTTCCTTCGTAAGTAACAACAGATTCTAAATTCATCATATGTCTCATGATCGAATATTCTCCTGTAATTCCCATACCTCCCAGCATTTGTCTGGCGTCACGTGCTATATGAAGAGCCATATCAACATTGTTTCTTTTAGCCATAGAAATTTGAGCCGTTGTTGCTCTCCCTTCATTTCTTAAAATGCCTAGTCTCCAAGTTAATAATTGGGCTTTGGTGATTTCGGTAATCATTTCTGCCAATTTTTTTTGTTGTAGTTGAGTCCCTGCAATAGGTTTGTCAAATTGGATTCTTTCTTTCGCATATCGCAGAGCTGTGTCATAACAATCCATTGCAGCGCCAATAGCTCCCCAGGCAATTCCGTAACGAGCAGAATCCAGGCAACCAAGAGGCGCACCTAATCCTGATTTGCCGGTCAAAAGATTTTCTTTAGGAATTTTTACATTATCAAAAATCAATTCTCCGGTAGATGATGCACGGAGTGACCATTTATTATGAGTTTCAGGAGTGGTGAAACCTTCCATTCCGCGTTCTACAATTAGTCCATAGATTCTACCTTCTTCGTTTTTTGCCCAAACAACAGCGATATCAGCAAATGGAGCATTTGATATCCACATTTTGGCACCATTTAAAAGATAATGGTCGCCCATGTCTTTAAAATTGGTAATCATACTTCCCGGGTCAGAACCATGATTAGGTTCTGTCAGACCAAAACAGCCAATTAATTCTCCAGTAGCAAGTTTTGGTAAATATTTCATTCTCTGTTCTTCGTTACCGTATTTCCAGATTGGATACATTACTAATGAAGATTGCACTGATGATGTAGATCGAACACCTGAATCGCCGCGCTCAATTTCCTGCATGATTAAGCCGTATGAAATTTGGTCAAGTCCAGCTCCGCCATATTCCATTGGAATATAAGGACCAAAACCACCTATTTCTGCCAGACCTTTTATGATTTGTTTTGGGAATTCTGCTTTTTGGGCATATTCTTCAATTATAGGTGAAACCTCACGTTTGACCCAGGCACGAGCCGAATCACGAACAAGTTTATGTTCCTCACTTAATAAATCATCTAGTTTGTAATAATCGGGCGCTTGAAATAAATCGGGTCTCATAATGTAGTTTTTGTTAATACAAAACTACATAAAGAAATATAACAAAACTAATATGTAATGTTGTAAAAATGAACAAAATATAATTTCAGTTATATTTATAAAAAGAATTTTTATTTAATGATGTTACCAGATCCACCATTCTACTTTTGCGCCCAAGTATTGTCCCCAGCTTTTGGTTCCACTTTGTGCGAGGTAAGGAGAATAAAGATTGTCTGCTGCAAATTGATTATAATGTGCTACACTATAAACTAATCTGAAATGTGGTCTCGCCCAAACATCTCGGACTGCAGTTGGAACAAATGTCGGAGCAAGAGTAAATTTAGTCATCTGAGCAAAGTCTTGTGTACCATCTTTTCTCCAGGTTAAATCAAATTCATGAAGCAAATGGAACCAATCTTTTATATACCAAGTTCCTCTGGCTCCTAGGGCAATATCTTGTTTTCTGTTAAATAATAATTGTTTGCCGAGATAATCTGGAGTTTTGTTTAAACTGTCACTTGCTCCTCTGCTTTTGGTATAAATTGCATAAGCATTTAAGGAGTAGTTTTTATTGATATTAAGTAAGAAAGTTTCGGTAATAGCTAATGAATAAGCTTTCTTAAAACTATTTGTTTCTAAATTGGGTCCGCCATAAGTGATGTATGTTTTACTGCTTCCTCCATCTCCACCATTGGCTATTCCGGAGCCATATCGGGCACTTATCGCATTAAAAGAACCTGGTAGTTTGGTTGAGATATCTTTGTAATACTTAGCTCCAACAACATACCCATTATCAGCTGGGTAATTATAAAAAGTATCTACACCCTGTGCTATACCTGATGGAAGGCGTTGGTATTCACCCAATAGTTTTACATATCCTTTGTTTGTCATTATTGTATGTTCCAAAATAGATATATACCTATTTCTCAATCCCAGCGCCGGAGTTCCATTTACAATATTAAGATAGAAGTTTGGTGGAAGTGTAGAAGTAGTGTCAATAGAACCAGCAAAAATAACTGAGAATTGAGTGTTTTTGTGTTTTATCCCAACTCCTTGTCCAGAATGATCATCAAAATAATAATGATCAATAATATGTATATCATCATGGCGGAATAGTCTGGCTCCAAGCCATACGGTCCAATCGCTGCCCATGATGTTTTTGGCTTCCGCATATAATTCTGGCAGTGCTGTGGTAATTCCTCCTATTGATTTATTAGAAACATTTCCAATTAATTGACCTTGAGTCGTGTAGAAAGCAAAACGTGCCTGAATATTGATATTGGTCTTTTCATGATCCGCAATTGCTGGATCAAATTTCATTGATGCAGCTAATTCGAAATAATCATTTTCTTCAAAGCGACCTCCTATTGATCCCATTCCATTCAAATTCAACGATCGCGGGAATTCGCTGTTTTCAGCTCCTAATGAATAAGCGATTCCAGCTCTACCGTAGCTTCCTAAAGAGAATTTTTTGTTATTGATGAGTGGGGCTTGGGAGAATAAATTTAACGTAAATAAAAAAAAGATGATTTGGGTTAGTTTGTTTTTCATAGAGTAATTTGTTAAAAGACTTTTCAAACTTTTATGAATTATTAATAGTGATTATTCCGTTTATATAAGATCTTGATGTTGAAGAGTCTTTTGCGGTATTTGATTCAAACTTACTTCTTTTTTGTGAAAATTTTATGATTTAAATCAATGAATTATGAAGAAATATTTTTTTCTTCAATGAAAGAAATAATCCCTATTAAAAAGCTAATTAAAAGTTTCAAAGAGGATTAATAATTAAATAAAAAAGAGATTACATTTTTATATAAAAATCTTTTGTCAACTCTATATATTCGGGAGTATAGATATGTCTTGAAGTTTCGATGATTAACTCATCAATAGAATAATTGGAGATTTCATTTCGGCTAAAAGCCAATAAACTACGTTTTATTTCAGTCGATGGAGTTCCTTTTACGTGTGTAATTTTCAATGGGTACAATTCGTATTCTTTGGCAAGAGCTACAAATTTTTCTTCTTCTTTAGAAGGAATTATGACGGAAAAGATTCCGTTTTCGGAAAGTAATAAATCAGCTGCTTCAATCAAATCTTCAAAAGGCATGGCATCTTGAAAACGTGCCAAGTCGCGTTGATCATCATTTGATTTGTAATCTTCACTATAAAAAGGAGGATTAGAAACAATTAAATCATATTCGTCTTCTGGTTCATCTATAAATTCGTCTAGACCAGCGTGAAAACAAAACAGTCTGTCGTTCCAAGGAGAATTTTCAAAATTATCTGTGGCTTGTTCGTAGGCTGCTTCATCAATTTCTAAAGCATCAATTTGCTGTGCAGCACTTCTCTGCGCAAGCATTAATGCAATTATTCCAGTTCCAGTTCCAATATCTAAAATGCTAAAAGGATTATTTTGAATTGGAGCCCAGGCACCTAATAAAACTCCATCAGTACCAACTTTCATCGCGCAACGATTCTGTTCTATAACGAATTTTTTGAATGAAAACATAATTTAGTACTATTAAAGAATATAAAAATTCCAATGTTTAAATTCCAAATTCCAAAGAGGATAAAAGGAATGCTATTGTTTTATTTAGTGGTTTTATTGATAATTACCGAAAGTATTTTTCTTAATTCTTCAACTTCAAATAGTAAAGTTTCTGAAATTTCTTTTAATTCGGGATTCAATTCTTGTATTAATCGAAGCCAATATTTGGATTCTTTAGCCTCTTTTCTAGCTATTTTTAAGCGAAAAGACAAATCTTTTTCACCTAGTTTTTCATTTGCTTCAATGTAATTTGCTCCGATTGAACCTGAAGATCGTACTAGTTGTTTTCCGTCTCCAATATTTGAAATAGTTTTTGGTAGCTTATGAATATAAAATCTGCACTCTTTAGCAAATAAAAAAGTTCGTTCTTCTAAATCATAAGGTTTCTCCATTTTTTGTTTTAATTCTAGAGTTGAATAAAGTTTAATTCAATTATTGGAATTTGGAATTTTAAAATTTGGAATTTCCTTTAAAGGTACATTTCAATCAGACCTTCTGGTAAATCCATGATGATTTTTTTGTTTTCTCGGTCAATTTTAACCAAGAAATGATCAATCATAGGAATCAGGATTTCAGCACCTCCTTTGAGAACTTCAAAAAGCGGCTGAGCAGTGGTGTCATTGATCGATTGGATTTCTCCAACATAACCAAGACGTTTGTCTTCAACTTCAAAACCAATTACTTCATGAAAGTAGAATTTGTTACCGGTGAGTTTAGGTAACATTTTTAAAGGAAGATATAAATCGTTGCCTAATAAAGCATCAGCTTCTTCTTCTGTGTTTACATCTTCAAAACGAATTCGGAGGAAATCGTTTTTGTGAAGAGAGCTATTTTCAATAAAAAAAGGAACCAAGTGTTTGTTGCATTCAACAAACACTGATTCCAAGTTTTCGTATAACTCAGGTTCGTCTGTGTCTAAATAAGCTAAGACTTCCCCTTTGAAACTAAATTTTTTGGCTATTTTGCCCAAATAGAAACAATCCTCTTTACGCATTTTCGCCTAATAAAATTATGCTTCAGTTGTTTCGTTATTTTCTTCAGCAGCAGGAGCTTCTTCAGCTTCAGCAGCAACTTCTTCTTCTACAGCAGGAGTTGCAGCAGCAATAGCATCAGCTTCAGCTTGTGCAGCATCAGCAATACGTTTTGCGTTTACAGCTTGTTCTGCTTTCAAAGCTTTTGCTTTAGCATCAGCTTGCGCTTTAGTTAAGCCTTCTTTTTTAGCGTCAACTTTTCCAGCTTTAGCTTCTAACCAAGCTGTTAATTTAGCGTCTGCTTGTTCTTGAGTCAAAGCACCTTTACGAACTCCTCCATCAAGGTGGTGTTTCAATAAAGCTCCTTTGTAAGAAAGAATAGCTTTTGCTGTATCAGTAGGTTGAGCACCATTGTGCAACCATTTTACTGCGCTATCCAAGTTTAATTCGATAGTTGCAGGGTTTGTGTTTGGATTGTAAGTACCAATTTTTTCTAGGTATTTACCATCTCTT
>Ga0308157_10001751_pt1 | contig 40954 bp, 42 predicted proteins | sample PhyBR1_FD_201035 | JGI IMG/M metagenome (GOLD analysis project Ga0308157, IMG submission 201035) | Phyllosphere microbial communities from UC Gill Tract Community Farm, Albany, California, United States - DLSLB.R1 | ecosystem: Host-associated > Plants > Phyllosphere > Unclassified | place: USA... | reverse complement strand
CCAAGCGACAACTTAAGAACACCGAAAATATTCCCACCAAATAAAAAGAAAAATGGAATTTTATAATAATCATAAAATGCTCTTCTGGTCCGCGCTGGTTTTCTTTTTGTTTCTAACGTTACAAATCTCGATTCTGCCGGCCATTACCAACCAAACGGTTTATAAGCCGCTGCCCGACGCCAAGCCGCTCACCAAAATGGAAAAAGCCGGAAAAGCAGTGTACGTGGAAAACGGCTGTATCGCCTGTCATACCCAACAGGTGCGCGAGGTGGAAATGGATAAAGTTTTTGGTGGCAGACCAAGTATTCCTGCAGATTATGCGCAAAACCACCGCATGGATGTTTGGCGCAACACCCCCAATTTATTGGGTTCAGAGCGTACCGGCCCGGATTTAACAGCAATTGGTGAAAGACAGCCCAGTTTAGACTGGCATTTGCTGCATTTATATCAACCGCGCGCAGTGGTAAAAGAATCCATTATGCCTTCCTATGCTTTTCTATTTGAAGAAAAAGACTATTTGCAAAAAGGCGATGTAGAAGTGAAAGTGCCTGCAGAATTTTTAAAAAATAAGTTTACCAAAATTGTTGCGACTCCAAAAGCATTACAGCTGGTGGCATATTTACAGAGTTTGAAGCAGACCAAGTTACCGGAAGGCGTAAAACCTCCAGATTTCCTGTATAAAAAAGAAGCCAAAAAATCTGCTGCTGGCGGTGGTGGAGGTGCAGATGATTTACCGGACGGTGGCGAACTTTTTACCGCAAATTGTGCCAGTTGTCACCAGGCCAACGGCGAGGGTTTACCAAATGCTTTTCCACCGTTAAAAGGCAGCCCCATTGTTACCGGCGATGATATCGAGGTGTACGTAAACATCATTATGACCGGCTACACCGGCAGACCAGGTTACGGCCCAATGCCCGCAGTGGGAAAAAATGCCAACTTTACCCCGGAAATGGTGACTGCAATTATGAATCATGAACGAAGCTCTTGGGGGAATAATGCAAAACCTGTGACGCTTGATCAGGTGAAAGCTGTAATGAGCCAAATGAAATAACTTAATAATTCTATCATGAAAAACATTCGAAATATCGCGGTCCTTTTCTCTTTATTTGCCATCAATTTTGCTTGGGCGTGCGATGCGTGCAAATTGCAGCAACCTGAGATAACACGCGACTTTACACACGGCGTAGGACCCCGCGGCCAGTTTGACTGGATTATCGTCGCGGTGATTGCAGTCATCGCGGTATATACCTTAATTTTTTCGGTTAAATATTTGGTAAAACCGGGCGAAAAGGAGGCGGATCACATCAAAAATTCGATTTTTAATTAACCTTAAAAAAGCAGCTATGACCAAAGATAAAAGTTCTGTTTTTCTCTTCCTTGATGACGAAGTTACGCCTTTGGCAGAGCTTGAAACGCCCATTGTTTTTGATTTTGATACCACCAAACTGACCGATGGCGACCACGTTCTTAAAATTATCAGCAAATCAACCCAAGGTCGCGAAGGCATCCGGAAAATTCACTTCACAGTGAAAAACGGCCCGTCCGTAAGCGTGGAAGGTTTGAAAGACAAAGATATTGTGGATGGCGTTTTACCCTTGATGATCAACGCGTACGACAAAGGAAACCAAAAAAGTTTTATGATTGAAGGCAGCGAAACGCCGCAAACCATCCCGGTTTGGATTTGGATCATCATCATTCTTTTTGTGGGCTGGGGCGCCTATTACGGCATTACCTATTTCTACAGAATGCCCGAAATTTTTTAGCTGGTAAATGGGCGTTTTTTTCAAAAAAAAAGCGGCTTCAAATTTATTTGAAGCCGCTTTTAATTTTTTTAAGCCAGAAATTCAATTTCCTTGTCTTTGAAATTGCTGTTTTCCACCAAATCCTGCATACTAAGCATAATTTTTTTGCGCAGTTTTGCGAGGTTTCTAATGTTTTCATCTTCACTGTAATCGAAAATATTGTCTTCAAAAGAGAAAGTGTCACCTTCTTTAAATTCAATTTTATTGTCTTTAAATTCTTTCAGCAACATCAGATTCGTCATCGTTTCCAGAAGATCATATTCCGTTTTGGCCAACTTTTTCAGCGATTTTAAAACCTGCTTTTTATATTTCTTTTTAGTTTTCATAAAGTGTTGCTATATTCCTGCAAGGTAAGATTTTATAATAAAAATTTCAAGCCAATTACGAATTAATTCGCCCCTGCACCTTTTACAAATTGCTATCTTTGCTTTTTGCATGAAAAACAAAGATCTTTTTAGCCTCATTTCGCTTGCTGCCAACAAAAACCAGAAAGCGCAAACACAACTCATCAATTTGTTTTGGGTAGATGTTTTCAGCTTCGTGATGAAGAAAGTGCAAGATGAGCATGTCGCCGACGAAATTACGGTTTCGGTTTTTTCTAAAGTGCTTTCAAAACTCGATTTGTACGACCCGAATTTCCAGTTTAAAACCTGGATTTTAACCATCGCTCAAAACACCATCATCGACTATTGGCGCAAGAAATCCCGCGAAAACGAGGATACGACTGATAATTTCGAAGGCTTTAAAAACCAGCTTGCTTTGTCACCGGAAGAACTCTTGATTTCCGAAGAAGATCAAAAACAGATTTTAAGTTCCATTGAAAGCTTAGATGCTAATTATCAGGATATTATTCAGCTGCGCTTCTTCGAAGAAAAAAGCATCAAAGAAATTTCTGAGGAACTCAACATCACGGTCGCGAACACCAAAATCCGCATCATGCGCGCTAAAAAACTGCTCGCCGCTTTGCTGAAAAATAATTCCTTCGAAGAATAGAAGGCAGCAATTTCTTAATTCGTAAATTTGCTTTTTACATTTTAATAATGATCGAAAATCTTACTGATACAACCACTCAAAAACCGAAATGGATCCGCGTAAAACTTCCTACCGGAAAAAATTACCGCGAACTCCGCACTTTGGTGGACAAATATAAACTCAACACCATTTGCCAAAGCGGAAGCTGCCCAAATATGGGTGAATGTTGGGGCGAAGGCACCGCAACCTTCATGATTTTAGGAAATATCTGCACCAGAAGCTGTGGTTTTTGCGGCGTAAAAACCGGTAAACCGCTGGATGTAAACTGGGAAGAACCTGAAAAAGTGGCGCGTTCCATTAAATTAATGAAAATCAAGCACGCGGTATTAACCTCGGTTGATCGCGATGATTTAAAAGATATGGGCTCCATTCTTTGGGCAGAAACAGTAAATGCAGTTCGTAGAATTTCACCTGGAACCACGATGGAAACATTAATTCCGGATTTTCAGGGAATTACAAAACACATCGACCGTTTGCTGGAAGTTCGCCCCGAAGTGATTTCCCATAACATGGAAACCGTAAAAAGATTGACGCGCGAAGTGCGCATTCAGGCTAAATATGAAAGAAGTCTGGAAGTGCTTTCATACTTAAAATCTGCCGGACAAAACCGCACAAAAACCGGCTTGATGCTCGGCTTAGGTGAAGAAAATGCGGAGGTTTTTCAAACTATTGAAGACATCAGAAATGCGAATGTGGACGTCATTACTATCGGGCAATATCTGCAGCCGACGAAAAAACATTTGCCGGTGAAAAAATTTGTGACGCCGGAAGAATTCCAGCAATATGGAGATTTTGCACGAAGTTTAGGTTTTCGTCATGTGGAAAGTTCACCCTTGGTTCGGAGTTCTTACAAAGCAGAAAAGCACATTCACTAAAATTTTTAAAACCAAAAAAAAGCGCCTTTTAGGTGCTTTTTTTTTTAAATTTAGCATTGAAGAATTTTTAACTTCCTAAATAAAATATACCATGAAAAAATTCAAAATAGCCCTGCTTTCATTTTCCCTTTTGGTAGCTTTTTCCTGTCAGCAAGAAAAGAAAACCGATGACATCAGCAATCTGCAGTCAGTGAAAACAACTTCCGGTGAAATGACCACCGAAGAAGTCAGCTACGACATTGATGGAAAAACCTTTAAATCTTTCGTTGCTTATACCGGCGACGAGGTGAAACCCGTGGTTATGGTGTTGCCGGAATGGTGGGGCGTAACCGATTACGTGAAAAACCGCGCCAAGCAGTTGGCGGAACTCGGCTATTTCGCCATGGTGGTTGATTATTACGGCGGTGGAAAAACCGTAGAAACTCCTGATGAAGCTTCGAAACTTGCAGAACCTTTCTATAAAATTCCCATCAATGCGAAATTGATGTTTGATAAAGCAAAAGCACAACTTCTAAAATTTCCGAATGCAAACTATGATAAAATCGCCGCAATTGGCTATTGTTTTGGCGGTGCCCAGGCGCTGAACATGGCGAGACAGGAAGACGAGCTGAAAGGTGTAGTTTCTTTCCACGGAAATCTGATGACCGGAATTAAACCGAAAAACAACGACGTGAAAATTTTGGTTTTAAACGGCGAAGCCGACACTTTCGTTCCGCAGGAAGAAATCGCCGCTTTTAAAAAGCAAATGGATTCTGCGAAAATAGATTATAAATTCATCAGCTATCCGGGTGCAGTGCATTCATTTACAAATCCTGCGTCCACCGAAATCGGAAAAAAATATGACATGAAAGTAGCTTACAACAAAGAAGCGGATGAAAAGTCGTGGAACGAAATGAAAACATTTCTGCAGGAAATCTTTAAATAGCAAAAATTGCCACGTTTAACGGCAAAAAAATTCCCTCTCGGTTCGGAGAGGGAATTTTTAATTTTACGATTCTTTAAAATATTTTCGGAGCTTCCAAGCCATTTTTTCGTGCGCCTGCATCAAGGCAGTTAAAAAATCTGCCGTTCCCGCATCTTTGTAATCTTCTTCGCATTTATCGATATTTTCTCTTAAACCTTTAACGATGGTTTCATGATCGGCCACCAATTCTTTCAGCATTCCCTGCGTGTCCGGCACTTTTCCCGGTGTTTCATTTAAATCAGATAACTCGGCAAATTCTGATGTAGTACCAATCGCGATGCCGCCCAATGTGCTGATTCTTTCTGCCACTTCATCTACCGCTTCTGCTACGGCATCATACTGATCTTCAAAAAGCAAGTGCAATTCCATAAAATTATCTCCGGAAAGGTTCCAGTGAAATTTTCTTAATTTAATGTAAATCATGTTGCCATTGGCAAGCACTTTATTTAAAATTTTGTGAACTTCGGTTAAATTTTTTTTAGCAATTCCTAAATCTGGTAACATTATTTTATTTTTTTATAGTTATACATGTAAATTTCCTTCTCTGCCGTCTTCGTTGTCGGTTTTCTGGCCGGTGATGGCTGCTGTTGCAAAATTCAGCATGGAAACAAATTTGCCCACTTTCGGTTCCCAGTAATATGTTTCTTGTGGCGTCACGCGGATTACCGAAACATTCGGGTCATCTTTTCCATCAAACCAGGCATTTGCCATCGGCGTCCATTTGTCTTCGATGGTGTTTTTATCCTGATAAATAAAGGCTTTTCCTAAAATCGAAAGATATTCCGAGTCGCTGTTATTCATGAAATAAAGCTGAACGCGGTTATCTTCTTTAATTTCAAAATTTTTGTGGCTTTGGTCGCTGCTTAGAAACCATAGATTTCCCTCTTCGTCGGTTTCTTTCAAGCTCATGGGCCGCGAGGCATTTGGGATGGTGTCAAGATCAGTGCAGAACATGCAGATTCTGGCACTTTCCGAGAGTTTTTTCAAAGTTTCAATCGCTTCTTTTTGCGTTAGGTTTTCTAGAGACATCGGTTTGTGTTTTTTAATGTTAAAAATTTAAATCACCTTTTTTTGATGATTTCGCGCTTTTCAGTATTCAAATATTAAACCATCGAAGGCACCGAAATCGCGATTTGAGGTTAAACTTTTCATAATTAAGCGGTAGAAAATTTCCATTTCAAGTCATTTTCCGGCGGCGTGGTTTTTGTTGCAGCATTATCAAATTCACAAAAATTTGCCGCTAAAACGGCATATTTTTTCATTTTAAAAAATCATATGAAGAATTTAAAGAAAATCGCACTTCCGCTTGCGGCCGGGATTATTGGTTTAGCGTTGCTGAATTCCTGTTCCGTAGGTATTCCGAAAGGTGCTACAGCAGTTCAGAATTTTAATGCCGATAAATATTTAGGCAAATGGTATGAAATTGCGCGCTTCGATTTCCGTTTTGAAAAAAACATGAACAATACCACGGCGACCTATTCCAAAAAAGATAACGGACATATTAAGGTGGTGAACCGCGGTTTTAATTATGTGAAAAATGAATGGAAGGAAAGCGAGGGTGAAGCCAGATTCGTTGAAAATGAAAATATCGCGCGCCTTAAAGTTTCCTTTTTTAAACCGATTTGGGCAGGTTATAACGTCATCGACATTGATAAAGATTACAAATATGCTTTAGTCGCCGGCAATAATCTGGATTATTTATGGATTTTGTCGCGCGAAAAAACCATTCCCGAAGAATATAAACAGCGCTTTTTAAAGAAAGCCGAAGAAATCGGTTTTAAAACTGAAAACCTGATATGGGTGGAACACGACAAATAATTTTAAAGGAAAATACCCAGGTGTTTTCCTCTTTTTTTCTGAATTAATGAATTCTGTCGCCTAAAAAATTAACGGTAAAATGACCATTTTTTTTGCTTTTACCGTGGGAATATTCAGTAAATTTAAGCTCTAAATTCTTTTATGAAAGCTGTTCTCATTACCATCGGTGACGAAATCCTTTCCGGAAACACCGTCGACACCAACTCGAATTTTATCGCCGCAGAACTGAAAAAAATCGGAATTCCCGTGGCGCAGATTTTCACCATTTCAGATGAAATTGCTGCCATCAAAAAAACATTGCAGGCGGCTACTGAAATTGGTGATTTGATCATTACCACCGGCGGCCTCGGTCCAACGAAAGACGACAAAACCAAAACTGCTTTTAAAGAATTTTTTAACGACGAACTGGTTTTAGATCCTGAAACTTTCGAACATTTGCGCAAGCTTTTTGAAAAAAGAAACCGCACGCATCTGTTAGAATTGAATAAACCGCAAGCCGAAGTTTTGAGCAAAGCCGTTGTTTTTCAAAACGAAAACGGCACCGCACCGTGTCAAATGCTTCAGAAAAACGGCAAAATTGTGTTCTCGTTGCCTGGCGTTCCGTTTGAAGTAAAACCTTTGATAAAAGAAAAAATTATCCCTTTTTTGGCGGAAAAATTTGGTTTAAACCACATCGTTACGCACACCATTTCAGTGGTTGGTATTCCCGAAAGTTTGCTCTCTCAGCAGATTGAAAGCTGGGAACTTGCCTTGCCCAAAGAAATTTCGTTGTCTTACTTGCCCGTCGGAAACCGCATCAAATTACGGCTCACGGCAAACGGAAAAAATCAGGGGGAATTAGACGGAAAAATTCTGCTTGAAATCGAAAAATTAAAACCGCTTATTGGTGAAAACGTAATTTCCTGGAACGGCGATGATATCGTAGAGATTTTAAAAGAAATTTTAACCAAAAAAAAGCTCACGGTTTCTACGGCAGAAAGTTTTACCGGGGGCGAATTATCGAAGTTACTGAGTTCAATTTCCGGCAGTTCAAATTACTTTTCCGGGGGAATCGTGGCGTATGATTACCAAAAAAAAATTGAGATTTTAGGCGTTTCAGCTCAAACCATTCAGGAAAAAACCGTGGTTTCCGAAGAAGTTGCGCAGGAAATGTCTGCGGGCGCGCAAAAACTTTTTAAAACCCAAATCGCGCTTTCCACGACGGGAGTTTCCGGACCGAATTCGGATGAATTTAATTCTGAAGTTGGGACGGCTTTTTATTCCATTCGCGTCAATGATTTTGAAAAAACCTCGCGCATTTATTTACCGCATTTTGAGCGCAATGATTTTGCGAAATTTGTGTCTCAACGAGTTTTACAGGATTTGGTGGAGATTTTAATTAAGGAAAAGTATTAAAAAATTTGCCGTTAAAAGCAGGTTTTTTTCGAAAAAAATGCCCAAAAAGCGGCTAAAAATTTACATTTTAAAAATCAAATCTTCGGTAAAAGCAATGCAATCGAATTCCTGACAAGAAGTGGTGTCCAAACCTGTAAACTTGCTGAAAGCCGGTAAAATCAGCTGGTTTTCCGAAACGCGAAAACACGGCAAACGCACCGATTTTCGTCTTTCCAACTGAACGGTGACACCGGGATGCAAATGGCCGGAAACCGAAAACTGATTCTCTGTATTTTCCGGAACGTGAATGAAGGTGAAAGGCGCTGTGTACAGCGCATTTTCGATGATGGTAATTTGCAGATCGTGTAAAAAATCTGCGCGGCGAATGTCGTGATTTCCTTTAATCAAAGTGATTTCTAAATTTTGATGAAGATTTCGCCAATCTTCGAAAAGCTTAAAATCGGTATTCTTTCCCGAATGTAAAAAATCGCCGACTACAATTAGCTTTTTAACCTCGAAGTTTTGAACCAGAAAATCCAGTCTTTCCAAGTCATCCACCAAAATATCCGACGGCACCGGAATTCCGTTTTTCCGAAAATATGCCGATTTTCCTAAATGTAAATCACTGATTATTAACGCGCTATTTTCAACCCAAAAGAGCGCGCGGAGATTCGTAAAAATAAGTTGTTGATTTTGAACTGTTTTTTCTAAAGTCTGCAAGGTCATTTTTTCATTTTCTTTTTCATGGCTTCCATTTTCATCCGTAAAATGCGGGCTTTCAAATCTTCACTGCTTAAACTTTGGCGCAGACTGTCCACTTTTATCGGGAAACTTAAGGGCGTAAAGTTATTTGAATTTTTGATAATAATCTCACTTTCGTGAATTCTGCGGAACGCTTCAACCAAGCGGGCTTCATCGATCTGCTGAAAGAAAACTTCAGAATATGCCTGTTTGAGCAGCAGATTTTCCGGATCGTAATCTTCTAAAACATTGAAAATTAATCCGGAAGAAGATTGCAAATTTTTATTGTTTTTTTGCTGTCCGGGATAGGTGCGGATGACCATTCCGGAAATCACGGCGATATCACGGAATTTCCTCCGCGCCATTTCCGTGGAATTTACCGATGCCATAACGTCGCGGATGAGATTTTCTTTTGAAAGGATTTCGTGAATATTTTCTTCGTCCAAAGGAATTTCAAGTTTCGAAAATAATTCAAAACCATAATCATTCATCGCAATGGAAAACGAAATGGGCGAAATGCGGGAAATGCGGTAGGCAATTAAAGCAGACATGACTTCGTGAATGAGGCGCCCTTCAAAAGGATACATAAATAAATGATGGCCTTCGCGGGTTTTTATGCGTTCCACCAAAAATTCTGTTTCGCTCGGAATATGCGAATTTTCCTGCTGGCTCACCAAAAGCGGATGCAAAAATTTGAGTTCTTCTTCCGCCGACTTTGCGTTCAGTGATTCTGATAATTTTTGCCTTAAAAAGCCGCTTAAATAGGAAGACAAGGGCAATCTTCCGCCCAGATAACTCGGCACAATTCCTTTTCCCGTGGTGTTCCGGACGAAAACCGTCATTTCTTTCACGTGGGAAACTTCCAAAACGCGGCCAGCTAAAGTAAACTTGTCGTTTTTCTTCAATTTTGATATGAAATATTCCTCAATCATTCCGACATATCCGCCGCCGAAAAATTTCACTTTCAACATAGAATCGCTTACGATGGCACCAATATTCATGCGGTGTAACATCGCAATTCGCCGCGATGTGACCTTGTACAAACCGTTTTCGATGACGACTTTGTGATATTCTTCGTAGTTTTTCAGCTTTCCGCCAACGGTGATAAAAGTTAAAACCCAAGTCCATTCTTCGGGGCTTAAATCTTTGAATGCGTTCGTTTGCGTGATTTGTTTGTAAGTTTCTTTTTCCTCAAAACCGTCGCCGACCGCCAAAGTCAAAACAAATTGCAGCAAAACATCGTAACATAAAACCAAAGGTTCCCGCGGCTCGATTTTATTCTGTTTTACGGCTTCTTTTAACGCTGCAACTTCGATGAGCTCTAAAGAATGTGTGGGAACAAAGTAGATTTTAGATGTTTCGAAAGGCGAATGGCCGCTGCGCCCGGCGCGCTGTAAAAATCTTGCAATTCCTTTGCTGGAACCGATTTGAATGACGGTATCAACCGGTTTAAAATCTACACCCAAATCCAGCGACGAGGTGGAAATTACCGCTTTTAAATAACCCGAAGAAAGATTCTCTTCAATCCAAATCCGGATGTCCTTATCCACGGAACTGTGGTGAATGGCGATTTGTCCCGCAAAATCCGGGTAGGTGGCGAGCAAAACCTGATACCACATTTCCGCCTGGCTTCGGGTGTTCGTGAAAACTAAGGTCGTGCGGCTTTGCAGAATAATGGGAATAATCTGCTCCACAAGCCGCGTTCCGAGATGTCCGGCCCACGGTAAAACTTCCACATCTTCCGGAAAAACCGACTTGATTTCGATTTTCTTTTTTTCTTTCGCGACGACTTTTGTTTTTTTTAAGTCGTACGGAATCAAAACTTCCATTGCTTCATCCAGATTTCCAATCGTAGCGGTAATTCCCCAAATTCGGAGCTTTTTCTGGTAGCTTAAAATTCGGGAAACGGCTAGTTCTGTCATCACGCCGCGTTTTGAACTCAGCAGTTCGTGCCACTCATCAACGACGATGCATTGAAGATTTTTAAAGAATTTTTGATTTTGTTTCTGGGCCAAAAGTAAATGCAGACTTTCCGGCGTGATGATGAGAATGTCCGGCATTTTTTTGGTCTGTTTTGCGCGCATTGCTGCGGAAGTATCACCATTTCTTACAGCTACTTCCCAATCAAGACCGATTTCCTCTAAGGCTTCGCTCATCGCTTTTGCAATGTCTTTTGCCAGCGCGCGAAGTGGTGTGATCCAGAGAAGTTTCAACCCGGTTTTATAATTTTCCGGGTGGTTCATAAAATCGATGACGACGGCCAAAAAAACGGAAAAGGTTTTACCGAAACCCGTGGGCGCTACGACCACTCCCGAATAATTGTTTGAAAATTTAAACCACGTTTCCGACTGAAAACCGAAAGGTTCCCGGTTCTGTGCATCCATCCAGTTTTTGATGATTTGGAAACCCGTGGAATTTTTGAATTTTTCGGTCATTTAGCGCCTAAAATTTCTATAATTAATGGTGATTTAAATTTAGGTAATCAGCTTTTTTATTTCATCGATGTCATCAATTTCGTCGGCGGTTTTATCGCGCCGCCAACGGACAATTCTCGGAAAACGCAGTGCTACGCCACTTTTGTGACGGCTGCTGAAACCAATGCCTTCAAACGCAATTTCAAAAACCAATTCAGGTTTTACCGTTCGTACCGGCCCGAATTTTTCAATCGCATTTTTGTTTACGAATTTACTGACTTCCATGATTTCTTTGTCCGTCAAGCCGGAATATGCTTTCGCAATCGTCACCAATTTGTCCTCATTTTTTACCGCAAAAGTATAATCGGTGTAATAGCTGCTGCGACGGCCGGATCCTTTTTGCGCGTAAATCAAAACTGCATCAATGGTGAGCGGATTAACTTTCCATTTCCACCAATCGCCTTTTTTTCTGCCGGCATGATAATGCGAATTGATTTCCTTCAGCATCAATCCTTCCGAATTGTTGTCGCGGGAATTTTCCCGCACTTCTGCTAAATTTTCCCAGTTTTCGACAGGAATAATTTCCGAAATTTTTATCCTTTCTGCTGGCGAATTTTCTATTAAACCTTCCAAAAGCAAACGTCTTTCCGATAAAGGTTTTTCCCGCAAATCTTCGTATTCCAATTCCAAAATATCGTAAACGAAAATATGCACCGGCAATTCTTCAAGCATTTTTTTTGGAATGGTCTTACGGTTCAGGCGTTTTTGTAATTCATTAAAATTCAAAACTTTGTCGTCTTTAACAACCAGAATTTCACCATCGATCACAAAATTTCCGCTGACTTCCATTAAAGCTGAAGCTATTTCCGGAAACTGTTCGGTTACCAGTTCTTCGCCACGCGACCAGATAAAAACTTCTTCATTTCTTTTGATAAACTGCCCACGAATGCCATCCCATTTGTATTCAGCTTGCCAAAGATTACGGTCGCCCAAATCTTCAACCTCTTTTTCAAGCGGGTAGGCGAGACAGAACGGATATGGCTTGGATTCGTTGGGATTGATGTTGGTGCCCTGAACTAAATTTTCGAAATTTTCCTCTTCCATTTTCCATTTTCCCATAATGGAATGCATTAAAATATTGCCGTCAACCCCCGAAAATTTGGAGAGCGCATTAATAAGCAGTTTTTTAGAAACCCCGATGCGAAAACTGCCACCGATTAATTTATTGAAAATGAATCGCTCCACGTGGTTCAAGCCGTTCCAGGATTCGATGACGTATTTTTTCTTTTCCTCTTCGGTAAAATCTTTCAGCGCGATGAGTTCGGTCATCCATTGGGTTAAAGATTTTTCGATGGTGTTTTCAGCATTGGGAAGAATCAGCGAAAGTGTTTCACCTAAATCACCGACCGAAGAATAAGATTCCACAAAAAGCCATTCCGGAAGACCGGTAATTTCCAGCGCCCACTGTTTTAAAAGATTAGTGTTTACAGGCCTTTTCGGACGTTTACCGGTGAAAAGCGCCAAAAACCACAACTTATCATTTTCATTGGCGACTTCCAGATAATTTACCATAGCATCTATTTTTGCTGTGGTTTTATTGGTGCTGTCGAGCGCATTGATGAGGTTGGCGAAATCTTTCATCTGATTTTATATAAGTTCTTTTTCAGCAACTTCTTCATCGCCGAAAATGGTTTTAAGTTCCACCGCATTGATGCCGATTTCGTTTAGATATTTAGAAAAAACCGCGGTTTGGCCGTGTGTCACGTACACTTTTTCAGCTTCCGTGGCCTTTACGGTTTCTAATAATCCGGTCCAGTCGGCGTGGTCGGAAATGGCAAAACCAGCATCTGCGGAGCGCCAGCGTCGGGAACCACGAACCTGCATCCAGCCGGAACAAATTGCCGTGGCGCGGTTTGGAATTTTTTTAATGACATTTGAATCGAAAAGCGCGGGCGGTAAAATCACGATTTCTCCATCTACATGTTTAATGCTTTCCTGGAAATCAAGTGTTTCATAACCCGGCAAATCGATGCCGACGGATTCCATGCCTTCATTTAATCTTCCGATGGAGCGGTGCACAAAAATTTTCCCCGAATCTTCGATTGATTTCATAATCCGCTGCGCTTTTCCCAAAGAATAACCGATAAAAACCGAAGTTTTTCCGTTTTCGCGGTTTTGCTGAACCCAGTTTTTCATTAATTCAGCATATTCGGGCGGTTTTAACCAATTATAAATTGGCAGTCCAAAAGTACTTTCGGTGATGAATTCATGGCATCTTACGAGTTCAAAAGGCGTCGATAAGCCATCGTCGTCCGTTTTATAATCACCGGAAAAAACGATAATGTATCCTTTGTATTCCATTTTCACCTGCGCAGAACCCACGATGTGGCCGGCGGGAAAAAGCGAAACTTTTACGCCGTTGATATCAATTTCTTCCCCATATTCTACGGTTTGAATTTCAATATCTTCACCAATACGGTGCTTTAAAATGGGTTTTGTAAAGCGGTGACAAAGATATTTTTTCATTCCCCAACGCGCGTGGTCGCCGTGCCCGTGAGAGATTACTGCCAAATCCACCGGTTTCCAGGGATCGATGTAAAATTTTCCCGGAACGCAGTAAATGCCTTTGTCGGTGACTTTGATGAAGGTTTTGGATTTCATAAAAAATTCGGGCTTATTTAGGGACATTTTCGGTATTCAAAAATTGCACCTTTCTAAGCAAAGGCAATTTTTTAAAATAAAGAATTTTGCTTTTAGAGCAGCTAAAATTTAGATTTCATTTTGAAATAAATTATCTTTGAATCCGTTGATTTAATAAAATTAAATATTATGAAAAAAGTGGTAATTGGTTTAATGCTGGGTGTTTTTCAACTTTCCTTTGGACAGTTCAGCAGAAATGTGGGTGAGTTTTCATCTTTGAAAGTGTATGGTAAAATTGATGTGGTTTTGGTGCCGTCTTCGGAAAGTAAAGTTGAAAGTACAGCCAGTGACAGCGAAATTGAAACCATCAATAAAAACGGTGAGCTCAGAATCCGCATGACGCCTTCAAAAATCTTCCAAGGCGACAAGGTTGCGGTAACTGTTTTTTATGAAAATCTAAATGACATTCAGGCTAACCTTTCTTCATCGGTAAGTTCGCCGGAAACTACAAAAGCTAAAATGCTTAGACTAAGTTCGAACGAAGGTTCGAAAATCGTTTTGAACGTTGATAGCGGCAAATTGAATATTAAGACTAATTCGGGTGGTGAAATAAATGTGACCGGACGTGCAGATTATCAGGATATTATCGTAAATTCGGGTGGGAAATACCATGGCCAGTCGCTAGAATCCGAAAATGCTACCGTTACCGCGAACGCCGGTGGAATTGCTGAAGTTTTCGCCACAGAATCGGTAAATGCAACCACGCGCGCCGGCGGAATCATCGATGTTTACGGCGATCCTGCCGACCGAAAATATAAAAATGTAATCGGCGGTAAGGTTAATTTCAAATAAAAAAATGGTCGTTAAAACGACCTTTTTTTAGCTTTTACCGTTTTGAAAAATCGGTAACAAAAACGGTATTTTTTTTGATATTAGCTATTTCAATAAAATATGCCGCTTAAACAGGTTTTTTTTCAATTTTAAGCTGTACCAACCCGAAACAATTTTACTAACAAAATAAAGTTTTACCCTATGAAAAATCTTAATATTGGAATTCTGGCTTTTGCGGGAATTATTGCGCTCAATTGCGCGCCCGCCGCGGTTACGCCACCTGAAGCGCCTGTTGCTACCACCGAAACAGTTCAAACCGAAGATGTTGGTTTGGATCTTTCCACCATTGACAATTCCGTGCGGCCGCAGGACGATTTTTATAATTTCGTGAACGGAAGCTGGATGAAAACCGCGAAAATCCCGGCAGACAAATCTACGTGGGGAAGTTTCAACAAGCTGGCGGAAGATACCGACAACAATTCGATGACCATTTTGAATTCATTGCTGAAGGATGAATATCCGGCTGGCAGCGAAGGCAAAAAAATCCAGGATTTGTACGGAACTTACATGGATATGACCAAACGCAATGCTGACGGAATCGCGCCAATCAAAATGGACTTAGCAAAAATCGACGGCATCAAAACCGTGGCTGATTTACAAAATTACCTGATTGAAGCAACCAAAAACGGTGAAAACCCATTCTATTCGTGGGGCGTTTTTTCAGATTTGAAAAACTCAAAAATGAACGCCGTTTATCTCGGCGAAGGTTCTTTAGGTCTCGGCCGTGATTATTACCAAAAAGTAAACCCGAAAAACACCGAAACTTTAGCAGAATACCAAAAATATGTAGCTACGATGCTGAACGCTTTGGGTTATGAAAATCCGGCCGTTACTGCGGAAAGCATCGTAAATTTTGAGAAAAGCATGGCGCAAACGTATCTGACCAACGAGCAGATTCGCGACGCCACTTTGCAGTACAACCCGCGCACCATGACGGAACTTTCAAAAATGGTGAAAAATGTAAACCTGCCGAAATATCTGGATGCTGTAGGTGTTGACACCAACCGCGTCATCATTGGGGAGCTGAAATATTATCAAAATCTTGATAAATTTTTAAATTCCAAAAATCTTCCTGTCATCAAAGATTATATGAAGTTTCACCTGCTGTCCGGCAACGCCAGCTATTTGTCCGAAAATCTGGACAATATGAAATTCAATTTCTACGGCAAATATTTACGTGGCCAGGATGAGCAACGTGCTTTAAACAAAAGAGGATTCGAGCTGATCGACGGTTCTCTGGGCGAAGCCTTCGGTAAACTATATGTTGAAAAATATTTCCCGGCTGAAGCAAAAGCACAAATGGTTGACTTGATCGGCTATCTGAAAAAAAGCTTCGCATCACACATCACCAATCTGGATTGGATGTCGCCCGTAACCAAAGAAAAAGCCCTCAATAAGCTTAATAAATTTACGGTAAAAGTTGCCTACCCAGACACCTGGAAAGATTACTCCAAACTCACCGTAAATTCTGTGAAAGACGGTGGAACTTTGTACAAAAACCTACAGAATATTTCCGCGTGGCAATATGAGCGCAACCTGGAAAAAGTGGGTAAACCTGTAGACCGCACGGAGTGGGGAATGACGCCCCAAACAGTGAACGCTTATTACAATCCGGTAAACAACGAAATCGTGTTCCCTGCCGCGATTTTACAGCCGCCTTTCTTTAATCCAAAAGCTGACGCAGCCGTAAATTTTGGTGGAATTGGTGCCGTAATCGGTCACGAAATCACGCATGGATTTGATGATTCAGGTTCGCAGTTCGATGCAGACGGAAATCTTGTGGATTGGTGGACGCCAGCTGACAAAGCCAATTTCCAAAAAGCTACAAAAGCGCTCGCCGCACAGTACGATAAATTCGAGCCTGTTAAAGGAACTTTCGTCAACGGAACTTTTACAAATGGTGAAAATATTGCCGATTTAGGCGGAGTAAATATCGCTTACGACGCGCTTCAAATGTATCTGAAAGACCACGGAAATCCAGGATTAATCAGTGGTTACACGCAAGACCAACGCTTTTTCATGAGCTGGGCAACCGTTTGGAGAACGCTTCAAAAAGAGGCCGCGCTCATTAACCAAATCAAAACCAATGAGCATTCACCGGGACTTTACCGCGCTTTCGGGCCGCTCGTAAACACCGATGCTTTCTATAAAGCTTTCAATGTAAAAGAAGGCGACAAGCTGTACAAAAAGCCGGAAGACCGCGTAAAAATCTGGTAGCTAAAACCGAATTTTTTGCCTTTAAATCACCCAATTTTTTTTGGGTGATTTTTTTTGGCGTATCCTTCACTCGGGAATTTTTCCCTCGTTCAGGCCGGGCTTTCCGCTATATCCCCGGCGGCGCGCAGGCGCCGCCGGGGGATGCCGCTGCAATCCCTTACGCAACAATTCGCTGGAAAAGTTATTCATTACATTTAAAATATTTATTATCTTTGAGAATACCTAAATTTTATCAATCAAAGATCCTATGAAAAAAATTTCAATAACGGTACTCGCATTTTCGGGACTTGTGTTCCTTAATTCGTGTACTACAACCAAAACCGCTGAGGTGGAAACTGCTCCTGCCGCGGTAGAAATCACACCGATCAAAGAGGAAGGGCTTAACCTTTCCTACATGGATTCCACCGTTCGTCCACAGGACGATTTCTTTAGCTACGTCAACGGAAACTGGATGAAAACCGCTGCCATTCCCTCCGATAAATCCAGCTGGGGAAGCTTCAACGCGCTGCGTGAAGACGTAGATAACGCCTCGCTCGAAATTCTGAACAAAATCCTCACCGATAATTTCGCTGCTGGTTCCGAAGGACAGAAAATCCAGAACCTGTACGGAACTTTTATGGATTGGGATAAAAGAAATGCAGATGGCATTAATCCGATAAAAAGTGATTTGCAAAAAATCGACAATATTAAGACCGTTGGCGATTTACAGAATTACCTGACACAAGCTACAAAAACCGGTGACAATCCGTTTTATGCCTGGAGAGTAAGCGCAGACATGAAAAATTCCGTGATGAACGCGGTGTATTTAGGTGGCGCTTCGTTAGGTTTAGGCCGCGATTATTACCAAAAACAAAACGATGCCAACACCAAAACTTTAGCGGAATATCAAAATTACCTCACGCAGATTTTCCAGACCATTGGTTATAAAGACGCCAGCCAGTCCGCGCAAAAAGTGGTTGATTTCGAGAAAAAGCTCGCTCAGGATTTATTGACCAACGAGCAAAACCGTGATGCAAATCTTCGCTACAACCCGAAAACAATTCCGGAACTTTCCAAACTGGTTAAAGCGGTTAACTTGCCGAAATATCTTACCGATGCGGGCGTAAACACCGACAAAGTAATCGTCAGCGAGCTGAAATATTACCAGAATATGGATTCCTGGATGAACGCGAAAAATCTTCCGCTCATCAAAGATTATATGAAAGCGCGTTTGGTTTCTTCCAACGCCGGAAACCTGAACAAAGAGCTGGATGATTTGAATTTTAATTTCTATTCAAAATATCTTCAGGGTCAGCAGGAGCAAAGACCGATGAATAAAAGAGGTTTAGGTGTCATCAATGGTATTTTGGGCGAGGCGTTCGGTAAATTATATGTAGAAAAATATTTCCCAGCAGAAGCGAAAGCGCAAATGGAAACCTACATCGATTATCTGAAAAAATCCTTTGCACAACACATCGCAGAAAACGACTGGATGTCGCCTGAAACCAAAGAAAAAGCTCAGGAAAAACTCTCCAAGTTCACTGTTAAAATTGCGTATCCTGATACTTGGAAGGATTACTCAAAATTAACTTTGACAGCACCTTCAAATGGTGGAACTTACTACAAAAATCTGCAAAATATTACCGAATGGCAGTATGCGAAAAATTTAGATAAAATCGGAAAACCGGTTGACAAAACCGAATGGGGAATGTCGCCGCAAACCGTTAACGCATACTACAGCGGTTCTAACAACGAAATCGTTTTCCCGGCTGCAATTTTACAACCGCCGTTCTTCAACTTTAAAGCAGATCCGGCTGTTAATTTTGGTGGAATTGGTGCCGTAATAGGTCATGAAATTTCGCACGGTTTTGATGATTCCGGTTCCAGATTCGATGGCGACGGAAACCTGAACAACTGGTGGACAGAAACTGACCGTAAAAACTTCGATGCAAAAGTGGCGCAACTTGCTTCACAGTACGATAAATATGAGCCGGTGAAAGGAAGTTTCATCAATGGTAAATTTACCAGCGGTGAAAATATTGGTGATTTGGGTGGAGTAGCTGTGGCGTACACCGCATTACAAATGTATCTGAAAGATCACGGAAATCCGGGATTAATCAGTGGTTTGACTCAAGACCAGAGATTCTTTATGAGTTGGGCAACGGTTTGGAGAACCAAATCTACCGACCAGTACATGGTGAATCAGGTGAAAACCGATCCGCACTCGCCGGGCTACTTCCGCGCATTTGCGCCGTTGGTGAATCAGGATGCTTTCTACAAAGCTTTCGACGTGAAACCGGGCGACAAATTATACAAAGCACCGGAAGAAAGAATTAAAATCTGGTAAAAACCATTTTAAATAACCGAAACCTCTCAATTTATTGGGAGGTTTTTTTAGCTGCTATTTGGGCATTTTTTTTAAGAATTTATTACCGAAACCAAAGTGATAGAAATTCATTAATTTTATTAAAATTAAAAATTTGCCGCTTTAAGCAGGCTTTTTTTGTTTTTAAATTGAAAAAATAAACACAAATGGATATTAAAATTGATAGAAGCATCGTCATTCACAATCCTAAAACAAAGGATTTTCTGGCGGATGCTTATTATCCCGAAACTTCGGAAAAATTTCCGCTGGTGCTTTTTATTCACGGCTACAAAGGCTATAAAGATTGGGGCGCCTGGGATTTGATGGCGAAAAAATTCGCCCTAAACGGCTATTTTTTTGTGAAATTTAATTTTTCCCACAACGGAACAACACTCGAAGATTCGCTCAATTTCGATGATTTGGAAAGTTTTGGCCATAACAATTTCAGCAAAGAAATGTTGGATTACGAGGCGGTTTTAAACCATTTTTACGAAAATCCGGAAATTGATAAAGATAAGATTGCAATCATCGGACACAGCCGCGGCGGCGGAATTTCTGTTATCGAAGCTTTCGAAGAAGAACGCGTAAAACTTTTGATTGCACTTGCTGGCGTCAGCCATTTTGGTTATCGTTTTCCCAGCGGAGAGCGACTGGAAACCTGGGAAAAAGAAGGCGTGATGTTTTCAGAAAATGCCAGAACTCATCAGCAAATGCCGCATTATTTTCAGTTTTACCAAGATTATAAAGCCAATGAAGAACGTTTTAATATTCAGTACGCCGCGCAGCATTTACAAAAACCATTTTTGATTATCCAAGGAACGAACGATGACGCGGTGAAAGATAAAGAAGCAACTTTGCTTCATGAGTGGTGTAAAACGTCGGAGCTTGAAATGATTGATGGCGCAAACCACACGTTTGGTGCAAAAGAACCCTGGACGGAAGAAACTTTGCCGCCCGATTTAGAAAAAGCCACCGATTTTGCCCTGAGTTTTCTCCTGAAACATTTCGAAAAAGATGCTGATGTGAACGAGAATTAATATTTCGCAACCAACTGAATTTAATAATTTTGTAAGCTTAACATTTTTCCCATGATGCTACTCTCGGTTTTAGAATTTCCGGATTTTGCGCAGCCGCAAATCTGGATCAGCTTATTGACACTTACTTTCCTGGAAATTATTCTGGGCGTAGACAACATTATTTTCATTTCAATAATTTCGGATAAACTGCCAAAAGAGCGGCAAAAATTTGCGCGAAATATCGGTTTGGCGTTTGCGATGCTTTTCCGTGTGGGGCTTTTGCTGATGATTAACTGGATTATCGGCTTAAAAGAACCCGTGCTTACGCTGGACTTTTTGGAGGAACCCGGCACCGATTTACCACTTCAACTGAGCTGGAAAGACATCATCCTTTTAGCCGGTGGTATTTTCCTGATCGCAAAAAGTACTTTGGAAATTCACGGAAAAATGCAGGTAGACGGCGATCATCACAAACCCAAATCTGCTGCGTCTTCGCTGATGGCAATGGTAATTATTCAGATTATTTTGGTCGATATGGTATTTTCGCTGGACTCTATTTTAACGGCTATTGGTTTGGTGGACAACGTTATGCTGATGATTATCGCGGTTGTGATTTCAATTGGGATTATGATGGCCTTTGCTGGACCGATCTCCCGAATTATCAATCAATATCCGAGTTTACAGATTCTTGCTTTGTCGTTCCTGGTGGTGATTGGCGTAATGTTGGTGGCTGAAGGTATTCATCAGCATGTAAGCAAAAACATTATTTATTCGTGTCTTGCGTTTAGTTTGCTGGTAGAGATGCTGAATATCAGATTCCGCAATAATCAGAATAAAAAGGCGCTGAAACTGAATCCCGATTTGAACAAAGATCTGAGTATAAAAGAGTAAAAAACACCAAAAAAAGCCGCGAATTTTTGCGGCTTTTTTATTTTTTGAATTGAAAGAAATTTTGGCTGCTTAAAGACCTAATTTTTTCCAGGCTTCTTCTATTCTGTGCTGATGAAGCAGTTCCTGCGCTTCAGCGTGAATTTTTTCATCTGAACTAAATTTTCCTTCTGGTAAAATTTCCGTATTTGCCAACATTCCCAAATCATTTCCGGTAAAAACCTTTGAATATTTAATTTCATCCGGCAATAAATCAAAACCAATTCCTTTCGTAATTAAAGGTTTCGGCACTTCGAAGAGATTATTTTCATTGTTTCGGGAATACCAGTTGCCTCCCAAACGTGCAACCAAATCCAGTTTTTTCTGATCCAGATGTCGGTCTTTATTTAAATATTCTTCCCGCAAGTGAATTTTCACGATTTCGCAAATGACGAGATTCCCCGCGCCACCTTCAGTACCTAAATGTTTTACTTCTAAAACTTTACATTCCAGATTCACGGGACATTCTTCGATGAGGTTGGGTGTCACCAAATCTGCTTTTTTCATGGTCAGACCAGATTTTACAAACTCGTTAACTTCCTTTTCATACTCGGTTGAAGCCAGAGAAATTTGCTGCACGATTTTATAATTCACAATGCCGATGACCACTTCCGCAACTTCCAATACGTTTTCCAGGGTGTGCTTTGTGGTGTTATCGCGAACTCGTCGCGCCGGCGAAAAAATCACGATCGGTGGATTGGAGCTGAACATATTAAAAAAGCTGAACGGACTTAGATTCACGTTTCCAGCATTGTCGATGGTGGAAGCTAAAGCGATCGGTCGTGGCGCAATGGCGGTTTGCAAAAGCGTTTGCAGCTGGAAATTATTAAGTTCGTCGGGCGAGATTGTTTTCATATTAATTTGAGGAAGTTTTGAGCAGTTGAAGGAGAATTTTTAACATATTAGTCACGTGAGTTCTACCATAAATATTTGGTCACATGGCGCTAAATATTTTTTAACACATTAGTCACATAAGTTTTAGGAATTAAAAGTGTTTAGGTCACATGAGTTGAAGAAATCGAAGATTTCTTCGTGGGACCGCTACATTTTGTTTAACTGTTTAAAATAACGGCTGACAAAGGTTTCGTGGCCTTCATGGTATAAGTTCATCACATTGAAGTTTATTAAAATTGCCTTGGGTACTTTGAGTATATTCATGTAATTCATCGTTTGCGCGCGGTGAATGTTGTGAATTTCATTTACAGATTTAAGTTCCAAAACAATGAGATCTTCAATTAAGAAATCGCATTTCACCTTGCAATCAATTATTTCACCTTTATAATTAATAGGGATTTCAAGTTCAGATTTATATTTTAAACCACACAGCTGAAATTCTTTCGTCAAACACTGATGGTACACATCTTCAAACAGTCCCGGACCTAATATTTTGTGAACTTCAATGCAGGCACCTGTAATTTTGTAGGTTAACTCGTTGATATTTCTGCGTAAGTTGCATATATTGAAAATTTTAATTTTCAAGCTTATGTGTGCTCCTGTGTACTTTTTAAGCAGATATTAAATTTTACTTATGTGTTTACAAAAAAAATTATTTTGCCGGCAGCACTTTCCCCGTAACTTCACCAAAACCTACACGCACGCCGTCTTTTTCTGCATGACCGCGCATAATGATGGTATCAAAATCTTCAATGAATTTTCGCTGCGAACCATCGGCCAGGATAATCGGTTCGGTACCGCGCCAAGTGAGTTCCAACATGGAGCCGAAAGAATCCTTTTCCGGACCTGAAATCGTTCCGGAGGCGTAGAGATCACCAACTTCTACATTACAGCCATTTACGGTGTGATGCGCGAGTTGCTGCGCCATATTCCAGTACATAAATTTATAATTGCTGCGCGAAATTAAATTTTCGTTGCCGTTTTCCGGTTTCAAAAAGACTTCCAGCTGAATGTCGAAATTTTGCTTGCCTTCAAACTTTAAATAATCCAAAACTTCGGGTTCCTGTTTTGGTGACTCAACTCTGAACGGTTCCAAAGCTTCCAATGTCACCACCCAAGGCGAAATCGAGGAACAGAAATTTTTGCCTAAGAATGGTCCCAATGGAACATATTCCCAGCTTTGGATGTCGCGCGCCGACCAGTCATTAAATATGACCATTCCAAAAATCGCGTCATTGGCTTCAGCGGTAGAAATGCTGTCGCCCATTTCTGTGTTTTTATTCACCACAAAGCCCATTTCCAGCTCGAAATCCAACTGCTTACATGGCCCGAAAACAGGCGAATTTGCGTCAGCAGGTTTCATCTGACCTTTTGGTCTGTAAAAATCTGTTCCGGAAACTACGATTGAAGAAGCGCGGCCGTGATAACCGACCGGCAAATGTTTCCAGTTGGGTAAAAGCGCGTTTTCTTCACCGCGGAACATTTTTCCGACATTGCTCGCATGCTCAATGCTGCTGTAAAAATCAGTGTAATTCGGTACGTGAACCGGCATCATCATCTGCACGTGGTCGAAATTATAAAAACATTCTTCCACCGTTTTTTGGTCTTCCGAAAGAGAAGAATTTTCCAGCAAAAGTTCCTGAAGTTTCAGCCGAACCGCATTGGTCACAGGTTTTCCCAATTCGATAAATTCGTTTAAAGTGTACGCTTCGAAAACATTTTCATTTAAACCATCGATATCGCCGAAAAAACCATAATCGTACATCGTTGCTAAATCAAGAACCATATCGCCGATCCGCGTGCAGCAGGCGATGTATTCTTCGTTAAAAATCGCGACACCAAAGGGAATATTATGAATTGAAAAATCAGAGTTTTCCGGGTAAGAGATAAAAGATTTCATAGAATGGTATTTAAAATAAAGGTTCAAAAGTCAGAATTGATCGACATTTTGAACCTTTTTATTATTAATATTTGAATTTATTTTTTGTTAATAGACATTTCGTCGATCCATCTTTCCCGCGAGTTGATATCGATGAGATAGAGAATTTTCTTCTGTTTTGTCATCAAAAAAGTTTTGGTCACAGCAATCGGAATTTGCTTTCCTTCCAGCAAATTCGCGCGGAGCGAAATAATATTGTGCTTGGAACGGACGACATCGCCGCTGAAAACATTAGAAACGCTTTCGCCCGTGCTCCTGTCATCAAAAATTTCGATATAAGTTGCTAAATTTCCTTTAATGACCAGAAATGAGCGCTCTGTATGATCGTCGAAATCCTTAATTAAAACGAATTTTTTATCATCGATATTGACGTTGCTTAAATTTTGGTTGACGCCGCGGCGCTCTTCCAGGCGGTCCAAGATGGCATTCACCGAACCGTACTGCGCCCGAAGCCCAATTGCAGCGAAAAAAAACAGCGCTAAAACGAGTGGTTTTTTCATTTTACCTGATTATAGATTTCCGCGTTTTTCCTGTTCTTTTTCCAAAGCTTCAAACAACGCTTTGAAATTTCCGGCACCGAAGCTTTGGGCGCCATGTCTTTCGATAATTTCAAAGAAAAGCGTTGGACGGTCTTCCACAGGTTTTGTGAAAATCTGCAACAAATAACCTTCTTCATCACAATCGATGAGGATGCCTAAATCGGAAAGTGTTTTCAAATCTTCATCGATGGTGCCAACACGTTCTGGAACCATTTCGTAGTAAGAATTCGGCGGAGCCGGCAAAAACTCAATGCCGCGCGCTTTAAGCTCAGTCACTGTTTTTACGATATCTTTTGTCGCAACAGCGATATGCTGCACGCCTTCGCCTTCGTAAAAATCCAGATATTCTTCCACCTGAGATTTTCTTTTTCCCTCCGCCGGCTCATTGATCGGGAATTTAGCATAACCATTGCCGTTGCTCATTACTTTACTCATTAAAGCGGAATACTCGGTGTTGATTTGCTTGTCATCAAAACTCAAAATGTTCACAAATCCCATCACTTTTTCATACCATTCCACAGTCGGAATCATGCGGTCCCAGCCCACATTTCCCACACAGTGATCAACATACAAAAGACCAACTTCTGTCGGGTTATAAACGCTTTCCCATTTTTGGAAACCGGGCATAAAATCACCATTGTAATTTTTTCTTTCGATGAACATGTGAACCGTTTCGCCGTAGGTATAAATTCCGGACATGCGAACTTCGCCGTGTTCATCGGTTAAAGTTTGAGGTTCCAGATAAGGTTTTGCTCCGCGTTTTGTAGTTTCTTCGTAAGCAGAATAGGCGTCATCAACCCAAAGTGCTAAAATTTTAACGCCATCACCATGCTTTTTTTGGTGTTCACATATTGGTGATTCAGAACTTAAACCGGAAGTTAAAACCAAGCGGATTTTTCCCTGCTGAATGACGTATGACGCACGATCACGAACGCCAGTTTCCGGTCCGGCATAAGCAACGGATTGAAAACCAAAAGCGGTTTTATAAAAATGCGCGGCTTGCTTTGCATTTCCTACATAAAATTCAATATAATCGGTGCCGTTAATGGGCAAAAAATTTTCAGCCTGAGCAATTTTCTCCGCGAAAGTAAGTGTTGACATTGTTCTGTTTTTTTTGATATGCCAAATTACAAAAATTTTAGGAGTAGGGAAATTTGAAAAAAATGGTCAAATAAGGCGGAAAAAATTTAAAATGAAAAAATTACCCGAAATAGCAGGTAATTTTTTAATCAAAAAAAATCCCAAAAATAATTTCGCTGAATAAACAGCTGGTGATTTTTAAAGAGATGCTTCAAATCCAGACTGGAGTTTTTTTCGGCAGCGTGAATAAGTTTCGGGTGCAATTTGAAGATAGCTAGAAATAATTTTATCGGTTAACCGCTCTTCAAGTTCGGGGTTTTCTTTTAGAAAAATTTCAACTTTTTCCTGTGGTGAAAAGGACGTTAAAAATTCAATTCTGCTGATCTGAAAATTCTGGTAATCTTCTAAAATTTTTGTATAGATATTTTTTGCCGTCGCAGAATGTGAAATAAATTCCATAAAATTTGCGTGTGAAATAAAAAAGAGAAGTCCATTTTCTAACGCCTGAATCGTAGCCGCACTTGATATTTTTTCCTGAAAACTTATTAAAATCGTGCAGAATTTCCCTTCAGGAGCTAATAATCTCGTGAACTCGCTCCCGTTTTTATTTAGGTGAAATGTGCGCAACAAGCCTTCAGCTACAAAATAAAGTTTGTTGCATTTTTCGCCGGTATTGAGTAGGATTTCATGTTTTTTAACCTTTTGAACTTCGAAATATTTCAGAATTAATTGTTCATCTTCTTCGTTTAATTCAAAACCTTTTTTTAGAAAATGTATGAATTCCGGTAAGGAGGAAATTTTCTGCATTTTTTAGCAAACTTTTATTGTAAAATTTAATTCGGGAAGTAAACCTGTTTTAAAGTTAGTAAAAATTATTTGCGTCGAAAGGGCTAAAATTCAACTTTCAAACCTGCTGTTACATATTTATTATCATTAGTTCTAAAACTTCCAAATTCCGGAGAAATTTTTCGGGCTTTCGATTTATTTCGCCCTGATAAAATATAAAACGGGACCGAAGCAAGTGCTGATAATGTGCCTGCAGAAAATACGGCTGCACCAATAAGTTGATTCGGTGAAAAAAACCATCCGCCATCACTACCGGTAGACGCCACAATTATTCCGGTGACCATTAAACCACCACCAGTAAGTGATAGGATATTTGCGGCCTTTTTTTGCCCAACCGATTTTTCGAGGTAGCGGTTTACCTCGGCCGCGCTGTTACTTTGCTGAGAAAATACATTGATGCTAAAAAAAAGCGCCATAAAGAAGATATAGGTTTTCATATTTTATATTTTTCATAAAAATCCACCTATTATAGCGTTAAAAAAATGATTCAGATCAAGATTCATTAAAATTCAAAAAAAATCCCGAAATAAATTTCGGGAAAATTTGCCGTTTTAGAGGCATTTAAATCTTTCGAATGTTGCTCGTTCCAGCATTTCGCGATCGTCGGGATGCGAAATTTCAATTAAAGCTTTCGCGCGCTGTCTTAAACTTTTTCCGTAGAGGTACGCGACGCCAAATTCTGTCGCGACATAATGAATATGACCACGAGTTGTAACGACGCCCGCGCCCGGTTTTAGGAAAGGTACAATTCGCGGAACACCTTTTTTAGTTCGCGAAGAAATGGCGATAATAGGTTTTCCGCCTTCGGAAAGGGCTGCACCACGCATGAAATCCATTTGTCCGCCAATTCCGCTGAATTGGTAAGTTCCAATGGAGTCTGCGCAAACCTGGCCGGTTAAATCAATTTCAATTGCGGAATTGATGGCCACCATTTTCTTGTTTTTCATGATGTTGATCGGATAATTCACGTGCTCCACATCCATAAATGCGAATGACGGATTATCGTCAATATAATCATATAATTTTCGCGTTCCAAAAGCAAAACTTGTAATGGTTCTATTGGAATGCGTGCCTTTGTATTTATTGGTGATGACGTCATTTGCAACTAAATCTACGATTCCGTCGCTGATCATTTCGGTGTGAATTCCCAGATCTTTGTGGTTATGAAGACATTTCAGCACCGCATCAGGAATAGTTCCGATTCCCATTTGCAAAGTGGAACGGTCATCGATAAGTTGCGCGACGTTGTTTCCGATCAGCATTTCGCATTCACCTACTTTTGCGCCATAATCTACGGTAAGCAATTCTTCTTCATGCCACACCATTTTATGGATTTTAGAATGGTGAATCATCCCGTCGCCGTGCGTTCGTGGAAGTCTCGGATTAACCTGCGCAATAATGGTTTTTGCATTATCTACAGCACTTCTGGCGACATCTACCGAAGTTCCCAGCGTACAGTAGCCGTGCGCATCGGGTGGTGAAACAGTGACCATCGCAACATCCAAAGGTAAAATTCCGCATTTAAAAAGCGTCGGAATTTCGCTGAGGAAAACCGGCACAAAATCACCGCGTTCCGAGTTTACCGCTTCGCGCACGGGCGTAGAAACGAAAAGTGAATTGATGTAAAAACTGTCTTTATATTGCGGTTTTGCAATTTCAACATTTCCCTGCTGCGTTATAGAGACAAATTCGACATCGCGCAAACGACCGGCTTGTCGCGCCAATTCATCAATTAAGAGATTCGGCGTGCAGGCGCTGCCGTGGGAAAAAATTCGGTCGCCACTTTTGATGACGGAAACTGCCTCTTCGGCGCTGATATACTCAACCATAATTTTATTTTTATGTCATTTAAATACTTCCCAAAAGTAAATATTTACCTCGGGCTTTTAAATGAGGAAAGTCATTTTTCGGAATTTAAAACATGATATTTATTCCTGACTGCGGTCATGCAGAAAGTTTTCATCGGTTTCCAGCCAGGAAGTTTTATAAGTTGGATCTTCCACTTTTAAGGCTTCTTCAGTAATCTGGAAAGGCCGGAAAGGATCAACCATCACCGCATATTCTTCGGTGAATTTTTTGCCGATGCTTCGTTCCATCGCGCCGGGATGCGGACCGTGAACAATACCGCCGGGATGCAGCGTGAAATCCATTAAATCGATGTAATTGCGGCTCATAAAGTCGCCTTCAGTGTAGAATAAGACTTCGTCAGAATCGATGTTTGAATGATTATACGGCGCCGGAATCGCTTGCGGATGATAGTCATACATTCGCGCCACGAAAGAGCAAACCACGAAATTATGCGCTTCAAAATTCTGATGCGTTGGCGGGGGAAGGTGAACGCGACCGGTAATCGGTTCGAAATTTTTGATGTTAAATTTATACGGATAAAAATATCCATCCCAACCTACTACATCAAATGGATGCGTCGCGTAAACGAAGTCCCAGAGTTGGTTTTCTTTTTTCACTTTAATTAAAAACTCACCTTTTTCATCAATCGGTTCCTGAAAAGTTGGCGCTACGATATCGCGCTCGCAAAAAGGTGAATGTTCAAGCAGCTGACCAAATTCGTTGCGGTATCTTTTCGGTGTGTAAATTGGCGAATGGCTTTCGATGAAGAAAAGAACGTTTTTTTCGTCGTTAAATTCAGTGGAATAAATGGTTCCGCGTGGAATGATGAGATAATCGCCCACTGAAAAGTCGAGATTTCCGACAAAAGTTTTCAGCGTGCCGCTGCCTTCGTGAACGAAAAGCAATTCGTCGCATTCCGCATTTTTATAGAAATAATCGGTAGAATTTTTCGGTTTTGCCAGGCCGAGTTTCAAATCATTGTTGATGAGCAAAACTTTTCTGCTTTCCAGAAAATCGCTTTCCGGCGTGATGTTCATGCCTTTAAACATTCGTGGCGTCACGTTTTTTGCAACGGCTATTTTCGGGGTGACATCTTTCGGTTCGCTGATGGATTTAATCTGCGTAGGACGGTGAATATGATAAAGCAGCGATGAAATCCCGTGAAAACCTTCGGTGCCGAAAAGCTGCTCGTAGTAGAACTTATCGTTCTCCGATTTGAAAACAGTGTGCCTTTTCTGTGGAATTTTTCCCGACTGATGATATCTCATTTTCGTAATTTTTATTACGTAAATTTAATCAAAATTTCAGACTTCGGGAAGCTGGTCAGTTTTTTAAGACGGATTAAATTCCATCACCGCTTCGTAAAATTCTTCTTCCATAATGCCGAATTGCTGTGCGAGAAGCTTCAGACCTTCCAAATTTTCAGCAAAGAATTTGTCGTTATTTGGAAATGGTAAAAAACCCATCGAAGTTTTGAATGAAAAGTTTTCACCTTCATTTTTGATTTCAGTATGCGCGAATTCCAGCTTTCTGAAAAAAGTGCTTTGGCTTTCTTTTTCCGGATTTAAATTTTCCGGAAAAATCAAAACGCCGCCGGAAGTCATCTGATTGCCCAAAAGATCCAATTCTTCCTGGGGAATATCGGACGAAACCAACGCAATGTTCGGTTTGAAATTTTCGAAAAAATTAGGCGTTGAAGCGGCAAAAATTACAAAATCTTCCTGCGGAATTTCAGACAGGTTTTCAGAAGAAATAAAATCAAAATCCTTTCGGTGGAAATTCAGAATATGTAGAAAAAACGGCGCTAAAACGGCATTTTTACTGAAAATAAGAACACGCGTTTTGTTGTGGAAGTTGCTGAACATTTGCTAAAAGCGCTATTTTTTTACATTGTTTTGGATTATGTCGTGGAAAACCACCACCACACTGTCCCAACGCGCTTTATCTTTGGGCATAATGTTCGATGCGTCGCTTTTGCTGGCGGAATTGTCACCTTTCTTTACATTAATGATAGTTGAAATATTATCGTAAAGTTTATTATAATCTTCCTGAATGGAGCGGAACTTATTTTCTTCAAGCGCTTTTTCAATTCGGTGCAATTCGCGGCTGGTGATGCGGAAATCTTTTTTCAACTTTTGGTTTTGGCCTTCAAAAGAATAATGAACTTTGTGTCCTTTGATGAGCAAATTCTCGTAAATCGGTGACAATCCACCGCTTCGCGCATAGCTGTAATCGAAATCGCGATATTTGTTTGGCGACGCACATGCCGTTAGAAATAAAAAGGTAAGGACAAAAAATAAGTATTTCATAAGTTTTATTTAAATTTTAACTTCTGCTTTTTTAGTTTTCAGTTCTTCATCATATTCGTGCAGCAGGTTGAAATCTTCGGTTTGTTCGATGCCGATCATAATTTTGTTTAAAATCGTTTGGGCATCATCCTTCTCATAGTCAATATCTAAAGCAGGTTTAAAAACCATTGTCGGTTTTACACCGGTCACCTTCACGCGCAGGCCTTTTTTGTCGAAAGCGCGGCGGAAACCGTTAATTTTAATGGGAATTACAATGGGTTTCTGGTTTTTTACCAGTTTCGCGGTGCCTTTTCTACCTTGTGCAAAAGCGGAAGTTGTGCCTTGCGGAAAAGTGATCACCCAGCCGTTGTCCAGCGCTTTCATGATATTTTCAACCTCGGTTAAATCTACCATTCGGTTTACATTTTGCCCTTCCGCGCGCCAGGTTCTTTTTACAGTTACTGCGCCTGCTAACTTGAAAATTTTAGTCATAAACCCTTTATTCATGGTTTCTTCGGCGGCCACGTAATAAAAATCTACTTTCGGGTTCAGCAGATAAATAGGATTTTTAATGGAATTCAAATAACCGTTATTCACCGCACAAAAAGCGTGATACATCGCGGCAACATCGGCGAAATAAGTTTGGTGATTGGAAACGAAAAGCACGTTAGAGTCGGGAAGATCAACCAAATTTTCAGTGCCGGAAATTTTCAGTTTATTAAAACCATTAAATCTTCGGTAAGAAACCATCCCTAAAACAAAAATAATCAGCCGTTTCAGGAAATACAGATTGCCAAAAGCATCTGTGAAAATATTTTTCTTCGCCATTATCTAATAAACATAGAGTGCGAATTTACAAATTTTTCAATAATTGGCTGAATTCACTTAAAATCATTGAGGTTGCGCCCCAGATAATATATCCGTTGAAATTAATGACCGGAACTTCTACGCCGCGCGAAGTTGGCAAAACCATCATTTCAGGCGTATTTTTTAAACTTAAAATGCTGGAAACCGGAAATTCTATCAGCTCTACGGCTTCACTTTCCTGAAGCGTGAAAACCGGATTTTTCTTGGTGTAAGAAACAAACGCTTTCACGTAAAAGTTGCTCGGCGGGATATAAATCGGTGAAAGTTCACGGATAATCCGGATGTAATGTTCATCAATTCCAACTTCTTCGGAAGTTTCGCGCTTTGCGGTAGCTGCATAATCGGCATCGAAATCTTCTTTTTTTCCGCCGGGCAGAGAAATTTGTCCGCTGTGGCGGTCGCGCTCATTTTCACTGCGCACGATAAGCGGCAAATACCATTCGTTATCCTTTAAATAAAGCAGAATATTAACAGCAGCGAACTTCGGATTCTTGGTTAAAATCTCTTCGTACGTATAAAGCGGGCGGTAGGGCGGAGAGTAAATTTCGTGGGCCGCGTCGCCCTGAAGTGTTGCTTGCTGAATTTGGGTGAGCAGATTTCTACCAAATGTTCTCATAGAAACAAATTTACAAAATCGCGCTCTGAAAGTGTTTTAAAATAACGTTAAATTTGGTTTTCACCCGGTTTTCGAGAAATGGCTCAATGCAATGCGAAAAATTCCGTGCTAAAGCGGCATTTTTTTTCATTTTTAAATATTCAAAGAAAATGGTCGAAAAGCAACCAATTTTTCTTTTTAAAATTTCGAAAATTAAGTTGAATTACGCCAAATTTTTCCGTTTTAAATTTTCAAAAAAAATGCCCAGAAAGCAGCCAATTTTTGAATGGTAAATGTCTAAAGCACCCACTCAAAAAATCAGCTCATACTCTCTGTGGAAGAAATTGGAAAAAATGCTGAAGAAGCAGCCAATTTTTTTCGATTTGGAGAAAACATAAAACCAATAATTTCGTCTCTTTTTTTAAAATGGTTACTTTTGCATAGCTTATAAAGAACATTTGGAAACGCACGATCTAATTTTCAATCCGCAGGATATTGCCGAAAGACTCAGCGAACTTCGCGCTGATGAAAGGCTGATTGCGTTTTTGAAAGTGCCGAAAGAATACAAAGCTGATGTTTTCTCGCACCTCGATCCCGATTTTCAGGAAGAAACCATCCGCGGAATTGGCAGTGATCAGGTTTCAGAAATTCTGAACGCCATGACGCCGGATGACAGAACGGCGCTTTTCGAAGATTTTCCCGATGAACTCATCAAATATTCCATCAACCACCTCAATCCGCAGGAAAGACGCGTTGCGCTGAAACTTTTGGGCTATGATGCAGATTCCATCGCGCGTTTGATGACGCCTTATTATATCCAGATCCGGAAAGAATGGACGGTAAAAAGGTGTTTTCAGCAGATTAAAAAATTGGGCAAAAAAGTGGAAACCATGAACCATCTTTACGTGGTTGATGAGCGAAACCGCCTGATCGACGATATTATGATCGGTTCGCTGCTTTTGGCGGAAGAAGATACGCTGATTTCCGAGATTACCGACAATCATTTTGTGGCGATTACGACGACAACTTCGAAAGAAGATGCCGTTCCTTATTTTGAAAAATATGACCGCTCCGCGTTGCCGATTGTCACTGAAAATGGCGTTTTGGTGGGCATTGTAACCATTGATGATATTTTAGACCAAATCGAGTCGCAGAATACCGAGGATATCCAGAAATTCGGGGGTATGGAAGCGCTTGATGATCCATACCGGCAAACGCACTGGTTTGAGATGATTAAAAAAAGAGGGTTCTGGCTTATTCTTTTATTTTTCTTCCAGCTTTTAACGGCTTCAGCAATGGGTTATTTTGAGGATGAAATACAAAAAGCAGTTGTGCTCACTTTATTTGTTCCACTGATTATTTCAAGTGGCGGAAATACCGGTTCCCAGGCAGCTACGCTGATTATCCGCGCAATGGCATTGCAGGAAATTACGGTGAAAGATTGGTGGCTCGTTATTAAAAAAGAACTGGTTACAGGAATGGTGCTGGGCGGAATTTTAGGAATTTTCGGCTTTTTCCGAATTATGCTTTGGCAATATGCAGGCTGGTTCGATTATGGCCAATATTGGGCATTTATTGCGTTAAGTGTCGGTATTTCGCTGTCGATGATTGTAATGTGGGGAACACTTTCTGGCTCGATGGTTCCTTTTATTTTGAAGAGATTTAATCTTGATCCGGCTACGTCTTCGGCGCCTTTTGTGGCCACTTTGGTTGATGTTACCGGTCTGGTGATTTATTTTACAGTCGCAGGTTTGCTTTTGAGCGGCAGACTTCTTTAAAAAATTCAATGAAAATTATTTCGCTCGTTCCCAGCATTACCGAAACACTTTTTGATTTTGGACTGACTTCAAACGAAATTATTGGTCGCACAAAATTCTGCATTCATCCCGGAAATTTGGTGAAGGAAGTTGAAGTGATTGGCGGCACCAAAAATCTGAATATTGAAAAAATCCGTTCTTTAAACCCCGATTTAATTATCGCGAATAAGGAAGAAAACGAAAAACTTCAGGTGGAAGAACTCACCAAAGATTTTAAGGTTTGGGTGACCGATATTCAGAATTTGGAAGATAATGTGCAGTTTATTTCCGAAGTAGGTAAATTGCTAAAAAAGCCCGATTTAGCCCGGAATTTCAATAAAAGCATTGAAAATATTTTTAATGATATTAAAATAATTTCACCCAAAAAAGTCGCGTATCTCATCTGGAAAAATCCTTTGATGACCATCGGTTCCGATACTTTTATTCATGATGTTTTAAGCAAAATCGGTTTCCAGAATATCTTTTCAAATCAAACAAGATATCCGCAAATTGATGTTTCTGACTTGCAGGAAGCGGAATATATTTTCCTTTCGACCGAGCCATATCCTTTTAAGCAAAAGCACGTTGAAGAATTTCAAGTAGAATTTCCTTCCAAAAAAATCATTTTGGTAGACGGCGAGGCTTTTTCCTGGTTTGGAACACATTTGGCGAAAAAAGCCAAATATTTGCAACATTTATCAAAGTTATAAAAACGAAAAAAAGCCCGTTATAACAGGCTTTTTTTTGATTTTCAATGTGGATTAAATTCCAGCCATTTCAGCTTTGATTTTTTCCTGAAGTCCTGAACTTGCCACAACCAAAGGCAAACGAACATGATTTTTCACAATTCCCATTTCGGCAAGAATCGTTTTAATTCCGGCGGGATTTCCCTCCGCAAAAATCAAGCGCGTAATTTCCACCAACCTGTTGTGGATTTCGTACGCTTCTTTCACTTTTCCGTCAAAAGCCAGCTGAACCATGGTAGAAAATTGCTTCGGATACGCCTGCCCAATAACGGAAATTACACCGTCGCCGCCTGCTAAAGTCACCGGAAGCGTATATTCATCATCGCCGGAAACCAAACTGAAATTCTCCGGTTTTTGTCTTAAAATATCGAAATATTGGTTGATGCTTGGCGCAGCTTCTTTAATCATAAAAAGATTCGGGAATTCTTTGGCCAATCTCACGGTTGTAGAAGCTTCCACATTTTGTCCGGTGCGCGACGGAACGTTGTAAATAATAATTTGTTTACCTGTTTCCGCAAGTGCTTTGTAATGCTGATAAAGCCCTTCCTGATTTGGTCTGTTGTAATATGGTGAGACCGAAAGAACCGCATCGAAAGCAGATAAATCAGTTTCTTCGATTTGTTTTTTTACTTCGAGTGTATTGTTACCGCCAATTCCTAAAACGAGCGGCAAGCGCTTATCGTTCACTTTTATAATGTGCTCAATGACGGTTTTTTTCTCATTTTCCGAAAGGGTTGCAGCTTCGGCTGTGGTGCCCAAAACTACGAGATAATTGGTGCCGTTTTCGATGTTGAATTTCACCAGCTTCGTCAGTGAATCCAAATCAACCGATAAATCTTCATTAAACGGTGTTACCAGCGCCACACCCAAACCTTTTAATTTGCTCATTTTTCTTGAATTAATCTTCCAAAATTACAAAATTTTAGGAGAGATTTAGAGAAAAGCTGCGATAACTTTATATTCATATCTCTATATTTGTAACTCTTATTTTAAGATTATGAAAAGTAAATTTCTACTGGCCGGCTTTGTCGCCGTAACGCTGATTTCCTGCCGTGCGCCGCTCGCCGTTGCGAAAGTTGATGTCCAGAAAAATATTTCAATAGCCGAAAATCTTCCGGAAGACCAGACGTTTAAAAAAACCATCGAGCCTTATAAAATGGAACTTGAAGGTAAAATGAATACCAAACTTTCTCATACCGCCGTAGATCTTACAAAATCGGGTGACAACAGCAATTTGGGAAATCTTTTGGCCGATTACACCTTTGAAGGTGCTGATGTTTGGGCAAAAAACAACGGAATTCCAGGTGGAATTGATGGCGCGGTGATTAACATCGGCGGTATCCGAACCACCATTGCGAAAGGTAATATCATCACGCGACAGATTTATGAAGTGATGCCTTTTGAAAACGAGGTTATGATTATGAAAATAAAAGGTTCCGACCTTCAGGGACTTTTCGATTATTATCTGAAAACCCAGAAAAATAACCCGGTTTCGCATATTACCATTGAAACTGATGGCGATAAAATTTTAAAACAGCTGATTAACGGCAAAGAAGTAGATCCTGTAAAAACCTATTATATCGCCACTTCCGATTATCTCGCTTTGGGCGGCGATAATATGGAGTATTTTAAAAAAGGCGAAATGATTCCGACCGGAATTAAATTACGCGATTTATTTCTTGAAAAATTTAAAGCAAATCCTGAAGTTACCGTTTCTACGGATGTGCGCCTGAACTTTAAAAATAAAAAAAATACCACTGATGAATAGGAAACAGTTTCTGAAAACCGCTGGTGGCGGAGCTTTAGCACTTACTTTGGCGCCAAATCGTTTGTTAGCGGGAAATTTCGATATATTAAAATCAGCATCAGAATACCAGCTCACGATTTTGCATACCAACGATCAGCACAGCAGAATTGAGCCTTTTGATTCTTCTTATACCCGAAATCCAAACCAGGGAGGTTTTGCGCGCCGCGCAGCATTAATCCAGAAGATCCGGAGCGAGGAAAGCAATGTGCTTTTGCTGGATTCCGGCGATACTTTTCAGGGAACGCCTTACTTCAACTTTTTTGGTGGTGAACTTGAATTTAAGCTGATGTCGATGATGGGTTACGATGCGTCAACGATGGGAAATCATGATTTTGACAACGGTTTGGCAGGCTTTAAAAAAGTGCGTCCCGTGGCGAAATTTCCGTTCATCTGTTCGAACTATGATTTTTCAAATACGATTTTAGAGGGAGAAACGGAGAAATATAAGATCTTCAATAAAAACGGCATTAAGGTCGGAATTTTTGGTGTCGGAATTGAACTTGCAGGACTTGTAGGTAAAAAAGATTACGGTGAAACGGTTTATTTAAATCCGATTGAAATCGCGCAGCAGTATTCTGAATTTTTACGGAACGAAAAAAAATGCGATCTGGTGATTTGCCTTTCGCATCTCGGTTACGAATACAAAGACAGTCCAAAGGTTTCTGACCAGGTACTGGCGGCAAATACCGACGGAATTGATTTGATCTTGGGCGGCCATACGCACACTTTTCTGCCGGAACCACAGGCTTTTCAAAACCGAAAAGGTAAAAACGTGCTTGTAAACCAGGTGGGTTGGGCAGGTTTGCTTTTAGGAAAGATCGATTTTTATTTTGATAAAAATAAAGCCGTAAAAAATATTTCGTGGCAAAATCAGATTATTGATGACAAGATAGTGGTCTGAACATGAAAAAATTCCTGCCGTTTCTGCTGTTTTTTTTGATTTTACATGTTCCTGCTCAGAAAATTTCTTCGGGCAAGTGGAGCGATTTATTTTCGTACAATAATGTTCTGGTAATTCGCGAAGATGCCGGAAAATTAATCGCCGCCACCAAAAACGGAATATTTTTTTATACGCCTGCAACGGGCGAAATTTCAAAATTATCAAAAGCAAACGGTCTTCACGAGGTGAAAATTTCCGCTTTTGATTATAACGCCGAAACCAAAACCGGTTTAGTTGGCTACGAAAACGGTTCGCTCGACGTTATTTCACCAGATGGAATTACGTACGTCGTGGATATTCCAAGTGCCACGGGCTATTCTGGTGATAAAAAAATCAATCACATTTCAATTACGGGGAATTTGGCGGTGATTTCTGTTGGCTATGGCGTTTCGATATTCAGGTTGGATAAAAAAGAATTTGGAGACACAGCATTTTTTACAAATTCTGTCGGTGTTTATGAAGCCGCGCGCGAAGCCATCATTAAAGAAAATACGGTTTTTGCGGTAACGCCAACCGGTTTGAAAAAACACGCTATCGATGTGACATTTCCCATCTACCGCGAATGGAGCACAGTTTCGAGCGGAGATTTCACGCAAATTTCAAGTGGAAACACCACAGTTTTTAGCTCCAAAAACAGGGTTTTTTTCGGAAATGGAAATTCCTTTTCGGCGCTTGCAGCAGCTTTTAATAATATTCGAGATGTGAAAGTTACGGACCAAAACATCATTGTAACCGACCAAACAAAAGTTTTGATTTACAGTTTGTCGGGGAGTTTGGTTAAATCCTTTGATGCAAAAGAACAGCTTAATACCGCTCATTTTTCGCAGTCCAAAATTTTTGCAGGAACGCAGGTATCCGGTATTTTAACAGAATCCGGTGAATATTTAAGACCCGACGGTCCCTACAGCAACACCTCGTACAAAATTGATTTGCAAGGTGACCAAATCGTTATTTCCAGCGGTGGCCGCGAAAGTTATAACGAACCCATTTACCGAAACTTAGGTTATTACCATTTTAACGGTAAAGAATGGATTTACCCTGATTTTTTTAAAACTTTTCAAGGTTCGCTGAATGTTTTGGATGCCGTGATAAATCCCGCTAAAAAAGAGGAGATTTTTTTCGTAAATTATACCTTTGAAGCTGGTAAAAAAGGGATTTACCGCATGGTGGACGATGCTTTTAAAAACAAGTATATCACCGACGATGCCTTTTACAAACGCATTGGCGGGCTTACTTTTGATGAAAATAACCAGCTTTTTGCTGCTACTTCGGAGCAGGCCGGTAAATTTGGCTTTTACCATTACGATGCCGGCGCCGACCAGTTTAATCTTACTGCCATCGTTTCAGGCGGTGATACGCAAAAACCATTTGCAAAAGAAGGAATCCTCTACCTTTTTTCGCCCTATTTCGACATCCGTGGCGGGTTGGTAATTTATGATTATAACAATACACCAGCAGCGCGTGGTGATGACCGATTTACCGTGATTCGGAAGGAAAGTAATCTGCCTGCAAGCGGCGTGGTTTCCGCAGCTTTGGACAAAAATGACGATTTGTGGATCGGTACAAGAATTGGCTTGCGTGTACTTCAAAACCCCAAAAGCGCCATTGGTGAAGCGGCTCCACAAGCGCAGCCGATTATCATCGAAGAAAATGGTGTCGGTGAAGAATTGTTTCGCGATACTCAGATTTTGCAAATCGAAGTGGATTCCGGAAACCAAAAATGGGTTTCGGTGGATGGTGGCGGCGTTTTTTATTTAAGCGCCAACGGTGAAAAAACTTTGCAGCATTTCACACGTGAAAATTCACCGCTGCCGACCAACGATGTGACCGATATTAAAGTGGATAAAGCTACCGGAAAAGTTTATTTTGTTACCGTGGAAGGGGTGGTGGTTTACCAGGGCGATGTGGTGAATGTGAACGATAATTTTGCGGATGTTTTGGTTTATCCGAATCCAGTCGTTTATGCGCAATACAAAGGAAACGTAAAAATCCGTGGATTAGCGGCGAAAACCAATATCAGAATTACCGATGCCGCAGGAAATCTCGTACATCAGGCAGTTGCGCGTGGCGGATTTTATGAATGGAATTTGCTGAATCACCGCGGGACACGCGTGGCATCGGGAATATATTTCGTTTTGATGACCAATGAGGACGGAACCGATACTGCCACCGGTAAAATTGCTGTTGTAAATTAATGCAGATTATCAAAGGATTTTTGCTGTCTTACGTTAAATATGGCGACAGCGACGCTATTTTACACTGCTTTACGGAGGAAACGGGTTTCCAGAGTTTTTTCGCCAAAGGATTGTACACCGCGAAGAATAAGAAAAAACCCTATTTATTCCCCCTTAATTACCTGTTTTTTTCAGTTCCTAAAAAAGCAGCTGAAAGCCGTATATCGCGCGTATCAAAACTCGAAGCAGGAACGGAATCTCACGATTTTCAAAATGTGGCGGCGAGCTCCGTTTTATTCTTCACCGCAGATTTTCTACACCAGGTTTTGCGGGAAGAAGGAAAAAATGAATTGCTTTTCCAAGAAATTCTGAAGGTGAGAAATGAGTTTGTCGAACAAAATTTTGACGCTTATCTGGCCTTTATTTTCAAATATTTAATGGTTTCCGGCGTTGCGCCTTTAAAAGGAAATGAAAGATTTCTAAATCCCGAAAGCGGAATTTTTGAAGCCGAGATTTCCCATTCTTTTTTCAATGAAAATGTTTCGGAGATTTGGTTGAAATTTTTGACAGCGCCGGAAATATATGCTGTTAAACTGGCAAAAAAAGACAAAACAGCTTTTCTGCATTCGCTGATGATTTACTGTCAGTTTCACATTACCAACTTCTACGTGCCGAATTCTTTGGCGGTCGTCCGTGAAATTTTTGAATAAAGCTAAAACCAAAAAAAGCCCCGAAAAGGAGCTTTTTTTTTAATATTTAAATCAAATTTATCTTGTAGCCGGTGCCGGTATTGACTTGTAAACCTGAAAGTTAAAGATGAAACTTCTGTCTTTAAAACCAATTCCGGTGTAGTTATAATGGGCGTCACGGGCAAAAGCTGCGCGCGATGGAACGATGATTACGCCTTGTAAATTATAATTGCTGTCATCTTCGAGATTGAAAGCCTTGAATTTTTGAATCGCTTCGCGGAAACCTTCAATTTCGTAAAAACTTCTTTGCTTTTGCAACTCGTCTTTGGCGGCATTTCGTACGGATTCTTTCGCGTAATAATACAGCGGATCAATTTCGGGAGTTCCAGTGCCCGCGATGGTATTTTTAAATGGATAACCTGCGGTAAATTCAATTTTGTTTTCAATATTGGTCGCCAAGTAAGTCATGGTATTATGCATCAGGTGTAGAACATCGGTTTCACCAATGGGGGTTCCCGGTTCCGGTTGTGCACCGGGGCGTACAACGTAAATCACTCCGGATGGAAGTGTTACAGGATTTAAATCAGCGAGTTTTACATTTGTTTTATCGTTGTCCGGCAGAAACTGAATGTTGCCTTTCGCATCAAAATAATGCGTCTGCAGGAAGGTAGCAGCAGCTTTGTCATCATAACTATTTTGAGTTTCTATACTTACTTCCGGCTGTGCAACATTTTCATCTTTTCGGCAAGAATTAAAGGTTACAAAAGCGACGGCGAGGTATAAGAATGTTTTTTTCATATTTAATATTATGATTAAATTGCTAAAATTTTTAATCCAGCAAAAGTATAAAT
>Ga0308157_10001750_pt1 | contig 40997 bp, 30 predicted proteins | sample PhyBR1_FD_201035 | JGI IMG/M metagenome (GOLD analysis project Ga0308157, IMG submission 201035) | Phyllosphere microbial communities from UC Gill Tract Community Farm, Albany, California, United States - DLSLB.R1 | ecosystem: Host-associated > Plants > Phyllosphere > Unclassified | place: USA... | reverse complement strand
AAGCCCGAGCGTGGCGAGCGCCGTCGTCGTGACGACGAAGAAGGTGCATCTTCCAACAATGACGAAGCCGGCGACGACGCCGCTTCTGCTGAATAAGGAGCACTTTCATGTCCAAGTTCTTCCGCCGCCGCAAGTTCTGCAAGTTCACCGCTGAAGGCGTGAAAGAGATCGATTACAAGGATCTCAACACCCTGCGTCAGTACCTGACCGAGAACGGCAAGATCGTTCCGAGCCGCGTGACCGGCACCAAGTCCAAGTACCAGCGCCAGCTGGCCACGGCCGTCAAGCGCGCCCGTTTCCTGGCCCTGATCCCGTACACGGACAACCACGACGTCTAATCCGATTTTTCGGAAGAGCCTGCACGCGCTGCGGGTTCTCGACAGGAAATCCGGCCTTGGCCGGATTTTCCGCATCCACCGTCCTATTCGGACAGCAAGCGTTGCGGAGCCACCGGCCCCGCTAACGAATAACGGAGCTACACCATGAAGCTGATTCTTATCCAGAAAGTGACCAACCTCGGCGGCCTGGGCGACCTGGTTGACGTGAAGCCGGGCTACGGCCGTAACTTCCTCGTGCCGCAGGGCAAGGCCGTTCCGGCCACCGCCAGCAACATCGCCGAGTTCGAAGCCAAGCGTGCTGAGTACGAAGCCAAGGCCCAGGCCTCGCACAACGATGCCGAAGCCCGCGCTGCCAAGTTCGAAGGCGCCAGCGTCACCATCGGTGCGCACGCTTCGACCGAAGGCAAGCTGTACGGTTCGGTTGGCCCGCGCGATATCGCTGAAGCCTTCACCGCTGCCGGCCTGGAGCTGAACAAGAGCGAAGTGATCATGGGCGAAGGCGCTTTCCGCAACGTTGGCGAGTTCGACGTTATCGTCAAGCTGCACGCCGATGTGGAAACCACCGTCAAGGTCATCGTCGAAGCCGACGCCTGATCCTGCCGCACTGGTTGTAAAGAACGGGCGCCGCGAGGCGCCCGTTTCTTTTGGCCGCCTGGTGGGTCTGGCCACCGATGGCCATGGGTGTCGCTATACTCGGTTGCCAGTGCCGTGCTTTGATCGTTGAATTCCCCGGAATATCAATAGGTTGAGCGCGGGAAGGGAACCTCCGGAACCTCATTCCGGATATCGGTAGTTGCTGCCGATGTCCGCCAACAGCCCGATTCCATGCGTCTATCCACGATCAAGCTCTCCGGTTTCAAGTCGTTCGTCGACCCCACGACGTTGCACCTGCCGACCAATATGACCGGCGTTGTCGGTCCGAACGGCTGTGGCAAGTCCAACATCATCGATGCGGTGCGCTGGGTGATGGGCGAGAGCTCGGCCAGCCGCCTGCGCGGCGATTCGCTGACCGATGTGATCTTCTCCGGCTCGGCTGGGCGCAAGCCGGTGTCGCAGGCGACGGTGGAGCTGATCTTCGATAACTCCGATCACACGATTTCCGGCGAATACGCCTCGTTCAACGAAATCTCGGTCAAGCGCACGGTCAGCCGTGATGGCAGCAGCAACTATTACTTGAACGGCACCAAATGCCGCCGCCGCGATATCACCGATCTGTTCCTGGGCACCGGGCTTGGCCCGCGCAGCTACTCGATCATCGAGCAGGGCATGATCAGCCAGATCATCGAGGCGCGCCCGGAAGACCTGCGCGTGTACCTGGAAGAAGCCGCCGGCATCTCCAAGTACAAGGAGCGCCGCAAGGAAACCGAAACCCGCATCCGCCACACCCGCGAGAATCTGGATCGGCTCAACGACCTGCGCGAGGAAATCGGCAAGCAGCTCGAACACCTCAAGCGCCAGGCGCGGCAGGCCGAGCAGTACCAGGCGTTGCAGGAAGAACGCCGGGTCAAGGATGCGGAATGGAAGGCGCTGGAATACCGCGGCCTCGATGGCCGTCTGGGCGGCCTGCGCGAAGCCCTGTCGCGCGAAGAAACCAAGCTGCAGCAGTTGATCGCCGAACAGCGCGAAGCGGAAAGCCGTATTGAAACCGGCCGCGTGCGCCGCGAAGAAGCGGCCGAAAATTTGAACAAGGCACAGGCCGATGTGTACCAGGTGGGCAGCACCCTGGCCCGGCTTGAGCAGCAGATTCACCACCAGCGGGAACTGGCGCAGCGCCTGCACAAGGCGCACGACGAAACCCGTCAGGCGCTGTCCGAACTTGGCCAGCACATCAGCGGCGACGAGGCCAAGCTACTGGTGTTGCGTGAGTCGGTGGAGAACGCCGAGCCGCAGCTGGAGCAGCTGCAGGAAGACAACGAGATCCGCCAGGAAGTACTGCGCGAGGCCGAGGCCAAGCTGGCCGACTGGCAGCAGCGTTGGGAAGCGCATAACCGCAACACCTCCGAAGCAACCCGCTCCGGCGAGGTCGAGCGCACCCGCGTGGACTACCTGGACAAGCAGGTCCTCGAGGCCGACCGTCGCCGCGAAGCCTTGCAGGCAGAACGCGCCGGCCTGGATCTGGATGCGCTGGCAGAAGCCTTCGAGCAGCTGCAACTGGAACATGAGACCCAGAAGACCGCGCTGGAGACGCTGAACGAGCAGGTCGAGCTGCGCAAGGAGTCGGTGACGGCATTGCAGGAACAGCAGCGCACCGGTCAGTCCGAATTGGCCGATGTGCGCAAGCAGGCGCAGTCGGCACGCGGCAGATTGTCGTCGCTGGAGACGCTGCAGCAGGCGGCGCTGGGTCAGGAAGAGGGTGCGGCGGCAGCATGGCTGAAGGCGCGTGGCCTGGATACGGCCGCGCGCGTTGGCGAGCGCATCACCGTTGAAGGCGGCTGGGAGAACGCGGTTGAAAGCGCGCTTGGGCAGCTGATCGAAGGCGTGTTGGTGGATGCGCCGGAAGCCCTGGTTGATGCGCTGGCTGAGCTGGGCGAAGGGCGCATCGCACTGGTTGCTGATGCAGGCGGCAAGGCTGAGTTCGCGCCGACCTCATTGGCGGCAAAAGTGCAGGGGCCGCTGGCCATCCGTCGCCTGCTGGCGCATCTGCATGGCGCTGACGACCTGGCGCAGGCGCAGCAGTTGCAACGCACGCTTGGCGACAGCGAATCGGTGATCACCCGCAGCGGTGATCGACTGGGTCAGGGCTGGGTGCGCATGTCGCGTTCCGGTGCGGCCGAGCAGGGCGCGCTGTTGCGTGAGCGCGAGATCGTCACCTTGCGTGAGCAGATCGAATCCCTGCAGGAACGTGAGGCTGCATTGGAACAGCAGCTGGCTGGCCTGCGTGAGCAATTGTTGGCCGCCGAGCAGCAGCGCGAAGACGTGCAGCGCTCGTTGTATCAAGCGCATCGCGCCGGCTCTGAACTGGCGGGGCAGCTGCAGAGCCAGCAGGGCAAGCTGGAATCCACGCGCACGCGCATTGAACGTATCGAGGCTGAGCTGGTGCAGCTGCTGGAAACGCTGGATGTCAGTCGTGAGCAGGCGAGCGAAGCGCGCCTGCGACTGGATGAGGCGGTGTCCAGCATGGGCGACCTGGAGTCGGCCCGGCATGCGCTGGAAAGCGAGCGCAGGCAGATGAGTGATGCCCGTGATCAGGCGCGTGATGCTGCACGCAATGTGCGCGACAGCATGCATGCGCTGGCGTTGACGCTGGAGTCGCAGCGCACCCAGATCAGTTCGCTGAGCCACGCGCTGGAGCGCATGGGCACCCAGCGCGGCCAGCTGGATTCACGTCTTGGCGAACTGCACTCGCAGCTGGATGAAGGCGATACGCCGGTCCATACCCTGGAAGCCGAACACCAGAACGCATTGGCCGAGCGCGTGCGTGTTGATCGTGTGCTCGCCGAAGCGCGTACCTTGCTTGACGGTATCGATCACGAGCTGCGTGGCCTGGAACAGACCCGCCACCAGCGCGACGAGCAGTCACTTGCCCAGCGCGAGCGCATCTCGCAGCGCAAGCTCGATCAGCAGGCCTTGGTGCTCAGCGCCGAGCAGCTGTCGGCCGCGGTGGAGAAGGCCGGCTTCGTGCTGCAGGACGTGATCAATACCTTGCCCGAAGATGCGCGCCTGTCGGACTGGGAATCGACCGTGCACCAGATCGATGGCCGCATGCGTCGCCTGGAACCGGTCAACCTGGCGGCGATTCACGAGTACGGCGAGGCCTCACAGCGCTCGGAATACCTGGAGGCGCAGAACGTCGATCTGAATACCGCGCTGGAAACGCTGGAAGACGCCATCCGCAAGATCGACCGCGAAACCCGCGGTCGTTTCAAGGACACCTTCGACCGGGTCAATTCCGGCGTGCAGGCGCTGTACCCGCGCCTGTTCGGCGGTGGCCATGCCTACCTGGAGCTGACCGGCGAAGACCTGCTCGACACCGGCGTGACCATCATGGCGCGGCCGCCGGGCAAGCGCGTGTCCAATATTTCGCTGCTGTCCGGCGGTGAGAAGGCGATGACCGCGGTGGCGCTGGTGTTTGCGATCTTCCAGCTCAACCCGGCCCCGTTCTGCCTGCTGGACGAGGTGGATGCGCCGCTGGATGAGGCCAACGTCGGTCGCCTGGCCAATATGGTCAAGGAAATGAGCGAGAAGGTGCAGTTCCTGTTCGTCAGCCATAACAAGGCGACGATGGAGGCGGCGCACCAGTTGTCGGGTGTCACCATGCGTGAGCCGGGTGTCAGCCGACTGGTCAGTGTTGATCTGGAAGAGGCTGCCCGATTGGCGGGCGCGGCCTGACGTGCCATCCTTTAACCACCTGAACGATTAATCCGGAGACTGCAGCGCATGTCTGACACGGCACTGTTGCGTATCGGCATTCTGGTTGCCGGCGTTTTGCTGGTAGCGGCCATTTTCTTTTTCAGCCGGCCCAAGCGCCTGGCCCAAGGCAAGCGCAAGGAAGCTGCCAGCGGTGAGCAACCGCGGCGCGAGCCGGTGCTGGGCGGTGCCGATGGCGCTGCTGGTACCGAGGTGGGCGAGGGTGGTGCCGAAGGCGACGGCGTGAGCCAGCCCGAGCTCGGCCTGCCTGACGTGGACGAAGGCAACCTGAGTGAGCTCGGCAAGCGGCCAACCCAGGATTTCGACAAGATCGTCTCGCTGTACGTGGCCGCCCGCTCCGGGCAGGTGCTGCGTGGCGAGGACATCGTGGTGGCGGCGGAGAAGACCGGTCTGGTCTTTGGCTACATGAATGTATTCCACCGTCTGGTGGAAGGACACTCGGAGCGCGGCCCGATCTTCTCGATGGCCAGTATCATGAAGCCGGGCAGTTTCGACATGGCCAACATCCGCGAGATGGAAACCCCGGCCATTGCGTTCTTCCTGACCTTGCCGGCGCCGATGACCGCGCTCGACGCCTGGGAAAAGATGCTGCCGACCGTGCAGCGCATGGGTGAGCTACTGGATGGCGTGGTGCTGGATGACAGCCGCAATGCGCTGGGTCGCCAGCGCATCGCGCATATCCGCGATGATCTGCGCGCCTATGACCGCCAGCATCAGGCGCCGCCGCTGACCAAGTCGCCGCGTTGGTAAAGCTCTAAGAGCTACCCCTCCCCAACCCTCGCCTTGTCTGCGGCAAAGGGAGGGGGCGTAGCTCTTCCCCCTCCCTTGCGCGCAGCGTAGGGGAGGGCCGGGGAGGGGTGCTGTTCGCAGCAAGCATCAATCACAAGCACCCCGCTTTTACCGCGCCAACACTCCGCGCAGGTAAAATCGCCGCATGAACCAAAACAACGCCGCCACCCAGCGCATCAGCGAACTCCGCCGCCAGCTGGCCGACGCCTCGCGCGCCTATCACGAGCACGACGAGCAGATCATTCCGGACGCCGACTACGACCGGTTGATGCGCGAGCTGGAAGCGCTCGAAGCTGCACACCCGGAATTGGACAGCGCCGACTCGCCCAGCCATCAGGTCGGTGGCAAGCCGTCATCGCGCTTCCCGGAAGTCGTGCATGCGGTGCCGATGCTGTCACTGGGCAACGCCTTCACCGATGCCGAAGTGCACGACTTCGTGCGCCGCATCGATGAGCGCCTGCATCGCCGTGAGTTGTTCTTCTCCGCAGAGCCCAAGCTTGATGGACTGGCCATCAACCTGCGCTACGAGAACGGCGTGTTCGTGCAGGGTGCGACCCGCGGCGATGGTGCTACCGGCGAAGACGTCAGCGCCAACCTGCGCCAGATCAAGGTCATCCCGCAGCGACTTGACGGCCAAGGCTGGCCTGAAGTGCTGGAAGTGCGTGGCGAGGTCTACATGCCGCGTGCCGATTTCGAACGCTACAACGAGCAGGCGCGCCTGCATGGCGGCAAAGTGCTGGCCAATCCGCGCAATGGCGCGGCCGGCTCGCTGCGCCAGCTTGATCCGAAGATCAGCGCGCAGCGGCCGCTGAGTTTCTATGCCTATGGCCTCGGTGAAGTGTCCGGTGGCGAGCTGCCTGAAACGCATTCGGCAACCTTGGCGCAGTTGGCACAGTGGGGTTTCCCGGTCAGCGACCTGTGCAAGGTGGTGCAGGGTGCCGAAGGTCTGTTGGCGTACTACCGCGACATCGGTGAGCGCCGCGACAGCCTGGCCTATGACATCGATGGCGTGGTCTACAAGCTTGACGACCGCGAAGGCCAGCAGGAAATGGGCTTTGTCGCACGTGCGCCGCGTTGGGCGATCGCGCACAAATTCCCTGCGCAGGAACAGACAACAACGGTCGAGGCCATCGAGATCCAGATTGGCCGTACCGGTGCGGCAACGCCGGTTGCGCGACTGAAGCCGGTGCATGTGGCAGGCGTCGTGGTAACCAACGCTACCCTGCACAACGCCGACCAGATCGCGCGCCTGGACGTGCGGGTTGGTGACGCGGTCATCGTGCGCCGTGCCGGTGATGTGATTCCGGAAGTGGTCAGCGTCATTGTCGATCGCCGCCCCGAAGGCACGACGCCGTGGCAGATGCCGCGCGCCTGCCCGGTGTGTGGTTCGGAGATCGTGCGCGAGGAAGGCGAAGCGGCATGGCGCTGCTCGGGCGAGCTGAGCTGCCCGGCACAGCGCAAGGAAGCCATTGCCCACTTCGCCTCGCGCAAGGCGATGGACATCGATGGCCTGGGTGACAAGTACATCGAGGTGTTGGTGGATGCCGGCATCGTGCGCGGCGTCGCCGACCTGTATGCACTCAACCGCGATCAGTTGCTGGTGCTGAAGCTGGCGCTGGATTCCGATTCGCCGGAAGCACTCGCCTCGCAGCTCGGCCAGCACCTGCAGCCGGAAGGCAGTGGCGACACCCTCAATCGCATCCTCAAACTGGATGCGGGCGATGCCTCCTGGCGTGCACAGGCCTTGTCGGTGCTGGCCAGCTTTGAGTGGAACACCAGGAAGATCGCCACCAAGTGGGCCGATAATCTAATCGCCGCGATTGCAGCCAGTCGCAACACCACGCTGGAGCGTCTGCTGTTTGCGCTGGGCATCGAACACGTGGGTGAAAGCACCGCCAAGGCCTTGTCGGCGTGGTTTGGTGATCTCGAATTGATCCGTCACCTGCCGTGGCCGATGTTCAAGCGCGTGCCGGATATCGGTGGTGAAGTTGCCCGCTCGATTGGCCATTTCATGGCGCAACCGGGCAACCAGCAAGCCATTGACGCGTTGTTGGAGCGTGGCGTGCAGATCAGCGATACGCACGCGCCCAATGCAAAGCTGCGCGCCGATCTGAATCTGGCCACCTTGTTGGCGGACCTTGAGATTCCCAAGGTCACGCCGGTGCGCGCGCGCCAGCTGGCCGAGGCGTTTCGCTCCACGGCGGCGATCCTGGACGAAGAAGCGCACAACTTCATGACCGCTGGTCTGCCGGCGGAAACCGCCAATGCACTGGTTGCATGGTTGAACGTTGATGCCAATGCGCAGCTGTTTAGTGCGGCTGGCGCTGCATTGGACGGTTTGCTGGCGATCACGCCGGAGGCGCAGGAACAGGTCGCTGGCGTTCTTGACGGCAAGACCGCAGTGCTCACCGGCACCTTGACGCAGATGGGGCGCGACGAGGCCAAGGCCCGGCTTGAGGCCTTGGGTGCGAAGGTCGCTGGCAGCGTCTCGAAGAAAACCAGTTTCGTGGTGGCCGGCGCCGAAGCCGGCTCCAAGTTGGACAAGGCAAATGAGCTTGGTGTGGAAGTATGGGACGAGGCGCGTCTGCTTGCCTTCCTCGCCGAGCACGGAGAACAGGCATGAGTGAGATCAAGGCGCGCTTGGCGCAACTGGAAGACTTCCCGCAGTTGATCGCGATGGTTCGCGAGTTCTATGTGGAAGACCAGATTCCCTACATCGCCGAACGGGTCGAGCCCGGTCTGCGGACGCTGCTGGAGCAGCCAAGCTGTGGTGCGGCGTTGCTGTTGCTCGATGGTGACAGCGTGGTCGGCTACATCACCCTGGGTTGGTGCTTCAGCGTCGAGCAGGGCGGTCGTTTCGTACTGCTGGATGAGTTGTATCTCGGTCCGGCCGCGCGGGGTCGCGGTTGGGGGCGACAGGCCTTGGCGCTGGCGCGTGACTGGGCCGCAGGGCAGGGCGCGGCGGTAATCCGGCTGGAAGTGAATCACCACAATGCCAAGGCCAAGTCGTTGTATCTGTCGGCTGGCTACCGCGACGATGAGCGTGACATCCTGACCTTGTCATTGAACGGGCACTCCGGGCGTTTGCACTCGTGATCGAGGCCCTGCGTCAGCGCGCACGCTTGAATGCATTGATCCGCGGTTTTTTTGCCGCGCGCGATGTCTTGGAAGTTGAGACGCCGATCATGTCGGCTGCCGGCAACACCGAGCCGAACATCGAGGGCTTCCATACCCGCTTCAGCGGGCATGTGGATGCTGGGTCGCCGCAGCGCTGGTTGCGCACCTCGCCGGAGTATCCGCTCAAGCGATTGCTGGCTGCCGGCGTGGGCGATTGCTACGAACTGGGCCGGGTGTTCCGCAACGGCGAGGCCGGCGGGCGGCACAATCCCGAGTTCACCATGTTGGAGTGGTACCGGGTTGGCTGGGATCACCACCGGCTGATCGAAGAAACCATTGCGCTGGTGCAGGAAGCATTGGCGCTGGTGCAGCGTCCGCCTGCATCGGTGCGCATTGTCAGCTACCGCGACCTGTTCATGCAGACGGTGGCGCTGGATCCGTTCCTGGCCGACGAAGTGCAGCTGCGTGCGGGTCTGGGCGAAGTCGGTATCCAGCCCGATGGCCTGACCCGCGATGACTGGCTGGATCTGCTGATGAGCCATCGCATCCAGTCGCAGTTCGCGGTCGATGCCATCACCGTGATCCATGACTGGCCAGCCAGCCAGGCCGCGCTGGCCAGGATCCGTCCAGGCACGCCGCCATTGGCTGAACGCTTTGAGCTTTACCTGGGGCCGGTCGAACTGGCCAACGGCTATCACGAGCTGAACGACGCAGTTGAGCAACGCCAGCGATTCGAGCGCGATCTGGCGATCCGTGCGACGCGCGGAGCTGAACAGCCGCCCTTGGATGAAGCCTTTCTTGCGGCATTGCCGTCGTTGCCTGCCTGCGCCGGTGTTGCGGTTGGCGTGGATCGCTTGCTGATGGCCTTGGCCGGTACGCCGCGCATTGGCGATGTATTGGCGTTTGATTTCGCCCGCGCCTGATGCTGGTTTGCGCTGGATCATGGATCTGCAGCCTGGGGGCGGTGAAGATAATGCTTTGCTCACAATGACTCAGGCAGTGTGTGATCATCGGAACCCATCATGACCCAACAGGGGAGCGTCTGATGAAGCGGGTCTGCGGCTTGCTGCTATTGCTGGCGCCGACCGTACTGGCAGCCCGGGAATCTGCGCCAACAGCGGCGGACCGGCAGGTTGTGCGCTGCGAATCGGGTGATCAGCTGCGGACGTTCTGCCCGATGGAGACCGGCGCTGGTGTGCAACTGGTGCGGCAGCTGTCCAGGCGTGACTGCATCCGTGAGACCAGTTGGGGTGTCGAAGGCAACGCGGTTTGGGTAAGCCGGGGTTGTAGCGCTGAATTCGCGCGGCCTCAGGCTTCCATCCGTACAACACGCCGGGTGGTACGTTGCGAATCGAAGGGACGGACGGAGGTTTGCCCCGTGGTGTTGCGGGGGGCGCCTGTGCGCTTGCTGCGGCAGCAGTCGGTGCTGCCATGCCGCGAAGGGCGCAGCTGGGGATATAGCGGCAAGGAGATCTGGGTCAGTCGCGGTTGTCAGGGCCTGTTCGAGGTTGGCGCCGAGGATGGCTCTGGCTTTGTCGATGTCCCACGCCGGGTTACCTGCGAATCGAAGAGCGAGCTGCGACGCGAATGCGGCGTCAGCGTCATGCGCCGGGTTACCTTGCTCGAGCAGCTGTCCAGAGCTGCCTGCCGGGAAGGTGACAGCTGGGGCTGGGACCACAACGGGATCTGGGTGGACAAGGGCTGCCGCGGCGAGTTCTCCGCCGATTGAGCAAGGCTGGCGGGTTCAAGGTTGTTGGTCCGCGCCGGCTGGTGCCGATTACAATATCCGGATGAACGATACCTCCGCCATCGATTACGCCCGTTACGACCATATCCGCCCGATCCGTTGGACCGGCGAAGCCCTGGAGCTGCTGGATCAGCGCAAACTGCCGTTCATCGTCGAGCACGTGCTGTGCCATGACAGTGACGCGGTAGCCGAGGCCATTCATGCCTTGACCGTGCGCGGAGCGCCCGCCATCGGTATTGCTGCAGCCTGGGGTGTAGTACTGGCGGCGCGCGAAGTTCAGGCCGATGACGGTGCTGCTGCATTGCAGGCCTTGGCGCCAGCGTTGGATCGACTCAATGCCTCACGCCCTACCGCCGTCAACCTGGCCTGGGCGCTTGCACGCATGCGCCGCGCTATCGCCGCTGCCGGTTCGGACTGGAAACTGGTCGCCGCGCTTGAAGCGCAGGCAATCGCAGATGAGGATCTCGCCGCCAATCGCCACATGGGCGCCTTGGGCGCAGCGCTGATTGCACCGGGCAGCGGCGTGCTGACCCATTGCAACACCGGCTCGCTGGCCACTGCAGGCTTTGGCACCGCCTTGGGGGTGATCCGCGCTGGCGTGGCGCAGGAGCGTATCGCGAAGGTATTTGCCGGGGAGACCCGGCCGTGGTTGCAGGGCGCACGCCTGACCGTGTGGGAGCTGCAGCAGGATGGCATCGACGCGGCCCTGATCGCCGACTCGGCGGCTTCGCACCTGATGAAGACCGGCGCGGTGCAGTGGGTGATCGTTGGCGCCGACCGGATCTGCGCCAACGGCGACACCGCCAACAAGATCGGTACCTATCAGCTGGCCATCGCGGCCCGCCATCATGGGGTCAAGTTCATGGTGGTCGCACCGTCCTCCACCGTGGACATGGGCACAGCCCATGGCGACGAGATCGAGATCGAGCAGCGTGACCCGGGCGAACTGTTCGGCGTGGGCGGTGTACGCACCGTAGCCGAAGGCATCGCCGCCTGGAACCCGGTATTCGACGTGACCCCGGGTGAGTTGATCGACGCCATCGTCACCGAGCGCGGCGTGATCCTGAAGCCGGACCTGGCCACCATGACTGCCGCGTTCACCAATTAACCGGTAGTGCCGAGCCATGCTCGGCAAGGGCACGCGAATGTAGTGCCGAGCCATGCTCGGCAGGGAAGCGTGAATGTAGTGCCGAGCCATGCTCGGCAAGCGGCTTGTCCGGTAAGGCGGCAGCCGTGCATGGATCGGCTCCACAGGGGAGGGCTCCTGCAAGGGGCGTCGGCAAGCCCCCTGCCGAGCATGGCTCGACATCACCCTATGGCAGCCCCTAAGTTCCTGATTTCTTCCGGTAAAAGCACCCTAAATGGCGGCGAAAAACCTGCCCTTGTGGTAGACTCCGCAGGTTGATCCGAGTTTCCGGCAGGGTGGCCCTTCAGGGTGCCGCCAACGGACGGGATCGCTACCAGACAACGGAACCCGAATGGCAGAAAACGCCAAGGAAATCATCCAGGTCAACCTGGAAGACGAGATGCGCAAGAGCTACCTCGATTACGCGATGAGCGTGATCGTCGGCCGCGCACTCCCCGATGCCCGCGATGGCCTCAAGCCAGTACATCGCCGCGTCCTTTTCGCGATGAACGAGCTGGGCGCGCACAGCAACAAGGCGTACTTCAAGTCGGCGCGTATCGTCGGTGACGTGATCGGTAAGTACCACCCGCACGGCGACCAGTCGGTCTACGACGCGCTGGTGCGCTTGGCGCAGCCGTTCTCGCTGCGCTACATGCTGGTGGACGGCCAGGGTAACTTCGGTTCGGTCGACGGCGACTCGGCAGCAGCAATGCGTTATACCGAGGCCCGCATGTCGCGCCTGACGCATGAGCTGATGGCCGATATCGACAAGGAAACCGTCGATTTCCAGCCCAACTACGATGAAAAGGAACTGGAGCCGACGGTCATGCCGACCCGGTTTCCGAACCTGCTGGTCAATGGTTCTGCCGGTATCGCGGTGGGCATGGCGACCAACATCCCGCCGCATAACCTCACCGAAGCCATCACTGCCTGCATCGCGCTGATCGACAATCCGTCGATCGACGTTGATGGTCTGATGGAATACATCCCGGGCCCGGATTTCCCGACCGCCGGCATCATCAATGGCACCGCCGGCATCATCGCTGGCTACCGCACTGGCCGTGGCCGTGTGCGCATCCGTGCCAAGGCCGATATCGAAGTGGCCGACAATGGTCGCGAGTCGATCATCGTCACCGAGATTCCGTACCAGGTGAACAAGGCGCGGTTGATCGAAAAGATCGCCGAGCTGGTCAAGGAAAAGAAGCTCGAAGGCATCAGTGAGCTGCGCGATGAGTCCGACAAGGACGGCATGCGCATCTACATCGAAATCAAGCGCGGCGAGTCGGCCGAGGTTGTGCTCAACAACCTGTACCAGCAGACCCAGATGGAGTCGGTGTTCGGCATCAACATGGTGGCGCTGGTCGATGGCCGGCCGAAGCTGTTGAACCTCAAGGAAATGCTGGAGGCGTTCATCCGCCACCGCCGTGAGGTTGTCACCCGCCGCACCATCTTTGAACTGCGCAAGGCGCGTGCGCGTGCGCACGTGCTGGAAGGCCTGACTGTTGCCTTGGCCAACATCGATGAAATGATCGAGTTGATCAAGACCTCGGCCAATCCGGCTGAAGCCAAGGAGCGCATGCTCTCCAAGGTGTGGCAACCAGGTCTGGTTGGCGCCCTGCTGGGCGCTGCCGGCGCCGAGGCATCGCGTCCGGAAGACCTGCCCAAGGGCATTGGCCTGGTCAACGGCAACTACCAGCTCAGTGAAGTCCAGGCGACGCAGATCCTGGAAATGCGTCTGCACCGCCTGACCGGGTTGGAGCAGGACAGGCTGACCGAAGAGTACAAGCAGCTGCTGGAATTCATCGCCGGCCTGATCCGCATCCTGGAAAACCCGGATGTGCTGCTGCAGGTCATCCGCGAAGAGCTGGAGAGCGTGCGTGCCGAGTTCGGCGACGAGCGTCGCAGCGAGATCCGCCACAGCGAAGAAGACCTGGATATCCTGGATCTGATTGCGCCGGAAGACGTGGTGGTGACGCTGTCGCGTGCCGGTTACGTCAAGCGCCAGCCAGTCAGCGCCTACCGAGCGCAGCGTCGCGGTGGCCGCGGCCGCAGTGCCGCAGCGACCAAGGACGAGGATTTCATCGAGCAGCTGTGGCTGGTCAACACGCATGACACGCTGCTGACCTTCACCAGTTCGGGCAAGGTGTTCTGGTTGCCGGTGCACCAGTTGCCGGAGGCCGGTTCCAATGCACGCGGCCGTCCGATCATCAACTGGATCGCGTTGGAGAACGGTGAGCGCGTGCAGGCCGTGTTGCCGGTGCGCGAGTACGACGAGAACCACTTCGTGTTCTTCGCTACCCGCAACGGTACGGTCAAGAAGACCCCGCTGAGCGAGTTCGCGTTCCGTCTGGCGCGCGGCAAGATCGCCATCAACCTGGACGACGGCGACGCCCTGGTTGGCGTTGGCCTGACCGACGGCGAGCGTGACATCGTGTTGTTCGCCTCCAACGGCAAGACCGTGCGCTTCGGCGAAGACAAGGTCCGCTCGATGGGCCGCACCGCCACCGGCGTGCGCGGCATCAAGATGCCCAAGGGCGAGGAAGTGGTCAGCCTGATCGTCGCCGAAAGTGCTGGCGGCGTTGAGGATGAGAGCGAAGAGGACAATGGTGTCGAGGAAGTGGCAGTGGACGGTGGCGAGATCGTCGACGCTGCAGACGACGCCGGCGTGCAGTACATCCTGACCGCAACCGAAAACGGCTACGGCAAGCGCACCCCGCTGGCGGACTACCCGCGCAAGGGTCGTGGCACCCAGGGTGTGATCGGCATCCAGACCAGCGAGCGCAACGGCAAGTTGGTCAGCGCGGTGCTGTTGGGTACCGGTGACGAGGTGTTGTTGATTTCCGACGGTGGCACCTTGGTGCGTACCCGTGGCTCGGAGATCTCGCGCGTGGGCCGTAACACCCAGGGCGTGACCCTGATCCGTCTGTCCAAGGGCGAGAAGCTGCAGGCGGTTGAACGCCTGGATGCGTCGCTCGATGCCGAGGACGAGGTGCTGGAAGAGGATGCTGCAGGCACTGCGGAAGCAGTGGCACCGGCAGCGCCGGAGGCCTGATTCGGGCATTGAGTTTGGAAAAAGCGCCGGCATGCCGGCGCTTTTTTTGTGCTTTTGTCTGGCTTTATCAGCCAGGAGCTTCCCCTCACCCCAACCCCTCTCCCGCGCGCGGGAGAGGGGTTAACGCCCCGCGAGCGCAAGCATTGCTAGCCCCTCTCCCGTTCACGGGAGAGGGGTTGGGGTGAGGGCAAGCTTCTGGCCAGCAGCCTCAAATCCCAAGCCAAATCCCTGCGACTAATGTCGCAGCGACATTTCGTGCCAGCTGTCCGACTCTCTACCGGCAACATCCTTGGAGAGGGAGAGGCCCCAGATGTACCAGGATCTTGGCCGCAACCAGGCCAACTACACCGCGCTGTCGCCGTTGAGCTTCCTGCGCAAGGCGGCAACCGTGCATCCGCAGCGCGTGGCGGTCATCCACGGGGAGCGCCGCCTCGACTGGGCGCAGGTCTACCAGCGTTGTCGTCGGCTGGCTTCGGCCCTGCAGCGCCTGGGTATCGGCAAAGGCGATACGGTTGCCGCGCTGCTGCCCAACACTCCAGCAATGATTGAGCTGCATTACGGGCCGGCGATGCTTGGCGCAGTATTGAACACGCTCAACACCCGGCTTGATGCGCAGACCCTGGCTTTCATGCTCGACCATGGCGAGGCCAAAATCGTATTCAGCGACCGCGAGTTCGCACCGCTGATGGAACGGGCGTTGGCACTGTGCAAGCAGCCGCCGCAGGTCATCGACGTCGATGATGCGGAGATCGAAGGCGGTGCGTTCCTTGGTGAGATCGAGTACGAGGCGCTGCTGGCCGCGGGCGATCCTGACTTCGCGTCCGAGCTACCAGCCGATGAGTGGGATGCCATCACTCTCAACTACACCTCCGGTACCACTGGTGATCCCAAGGGCGTGGTTTATCACCATCGCGGCGCGTACTTGAATGCGGTTGCGAACATCATCGACTGGGGCATGCCGCAACACCCGGTGTACCTGTGGACGCTGCCGATGTTCCACTGCAACGGCTGGTGTTTCCCGTGGACCATGGCTGCGGTGGCCGGCACCCAGGTCTGCCTGCGCCGGTTTGATCGCAAGCGTGTGCTGGAGTTGATGCGCGAGCATGACGTCAGCCACTACTGCGGCGCGCCGGTGATCCATGCCGCACTCGCCGCTGCGCCGGAGGAAAGCAAGCAGGGCTTGGTCGGTATCAAGGGCCAGGTCGCGGGTGCGGCGCCGCCGGCAGCAGTGCTGGAGGAAATGGAGCGCATGGGCGTTGAAATCACCCACGTCTACGGCCTGACCGAGGTCTATGGCCCGGCGTCGATCTGCCAGCCGCAGGCCGAGTGGGCGCAGCTGCCAATTGCAGAACGTGCCGAGCTCAACAGCCGCCAGGGCGTGGCCTGCCTGCTGCAGGAAGACATGCAGGTACTGGACCCGGAGACGCTGCAGCCGGTGCCATGGGATGGCATCAGCGTTGGCGAGATCATGTTCCGCGGCAATATCACCATGCAGGGCTACCTGAAGAATCCGCGAGCAACGGCTGAGGCGTTCGCCGGCGGTTGGTTCCATACCGGTGATCTGGCGGTGGTGTATGCCAACGGCGCGGTGAAGATCCGCGATCGCTCCAAGGATGTGATCATCTCCGGTGGCGAGAACATTTCCTCGCTGGAGGTGGAAGATGTGCTGTGCCGGCATCCTGCGGTATTGGCGGCTGCGGTGGTCGCGCGCCCGGATCCGAAGTGGGGCGAAACGCCTTGCGCCTTTGTCGAGTTGAAGGAAACCTCGCATCTGGAGTCGGCTGAGGCATTGGCGCATTGCCGCCAGCATCTGGCCAGCTTCAAGCTGCCGCGGCGCTTTGTCTTCGGTCCGCTGCCGCGCACGGCGACGGGCAAGGTGCAGAAGTTCAGCCTGCGCGACGTGGCCAGGGAGCTGGTCGATATCGAGTGATGCATGCAAGCCTGTGAGTGAGCGCGCGCTTCGTAGTGCCGAGCCATGCTCGGCACAGGCTTTACTGGTAATGCCCATGCCGAGCATGGCTCGGCACTACCTTGAACGCATCAGCCGAGCATGGCTCGGCTCTACAGGTGCAATTGGCACCGCGTCCCGGACGGTGATTCAGCGCGGCGTGCGCACCATGCGTTCGAGCAGGTGCTCGACGATGTTGGCAGGGTTGGCGGTGCGGCCTACGTGGGTGACCGAGGTCTGCACCACCGAGCTGCGCTTGGCGGTCAGGAAGTGGAAGCGGGCGCGCGGTGGCAGTTGTGCAATCGGCCCGGCGCCTGGCTCACCACGGCAGATCGCGACGATGGCATCCAGCCACGGCTGCACACCAGCCAGATCCAATTGCGGTGCAAACGCCTGCAACCGTGCGACATCGATCTCGATGGCGGCCTGCAGGTGTCCTGCGCTGGGGCAGGAGACGATCACGCCTACGTTGATGAACTCTTCGCGCTCCACCCGCGGTACGACGCGGATGATGGCGTAATCATAGGTGTGCAGCGTGGGCACGGATGGCCTCCTGTACGAAGGCTTCGCGCAATTGCAGGCGGCGCTTCAAATAGCTGGCGTAAGCAGAACGGTAGGCGGTCGCATCGGCAAAAGCGGGTTCGTTCTGCAGCCAGCTGTCCGGGATCTGCGCGACGATGCCATCGATGACCGCGTCGGTCAGCAAGGGAGCCAGCGCTGCGTCGGCGTCGGCGATGTGGCTGGCGAACGGCAGCAGTACGTGGCCCTTGATCAATACAAAAGGCTTGCCGCAGGCCTCGCCGGCATTCTCCCAGTCATGGTGGAAGTACAGCGCCGCGCCGTGATCGATCAGGTAGAGCTTGCGGTGCCAGACCATCAGGTTGGGGTTGCGCGCGGTGCGGTCCACGTTGCTGGTGTAAGCATCAAACCAGACGATGCGCGAGGCCAGTTCGGTATCGGGTTGCATCGCTGCAGGGTCGTAATTGATCGCGCCGGGCAGGTAGTCGCTGCCGAGGTTGGTACCTTCGCTGGCGCGGATCAGGTCCTGGATCTCCGGGTCCGGCTCGGTACGGGCGAACTCGCGGTCCAGTTCGACCAGGACGATATCCGGCATCGGCAGGCCCAGCGCCTGTGCAAGCCGGCCAACCACCAACTCGGCGATCAGTGCCTTGGGGCCTTGGCCGGCACCGCGGAACTTGATGACGTACATGCCATCGTCGTCGGCTTCGATCACCGCTGGCAGTGAACCGCCTTCGCGCAGCGGGGTGATGTAGCGGGTGGCGTGAACAGTTTTCACGGGAATACGCGGTCAGAAAGAAGGGCAAGCCTAGCGCAAAGACGGTGTGTTCGGTGGCTCGCCGGTTGCGCCCGCGCTGGACGCATGCCGTGGATGACATGGCGTAGCTGCGCGATCTGTGGCGTGGGGCCGTGATTCAAGGTGTGCAGTGGTGGATCGGGAGGATACTGTCAGTGCCGTCCTGCGATGGACTGGCAATCACCCGGTTGCGTCCTTCGCGTTTGGCCTGATACACGGCCAGATCGGCGCGCTCCAAGGCGCTTTCCAGATCGTCTGCTGCTGCCACCATGGTGACGCCGAAACTGGCGGTGATGGTCTGCTTCGCCGGTGAGCAGTGCATCTCGCTGATGCCAGCACGTATGCGTTCGGCGACGCGGGCAGCGGTGGTCGGATCAGCGCAGCGCAACAACAGTACGAATTCCTCGCCGCCGAAGCGCGCGACCACATCGCCCGGGCGGGTCATCTGCTGTAGCAGCACACCGACCTGCCGCAACACGTTGTCGCCGGCGGCATGGCCCCAGGTGTCATTGACCTGCTTGAAATGATCGACATCGCAGGCAAGCAATGCCCACTGGTTGGCGGGGCCGTGTTGCAGGCGCTGGTTGGCGATTTCGAAGAAGGCGCGGCGGTTGAGCAGCAAGGTGAGCGGATCGTGGTTGCGTTCATGGCGCAGCTCTCCCATCAGTTGCTGGGCGAGCCCGCCCAGCAGCAGGAACAGCAGCCACAGGTTGAGCAGCAGGTTGAAGGCCAGCATCCACAGCCACAGGCCGGAACGCGGCAAGCCGCTGCTGGTGAACCAGCCGGCCAGCAACCAGGCCAACAGCGGGCGCAGGATCGCGTATGCCACCAGTAACAGATAGGTCCTGCGCAGCAGGCGCTCGAAGAGCGTGTCCGGTTGCTTGCGGCCAAACAGCGCCGGCAGTGCCAGGGCGAGCAGCAGCCCCATGCCTAGGTTGAGGAAAACGATGCGTGCGCCCAGCACGTCGCTGAGCCTGGAGAAGCAGAACAATGCGAACAGGGTGATCAGGCTGATGGCCAGCGCGGCCGGGACCGGCACTCTGCCGCCGGATCTGAGCGCGAAACCCTGCGCCGTGGCCCAACTACCTGCACAGTACAAGGCGCCGGTCAGCACCGACCAGGTCGCCAGCCGGGCGTTGTCCATCAGGATCTGCGCGGCCAGCGGAAACGCAGTGCAGATATAGCCGGCCGCCAGCCACAGCAGGTAGCGGTGGTCGCGCAATGAACGCCAACCGGCCAGCAGCGCCAGTCCCAGCAGCAGGGAGGTGGCGGGGACTACAAGCGGGAAGTACTGTTCAGCGGTGGCGCTCAAGGGTCAAGCCACGTTCTACGATTTGGACAGGCGAGGGTGCGAAGTATATGGGCAGGCAGGTGATATGCGAGGGTTGGCGCAGCACGCGCACGGTTTCCGCTTGGTGGTGCAGCGGAGTCGGGACGAAGGCCTTGCTGGGCCTGTTTGCGGCGTTGGCGCTGGCGTCCTGCAGTACCGTGCCATCACCTGCGCCGGGCCCATCGGCAACGCAGGTGCGCGACGAGGTCGTGCGGCGTATTCCGCCGACCGTCGATGATCGCATTGGTTGGGCAGGCGATATCCGCGTGGCCTTCGAGGCGCAACGCATCGAAGCGTCGGTCGAGAACATCTGTGCGACCTTGGCGGTGATCGAACAGGAATCTGGCTATCGCGCCAATCCCGAGGTACCCAATCTGCCGCGGATTGCCCGGGGCGAAATTGATCGCCGTGCCGCAGCCGTCCACATTCCCAAGCTACTGGTGGATGCCGGCCTGAAGGTGAAGGGCAGCGACGGGCGCAGCTACGGTGAGCAGTTGGCGCGGGTGCGCAGCGAACGGGACCTGAGTGGGTTGTACGAGGAGATCATTGGCCGCGTGCCGATGGGGCAGCGCTTGTTTGCCGGCAAGAATCCCGTGCAGACCGGCGGCGCGATGCAGGTAAGCATTCCGTTTGCGCAGGCCAATGCACAGAACTACCCCTATCCGGTGGCGCGCAGCATCCGCGATGAAGTGTTCACCCGGCGCGGCGGCGTGTACTTCGGTATTGCCCATCTGCTCGACTATCAGACGCCCTATACGCAGAAGGTGCACCGTTTTGCCGATTACAACGCTGGCCGTTACGCCAGCCGCAATGCGGCGTTCCAGAGCGCGGTGAGCAGCCTGACCGGTGTTTCGCTCGCGCTGGATGGTGATCTGCTGGTGCCGGATGCGCCGATCGACAAGCCAGGCCAGACCGAATTGGCGGTGCGCAGGCTGGCGCCGCGACTGGGTATGGATGAACGTGAGATACGGCGCGCGCTTGCGCAGTCGGATCGCCTGGATTTCAGTGGTGGCACGCTGCACTCGCAGGTGTTCGCCATGGCGGATGCACGTGCCGGGAAGGCCGTGCCGCGTGCGTTGATTCCCGGCATCCGCCTGGACAGCCCCAAGATCACCCGCGAACTGACCACAGAATGGTTCGCCAACCGGGTAGCCGACCGCTATCGTCAATGCCTGCAAAGGTAGTGACGAGCCACGCTCGGCAGGGGCGTTAGCGATAGACAGCCTGTGGGAGCGGCGTGAGCCGCGAAGTTGGTACCAATGAAATGAAGGGAAAGCTGTGATCTGGCAGATCATCAGCTTCGCGGCTGACGCCGCTCCCACAAAAACAGGATCCGTGGACCAGCTTGATGACCGCTAAGGCCAAGGGCGCAGCGTAGTGCCGAGCCATGCTCGGCAGGGGCGTTAGCGATAGACAGCCTGTGGGAGCGGCGTGAGCCGCGAAGCTGGCACCAATGAAATGCAGGGAAAGCTGTGATCTGGCAGATCATTAGCTTCGCGGCTGACGCCGCTCCTACAACCACACAATATCGTTTGGCTTGCTTCAGGCCTTGACCGGGCGCCGTGCCAGCGCGCGGGCGCCGGTGATGATCATTCGGATCATCTGCGACATTTCTTCGATCAATTCGGGGTCGCGCTCTTCGGGCAGATCAATCGCGCTGCCGCCCATCGCGAACACCAGCCGGGTGATGGCTTTGGCAGCCAGCGCGGGCTCGTGCAGGGTTGCACCGTCCAGTGCAGCCAGTCGCACCAGGTCGGCTTTCAGCTCTTCCTCGAAATACCCCAACTCGCGGTCCACCGCATGCTTGAACGCATCCGAGCCGGCCGTGCCTTCACGCAGCAGCACATGCATCAGCCGGTCGTCGGCGCGCAGCTGCTCCATGAAGGTTTCCACCGACAGGCGGATCACGCCGCGGTTGCTGTCGGCTGCGCGCAAGCGCGCCTGACCGATGATGGTGCGCAGCGAACGGCCGGCCAGGTCTATCAGGGCAACCGTCAGTTCATCCATGTCGCGGAACTGGCGATAGAACGAATTCGGGGCGATCCCGGCCTCGCGCGCGACCTCGCGCAGGCTCAGCGTGGACACGCTGCGGTGCGGGCCGATAAGGGCGAGGGCGGCGGCCAGCAGGTCGTCACGCGAGATGGAAGCCTTGCGCGCCGGGTGCAGGTCGTCTTGTGCGGGCAGGGGCTGTTCGCGTGCTGTCATGGGGCTCGGGCCGGTCAGGTGCGTGAATCATAGCCTGTACTGGCAATATACAACTGTATACACAGTCGTATGCTCGGACGTATAGTGCGCCCCATGAGTGCTGTCTACCGCAATACCGCACCGCCACCGATCCCGTGGCTGAGCGAAGGCTTCTTTGATTTCTGGTCCACCCGGGTGCATCCGCTGTGGACGCTGCGGCGGCCATTGGCCCGGCTGTTGGCGCGCCACAAGGCCAGCGCCGACGCCGTCACCCTGGAATTGCAGCCCAATCGCCATTTCCATGGCCTGCAGGCCGGGCAGCACGTCAATCTGGGCGCGGAACTGGACGGCCGCCTGACCACGCGCAGCTACAGCCCTGTCCTGCTTGAAAATGGTCGTCTGGCGATCACGGTCAAGCGTATTGCCGGTGGCAAGCTCAGTCAGTACCTGTCTGAACAGGCGGTCATCGGCGAGGTGTTCGCGCTGGGGCAGGCCTTTGGCGAGATGCTGCTGCCAGCAGTGCCGCCGCCGAAGCTGCTGATGCTGGCTGCAGGCAGCGGTATCACCCCGATGCGCGCCTTGCTGCGGCAGTTGGATGCACAAGGCATGCCGGGCTCCGTGGATCTGGTCTATTGGGTACGTCAGCGCGAGCAGTTGTGCTTCATCGATGAGTTCAATGCCATCGCCGCCCGCCACCCGTCGTTTCGTCTGCATCTGGCGGTGACCGGTGAGGGCGCCGCGCGCGTGGACAGTCATGAGCTCGACTGCCTTGGTGATCTGCGCGCAGCGCATGTGCTGGCCTGCGGCCCGGGTGGTTTTGCCAATGCCGCCCGCGCACGTCTGCAGGACCAGGTGGCGCATTTCGACAGCGAGGCGTTCAGCGTGCCGCAGCTGGTCGAGGTGGAGCAGGGCAGTGTGCAGATCCAGCTGCTGAAGACCGGTCGCACGCTCACCGTGCCGCGCGGGCTTGCCTTGCTGCCTGCGCTGGAAGCGGCCGGCATCAAGGCAGCCAGTGGCTGCCGAATGGGCATCTGCAACACCTGTGTCTGCGGCAAGGCCTCGGGCATCACCCGCCATACCGTGACTGGTGATTACACCAGCGAACCTTCCGTGCCGCTCAAACTGTGCGTCAGCAGCGCCAGTACCGATCTGACCCTGGAGCTGTAAGTCATGTCTTCCGTGCACAACCGCGTGCTGTCAGCTGCCGAACTGCAGACCTTCGGTGATGAACTCGACGCCGTAAAAGCCCGCCATCAGGCCTTGCTGGGTGCCAGCGATGCCCGCTACATCCGCCGGATCGTCGCAGCGGTGCGTTGGACCGGTGTCGCCGGACGCGCCCTGTTGTTCCTGGGCGCATTCGTGCACAGCGTGCTGGTGCCGGCATGGATTGCCGGCGTGCTGCTGCTCGCGCTGTCCAAGATCCTGGAAAACATGGAGCTGGCGCATAACGTCATCCACGGGCAGTACGACTGGATGGGCGACCCGCAGCTGCAGGGCAAGACCTACGAATGGGATATCGCCGGCACTTCGGAGAACTGGCGCAAGACGCATAACTTCCGCCACCACACCTATACCAACGTGCGCGGGCTGGACGATGACATCGGCTACGGTCTGTTGCGGATCTTCCCGGAGCAGCGTTGGCATCCGTTTTTCCTGGCCCAGCCGTTCGTGGCGGTGGTGTTCGCGCTGCTGTTCGAGTGGGGCATCGCGATACAGGATCTGCGCATCGGTCGCGTGCTGGTCGGCAAGATGACCCTCAAGCAGCTGTGGCACCAGGCCCGCCCGGTCGGTCGCAAGGCGATGCTGCAGGTCCTGAAGGACTACGTGCTGTTCCCCGCATTGGCCGGCCCGTTCTTCCTGCCGGTGCTGCTTGGCAATGTGGCGGCCAACGTCATCCGCAACGTCTGGACCTATGTGGTGATCTTCTGTGGCCACTTCACCGCCGATGCCGAAACCTTCCCCAAGGAGTGCATCCGCAACGAAGGCCGTGGCCATTGGTACCTGCGCCAGCTGCGTGGCTCGTCCAACCTGACCGGCGGCAAGTGGATGGACGTGATGACCGGCAACCTCAGCCATCAGATCGAACACCATTTCTACCCGGATATCCCAGCCAACCGCTATGCGGCGATGGCGGTGGAGGTAAAGGAGATCTGCGCGCGTTACGGCCAGCACTACAACACCGGTTCGCTGCCGCGCCAGTTCGGCCAGGTGATGTGGCGCATCATGCGCCATGCCTTCCCGAGCAAGCCGGCACCGGAACGGCCGTTGGTTGCTGAGCCGCGCGCCGAAGTTGGCTGAGTTGCTTATGCCCCTGGCCGGCACGCGCCGTGGGTCGGACGAAAGCATGGCTGTCTGGTGTGAGCGTCGATCAGTTTCCTCGTTCGCTCACGGCCTTGGCAGGTGTTCGGGAGATGCGTTCTGTCGGCTGGTCGCGCAAGCCAAACAGTGGCCGCAGTAGCCCGCTACGCCGGATCAGTTCATAGGCGCCAAGGCACAAAGCGAACGTCACTGCGATCAGGATGGCCGCCTCGATGCCAGGGCTCAGCTGCAGCGGCTTGAGCTTGTGTGCCAGTACGACAATCACTGTCTGGTGCAGGATGTAGAGCGGGAACACCGCCAGGGTGAGATAACGCAGGATCGGACCGTCGGCCTCGCGCCAACGGTAGGCAAAGCCCAGCAAGGCGGCGATCGCGCACCATTGGTCCACCGCCCAGGCAACCCGGAGCGCAAGGCGAAGCGCGAGCGGCGGCGGTTGCGCGTCGTTGTAGCCGGCGAAGTACCAGGTGTGGATCAGCGCTGCATAGCAGACGCCTGCAAAAGTCAGTGACAGCCAGCGCAGGCGCTGCAGCGACTCCCAGAAGCGGCTGCTGAAGGCGGCGAGATATCCGATCAGGAACACGCTGCCGTACTGGGCATGGTTGTACCAGTCATCGGTCAGCGCATGGGTCTGCTCGAAGCGGTTGACCAGCAACAGACGCGCGATGGCCAGGACCGCCACCGGGACAATCAACGCGCCCCAGCCGTTCAAGGCTAGACCGGTCCATTGGCGCAGGCGCTGCAATGCGGAGCTGGGTAACAGCCGCCACAACAGCCAGGCCAGAACGGTGTAGCTCCACAGATAGGGCAGGAACCAGAGGTGGTTCCAGGTCGGGACGCGCAGGCAGCCATCGCTGTCGCAGAAACCCTGGTAACCGCTGAGATACTTGCCGTAGAACGCCCAGTAGGACTCGCTGTATCCGCCGGGTAGTTGCTCGACCACTTGGTAGTAGGCCTGTGGTGGCACGATCACCGCCATCCCGAACAGCAACGGCAGCAGCAACTGCCATGAGCGGCGGCGCAGCAGGCCGGCAGGCTGGCGCGCGAACATGAAGGCGGTAGCCACGCCCGAGATCAGGAACAGCAGTGACATCCGCCATGGCGAGGTCAGCAGCATGAGCGGCTCCGGCGCAATGCTCGCGGCCGGGCTTTTGACGTGCCAGTCCCAGCTCACGTAGTACATGCCAACGTGATAGATGACCAACAGGCCAAAGGCGCTTACCCGCAGCCAATCCAGATCGTGGCGTCTGTGCATTGCGTGTCCAGCGTATGGAGAAGGGCGTCATTGCAACCCGGGACGCGCTCCCGAGGCGCCGGAAGGGCCGATCTGCGGGGGCCTGGGGACGAGTGGCGGCGATCCGGGGACGGGCAGCCACGGCTGCGGCGGCCTCGCCGTCTAGAATGCGCAGATGAACCAAGCTGCGTCATCGACCTCGTTGAATCGCTCCATCCCCTGGCGGCAGAGCATGGAGCTGCTGTTCTGGTTGCTGCTGGTGTTGATCAACTGCAGCGGCAATGCGATCACCACCTGGATGGACGCCAACCGTTCCGGTGCGCCTTCCATGGAATGGTGGGAGCCCTGGGTCTGGGAATTCTCCAGCGGACTGGTCTGGCTGCTGTTGCTGGTACCAGCGATTGTCTGGTTCAGCAGGCGCTGGCCATTGCATCTGGACAACTGGCGACGACGCCTGCCCTGGTACCTGCTGGCCAGCGTGCCGATCTCCCTGCTGCACGTGCTGGCGATGTTCGGGCTGAGAATGCTTGCCTATGCACTGGTGGGGGAGCGCTATCAGGTCGGCTCCTGGCTGGACGAGCTGCTATACGAATACCTCAAGGATGTGCGCACCTACGCCGCCATCCTGTTCTGCATCGATGGCTACCGCTTTCTGCTTCGCCGTCTGCAGGGCGAGGCACAGCTGCTGGCCGAGCCTGATGAAGGGCCGCCGGTGGAGCCCATCGATCATCCGGAGCGGCTGCTGGTCCGCAAGCTGGGCCGCGACTTCCTGATCGCAACGGCCGATATCGAATGGGCGCAGGCCGCCGGCAACTACGTCAACCTGCACCTGCGCGGACACGACTACCCGCTGCGGATCACCATGGCTGCACTGGAGCAGAAACTGGATGCGGCTTGTTTCGTGCGCGTCCATCGCAGCTGGTTGATCAATCTGGGTCATCTGGTGTCGATCGAACCGCTGGAAGGTGGCGAGGCCCTGCTGCATATGGCTGACGGCAAGGAAGTCGCCTGTAGTCGGCGTTACCTGCCGGCGCTGAAGTCAACGTTGGGTCGACACAAGGAAGAGCCTGCCCCGGAGTAAGTCGATCCACGGGCACGGCAGCGCGTAGTGGAAACCGGGCACAATGCAGACAACAGACCCAGATCGAGCAAGCAGGATGCAGAAGTCGGTTGTTGCAGGAGTATTCGCCGCAGTGGCCTCATTTGCCACGTGGGTGACCCACGCGCAGGAAAAGCGACCTTTACTGGATGCAATGCAGGCGATGATGGAAGGCAACATCGCTCTGGATGCGACGCTCGGGCGTGCAGACTCGGCGATCGACGGACCGGATTTCGACCAGGCAGGCAATGAATGGAGGATGGTGGTCGCGCGTGGCGAATCCATCGCTTTGCGTCGTTACCTGATTACCGTCAACGAAACCTCGGGTGAAGTCTGCGTGCGCGGGTTGCCTGCCACCGATTGCGTAGCCAAAGGCGACGCAGGGGTTGCGCTGCAGGCCGCACGTGACAAACGGCAGGGACTGGCCGAGGTTGCGCTGTATCCGCCGCCCGATCTGCAAGGTGTGATGAAAGCGGTCTTGCGTCACGAACTAACGTCCGGGGGCTATCTCGCAAGCAATCGCATGCCGGTGTACGTGAGCATCGGATCGCCCAAGGGCGACAGTGCGATCGACCTGTCGCCGGAATCAATTCGCGATCTTGGGGAGATCGGAGTCCAGCTCATGCCCGGCTCGGCATGGCAGCAGCCACCCGAGGGCACGCGTGTGGGGAAAACAATGAGCATGGGTTTGGGTATCCCCACACGACGTGCCGATGGGGATTACGACCTCCAGTTCGGGTTCCATTGTGGCTCCGTATGTGGATCCCAATACGAGGCGGTGCTGCGGCACGACGCATCAGGGTGGCGGGTGCTTTCCTCGGAGATGGGTTTGATCTTCTGATAGAGGCAGGGCGGTCCAGGCTTGAATCTCCGCGGAGGCCGCGATGAACCAGAAAAAGCCAAGGGCCGCCTGCAAACCGAGGTGGGCATTGGACAGCCCGCGAGCATCAACACTTTCTGACACTTCGCCTGGGTCGCAAGCTTGGATAACGTGATCATTTGCCAGCTGAATCCAGTGTCCATAATATCCAGCCGTCCCACGCGGATTGGCGATCATGCGGCTCGTTTCAGTGTTTCTTGCATTGGTCGGTGCTACGGCAGCCCTCGTTCTCGGCTGGCATGTGCTCGGCTACCCGTATTCGTTGGACGAAGCCAGATTTCTGCACAAAGCATCCAGCCAGATCGCTGCCGGAGCCAAAGAGCTGGATCTGGCTGAGTTGATGCCTGGGGATTGGGAGCTTGTCTGTGAGAGCCACGGTTACGATGGTCCCAGGTACCTGAAGCGTTACAACAAGGTTTTTGAGCCAGCTTCTCGACGTCAGGATGAGGCCTGGGGGCTGATATTCATCTCGGCCGATGGCTCTTATCGATCCGCGGCTGGCTCGTGTAGTGTGCGGGGCTTACGGTTTGGTTCCAGAGGCTGCCTGGAAAGAACCAAGGCGATATTCGTTCGCGAGCTGGAGAATGGCGAATGCAAGAATTTCATGGGACGGGTACCCGTCGGAAAGCTATGACAATTCACCCAAGTTGAAGCCGAAACTGGATGCGCGGGCAGTCAGGCACAAGAACGACCGGCCCATCGGCAGGACGGCATGCAAACCGAGGCGGACATTCGCACATCTGCTGTGCGGCCTTGTGATCGGATGACCGGCAGCGGTAACGCATCGCTTGTTGGCCAGGCCCTGCAGTCCTAAAGTTGAATATTGTCCAGAAGGCGCGTAGTTGTCGGCTTTGCTACAGGGTGAGGCAGGTAGATGAGATATCAAGGTGCTCGCGCAAAAGTCGACTTGGCATCCTTGGATGCAAAGCGCATTCACATGGTAGTTCGGCGGCTGTTTCGCCGCCGGAACGATTACAGCCAAGCTACTCTCGACGAGTTACCTTCCGAACTTGGTGCGTTTGGGATTTTGACGGTCAAAGACCTGCGACTTCTCATGAAGAAGCACAGACGGTCCCTGTTGGAGGATGAGAACACCAGGTTGAGTCGCAGCGAGGCTTTGTGGCTGAGCCAGGAAATCGATTCTGCAGGTCTCGACGCTTTCGCAGGGAAATCGTGGTATGCCTTTCCCGGGCTCGTTCGGCAAGCCATGGAGCTGGAATTTGGCGAGGCTGCTGCTGTCTATCTGATGGAGCGGTAGTTTTTCGGGGCTACGATGGGAAATCCCTCTAAGGACTGAGGTCATTTCTTTCGCAGATGGAAAAACTATCAGATTGAAATCCGTGCCGAGGGCGATCAGTACATTGTTGGTTTCATGCCCTTGCGGTATTCCGCGGGGGCATTAAAAGGCGCGGAAGCCGAGTACCTGGTGCAAATGTGCTCATGCCGCATCGAGGACGCGCGCTTTTATATGTAGCGACGGGAGTGAATCGTCTAGGAGTCTCTGGATGGCGCTGGCTCCGCTCTTGGTCGTTTCTCGCCCTCCGTTGCGTTGATCGGTGTCGGTTCGTTGATCGCTTTAGGCTTTTACAGTTGACCAAATTCGGCAGCGCTTGCTTCCGCAAGGCGGTGCTCCGGATGCAGCCCAGGCTTGCCTCCCAGGCTGCCGAAGCACGGCACAATGCTCCGGGCAAGGGAAGGCTTGAATTGGGCTGCTTGATGGCGGACGCGCCGATCAAGCGCGGAACGATCGATCCGCCAACCCCGTTGCGGCTGTTCGTGCGTTTGATCTCCCAAACCTTGGACGGAGTGCTGCGATGAACCTGGTTATCTGGCGGCGTTGTTGGATGGTTTTCCTGGTGCTGGGCGGGGTAGTGACGCCGGTCGCCGCGCAGCAGGGCAGGGAGGTGACCCAGCCGCCGGTACTGATTGCCATCTCCAAGGCCGAGCAGCCAATCCAGCTGCAACGGGCGATCATCGACGGCGAAGTGCAGGCCGGTGTCGCCCAGACCCGGATCGAGCTGGTGTTCCACAACCCCAATCTGCGGGTGATGGAGGGTGAACTGCAGTTCCCCTTGGCCGATGGCCAGCAGATCAGTGGCTTCGCCCTGGATATCGATGGGCAGCTGCGTGACGCAGTGCCGGTGCCGAAGGAGCGTGGGCGTCAGGTGTTCGAGGCGATCACCCGCCAAGGCCAGGACCCGGCGTTGCTTGAGCAGACCGCTGGCAACCAGTTCCGTCTTCGCGTGTATCCCTTGCCTGCTGGCGGCAGCCGCCGGGTGCAGTTGACCATCCGGGAGGCGATGCCCATGTCCAGCGCGGGCTGGCAGTGGCGTTTGCCATTGCAGTTTGCCGCCGGTGCCGGCGAGGTCAGTCTGCGCTTGCGTGCGAGCGGCGCGGACAAGCTTGGGCAGGCGCCGTTCCGGCTGATGGCCGGCGCACTGGATTGGCAGGGCAGCGGTCGCCAGTTGCCGGCGCAGCTGCAATGGCCGCTGCCAGCCAAGCCGCAGGCGGCGCTGCGGGCCGCGCGCCACGACGGACAACAGTATCTGCTTGCCCAGCTGCCGGTGGCAGCGCTGGCTGCGCGCCGCATTCCGTCAAAGGTCGGCCTGCTATGGGATGCATCGGGATCGGCGGGGACACGCAACCGGGTGCGCGAGTTCGCGCTGCTCGATCACTATTTCGCAGCGATCGGCGAGGGCAGTGTCGTGTTGACGGTGCTGCGCGATACGCCTGAAGCGGAGCGGCGTTTCAGCATCCGCAACGGTGATTGGAGCGCGTTGCGGCGCGTGCTGGAGCAGACGCCGAACGATGGTGCCAGCGCGCTGGCATCCTGGAAGCCGGATGCAGCGCTCGGCGAATACCTGCTGCTCAGTGATGGCCTGTCCAACTGGGGGGCGTCGGTTTCGCCAGTGTTGGCGGCAGATCAGCGCTTGTTCGCAATCAGCAGTGCAGCCGCTGGTGCCGATACGGCGCGCCTGCGTGGCTGGAGCGAGGCGAACGGTGGCAGCCTGGTGCAGCTCGAATCCGACGATGTCGGTGCGGCGGCGAGCCGCCTGCTGGCCGAGTCGACGACGGTGGAAGTGGCGCCCGCGCCAGGTCTGCATGATGTGGTGATCGACCGTCGCAGCCTGGAGCAAGGCTGGCTGTGGCTGTATGCGCGTGCCGATACGGTGCAGAGCAAGGTGCAGGTGCGGATCAATGGCGGCCAGTGGCAGACACTTAGCGTCGCGCCTGACAACGCTGATGCGGGACTGATAGCCGGGTTGTGGGCGCAGGCGCGCCTGCAACAACTGGCTGCGGACCCGCGCGGCAATCGCGAGGCGATGCAATTGCTGTCGCAGCAGTTCGGCATGGTCAGCGAAGGCAGCTCGCTGCTGGTGCTGGATACGATCGAGGACTACCTGCGTTATGCGATCCGACCGCCGGCTGCACTGCGTGCTGAATATGACCGCAGATATGCCCGTCAGCTTGCTGACCGCGAGGCTGCGCGGAAAACACATCTCGATGATGTGGCCGAGCAATGGAAACAGCGTCAGGGATGGTGGGACAAGCGTTGGCCGAAAGATGCACCGCCGAAGGTGGCGCAGGCTGCGCAGTCGGAGAGGTCTCGTTCGCAGGACGCGCCGGCACCGGCAATGGCGTCGCCCTCGCCGGCACCGCCAGTTCCCCCTGCTCCGCCCGCGTACGTCGAGGCCGAATCATCGTCATTGGACAGGGTAGTGGTTACCGGCAGCGCTGCTGCTACGCGGCAGTATCCTGCCGTTGATATGCCGGTCAATTCCGGCGAGGTCCAGATCAAGCTCGGCGCCTGGGAGCCGGACTCGCCGATCGCGCAGCGCCTGCGCAAGGCACCTGCCGCCGAGTTGTATGCGTGGTACCTCGACGAGCGCGAGGCCAATGCCAGCAGCAGCGCGTTCTTTCTGGATGTGGCCGATCTGCTGCTTGCTGCTGGCCAGCGTGAGCTTGCGCTGCGGGTATTGTCCAACCTGGCCGAGCTGGAACTGGACAACAGGCATCTGCTGCGCGTGTTGGGCTATCGCTTGATGCAGGCCGATGCGCCCGCGCTTGCGGTGCCGGTATTCGAGCAGGTGCTGGTGATGGCCGAGGATGAGCCGCAGAGCTTTCGCGATCTGGGTCTGGCGCTGGAGGCGGCAGGGCGTCCGCAGCAGGCGGTTGATCCGCTCTACCAGGTGGTGCAGCGGCCATGGGATGGTCGCTTCGACGGCGTTGCGTTGATCGCGCTGGATGAGCTGACGAATCTGCTTGCCCGTGGTGGTCCGGCGCTGGATGCGACGCAGATTGATGCGCGGCTGCGCAAGGCGATGCCACTGGACCTGCGCGTGGTGCTGGCCTGGGATGCGGACAACAGCGACATGGATCTATGGGTGACTGACCCCAACGGCGAACGTGCGTACTACGGTAACCGTTTGACCTATCAAGGTGGGCAGATGTCGCAGGACTTCACCGGTGGTTATGGTCCAGAGCAGTTCTCGCTGCGTGATGCCAAACCGGGCATCTACAAGGTGGAGGCAAACTATTTTGGCAGCCGCCAGCAGTTGGTCACCGGTGCGACCACCCTGATGCTCAGGTTGAGTACGCATTGGGGGCTGCCACAGCAAAAGGACAAAGCGGTAACCCTGCGTTTGCAGGATGCCACCGACACCGTGCTGGTCGGCGAGTTCGAGGTGCGCTGAGCCGCTTGCTCGCAATCTGCGGCGTGTTTGTGGGAGCGGCGTAAGCCGCGAAGCAGACACTGCTCCGGTGTGAGGGTTTGGCGACACCAACTTCGCGGCTTATGCCGCTCCCACAAAAAAGGCCGATGCCAGAGTGCTGGCATCGGCCTTTCGGTGCCGCTTGCTTACTTGCGACGTGCCAGCAGGCGGTAGCTGCCGGTGGCGTTCGGATCGAAGCTGTGCGCGAACACGATGTAGCGGCCGGCTTCCAGGTCGATTTCCAGGTTCGGATCGAGGCTGGATTCGCTGTCATCCTGCTGGGCGACTTCTTCGCCGTTGCGCATCAGCGTGATCATGCCATCCAGGCTGGACGAGCCTGCGGTCATGCTGATCACGTACTTGCCCTTGCGCGGGATCTCCAGGGTGTACATGTCACGGTTGCCAGCACGCAGCTGGCCCTGTACTTCGCGACCGATCTTCAGCTCGGGACGAATCGGGCCATCGGGCGCAGCCGCAGTGGCGGTAGCCAGCTGGAATACACCGCCACGGCTGTTCACCGAACGCACCGAGACGTTGTACTCGCCAGCATCCAGCACCTGGCTGATGCGCGAATTGACACCGCCGCCACCATCGTCATCACTCAGGGTGATGTCGCCGCCCTGGATGGTCAGCATGGTGTCCAGCTCCTTGCCACTGGCATCGAGCTGCACACGACGTCGTTCCGGCAGGTTCAGCACGAAGCTGCGGGTATCGTCGGCACCGATGAAGCCGCTGACGGTGCCTTCAAGCGGCAGGTTGGTGCCGTCGTTGAAGACCAGGCCTTCGGGGAAATCCGACTGCTCGACGCCCAGGTAGAACGCACCGGAAGCTTCGCCCAGGCCACCTGCGGTCAGCGTGTAGCGGCCCGGTTGCAGGGGGGCGACCAGGCGCGAGTTGAGGTTGCTGCCGCCGTCATCGTCTTCCAGGTTGAGGCCGTTGCCGCTCAGTTCGAGACGGGCATCGAACTCGCTGGATTCGAGGTTGATGGTGTACAGGCCAGGCTTGTCGACCTGCAGGACGAAGGTCTTGTCGCCGTTGCTCAGCCAATCGGTGACCCGGCGGCCAGCGGTCAGCGGCTTGCCGTCATAGGCGACGATGGGTTCGGCCGACAGCTGGAACGGGCCGAAGGCGCGGGCATCGGCGCCGCTGACGGCGACCAGGTACTGGCCGGCCTTGTCGGCGCGCATGCTAAGCGTGGCATTGCCTTCGTCACTGCCATCGGTGCGGGATACCAGTACGTCGCGGTTGAACACGGCCAGCGAGCCTTTGAGCGCGCCGTTGAGCTTCAGCGATACCGCCTGGCCGGCGCCCATCTGCAGCGAGAACAGCTGGCTGCGGGTGCCGTCGCTGTAGTTGATCTGGCTGGAAGAGGTGATTTCGCCGGATACATCGCCGTCAACGGCGAGTGGGCGGGCCGGGCCGGCGGCATGCGCGGGGGTGTGCACGGCGGCGGCAATGGCAAGGGACAGCAGTCCGGCTGTAAGTCGCTTCACTTTAACTCCTTGATATTGGAAGCAGGGGTAAAAAGCAGCCACGCTGCTTGCGGGGGCAGGCAGCGTGGCGTTGGCCCACTACGCCAGTTGGCGGAATGGGCGGTGTGGCTTAGTTGATTACCGCAGCGGCCGCATCGGCAGCGGCGCTGGCAGCCTCTTCGGCAGCATCCTTGCGGTTGCTGTTCGGTGCGGCGACATCACCACCCAGGTCGGTGGTTTCCAGCTCGAACACGCCCTGCTGGCTGCCCAGGCTGGTGACCGCAACGATGTAACGGCCGGCGCGCAGGTTCAGGGTCAGCTGGGCGTTGGTGCCGTTGCCGCCGTCGTCGTTCTCTTCGTCGACGCCCGGGCCGGTGATGTGCAGCACCGAATCGAAGCCATCGGCGATCGCGTCGAACTGGATGTGCTTGGGTGCGTCCAGATTCAGCACGAAGGTGCGGCGGCCACGCGAATCCATCATCGATTGAGCGGTCTGGCCCACGGTCAGCGCAGTGCCGTCACGGGTAACCAGGCCATTCTCGGTCGGGGTCAGCTTGACGTTGAGCTTGAACGAGCCGGTGTTGCCGTTCACCGAGGAGGCAGCGACGGTGTACTCGCCGGGCTCAAGGTAGGTGCGGATGCGGGCGTTGAGGTTGCCGCCGTTGTCATCGTCTTCCAGCTCGACGTTGCGGCCGTTCAGGCGCAGGTAGGAGTCAAATGCGCTGGACTCCAGAGTGATGGCATACAGCCCTGCCTTGTCGACCTTGAGCTTGTATTCCTGCTTGTCACCCATCAGCCAGTCGGTGATCTCGCTTTCGGCGCCCAGCGGCTTGCCGTCATACGGCACGACCTTGGCGCTCTTGAGCTTGAACGGGCCAAACGCGTCGGCGCTGGCGCTGTTGACTGCGACCAGGTAGGTGCCGTCCTTGGGGGCACGGAAGGCCAGGTTGACCGAGCTGGAGGAGTCGCCTTCGCTCGTGCCCGAGGAAGAGGCATTGGCGATCATGTTCTGGCCGTCGAACACCGCCAGCTGACCGCTGAGCGAGCCACCCAGCTCCAGGGAGACGGCTTCGCCGTTCTTCATGGTGATCTTGTAGCCCTGGTGACGGCTGCCGTCGTTGTAGTTCAGGGTGCTGGACGAGGTGATTTCACCAGACACCGTTTCCCCGACGGTCAGGTTCGAGGCCTTGTCGCCGCCGGTGGGGGCAAGGCCGCCCAGCTTCTGGCAGGCAGCAAGTGCCAAGGTCAAGGTGATGGCTGCAAACAGGCGAGCGTGTCTGGCGTTCAAGCTTAGGTCCTTCATGGTCAGAAATGTCTCCTTTTCCCGTCTTCGCGGGTCAGGGGGCGATTCTAACGTTAAGTTGTGTCTATTCAGCGAGAACGTCTTCACGCCCCAAAGGCCCAATTCAGGAGCCGGCTGGATGCTAGAATTGACAGCTTGTCTGCCTCACTAGACCGACCATGATCGAACTCAATCCCATCCGCCAGCGAATCACCGATCTCACCGATCGCGTGCTATCGCTCAGGGGGTATCTTTGACTACGACGTCAAGAAAGAACGTCTCGAAGAAGTAACCCGCGAACTCGAAAACCCGGACATCTGGAACAACCCCGAGTACGCCCAGACCCTGGGCCGTGAACGCTCGATGCTGGACAAGACCGTCACCGGCATCGCCGATGTACTGGACGGCCTGTCCGAAGCCACCGAATTGCTTGAGCTTGCCGAAAGCGAGCAGGACGAGGACACGGCGCTGGCCGTGGTGGCCGACCTGGACAAGTTCCAGTCGCACATCGAGAAGCTCGAATTCCAGCGCATGTTCTCCGGTGAAATGGACAGCTGCAACGCGTTCGTCGACATCCAGGCCGGTGCCGGTGGTACCGAAGCCCAGGACTGGGCGGAAATGATGCTGCGCATGTACCTGCGCTGGTGCGAATCGCGTGGCTGGAAGACCGAGCTGATGGAAGTGTCCGGCGGCGACGTCGCTGGCATCAAGTCGGCCACCTTCCGTGTCGAAGGCGAGTTCGCCTACGGCTGGCTGAAGACCGAGATCGGCGTGCACCGTCTGGTGCGCAAGTCGCCGTTCGACTCGGACAACCGCCGCCACACCAGCTTCACCTCGGTGTTCGTGTCGCCGGAAGTCGATGACAACATCGAGATCGACATCAACCCGGCCGACCTGCGCACCGACGTGTACCGCTCTTCCGGTGCCGGCGGCCAGCACGTCAACAAGACCGAGTCGGCGGTGCGTATCACCCACATCCCGACCAATACCGTGGTTGCCTGCCAGACCGGCCGCAGCCAGCACCAGAACCGCGATACCGCGATGAAGATGCTGGCCGCCAAGCTGTACGAACTGGAAGTGCAGAAGCGCAACACCGAGCGTGATGCGCTGGAAGCGACCAAGTCGGACATCGGCTGGGGCAGCCAGATCCGCAACTACGTGCTCGACCAGAGCCGTATCAAGGACCTGCGCACCGGCGTTGAACGCACCGATACGCAGAAGGTGCTGGACGGCGACCTGGATGAATTCATCGAGGCCAGCCTCAAGTCGGGCCTGGAAGCCGGCGCCAAACGCAGCGACGCGTGATCCGGAATGGCCCTGCGCGGGCCATTCCCTTGTTGTACGGTGCGGTTTCGCCAGGCGGTGGCCGCACCTTGGTTATCTCCCCCAAATTGAAATCAAAGCCATGACCGAACAGACCCCTGAAACGCAGCAGCTCCCCGTCGACGAGAACAGCCTCATCGCCGAGCGCCGCGCGAAACTGACGGCGCTGCGCGGGCAGGGCATCGCCTACCCGAACGACTTCCGCCGCGAAGACTTCGCCGGCACGCTGCAGGCCGAGTACGCCGATGCCGAGGCCTGGACCAGCGAAGCGCTGGAAGCCACTGGCCGCACGGTGAAGATGGCTGGCCGCTTGATGGCCAAGCGCATCATGGGCAAGGCCAGCTTCGCCCAGATCCAGGACGAGAGCGGCCGCATCCAGCTGTTCCTGCAGGCCACCGCGCTGGGTGACATCTATGCCGCGTTCAAGGGCTGGGATGTGGGTGACATCATCGCCGTCGAGGGCGGCCTGACCCGTACCAAGACCGGCGAGCTGTCGGTCAAGGCGACCAGCATCCGCCTGTTGACCAAGTCGCTGCGCCCGCTGCCGGACAAGTGGCATGGCCTGGCCGACGTCGAGCAGCGCTACCGCCAGCGTTACGTCGACCTGATCGTCACCCCGGAATCGCGCGACGTCTTCATCAAGCGCTCCAAGATCATCCGCGCGATGCGCGCATGGCTGGACAACCGCGACTTCCTCGAAGTCGAAACGCCGATGATGCATTACATCCCCGGTGGCGCCACGGCCAAGCCGTTCACCACCCACCACAATGCGCTGGACCTGGACCTCTACCTGCGCGTTGCGCCGGAGCTGTACCTGAAGCGCCTGGTGGTTGGTGGCCTTGAGCGCGTCTACGAAATCAACCGCAACTTCCGCAACGAAGGCGTCAGCACCCGCCACAATCCGGAATTCACCATGATGGAGCTGTACGAGGCCTACGCCACGTACAACGAAGTGATGGACCTGACCGAAGGCGTGATCCGTGACGTCGCGCAGAGCGTGCTCGGCACCACCGTCGTCGAATGGGATGGCGCGCAGATTGACCTGGCCCCGGCGTTCCGCCGCTGGCGCATGGACGAGGCCGTGCGTCACCACAACCCGGAAATCTCGGCTGCCGACTGTACTGATCGTGATGCGCTGCTGCGTCATTGCGAACGCCTGAAGATCCGCGTCAAGCCGAGCTACGGTTGGGGCAAGCTGCTGCTGGAGATCTTCGAGGCCACGGTCGAGCACACCTTGATCCAGCCGACCTTCATCACCGATCACCCGGTCGAGGTCTCGCCGCTGGCCCGCGCCAGCGACAACGACGCCGGTTACACCGACCGCTTCGAGCTTTTCGTCAACGGCAAGGAACTGGCCAACGGCTTCTCCGAGTTGAACGATCCGGAAGACCAGGCCGCACGTTTCCAGGCCCAGGTCGAAGCCAAGGACGGTGGTGACGACGAAGCCATGCATTACGACGCCGACTACATCCGTGCACTGGAATATGGCATGGCACCGACCGGCGGTCTGGGTATCGGCATCGATCGCCTGGTGATGATGCTGACCGGCCGCGCCTCGATCCGCGACGTGCTGCTGTTCCCGTACATGCGCCCGGAAGCCTGATTCAGCGCAATCCAGCTGCAATCGAAAGACCAAAGGCCTTCCCGTAACCGGGAAGGCCTTTTTTGTTTCTGAAATGTAGTGCCGAGCCATGCTCGGCAGAGGGGCATGTAGTGCCGAGCCATGCTCGGCAGAGGGGCATGTAGTGCCGAGCCGTGCTCGGCAGAGGCTTTACCAGCGAAAGCTGCCCTCACCCCAACCCCTCTCCCGCACGCGGGAGAGGGGCTAAATCCGTCGCGGCCCCAACCCTGTAGTGCCGAGCCATGCTCGGCAGAGGCTTCACCAGCGAAAAGCTGCCTTCACCCCAACCCCTCTCCCGCACGCGGGAGAGGGGCTAAATCCGTCGCGCCGAATCCTGTAGTGCCGAGCCATGCTCGGGAGAGGCCTTCCCGATGACACTTCAGCCCAGCAAAGCCCGCACCCCAAAATTGATCAACATACCGCCAGCCAACAACCAGCCAAACAACAACAACGCCAACAATATCGGCTTGGCGCCGGCCTGACGCAGTGCCGAAGCATGCGTGGTCAGGCCCAACGCAGCCATCGCCATCGCCAACAGCACGGTGTCCAGGTCGACCAGCACCTTCACCAATTCAGCCGGCAACAGCTGCAGCGAGTTGAATCCAACCATCGCGATGAAGCCAAACGCGAACCACGGAATGGTGATCTTCGAGCGCTCACCAGTGGTGCTGTTCTGGCCGCGGGCAAGCAAGGCAGACAGGCCAACCAGGAACGGCGCCAACATCATCACCCGCACCATCTTGGTGATGACGGCAGCATCGGCGGCGGGCTCACTGACCGCACGGCCAGCAGCCACCACTTGCGCAACTTCATGCACGGTAGAGCCGGTAAACACGCCGAACGCGGTTTCATCCAGCGGCATCCAGCCCGCCGACACGCCCCACTGGTACAGCAGCGGGTACAGGAACATCGCGATCGTGCCGAACACCACCACCGTGGCCACGGCGACGGCGACCTGTTCGGCGCGGCCCTTGATCACCGGTTCCGCCGCCATCACCGCGGCAGCGCCACAGATTGAACTGCCGGCGCCGATCAGCAGGGCCGAGTTGCGGTCCATGCCCAGCAACCTGGTGCCCAGCCACCAGGCGAGGCCGAAGGTCGAGCACAACACCAGCGCATCGATCGCCACGCCAGCAATGCCAACCTGGCCGATATCCTGCAAGGTCAGTCGCAGGCCATAGAGAATGATGCCGACGCGCAGCAAGGTGGCTTTGGAGAAGCCAACGCCAGCGTCCGCGCGCGTCGCCAGGCTGCGATAAACCGTGTTGCCCAGCACGATACCGATGACGATGGCCAGGGTCAGCGCGCTGATGCCGTGATTCTGCATCCACGGCAAGGTGCCCAGCCAGATCGACAGGCCGGCGACGGCGGCCGTCAGCAGCAGGCCGGGGAGGCGGGAGAGGGGCATTGAGGTCAGCCCATGGGTCGAGGTGTTCATAACGTTGGGTTATTAGAAGATGGCCCATGCTGCACCCACGGTTATTACCTGTAAAACGGATAATATTGGTTGAATCAACCGATTTTCGAGATAGGTTATGCATCTATCCCTGCGCCAGTTGCAGATCTTTTCCGGCATTGCCGAAGCCGGTACCACGACGGCAGCGGGCGAATTGCTGGGCTTGTCGCAATCGGCGGTCAGTGCTGCGCTGGTCGAACTGGAGAGCCTGCTCGGGTTGGCCTTGTTTGACCGGATTGGCCGCAGATTGGTGCTGAACGGCCATGGCCGGGCATTGCTGCCACAGGCGCGGGCCCTGCTCGCGGGGATGACCGATATCGAGCGGCGGTTCCGTGCCGACAGCCAGACCGGCGCCGCCGTGAGTTGGCAGGTCGGCGCCAGCACCACCATCGGCAACTACCTGATGCCGGCACGTATCGCCGACCTGCAGGCCTCCAATCCACATGCCCATGTCGAGTTGGTGATCGGCAATACCCGCGAGGTCACCACCGCCGTGCAGCGGCTGGAAGTGGATGTCGGCTTGATCGAAGGGCCAAGCCACGAACCGGGGCTGGAAGTGGCGCACTGGCAGCAGGACGAACTGGTGGTGGTGTTTGGCGAACGACACCCGCTTGCCGCGCAGTTCAGCAAGGGAGCCGACCTCGCAACACTGCGGCAGGCGCGTTGGCTGCTGCGCGAACCGGGTTCAGGCACTCGTGAGGCCGCCGAGCAGGCCTTGTTGCCGCATCTGCATGGATTTGCCGAGGTGTTGCAGCTCGGTGGTACCGAGGCGATCAAGCAGGGTGCGGTCGCCGGGCTGGGCCTGGCCTGCCTGTCGCGGCATGCCGTTGCCGATCTGGTGACGCTGGGCAAGCTGCGGGTGTTGGCGACGCCGTTGCCGCCGTTGAAGCGTCAGTTGTGGGTTGTACGCCATCCCGGCAAGCGGATTCCGTCCAGCCTGCGTCAATTGCTGGGCCTGCCGGCGGAGGTGTTTAGCGACGATTGAGCGCGGTCGACCGCCAGAGCCCGTACAATACGCCCATGCCTTTGATTACCTTGCAGAACGTCGACTACAGCGTCGGCGGCCCGTTGTTGCTGGAAAAAGCCGAACTGTCGATCGAGACTGGCGAGCGTATCGCCCTGATCGGCCGCAACGGCGCCGGCAAATCCACTCTCATGAAGCTGATGGCTGGCGAGCTCAAGCCCGACGACGGCGAGGTGCGCGTGCAGCAGGGCGTGCGCGTCACCCGGCTCGAGCAGGAAGTGCCGCATGGCGCCGCCGGCAGCGTGTTCGACGTGGTCGCCGATGGCCTTGGCGAGCTCGGCCATTGGCTGGCCGAGTTCCACCGCCTGAGCCACGCCGAGGTCTTCGATGGCGAGGCCATGGGCAATGTGCAGGCCAAGATCGACGCCGCCGATGGCTGGGGCCTGGACCAGCGCGTCGAGGAAACCCTGACCAAGCTCGACCTGGATGGCGACGCCGAGTTCGGCCGTCTGTCCGGCGGCATGAAGCGCCGTGTACTGCTGGCGCGTGCACTGGTCGCTGGCCCGGACGTACTGCTGCTCGACGAGCCGACCAACCACCTGGACATCGAAGCCATCGATTGGCTGGAAACCTTCCTCAAGGGCTGGAACGGCTGCGTGGTGTTCGTTACCCATGACCGCCGCTTCCTGCGAGCCTTGGCTACCCGCATCGTCGAAATCGACCGTGGCCAGGTGACCAGTTGGCCCGGTGACTGGGACAACTACGAGCGCCGTCGCGAAGAGCGCCTCAACGCGCAGGCGCAGGAGAACGCGCGCTTCGACAAGCTGCTGGCGCAGGAAGAAGTCTGGATCCGGCAGGGCATCAAGGCCCGTCGTACCCGTGACGAAGGCCGCGTGCGCCGGCTCAAGGCGATGCGCAACGAGCGCAGCCAGCGCCGTGAGCTCGGTGGCAACGTCAAGCTGGAAGCGGCCGGTGCCGAGAACTCCGGCAAGAAGGTCATTGACATCAAGAACATCTCCTTCTCGTTCGGCGAGCGGGTGATGGTCAAGGATTTCGAAACGACAATCCTGCGTGGTGATCGCATCGGCCTGATCGGCCCCAACGGCAGTGGCAAGACCACCTTGCTGAAGCTGCTGCTGGGCGAACTGCAGCCGGACAGCGGCGAAGTGCGCCAGGGCACCAACCTGCAGATCGCCTATTTCGACCAGTACCGCGCCACCTTGCGCGAGGACTGGAGCGCGATCGAGAACGTGGCCGAAGGCGCCGACTTCATCGACCTCAACGGCAAGCGCAAGCATGTGCATGCCTACCTGCAGGACTTCCT
>Ga0308157_10001749_pt1 | contig 40998 bp, 38 predicted proteins | sample PhyBR1_FD_201035 | JGI IMG/M metagenome (GOLD analysis project Ga0308157, IMG submission 201035) | Phyllosphere microbial communities from UC Gill Tract Community Farm, Albany, California, United States - DLSLB.R1 | ecosystem: Host-associated > Plants > Phyllosphere > Unclassified | place: USA... | reverse complement strand
GTGGTGGTGATCCGGAAATCGAGATCGTCGGCCATGTCGGCACATCCTGTGTTCGGTCGGCCGGTGGGCCGTGCGGAGGTCGTAGACCCCATAGTGCGGCCGCGGCGCACATATCGAGAAACTAGCGCTGACTATGCATGGATATAGGCTCTTGCTATGGCACGGAACGCGAACGCGGTCACCCTGCAGCAGCTGCAGTACTTCATCGAGGTGGCGGCGGAGGGCTCGATCAGCGCCGCCGCCGACCTGCTCTACGTCGCCCAGCCGACGATGTCGGCCGCGATGAAGGATCTCGAGAGCCGTGTGGGGCGCGCGCTCCTGCTCCGCTCGGCGCGCGGCGTGACCCTCACGGACGACGGGGCGGAGTTCCTCGGATACGCGCGGCAGGTCGTCGAGCAGGTCGAGCTGCTCGAGCAGCGCTACCTGGGGCGGCCGCCGTCGCGGCGGCTGCTCGGCGTCTCGGCTCAGCACTACTCGTTCGCGGTCGACGCCCTCGTCCGGATGGTGAGGGCGGGCGGCGCGGCCGAGTACGAGTTCTCGCTGCGCGAGACGCGCACGCGAGACATCATCGAGGACGTCAGAACGCTGCGCAGCGAGCTCGGCATCCTGTACCGCAACGACTTCAACGGCAAAGTCATCGACAAGCTGCTGCGCGACTCGGGCCTCGCGTTCCATCCGCTCTTCGTCGCCGAGCCGCACATCTTCATCTCCCGCAAGAACCCCCTGGCATCGCGTGCGAGCGTCGGTCTCGACGACCTCGACGGCCTGCCGCGGCTCACGTTCGACCAGGGCGGTCACAACTCGTTCTACTTCGCCGAGGAGATCCTCTCGACGCTCTCGAGCGCGCAGGAGATCCGCGTGTCGGACCGAGCCACGATCTTCAATCTCATGATCGGCCTCGACGGCTACACGATCTCGACGGGCATCATCAGCGACGACCTCGACCCCGAGATCGTCGCCATCCCGCTCGACGTCGACGAGCGGATCGAGATCGGCTGGATCGGGCACTCGGCGATCCCGCTGACCGAGCAGGCGCTGCGGTATCTCGAGGAGCTGCGCGCCGTCGTGTCGGACTTCGGGGTGGAGCTTCTCGGGTAGCCGCGCCGCGCCGCACCTTCGGCGCCGCCGCGACCGGATAAGCTGTTCCTGCGAAAGGGAGTATCCCGCAACCGCGCGTTCGTCATCACGAGCTCCCCAGCGAGCTCCGGGCGCGCACCGCTCCAGGGCGGGGGAGAGACTTTCGGATCCTGGTTGACCCATCATCCGAAAGGCACCACGTGCTCAGCATTCCCCTCTGGTTCGAGATCACCTCGCTGGTCGTTCTCACCCTGATCCTCGTCGGCGACCTCCTGCTCATCCTGAAGCGGCCCCACATCCCGTCGACCAAGGAATCGGGGCTGTGGGTCGGGTTCTACGTGACCCTCGCGCTGATCTTCGCCGGCGTGCTGTACTTCGTCGCCGGCGGTGAGGCATCGCGCGACTTCGTCGTCGGCTGGGCGATGGAGTACAGCCTCTCGATCGACAACCTCTTCGTGTTCGTGCTGCTGATGGCGCAGTTCTCGGTGCCGCGCCGGTACCAGCAGGAGGTGCTGATGGTGGGCATCATCATCGCGCTCATCCTGCGCGCGATCTTCATCGTGGTGCTGGGCGCCGCGGCGAACGCGCTGAGCCCGATCTTCTACATCTTCGGCGCGTACCTCATCTTCACGGCGGTCAAGCAGTGCCTGCCGGACAACCACGACGATCAGGCGCAGACCGAGAACTTCATCCTGCGCATCCTGCGCCGCTTCATTAACGTGAGCGAGGAGTACGACGGCTCGAAGCTGCGCACGGTCGTCGACGGCAAGAAGGTCTTCACGCCGATGATCATCGTGTTCGTCGCAATCGGCGTCACCGACCTGATGTTCGCCGTCGACTCCGTGCCGGCGATCCTGTCGATCACGACCAACACCTACATCGTGTTCACGGCCAACCTGTTCGCGCTGATGGGCCTGCGCCAGCTGTTCTTCCTGCTCGGCGACATGCTCGACAAGCTGCGCTACCTCGAGTACGGCGTCGCCGCGATCCTCGGCTTCATCGGCATCAAGCTGATCCTGCACGCGATGCACGAGAACGAGCTGCCGTTCATCAACGGCGGCGAGCACATCGAGTGGGCGCCCGACATCAACAACTGGGTCTCGCTCGGCGTGATCATCTCGGCGATGGTCATCTCGACCGTGCTCAGCCTCATCGCCAACGCCCGCGACCGCAGGCGCGACGCGATCAAGGGCTGACCCGCTCGGTGCTATTCTTGCTCCATGCGAGCGGCACTCCTTCTTCTTCGCCGCGACGGGTCATCGCTCTAGGGCCACCTCGTCGCGGAGTACTGAGGCGCCCGCAGAACAGACGAGAACTAGGACGTAACAAGCGATGACCGCTGAAGCTTCGACCCAGACGACACCGCGCACGCTGGCAGAGAAGGTGTGGACGGACCACCTCGTGTCGAAGGGTGAGGATGGCCAGCCCGACCTCATCTACATCGACCTGCACATCATGCACGAGGTCACGAGCCCGCAGGCCTTCGACGGCCTGCGCGCCGAGGGGCGCCAGGTGCGCCGGCCCGATCTCACGATCGCGACCGAGGACCACAACACCCCGACGCTGCAGATCGACAAGCCGATCGCCGACCTCACGAGCCGCACGCAGATCGACACGCTGCGCACGAACGCGAAGGAATTCGGGATCCGCCTTCACTCGCTCGGCGATGCCGAACAGGGCATCGTGCACGTCGTCGGTCCGCAGCTGGGGCTCACGGTCCCCGGTTCGACCGTCGTCTGCGGCGACAGCCACACGTCGACGCACGGCGCTTTCGGGTCGATGGCCTTCGGCATCGGCACGAGCGAGGTCGAGCACGTGCTCGCGACGCAGACGCTGCCGCTGAAGCCGTTCAAGACCATGGCGATCAACGTCGAGGGCACGCTGCGCCCCGGTGTCACGGCGAAGGACATCATTCTGGCCGTGATCGCCAAGATCGGCACGGGCGGCGGGCAGGGCTACGTGCTCGAGTACCGCGGCAGCGCCATCCGCTCGCTCTCCATGGAGGGCCGGATGACGATCTGCAACATGTCGATCGAGGCGGGCGCGCGCGCCGGCATGGTCGCGCCCGACGAGACGACCTTCGCGTACGTGAAGGGCCGCCCGCACGCGCCGGAGGGCGCGGAGTGGGACGACGCTCTGGCCTACTGGAAGACGCTGCCGACCGACGAGGGCGCCGTCTTCGACGCCGAGGTCGACATCGACGCCGATGCGCTCGAGCCGTTCGTGACGTGGGGGACCAACCCCGGTCAGGGCTCGGCGCTGAGCGAGAACGTGCCCGACCCCGCGTCGTTCGCCGACGAGACGTCGCGCCAGGCCGCGCAGCGCGCCATCGAGTACATGGACCTCGTTCCCGGCACGCCGCTCAAGAGCGTCAAGGTCGACACCGTGTTCATGGGTTCGTGCACCAACAGTCGCCTGGAAGACCTGCGCGCGTTCGCTTCGGTGATCAAGGGACGCACCAAGGCGGAGGGCGTACGCGTGCTCGTCGTTCCCGGGTCGGCTCGCGTCCGGCTCGAAGCCGAGGCGGAAGGCATCGACCAGATCGTCACCGACTTCGGCGCCGAATGGCGCTTCGCCGGCTGCTCGATGTGCCTCGGCATGAACCCCGATCAGCTCGCTCCGGGGGAGCGCAGCGCGTCGACGAGCAACCGCAACTTCGAGGGGCGCCAGGGCAAGGGCGGACGAACGCACCTGGTCTCGCCGCTCGTGGCCGGGGCGACCGCCGTGCGCGGCACGCTCTCGAGCCCGTCCGATCTGGAGACCACGACGACCGGCGCGGAGGCCTGACATGGAGAAGTTCACGACCCACACCGGTATCGCCGCTCCGCTGAAGCGCTCGAACGTCGACACCGACCAGATCATCCCCGCCGTCTTCCTCAAGCGCGTCACCAAGACGGGCTTCGATGACGCGCTGTTCTACGCCTGGCGGCAGGACCCCGACTTCGTGCTGAACCAGCCGGTCTACCAGGGCGCCTCGGTGCTCGTCGCCGGTACCGACTTCGGAACGGGCTCGAGCCGCGAGCACGCCGTCTGGGCGCTGCGCGACTTCGGCTTCTCGGTGGTGCTCTCGCCGAAGTTCGCCGACATCTTCCGCGGCAACGCGGGCAAGCAGGGCCTGGTCGCCGGCGTCATCACCGAAGAGGTGAAGGAAGAGCTGTGGCGGCGGATCGAGGCGGAGCCCGGCGCGCAGGTCACCGTGAGCCTCGAGGAGCGCACCGTGACACTCGGTGACTTCACGGCCGCATTCGAGATCGACGATTACACTAGGTGGAGGCTCCTCGAGGGGCTCGATGACATCGGCCTGACCCTGCGTGATGCCGACGCCATCGCGCAGTTCGAGAACCGTCGCGAATCGTGGCGGCCGCGGACTCTTCCGATTCGATGAGCTGAGGGGCGTGATCCGTCCCAACCATAGGGGGGCAGTCAGCCCTGGGTCGGCGGATATCCGCCGCCGTGACGAAGTGAGGCCACTGAATGACGCTTCTGGGTACCGCGGGAACATCGCTCCAGACCACGTCCGTTGACACGATCGAGATCCGCGGCGGGCGACCCCTGCGCGGCCAGGTCGATGTCCGCGGCGCCAAGAACCTGGCGACCAAGGCGATGGTGGCATCGCTGCTCGGCGAGACGCCGTCGACGCTGCGCGACGTGCCCGCCATCCGCGACGTCGAGGTCGTGCGCTCGCTCCTCGAGGTGCACGGCGTGCGCGTCACCGAGGGCGACGAGCAGGCTTCGCTCGTGCTCGACCCGACCAACGCGAAATCGGCCGGGTTCGAGGAGATCGACGCGCACTCGGGTTCGAGCCGCATTCCGATCCTGTTCTGCGGACCGCTGCTCCACCTGCTCGGCCAGGCGTTCATCCCAGACCTCGGCGGCTGCCGCATCGGCGACCGCCCCATCGACTTCCACCTCGACGCGCTGCGCAAGTTCGGCGCGGTCGTCGACAAGCAGCCCAACGGCATCCGCCTGTCGGCGCCCGAGGGCCTGCACGGCGCCGACATCGAGCTGCCGTACCCCAGCGTCGGCGCGACCGAGCAGGTGCTGCTCACGGCCGTCAGGGCCAAGGGCGTCACCGAGCTGCGCAACGCCGCGATCGAGCCCGAGATCATGGACCTGATCGGCGTGCTGCAGAAGATGGGCGCGATCATCTCCTACGAGCCCAACCGCGTCATCTTCATCGAGGGCGTCGACGAGCTCAAGGGCTACGATCACCGCAGCCTGTTCGACCGCAACGAGGCCGTGTCGTGGGCCTGCGCCGCGCTCGTCACCGACGGCGAGATCTTCGTCAAGGGCGCGCGCCAGTACGAGCTGCTCACGTTCCTCAACGTCTTCCGCAAGGTCGGCGGCGACTTCGACATCACCGACGACGGCATCACGTTCCGCCGCGGGACCACGCCGCTGAAGGCCGTCACCGTCGAGACCGACGTGCACCCCGGCTTCATGACCGACTGGCAGCAGCCGCTCATCGTGGCGCTCACGCAGGCCGAAGGCACCTCTATCGTGCACGAGACCGTGTACGAGAACCGCTTCGGCTTCACCGACGCGCTCGTCCGGATGGGTGCCGACATCGTCGTGCACAAGGACGGCATCGACGCGGAGGACCGCCGCGTGCCGCGCCGTCCGCTGGAGCAGGCAGCGGTCGTGACCGGCCCGACGCCGCTCAAGGGCATCAACATGGTCGTTCCCGACCTGCGCGGCGGCTACAGCCACGTGATCGCGGCGCTCGCGGCCGAGGGGACCTCGCAGGTCACCGGCATCAAGCTGATCAGCCGAGGCTACGAGATGTTCCTCGACAAGCTGACCGCGCTGGGTGCCGACTTCGACGTCGTAGGCTGACCGATGGCTCGCGCCTCACGCGAGAAGAGTCGGCCGAGCATCTTCTGGCTGCTCGCATCGATCGTGGTGCCGCTGTACGGCTGGTTCGCCAGGATCCGCATCGTCGGGGGCGAGAAGCTGCCGCGCGACGGCGCATACGTCATGGCGCCGAACCATCACAGCGAGATCGACCCGCTGACGCTGGCGGTGTCGGTGTGGCGCCTCGGGCGCGCACCGCGCTTCCTCGCGAAGGAGAGCCTGTTCCGCGTGCCGGTGCTCGGCGCGGCGCTGCGCGCGACCAAGATGATTCCGGTCGCCCGCGGCGGCCGGGGAGCCGACGCGCTCAAGCAGGCCGAGATTCTCGTCGAGAACCGCACGGGCGTCATCGTCTACCCCGAGGGAACGCTGACGCGCGAACCCGACCTCTGGCCCATGCGGGGCAAGTCGGGCGCCGTGCGCATCGCGATGGCCGGCGGTCTGCCCGTCATCCCCGTTGCGCACTGGGGCGAGCAGCAGATCCTGCCGCGCTACGGCAAGCTGCGCTTCTTCCCGCCGCGCCGCCGCGTCAGCGTGCTGATCGGCGATCCGATCGATCTCTCCGACCTCCGGCCGGGCGGAGATCGCGACCCCAAGGCCGAGCGCGCGGCGTACGACGCGGCGACCGAGCGCGTCATGCTCGCGATCACCGAGCTGCTCGAGCAGGTACGCGGCGAGAAGGCGCCGGCCGAGCTGTGGGACCCGACGACGCACGGCCAGAACGAGACGGGGCGTCTGTGACGCCCAAGGTCGTCGTCGTCGGCGCCGGCAGCTGGGGGACGACCTTCGGCAAGATCCTGGCCGACGGCGGCGCCCAGGTCACGATGTGGGCGCGCCGCCCCGAGCTGGCGCGCGAGATCGACCAGGGGAAGCGCAACTCGCAGTACCTGCCCGGTGTGAACCTCCCGCGCAGCATGCGCGCTACCAGCGACCTCGCACGCGCTGTCGCCGGCGCAGAGCAGGTCTACGTCTCCGTGCCGAGCAAGACGGCCCGCGACGCGCTGAAGCAGCTCCGCCCGCTCATCCGCGGCACCGATGCATCGGTCGTCAGCCTCATGAAGGGCGTCGAGAAGCGGTCGGGCATGCGGATGAGCCAGGTGATCGAGGAGGTGCTCGGCTGCGACCCCGCGCGCATCGCGGTGGCCAGCGGGCCCAACCTCGCACTCGAGATCGCCCGCGAGCAGCCGACGGCTGCGGTCATCTCATCGACCAGCGCTGAGACCGCCGCGCTCGTGGCGCGCACCGCCGCGAACAAGTACTTCGGCACGTTCGTGAACGACGACGTCATCGGCACCGAGTTCGGCGGCGTGCTGAAGAACCTGATCGCCCTCGCGATCGGCATCGTCGACGGCGTCGGCTACGGCGAGAACACCAAGGCGTCGATCATCACGCGCGGGCTGGTCGAGATGACCGACTTCGCCGTGGCCCACGGCGCTCAGCCCGGCACGCTGCAGGGCCTCGCGGGGCTCGGCGACCTGATCGCGACCTGCCAGTCGCCGCTGAGCCGAAACAACACGGCTGGTCGCCTGCTCGGTCAGGGCTACACGCTCGACGACGTCGTGGCGCAGATGGAGCAGACGGCCGAGGGGCTCAGCTCGGTCGGGCCGATTCTGAAGCTGGCGAAGGCGCAGGGCATCGACATGCCGATCGCGCGCCAGGTGAAGATGGTGCTCGACGGCAACATGGATCCTGCGGACATCGCTCCGCATCTGACGAAAGACGACGACGCCCCGCAGGGCGAAGGGACTCAAGATGGCCAGCACGACCGTGGCGGTGCTCTTCGGAGGGCGTTCCAGCGAACACTCGATCTCTTCCGCGACGGCGGGCGGGGTTCTCGGCGCAATTGATCGCGACCGCTTCGACGTGATCCCGGTGGGGATCACGCGCGACGGCGTGTTCGTTCTCGAACAGGACGACCCAGCGCGGTTCGCCCTCGACGCCGACCACCTGCCGGAGGTCGTCGACAACGGCACCCGCGTGCTGTGGCCGCTTCCCGGCTCCGGCCGCGAGCTCCGAGTGCTGCTCGAGGACGGCACGGTGACCTCGCTCGGTGCGGTCGACGTGGTGCTGCCGATCCTGCACGGCGTGCACGGCGAGGACGGCACCATCCAGGGGTTCTTCGACACGCTCGAGATCCCCTACGCGGGCGGCGGCGTCGTCGACTCGGCCATGGGCATGGACAAGCACCTCACCAAGGTGATGCTGCAGGCGGCGGGCATCGCCGTCTCCCCAGGAGTGACCGTGCGCGCCAGGCGCTGGGCGAGCGAGCCGGATGCCGTCCGGGCCGAGGCGGACGCTCTCGGCTACCCGGTGTTCGTCAAGCCGGCCAGGGCCGGCTCGAGCGTCGGTGTCTCGAAGGCGCACGCGCCGAACGAGCTCGACGAGGCGCTGCGCGTTGCGTTCGCCGAGGACGACAAGGTGCTCATCGAGCGGGGGATCGTCGGGCGCGAGATCGAGGCCGCCGTTCTCGAGGGTCGCGACGGTGCGCCGCCGCGCGTCTCGCTCCCCGGCGAGATCGTGCTGACGACCCGCGAGTTCTACGACTTCGAGGGCAAGTACCTGGGCGGAGACGGCGCAGAGGTCGTGTGCCCCGCCGACCTCACGGACGAGCAGAGCGCGAAGATCCGCGACGTGGCGGCGCAGGTGTTCGAGGCGCTGGAGTGCCGAGGCCTCGCGCGCGTCGACGTGTTCCTCACCGAAGGCGGCGACGTGATCGTGAACGAGCCGAACACGATGCCCGGCTTCACACCGATCTCGATGTACCCCAAGTGCTGGATCGCGAGCGGGCTGAGCTACGCCGATCTGATCGCCGAGCTGATCGAGCTCGGGCTGGCGCGCGCCTCGTAGCGGCCGCCAGGCCCCGACGTCAGAACGAGGGCGGGCGGGTCAGCCGGCGCCGCCCGACGTGGTCGGGGCGTCCTCTTCGACCTGCGTCGCCTCATCCGGGGTCGTGCACTCGCCGGTCTTCTCCAGGTTCAGCGTCGCATTCCCGACGGCGTCGAGCACGTCGTTGCTGGAGACGCGCGTCGTGTCGACGTACACCTCGGCCGACGGGGCGCGGCCGTACGCCGTCAGCAGCAGCTTCGGCTGGTCGGTCTCGTCGACGATCCAGTCGACCCCGCCGATCGAGACGCACTGCAGCGTCGACGGCGTCGGGGTGTCCGCGCCGCAGGAGAAGATCACGGCCGCGCCGTCGTCATCGCCCCAGGCCGCGGTCGCCTGCGCGTCGGTCCAGATGCGCTCGAGCCCGCCGACCGTATCGGGCAGGCGCACGCTCACATCGGCGCACGAGGCGTCGTTCGCCGCGGGCTGCGGCTCGAGGTGGATGGTGGGCGCGCAGCCGGCCGAGACCGCGGCGGCGCCGCAGCAGATCAGGGCGGCGAGGGCGGCACGGCGAGTCACTCGTCCAGCGTATGGCGGCCGCTTCCGAGTTGTCTGAGTCGGTGCGGCGGGTGGCCTAGGCTCGCAGGGTGAGCGTGACTGTCGGCGAACTGAGCGAGCAAGAGATTCTGCGACGGATCGTCGTCCGCACGGGAACCGCGAGCGCCGCGTCCGTCGGCCCGGGAGACGACGCGGCGGTGCTCCGCTCATCCGGCGACATCGTCGCCACCACCGACACGCTCGTGCACGGTCCCGACTTCCGGATGGCGTGGTCGAGCGGATACGACCTCGGCTGGAAGGCCGCGGCCGTCAACCTCGCCGACGTAGCGGCCATGGGGGCGACGCCGACCGCGCTGCTGGTCGCGCTGGCGATGCCGAATGCGACGCCGATCGAGCTGGTCGAGGCGATGGCGGACGGGCTGCGGGATGCCTGCGATGCGCTCGCGCCCGGCTGCGCCGTGGTCGGGGGAGACCTGACGGTGTCGGCGACGCTGACCATCGCCGTCACGGCGCTCGGCGACCTCGAGGGGCGCGCTCCTGTCCTGCGCTCCGGTGCGCTGGCCGACCAGACTGTCGCCGTCGCGGGCGAGCTCGGTCACTCGGGCCGCGGCCTGCGCATTCTCTTCGACCGGTTCCGTGATGCAGACGGCGAGCCCGTCGCGGTCGATCCGGCCGCTCTCGGCGAGGGCGAGCGCGAACTCCTCGCCGCCCAGCTGCGCCCCGCGCCGCCGCTCGGGCTCGGCCCGCTCGCCGCACGCGCGGGTGCGACGGCGATGATGGACGTCTCGGACGGTCTCGTGCTCGACGCCTCCCGGATGGCGAGGGCGTCCGGCGTCGCGATCGCACTCGACTCCGCGGCGCTCGGCCCCGACATCTCGTCGGCGCTGACGGGCGGGGAGGACCATGCGCTGCTGGCGACGTTCCCCGATGGGGCGCTTCCTCCCGGTTTCCGGGCGATCGGCCGAACGGTCGAGGGGGAGGGCGTGCTGCTCGACGGCGCGCCGTTCGAGGGAAGGGGCGGCTGGGACCCATACGCCGAATGGGACGGCGTCGTCGGATAGCGGCTACTGCGGGGGCTCGCCCCAGTACAGCGACGTGTCGCCGAACGACTTCTCACGCAGCGCCGCGAGGCCGGCGGCTTCCCAATCGGGGGTGCCTGAACGGGTCGCGCGCTCGACGATGACAAGAGCGTCGTCGACCAGCAGGGGCGCGAGCAGGCGCAGGTCCTCCGCGAGCTCGGTGCCGGGCAGGTCGTACGGCGGATCGAGGAACACGAGGTCGAAGCGCGCGGCGGTGCCGCGCAGGAACGCATGCGTCGGCGAAGCGTGCACGCGCGCCGTGCCTCCCGCCGCCTTCTCGACGCGGGCGGCGTTGCGCCGCGCGAGGGCTGCCGACTTCGGCGCCTTCTCGACGAGATCCGCGCTCGCGGCGCCGCGGCTGAGCGCCTCGAGCCCCAGCGCGCCCGAGCCGGCGTAGAGATCGAGCACCGCCGTGCCGTCGAGCATTCCGGTCGTCGCGAGCGCGCCGAAGAGAGACTCGCGCACCCGCTCGCTCGTGGGGCGCGTGCCGGTCGCCGGCACGTCGAGTCGGGTGCCGCCTGCGCTCCCGGCGATGATTCTCGTCACCCGCCCAGTCTGTCATCCGCGACCGGATCATCCGGAACGGCGCGGGGCGCACCGCCCGGCCGCATGAGCGGTGTCTGCGGGCGCCGTTAGGCTCGGAGCATGCCGTTCACGCTCGACACGCCGCTCGACGAGGCGCTGCCCGCGAAGCGCGCGGCGTCGCTGAAGCGCGCGCTCGGGCTGCAGACGGTGGGCGATCTCGTCACCTACTACCCGCGCCGCTACTCCGAGCGCGGTGAGCTGACGCCGATCACCGGGCTTCTCGAGGGCGAGACCGTCACGATCGTCGCCGAGGTGCGCTCGTCGTCGGTGCGGCAGATGCGCGCCCGCAACGGCTCGCTCGTGGAGGTCGCGATCAGCGACGGGCAGGGCGAGGCGAAGCTGACGTTCTTCAACCAGAGGTGGCGCGCGACCGAGCTGGTGCCGGGGCGACGAGGAATGTTCTCTGGCAAGGTGGGCTACTTCAACCAGCAGCTGCAGCTCGCGAACCCCGAGTACGAGCTCTTCGACGACGACGCGGGCGACGCTCACGCGGCGGAATGGGCGCGCACGCCGATCCCGATCTACCCGGCGACCGCGAAGGAGCCCACGTGGGACATCGCGCGGGCCGTCGCGCCCGTGCTCGACGATCTCGAGGAGCTCGTCGACCCCATGCCGGCCGACGTTCGCGAGCGCGAGAACCTGCTTCCGCTGCGCGAGGCGCTCGAGCGGGTCCATCGGCCCGAGGTGATCGGCGACGTCGACGAGGCGCGCTACACGCTGCGCATGCACGAGGCGCTCGTGCTCCAGGTGGCGCTCGCGCAGCAGCGGCAGACCGTGAAGCGGATGACGGGCATCGCGCGCCCCGCGGCTCCCGGCGGGCTGCTCGAGCGGTTCGACGCGAGGCTGCCGTTCGAGCGCACCCGAGACCAGGTCACGGTCGGTGCCGAGATCGCCGCCGAGATCGAGCGCGACCACCCCATGAACAGGCTGGTGCAGGGCGAGGTCGGCTCCGGCAAGACACTGGTCGCACTGCGCGCCATGCTGCAGGTCGCCGAGACGGGCGGACAGGCGGCGCTGATCGCACCGACAGAGGTGCTCGCGGCGCAGCATCTGCGCTCGATCGCGAAGATGCTCGGCCCCGATCTCTCGGCCGAGCTCATCCCGACCCTGCTGACCGGCCAGATGCCGGCCGCCGAGCGGCGGCGCTCGTCGCTGCGCGTCGCGTCAGGTCAGGCGCGCATCGTCGTCGGAACGCACGCGCTGCTGAGCGAGAAGACGACGTTCGCCGATCTCGGACTCGTCGTCGTCGACGAGCAGCACCGCTTCGGGGTCGAACAGCGCGAGGCGCTGCGGGCTAAGGGGCGCACGCCGCACATGCTGGTGCTCACTGCCACGCCGATTCCGCGCACGGTTGCGATGACGGTGTTCGGCGATCTCGACGTGTCGACGATCCGCACGATGCCGGCGGGGCGCGCGGGCATCCAGACCTTCGTCGCACCCGTTGCCGAGAAGCCGGCGTGGTGGCCGCGCGTGTGGCAGCGAGCCGCCGAGGAGGTCGCGAAGAAGCGTCAGGTGTTCGCCGTGTGCGCGGCGATCGACGTCGACGATGCCAGCGGCAAGGCGGTCGAGGAGGAACCAGACGGCTTCGCCGATGATCTCCCCGAGCCCGATGCGGGTGGTCGCAAAGGCCCGAAGTGGGGCGTCGTGCAGCTCGCCGAGGCCATCTCGACGCACCCCGACATCGCGGGGCTGCGCATCCAGATCCTTCACGGCCGGATGAGCTCGGACGAGAAGGAATCGGTGATGGGGGCGTTCGCGGCCGGTGAGGTCGACGTCCTGGTCGCCACGACGGTGATCGAGGTCGGCGTCGATGTGCCGAACGCGTCGACCATGATCGTCGTCGATGCCGATCGCTTCGGCGTCTCGCAGCTGCACCAGCTGCGAGGGCGCGTCGGCCGGGGGAGCGTACCCGGGCTGTGCCTGCTCGTCACCGAGGCGGAGGAGCACACCCCGGCGCGGGAGCGGCTCGACGCGGTCGCGTCGACGCTCGACGGGTTCGTGCTGGCAGAGAAGGATGTTGAGCTGCGCGGCGAGGGCGACGTGCTCGGCGACACGCAGTCGGGCGTTCGTTCGTCGCTGAAGCTGCTCCGAGTCGTGAAGGACATCGCGCTGATCGAGCGGGCCAAGCGCATGGCCGACGAGATCGTCCGAGACGATCCGACGCTCGCCGGTCATCCGGGGCTCGCCGAGGCGTTGCGCCGACGGGTGACCGATCGGGAACGAGCGGCACTGGCGAAGTCGTAGGGAGCGGCACCGAAAGAACCCGCGAACTTGCCGCGGCATGCCCCGGCTCCTGCGCTGCGGCGTGCCATAGGGTGAGTGCATGAGCAGTCGCATCGCCGTCGTCCCCGGCTCCTTCGACCCGCCGACGCAGGGCCACCTCGATGTGATCCGGCGGGCGGCACGCCTGTTCGACGAGCTGCACGTGCTGATCGTGCACAACCCCGACAAGGAGGCCATGCTTCCGATCGCGCAGCGTCTCGAGCTGCTCGAGGAGTCGGTGCGCGAAGCCGGCATCGAGGGCAGCGTCGTGGTCGGCTCGTGGAGCGTCGGCTTGCTCGTCGACTACGCGGAAGAGGTCGGCGCGAGCGTGCTCGTCAAGGGCATCCGCAGCCAGGGCGACGTGACGTACGAGACGCCGATGGCGGTCGTGAACAACCACCTCTCCGGCATCGAGACCGTATTCCTGCTGGCCGACCCCGCGAACTCGGTCGTGTCGAGCTCGCTCGTGCGCCAGGTCGCGAGCCTCGGCGGCGACGTCACGCCGTACGTGCCGGCGCCGGTTGCTCGGTACCTGGCGGCGGCGGGGCCGAGCGACTTCTGAGCGCCGTGGCGCTCAGCGCCGGCCGAGGGGGACTCGCGTAGACTCGAGGGCGTGAAATCCCATCTCTCCGGGCCGTTCGTTCTGCCCGTTCGCGACATCGTCCGCAAGCCGGGCGAGATGCGCGAGCATGCCCTGACGATCCCCGCACCCGCGCGCTGGGGCGAGGGAATCGTGTCGATCGCCGAGGGGCGCGACCTCGAGATCGAGGCTCGTCTCGAGTCCGTGCACGAGGGAATTCTGGTCTCGGGCACCGTGGACACGACGTTCGACGGCGAGTGCGGACGATGCCTCAAGGCGATCTCCGAGCCCGTCGAAGTCGAGTTCCAGGAGCTTTTCGAGTACCCTGGGGAGGAAGCGGCTGATTACGAGGTTCAAGACGACCACGTGGATCTTGAAACTCTGATCAGGGACGCCACAGTCCTGTCGCTTCCTTTTCAGCCGGTGTGTCAGCCGGATTGCCCCGGTCTTGATCCGGCCACGGGCGAGCCGCTGACGCAGAGCACCGGTGCGGAGTCCGATCCCGTCGATCCTCGGTGGGCAGGGCTCCAAGAGTTTGCAGAGCAGTTTGGGTCGGCACCCACAGGTTCCGATTCCCGTACGGAAGAGAGTTAGTCATGGCAGGTAACCCCCCGAAGCGCCGCGTCTCCCGCTCGAACACGCGCTCGCGTCGTTCGCAGTGGAAGGCTGAGGCCCCCGCGCTGGTCAAGACCGTCGAGAACGGCAAGACCGTCTACAGCCGTCCCCACCAGGCCAAGGTCGTCACCGACTCGCAGGGCACCGAGCTGTTCCTCGAGTACAAGGGCCGCAAGGTCGCCGACGCGTAATCGCGCTGTGGCGACTGAAGTCGTTTCCGAGACCGACGACATCCGGTCTCTCACTGAGAAGCTCGGCGTCGATATCGACGCCGAGCTTCTTGGTTTGGCGCTCACCCATCGCTCGTACGCGTACGAACACGGAGGGCTTCCCCACAACGAGCGTCTCGAGTTCCTCGGCGACTCGATCCTCGGCCAGGCGGTGACGGTCAAGCTGTTCACCTCCCTGCCCGACGTCGACGAGGGCGGGCTCGCCAAGCGCCGCGCGTCGGTCGTCTCGACGGTCGCGCTGGCAGAGGTCGCGCGCCGCATCGGTCTCGGCGCGTACCTGAAGCTCGGGCGCGGCGAGGAGAACACCGGCGGCCGCGACAAGGACTCGCTGCTCGCCGACGCCACAGAGGCGATCATCGGTGCGGCGTACCTGTCGGCCGGCCCCGAGGCCGCGACGGCGTTCGTGCTGCGCCTGGTCGAGCCGCTGATGGCCGACCCAGAGCGGTACGGCGCGGCGATGGACCCGAAGACCAGCCTGCAGGAGCTGGCGGCGCGCATCGGCGCGGAGCCTCCCGTGTACGAGGTGACGTCCTCCGGGCCCGACCACGACCGTCGCTTCACCGCGACCGTCACGGTCTCCGAGACCGCCCAGCAGGGCGAGGGCCGCAGCAAGAAGGCGGCCGAGATGGCGGCCGCGCTGACGCTGTGGCAGACGCTCAGCGAGAGCACGGGCGCCGAGAGCCGTCCGCGCGCCGGCAAGCACGGCAAGAAGTAGGCGCCGGATGGCGCGGCCGAGTTCGCGGCTCCGGATGAGCCGGGCGGGCGAGCGTGCCTGAGCTGCCGGAGGTCGAGGTCGTGCGGCACGGGCTGCAGCCGGCCGTCGTCGGCGCGCGCATCGAGTCGGTCGAGGTGTTCGACGAACGCGCCCTGACGCGCCACGACGGCACGGCGGTTGACTTCGAGTCGCGCCTCGTCGGCCGCGGCGTGCGCGCTGCGGCGCGGCGGGGAAAGTTCCTCTGGCTCCCTCTCGATAAGCGCGGCCGCGACGAGGCGATCATGGTGCACCTCGGCATGAGCGGCCAGATGCTGCTGCGCGAACCAGGCGCACCGGCCGAGCGGCACGAGCGCGTGCGGTTCGTGATCCGCCACCCGGAGCACGGCGAGCTCGCCGTCGTGTTCGCCGACCAGCGCACGTTCGGTTCGCTGGCCGTCGACCCGCTCGTGCCGACGCCCGACGGCGCGGCAGGCGGGTTCGGCGACGCGGCCGCGGTTGTGCCGGCGCAGGCGGCGCACATCGCCCGCGATCCGCTCGACCCGGCGTTCGACGCCCGCGCTTTCCGGGCGCGAGTGGCGCGGACCTCATCCGGCATTAAGCGGGTGCTGCTCGACCAGCGCGTCGTCAGCGGCATCGGGAACATCTATGCGGACGAGACGCTGTGGGCCGCGCGCGTGCACCCCGAGACGCCGGGGAGCGCGCTCTCGACGCGCGCGGTGAACCGCCTCCTCGCCGAGGTGCGCGCCGTGCTGCAGCGGGCGCTGGCCGAGGGCGGCACGAGCTTCGACGCGCAGTACGTCAACGTCAACGGCGAGGCCGGATACTTCGCCCACTCCTTGAACGCCTACGGCCGCGACGGCGAGGCATGCCCGCGGTGCGGCGCCCTCCTCGTGCGCGCGGCGTTCACGAACCGCTCGAGCCACTTCTGCCCGAGGTGCCAGCGGGTGCGCGGCTAGCACTCTCCGACGGGAACCTGCGCCCGTCATCGCAGGCGACGGAGCGGCGTTCGCTACTGTGGGACTCGATGCCTGAGACGAACACCCTCATCGGATACCTCGTCCTCGGTGTGGGAATCATCGGGATCTTCGCGCTGCTGGCGCTGAGCATGTGGCCTCTCGTGCGGCACCTGCCGCGCTCGCCCGTCGTGCAGTTCTCCCCGCCGGGCGGCAGCGTCGTCGAGCACGGCCTGATGCTGCGGGCCGATCGGCACGTGCTGGCGGCAGCGGTGCTGGATCTCGCCGTGCGCGGCAGAGTGCGCGTGCTCGCGCCGAACGGCAGACGGGCTCCGATCGCGATCGAGGTGCCGCCCGGCGCCGAGCTCGCGGTCGACGAGCGGCGCCTGATCTCGGCGCTGCGCCCGCCGCTGAGTTCGAAGCGGCGGCAGCGGCGGTACCTGACGGCGCTCGCCGACATCGGCATCGTCGCACGGAGCGTGCCGGAGGCTCCCGACGTCGTGTTCCTCACCGGTCGCGGAGCGTTCACCCGCGCCAGGCGGGGCACCATCCGCACCTTCTTCGACAGCGAGCGCAAGCGGCTGAAGGACGCCGGCCTCGTCCGCCCGGTCATCCTGAGCCTGCACCTGTACCTGCTCTCGCTCCTCTTCCTCGCCGGCGCGGTGATCGGGGTGGTGTGCCTGATCGCCGCGGCGCTGGACGGCGAGTGGGTCAGCGCCGTCATCTTCGCGGCGTTCCTCGCCGGGCTGGTCTGGGCGCTGATGCTCGCTCCGCCGCCCATCATGCGGTTCACCCCGGCGGGGCAGACGGTGAGGCGCCATCTCTCGGGGCTGCGCGGATACATGCGCCTCGCCGAGGCCGACCGGATGCGCGTGCTGCAGTCGCCGGACGGAGCTCTGCTCGGTCCCGTCGGGTCGCCGACCCCGGGGCAGGAGAGGCTCGGCGTGCGCCCGCCTGTGCCGATGCCTCACGACGCCGTTGCGTCAACCGGCGTGGACCGGTACCTGCTCGATGAGCGCCTGCTGCCGTACGCGTCGCTCTTCCGCCTCGAGAGGCGATGGCAGCGCGAGTTCGACGCCGTGGGCCGGATCGACGTGCAGACCCAGCAGCTGCGTGCGCTCGCCACCACGCTCGACGGCATCGGCGCCGCGATCGAGGGCGTCTCCGCGGCTCTCCACGTGGTGCGGTTCATCGGAGCGATCGCGTCGCTCGTGGGCCGAGCGAGCGACTGAACTCCGGCGACAGCGCAACCGGATGCCCGACGCGGTGGGTCTGAAGCGGGACCTCGACGGTGACGGCGGTCGGGGTGCACGATAGGGAGATGAGCATCGAGGTGCGCCCCGCGACGGAGTTCGACGACGTCGCGGCGGTCGTCGGCCCCAAGAAGCCGACGTCGAACGTGTGCTTCTGCCTCAGTTACCGCATCGGCAACAAGGAGAACCAGGAGCTGCGCGGCGCCGCGAGGGCGGAACGCGTTCGCGAGCTCTGCCGGCACGAGCCGCCGCCCGGTGTGCTGGCCTATCGGGACGAGGAACCCGTCGGCTGGGCCGCCGTGCATCCCCGCGCCGCGACGAGCTTTGCGCGCAACCGTCTCATCCCGCACGTCGACGAGCTCGACGTGTGGTCGCTGTGGTGCTTCCGCGTGCGCCCGGGGAACCGTAAGCAGGGCATCACGCACGCCCTGATCGCCGGTGCCGTCGAGCATGCCCGCGCCAGCGGAGCCCCGGCGATCGAGGGGTATCCGGTCGACAACGGAGGCGAGCGGGTCGACCTGACGATGGCCTACGTCGGCACGCGGCGCCTGTTCGAGAGCGCCGGGTTCGAGAAGGCCTCCGATACGGGTTCGGTGCTGAACGGGTTTCCTCGGGTGCTGATGCGGCTGCGACTCGGGTGACGGCGCAACGATCCCCTGAGCTGCGGCACGCGCGGAGCTTCGCCGCTCAATCCGAAGAGTTCTCCGGCGCTGGCGGGTACTTCTCCCTGGCCTCGGGATCGCGCAGGCCGTCGGGGTCGGGCTCGAGGAGCACAGCGACACCCGTCTCGTCGTTCTCCCGATCGTCATGGATGACGATGACCGTTCCTCCGACCACGGGAACGTCGGCGTAGGGCAGCGACACCCGCTCCGTCACCGTCCGCGTTCGCCGGCCCCGCCCGAATTCGGCTGTCACGACGAAGACGGGCTCGTCGCCCTCCGAGCCGCTGTACCGCTCCGCCCAGACGAGCCCGGTGATCGCGGCGACCGTGCGCGTGCCGTGCTCCCGCAGCTGCACCTCGCGCAGGTGGCGCGCGTACCGCCGGCGCAGCGCGCGGACGAACGCTCGCAGCGCGAGCAGACCGAGCAGGAGCAGCAGAGCACCGAGAGCGGTGCACGCGAGCGCGATGAGCGGCTGGACGAAGCCGGGGCCGGCGACGAGCAGGCCGAGCCCGGCGCCGAGCAGCCCCGCGGTGAACCCCGCCGCGGTCGGTGCGCCTCCCCGTTCGGACCACGGTTCGGAGGTGTCGAGGAAGAGGGACAGCCCGATGCCGAGGAACAGCGCCAGGAGGACGCCGGTGACGGTCAGCGGCTCCGGCACCGCGGGCCAGCGGGCGTCGAAGAGCCGGCTCAGGGCGGGATCGGGGTGCAGCGGGCAGATCGGCCCTCCGCCCATCGTGTCCGAGGAGCACTGCGGATCGATCAGCGGCATCCCTGCCGCGGCGATGCCGAAGGTCACCGCGGCCCAGAGCGCAGCGATCGCGACGGCCCGCCGGAGCACGTGCGGCCATCCGTCGTCGGGGACGGGCAGGGCGGTCATTCTCGGCTCCCGGCAGCCTGTCGGCGCGCCTTCGCGCGCATCCGCCGGAAGCTCTTCCCCCGAGGGACCGTCGTCACCAGAGTGCGCGGATCCTCCGGGTCGCTCGGCGGGGTGACCAGCACCCACTGATCCGCGGGGACGTCCGAGCCGTCAGCGAACCCCCGGGCGTGCGGCAGGTACCAGCCGCCCCTCGCCTCCGCCCCGAAGAGCTGCTCCGCCGCGACGATCTCGTCGAGGCAGGACGCGTCCATGGCGGCGACGGCCGTGATCCAGGCGCGGAGCGCCTTGTGGATCCGCGCCGCCGCCCGATAGTCGAGACGCTGATCCACCGCGATGAACGTCGGGGAACTCTCGCCCTCGCCGCCGCTGAGGTCCCACGGAGCGCGGTGCAGGGTGCAGAGAACCCCGTCCCGGTAGATCCGCTCGTGCTCGGACAGGTCGGCCTTCCGGATGCCCAGCCGATGCACGAGCACGCCGATCGCCACCAGCAGCCAGACGAGCGCCGCCGCCCACGGCACCCAGAAGAGCCCGCCGGGTCCCGAATCGCTCGATTCGTTGACGGTGAGGAACCACAGCAGCCCGATCGCCGCCACAGGCAGAAACACCCAGAAGATCGGGGCGGCGATGAGCTCCGTGCGCGCGAGGCTGTCGGAGTCCTCCCACAGCCTGACCTCCTGAACCGATTCCGGCCGCGGTGCGGCCCCGCTGCGTCGGACGAGCGGCGGCGGATGGGAGGTCTCGGCCCAGATGCGCTGCGGGTCGGCAGGGAACGAACGCCGTGCTCCGCGCACCTCGCCGTCGAACGGGTCATCCGCAGTCGCGAACTCCATGATGCCGAAGAACGGCGAGCCCGTACGCGGCTCGGACCACCGAACGCGCTCGACACGCGTGCGCACCCCGTCGAGGTCATACCCCGCACGCTCCGCGTCCGTGTGCGCTTCGGCGAGCAGGCAGCGCGTGGCCGCCGGCGCATCCGGAGCCGTCGCGCGCAGCCGCGTCCGAGCCTTCTCGAAGCACCGGACGGAGACTTCGGTCCCGACCGAGAACCGTGGGAGCGCACTGCCGGGGAGCACGTCCGCGAGGCACGCCCTGATCTGCTCGCCCGACTCTGTCGTGTACTCGACCTCGATCAGCCACGCGTCGTGGATCAGTGAGCGCACGTACGCCTCGTGCGGGGCCGCGGGCGCGAGGCTCCGACACCAGTCGAGGACCCGGCCGAGCCGGGAGGTGTGACGGCGGTTCCACACCGGAAGCGGAGCGGGGTGGGCGGCCCGCACCACCGCGGACACCGGTGCTGCGGCGAGCCGCGGCAGAGGAGCATCGGTCGTCCCCCTCCGATGAACGACGACGACGCGCGTCACGATGACGATCAGGACCGCGCCGGCGATCACGCCGAGGATGACCCACACCCACCAGGGCGGGTCCTGGGAGTCCGTGCAGCACGTCGGGGCCGCCAGTTCCATCGCGCCGCCTTCCGTTGTCGGTTTGAGGAACGCTGCATTGCGACGGGATCGGCTTCCCGCAGCCCGCCGTCCGCCGGTGCGGGAAACCGAACCGCGTATCGGGATGCCCCCTGTCGGTACTCAGCATGCTATTGGCAGCTCGCTCCCGATCACAGAATGCCGGGCACGGCGCGCACCTAGAGCGGGGCGTGGTGATCGACGACGGTCTTCATGACCAGCGTCGAGATCAGCCGCTGCACGCCGGGAAGCAGTGACAGCTGCCTGTCGTAGAGCTCCTGGAAGTGCTGCTTCGACCGGGCCGCCACGAACAGCTGGTAGTCGGGCTCGCCGAACAGACGGTGCGCCTGCACGACCTCCGGGATCTCGGAGACGGCCTCCTCGAACGCCGCGACAGAGCGGCCGTCGCCCGCCTGCATCGTGATGAAGACGAGCGCCTCGAACGGAAGCCCGAGGAGGTCGAAATCGAGATCGACGCGGAACCCTCGGATGACCCCCGACTCCTCGAGATCGCGGAACCGGCGATGGCAGGCGGAGAGGCTCAATCCGACGTTCTTCGCGACGTCGGTCATCGTCGCGCGGCCGTCGTGCTGCAGATGAGAGAGAATCTCCCGGTCGATGGCGTCCATGCCGATAATTCTCCCTTCGGAAGTCCGGATCGGCAATCGTCAGCGGAGCACATTTCATCCGATCTTTCATAATCTTGCGCCGTACGGTCGAACGGCGGAGGGAACGAGCGGATGGATGTCGGGCTGATGCTGGCGTTCTGGGCGATCTCGCTGCTGCTGGCGTTCGTCCCCGGTGCTGATTGGTCGTACGCGATCGGTTCGGGCGCGCAGCACAGGGGCAACGTCGTGCCCGCGGTATCGGGCATGCTCACGGGTCATTTCGCCGTGACGCTGCTGGTCGCCGCGGGAGCGGCGGCCGTGCTCACCGCTTCTCCGACGGCGATGATCGTGCTGACCACAGCGGGAGCGCTCTACCTGCTGTGGCTCGGCATTCAGTCACTGCGGCACCCGGTGACGGTTGCCCTGGCAACCGGCAGCGCGCCGACCGCCGGCGGTCGCCTGTTCGCGAAGGGCATCGGCATCAGCATGCTGAACCCGAAGGTGATACTGCTGATCATGGCGATGCTGCCGCAGTTCACCAGTGATTCGGCGCCGTGGCCGGTGGGCGCTCAACTGGTCGTGCTCGGCCTGCTGCACGTGATGAACTGCGCGGTGGTGTACTTCGCCGTCGCCTACGGGGCGAGCGCGGTGCTGATGAGCCGCCCGCGCGCGGCGAAGCTGGTCGGCGCGGCCTCGGCCGTCGTGATGATCCTGCTCGGAACGCTGCTGATGGGGGAGCAGGTCGTCGAGCTGGTCGCGCAGGGGTAGGGGCGCCGCTCAGCGGACCGCGGGACGGCGGGTCGCGGCCGTGTCCGCTCCGTTCATCCGGGCATCGGGGCGTTCATGTGCGCCGCCCAGGTGCGGATCGCCGCGCGCTCCTGATCGTCGCACACGTAGCCGTACCCCATGACCGCATCGCCGAACGTGAGGTTGCGCCGGTCGAGATAGGTCAGGGCGTAGCAGTCGGCCATCGACTCGCCGCTGCCTTGGAAGAGGCCCTGCTGCTTCAGCGTGAAGCTCTCGGCATCGCCGTCGGGGCCCGCAGCCTCTCCGTCCGCGTACTGGTACAGGTGCGCGAGCTCGTGCAGCACGACGTACTTCAGGCCCGCTTTGCCGCCGATGCGCTTGTTCCCGGGCAGGATGTGGACGGCGAGCTCGTCGCCCGACGTGCATCCGGCCGTCGTCGTGCCGGCCTCGTCCGATGTCGCGCACGCCGTGTCGGCGTCGGCGCGCAGGGCGATGAAGCCCTTGCCCGCCGCGTCGACGAGCCGGGCCGCTTCGCTGTCGGAGCTGTCGGTGCGCCTGCCCGCTGCCTCGGTCACGAGCGCCCGCAGCTCGTCCCGGTACTGGGTGGCCCGCTCGAGCACGTCCTGCGCGTGGTAGACGTTCATCGGAGGTTCGGCGAGGGCGGTGTCGAGGCGCTCGGCCCTGGCGGGACGCGTCACCAGCGCGGCGACGGGGTTGCCGTCGAGGAGAGCGGCGAGCTCGTGGTACTCGGCCATCACCGTCTCGGCCTGTGCGAACAGCTCGTCGGCCGACGCGCCGTCTCCCGAGCCCTGCGTCGACGTGGGGGAGTCCGGCTCGTCCCCGCCGTCTCCGGCGCCGGCCGCCCCCAGCAGGCCGATCACGACGGCCGCGATCGCGACGAGCGCGACCAGCACGAGGCAACCGCAGCCGGCCAGCCAACCGGCGCTGCGCCCGCGCCGCGGAGGAGGGGCGGCGTAGGGGTACGGCTGGGTGGCGGAACCGGCGCCCTGCGCTCGGGCGTACGGCGGCAGCTGCTGCGCCGGGTACGGCTGCTGCTGACCCGCGTACGGCGCCGTGGGCTGCGCGGCGCCGGGGTTCACCGAGGCGATCCAGCTGCGCAGCGCGGGGTACGCCTGCGGGTGCGCGACGATCTGCGGGTGGAGGTCCCACCGCCGCGCGGCGATGTCCGCCAGCCGGCGAGAGGGAGTACGCGGATCGGCGACCGCCCAGCCGTCGGGATCTGTCTGCGCACTCGTCACGGCTCTGATCGTAATCGCTCCGGCGGCGCCGCCCCGGCGATAGCCTGGAGCCGAGATGACGGAGAAGACGGATCTGAAGAGAGCGCTCGACGGGTACCGCGCCCGTCGAGGCGAGGTCCGCATGCTCGAGCTGCCCGCGTCGCGCTTTCTCGCCGTCGACGGACGCGGCGATCCGAACACCGCGCCCGCGTACCGCGAGGCGCTCGAGGCGCTGTACCCGTTCGCGTACGCGACGAAGTTCGCGAGCCGGAGGGTGCTGAGCCGCGACTACGTCGTGCCGCCGCTCGAGGGGCTGTGGTGGGCCGACGACGTCGCCGCGTTCACCGAGCGGCGCGACAAGACGCAGTGGTGCTGGACGATGATGATCCTGGTTCCCGACTGGGTCTCCGATGAGGTCCTCGCGCATGCACGGGAGACGGCGAGGGCGAAGACGGTGCGCGCCGATGACGTGCGCGTCATGGCGCTCGACGAGGGCCTGTGCGTGCAGACGCTGCACGTCGGGCCGTACGACGACGAGGGACCGGCGATCGAGCGGATGCACGCCCATGCGCTCGCCGCGGGGTACCGGCTCTCGGGGCGCCACCACGAGATCTATCTCGGCGACGCCCGTCGCACGGCCCCCGAGCGCCTGCGGACGATCCTGCGTCAGTCGATCGTCAGGGCCGAGCCGCAGGTGTGAGCGCCCGGCGGTCGGACACACCGAGATAGTCGCGCAGCTCGCGCGCCGCCGCGCGGCCGGCCCGGTTCGCTCCCACGGTGGATTGGCTGGGACCGAAGCCGATCAGGTGCACGCGCGGCTCGCCCCAGACCTGAGTGCCGGTCATCCGGATGCCGCCGAGCTCGTTCACGAGGTACAGGGGCGCGAGGTGGGCGATGTCGGCGCGGAACCCCGTCGCCCACAGGATCGTGTCGACCGGCGTCAGCGTCCCGTCCGCCTCGCGCACCCCGTCCGGTTCGATGGAGACGAACATCGGTCGCCGTACGAGCACGCCGCGGTCGCGCGCGGCGATCGTGTAGCTCGTCCAGCCCAGGCCCGTATAGCCGACGATGCTGCCGGACGGGAGACCCGCCTCGACGGCGGCCGTGACCTTCTCGATCGTCGAGCGCCCCGTGGTCTCCGGCGTGAACTCGCCGTCGGTGAAGACCGGTTCGCTGCGCGTGTACCAGTGGGTGACGGCCACCCGGGAGATCTCCTCGAGCAGCTGTACGCCCGAGATGCCGCCGCCGACGATCGCGACGCGCTCGCCGCGGAAGTCCTCGAGCCGCGTGTAGTCGCGTGTGTGCAGCTGACGCCCGCGAAAGGTCTCGGCGCCGGGGTAGTGGGGCAGGAGGGGATTGTTCCACGTGCCCGTGGCGTTCACGATCGCACGGGTGCGCCACTCGCCCCCGTCGCTGCTGACGATGAGGTCGCCCGTCTCATCGTCGTCGGCGTAGTCGACGCTCGTCACGCGCACGGGTCTGCGCACGTCGAGATCGAACCTCCGCTCGAAGTCGGCGAAGTAGCGCGGTACGGCGTCGCGCGACGACTCGCGCGGGCTCATCGTCGGCTGGCGCATGCCCGGCAGGTCGAAGATGCGGTTGAGCTTTCCGACCGTGAGCGATTCCCACCGGTGCTGCCAGGCGCCGCCCGGTGCCCGGTTCGCATCGAGGACCACATGATCGATGCCGTCCCTGCGCAGGTGATAGGCGGCGGAGAGCCCCGCCTGGCCCGCCCCGATCACGACGACGCTGACTCGTTCCACGCTGTCATTCAACGCCATCCGGCTGTGCGCATTCCCGGGCGCGGCGCCGGCCGCGCCCGGGTGCTTCGGCGGGCAGGCGCTGTACGCTGTGGGCTGGGGTTCGCCGCCGCCGCGGACGGGCCCGGATGAAAGAGGTGCGGGGTTGAACGGACGAGCTGCCGGCGCAGTTCTCGCGATAGCGGGGATGCTGGTTCTCGGCGGGTGCACGGCGGACGAGCCCGTGGCCGACCAGAACCCGCAGACGTCGACCGCCTCATCGACCCCGTCGGCTGCGCCCTCCGAGGACGATCAGGCGGCGCTTCCGCCGACCGACGGCGTGTTCGACTATCAGCTCGGCGGCGCCTACGACAGCGTCGAGATCGACGGTGACGCCGTCCCGATCGACGTGGTGGTGCGCGACGCGAGCGCCGAGCCGCTCGAGGGCGCCTACAGCATCTGCTACGTCAACGGATTCCAGACGCAACCGGGCGACGACGATCTGTGGGGCGACGATCTCCTGCTGCGCGACAGCGAGGGGGACGCGGTCATCGACCCCGACTGGCCGGATGAATCGGTGCTCGATCCGAGCAGTGACAAGCAGCGCGCGGGCATCCTCTCCGTCATCGGCCCCGTGATCGACGGCTGCGCCGACGACGGGTACGACGCCGTCGAGATCGATAACCTCGACACCTGGACGCGCTTCCCCGAGATCGACGAGGCCGGCGCCCATGCGCTTGCCAGGGCATACGTCGACCGCGCGCACCGTGCGGGCCTCGCGATCGCGCAGAAGAACGCCGCTGAGATCGCCGATGTCGCGCACACCGATCTGGGCTTCGACTTCGCCGTGGCCGAGGAGTGCGCTGTCTGGGACGAGTGCGGCGCCTACCGCGACGCCTACGGCGAGCACGTGCTGCAGATCGAGTACCCCGACGCGCTCTTCGAGGCTGGCCTGACGTTCGCCAACGCGTGCGCCGCCGGCGATCGGGCACCGCTGACGATCCAGCGCGACCGCGACCTCGTCGCCGCCGGCGGCGACGACTACCTGTACGAGGCCTGTTGAGGTCTCGAGCTCGAGCGACAGCGCGAGGGCATCGTCGAGATCCTCGTCGAGGCGTCGCGGCTCTCCGCGGGGGAGCAGCTCTCGCTCAGGCCTGCGCGCCCGCCAGCGCGAGTGCATCGGCGGCGAGCTGAGCCGAGGTGTCGGCGTCGCGCATCCACAGCGGGACGGCGCGCGCGGTGATGCCGGAGGCCGTCAGACGTCCGACCGCGGCCGCATCCGCCTCGTCGACGAGCCAGCCGTCGAGCAGCCCGCCACGGCTGCGCGCCCCGTAGCGGCGGGCGACGGCCTCTGCCGTCGCGCTGACGCCGACCACCCGCAGGCAGGTATCCGCCATGCCGCGCACGACCTCGCCGCCGATGATGCCGGAGACGCCCACGATCGGCGCCGACGCGTCGCCGAGAGCCTGGCGCATGCCGGGGATCGCGAGCACGGGGCCGACGGAGACGATCGGATTCGACGGGGCGACGAGGATGACGTCCGCCAGCGCGATCGCGCCGAGAGCGCCCTCGCTCGGGGAGGCGCTGTCGATGCCCTGCTGGCGGAAACCGGTGGCGTCGCCGGCCGCGCGGTCGCGCACCCACCACTCCTGGAAATGGATGTCGGTGCCGTCGCTCAGCTCGACGCGAGTGTCGATCTCGTCGTCGGTGGCGGGGTGGAGCGTCGCGCCGAGCGGCCAGCGCGCTCCGAGGCGCCGGTAGACCTCGGAGAGGGTCTGGCCCTCGCGCAGCCACGCCGTTCGTGCGATGTGCGTGCCGAGATCGAGATCGCCGAGCGTGAACCAGTCGGGTGCGGTGCCCCACGCCGCCAGCTCGGCCGACACGCGCTCGCTCTCGTCGGCGCGGCCCCAGCCCCGCTTCGCGTCGTTCATGCCGGCAAGGGCATAGAGCAGGCTGTCGTGATCGGGCGAGATGCGCAGCCCGGAGACCCACCAGTCGTCGGCGGTGTTCACCACGACGTCGATCCGGTGCTCCGCGTCGTCGCGCGCCGCCCACTCCCGCACGCCGTCCACGAAGCGCGCGCAGCCGACGCCGCCGCCGATGATGGTGATTCGCATGCTCCCAGCATCCCCCATCCGGAGGCGGCGGGGGCCGAAGCGCGCTCAGCGCCTCGTGGACGCCGTCACCGTGAACTTGGCGTTGCGCGCCGCCTGTCTGGTGGGACCGACGAGGCGCTCGAGGTGCGGGCGATAGCGCAGGTGCGAGTTCCACACGCACCACAGCTCGCCGCCCGGCCGCAGCACCCGTGAAGCGTCGGCGAACAGCCGAGGCGCGATCTCGTCGGTGACCGCGGCGCCCGAGTGGAACGGCGGGTTCAGCAGCACGAGATCCGCCGATGAATCGGCCTGCGCGCCGAGCGCATCGTCGCGCACGACGGTGGCCCCGGGGCCGCCGGGTGACGAGGCAGCGACGCCGTTGGCCTCGGCGGTCGCTCGTGCCGAGGCGACGGCCGCGGCCGATTGGTCGCTCGCGATCACCGCGGCGCCCGGGTTCGCGAGGGCGTACGAGGTCGCGATGACCCCGGTGCCGCAGCCCAGATCGATCGCCGTGCCGGCCGCGGGGATCTGATCGAGCACGCTCAGCAGCAGCCGCGTGCCGATGTCGACGCTCGTCCCGGCGAACGCCGCGCCGTGCGCGCACACGACGAGACCGGTGTCGGCATCGCGGCGCGAGCGCGGCCACGCCGAGGCGTCTTCAGCGCTGCAGAGGGCGCCGGACGCCCTCAGCACGCGCGACTTGCCCACGCCCCGGTCGGCCGTCACGGTCTCGAAGCGCCGCGCCAGCACGTCGTTCATCGCGGGCGTCATGTGCTTGACCCGCCCGCCGGCGACGACGCGCACGTCGGGATGGGCGTGCTGCGCGATCGTATCGGCGATCTCGCCGAGCGCATCGAGCGAACGGGGCAGCTGCAGGAGCACGAGTCGTGCGCCCGAGACGAGATCGGCGCCGAGCTCGTGCCAGCGCACGCCGGGCACGGACGCGGCATCGGGAGCGGTTCCCGGCGCCGCCTCGGAGAGCCCGATCTCGATCGCGTTGAGCCGCGCGGCCCGCTCGCCGGTCAGCGGGTCCTGGTGCGTCCGCACCGGATGGCCGATGCTCGCGAGCGAGAGGGCGAGCGCGCCGTAACGGTCGCCGATCACCACGACCTCGGTCGGCGGTTCGCCGTCGAGCCCTGCCGATGCGAGGATCAGCCGATCGCTCGCGTCGGCCGCCACCAGGTCGTGCGCCTCGACGTCGGGTCGCCGACGCAGCCGCGGCGCAACGGCGTCGAACGCCTCGGCGGGGTGAACGCCGGGTTCGACTCCGCTCACGCGGCGGCCGCTCGTTCAGTGATGCGCTGGCCGACGACCGCCGAGACGCCGTCCTGGCGCATCGAGACGCCGTAGAGCGCATCGGCGGTCTCCATCGTGCGCTTCTGATGGGTGATCACCAGGAGCTGGCTGTTCTCGCGCAGCGTCTCGAACACGCCGAGGAGCCGGCCGAGGTTGGCGTCGTCGAGCGCGGCCTCGACCTCGTCGAGGATGTAGAACGGGCTCGGCCGAGCCTTGAAGATGGCCGTCAGCAGCGCGACGGCCGCGAGCGACCGCTCGCCGCCCGACAGCAGCGACAGCCGCTCGATCTTCTTGCCGGCTGGGCGGACCGACACCTCGATGCCCGTGGTGAGCATGTCGTCGGGGTTCGTCAGCGAGATGCTGCCCGTGCCGCCGGGGAAGAGGATCGGGAAGACCTCGCCGAACGCGGCCTTCGTGTCGTCGAACGCGGCGGCGAAGATTGTCTGCATCCGCTCGTCGAGGTCGGCGATGATCGTCATCAGATCCTTGCGCGTCTGGGTGAGGTCGTCGAGCTGCTCCTTCAGGAATGCGTGCCGCTGCTCGAGCGCGGCGAACTCCTCGAGCGCCAGCGGGTTCACCTTGCCGAGCTGCGACAGCTTCCGCTCGGCGTCGCGCAGGCGCCGCTCCTGCATGCGCCGATCGAACGGAATCGTCTCGACCTCGTCGTACGCGCCCGACGGCATGTACTCGGTGTCGTCGCTCGCCGGGGTCGTGTTTTCGCCGTCAGCCTCGTCGTGCGCGACGTGCGCGCGGGCGTCCTCCTCGGCCTGCTCGTCCTCGGCGCGCTCGGAGTCGGCCTCCGGCGCGCGCTCGGCGTCAGTCTCCACTGCCAGCAGCTGCCGCGGCGCCCTGTCAGGGGTGATGTCGGCGATGTCGCGCGGCACGGGCTGCTCCGGGCCGTACTCGGCCACCAGGATGCGCTCGTCGAGGGCGAGCTCGCTCGCGACCCGCTCGAGCAGGCTCGCGACGTGCAGCTTCTTCTCGTGGATCTGCAGTTCGAGCCCGTGCACGCTCTCGGTCAGGCCGGCGAGGCGCTCGCGCAGCTGAGCATCCTGCTCCCTGAGCCCGCGCAGCTCCTCGTTCTGCTCGTTGCGGCGGTGCTCCGCCTCGGTCAGCGCGACGCGCGCTTCGGCCGCGGAGCGGTCGACGGAGGCGATCACCGCCGGCAAGTCGTCTGCGACGCCCTTCGCGATCTCGCGCTGATGCCGGCGCTGCACGGCGCGCCGCGCCGCCTGCTCGGCTGCGGCCTTCTCGCGCTCGCGCTGCTTCTCGAGGCCGCGGGCCCTGCCCTCCGCTTGACGCACGCGCTCCCGCAGCGTCTCGACCTCGAGTCGGGCGCGCATCTCGCCCTCGCGCGCCTCCTCGACCGCGGCGGCGACGCCCGCGCGTGCCGAGGCGTCGAGGATCGGGCGCGGCTGAGCCTCGGCCGTCTCGAGCGCGACCCGCTCGGCGTCGGCCTTCGCCGCGGCCTCGCCGACCGACGCCTGCGCCTGGGCGAGACTCGCCTGCAGCCGCTCGCACTCGGCCACCGCCGACTCGTAGCGCACAGTGACGCGGTTGAGGTGTTCGGCATGCTGCGCGAGCTGGGCGTCGTGCTGCCGCAGCTCGGCCAGCGCCTGCTTGGCGGCAGCGCGCGCCGTCTGCAGCGCTTCGGTCGCCTCGCGGCGCTGAGCGCTGAGATCGTCTACCAGGGCACGCACCTCCTCGAGACGCGCCACCGCGTCGTCGCGCTCGGCCTGCAGTTCGAGCCGGGAGCGGCCCTCGCCCGATCCGGCGCGCAGAGTCTGCGCGGTGAGGACTTCGCCCGACCGCGTGACGATCGTCGAGACGACGTCCTGATCGAGCAGGCCGCCGGCGGCGACAGCCGCATCCAGGTCGTCCGCGACGCCGACGTGGGCGAGGATCGCGCGGATGCCCGGCGGGGCCTGCACCACCGACGCCGCCAGGGCGACGCCGTCGGGAAGCGGGGTCTCCTGCGGGGGCGCCGCCCCGTCCTGCTCGGCGACCACGATCTCGACGACGCCCTCCGCGCGCGCCGCGACGGCCTTCGCTTCGTCGCGGGTGCCGACGAGGACCCCCTCCGCCAGCGGGCCGAGCGCGGCCGCGACGGCCGCCTCGAAGCCGTGCGTCACTTGAACGGCATCTCCGACGAGCCCCCGGATGCCGTCGCCGCCGGCCGCGATCAGGTCGCCCGCGTTCGTCGTGACGCTGAGCGCGCTGCCGAGTGCCGCGGCCTTCGCTGACAGAGCGTCGGCTTCGCGCTCGGCCGTTCGGTGGGCTTCCCGCAGCCTCTCGACGTCGGCTTCGGCGGCCGACGAGGTCTGCTGCGCCCGCTCGTACTCGGCCTGCAGCTGGGCGGCGGCGCCCTGGGTGGTCTCTGCGTCGTCGAGCGCCTCGAAGTCGGCTGTGGCCTCGTCGCGCCGAACGAGGGCCGCGTCGAGCTGCGTCTGCTGGCGCGCGACCGCCTGCTGCAGCGCCTCGAGCGTCGATCCGGCCGCGTCGACCTGGCCCCGCAGCGTGGTGACGCGCATGTCGTACTCGGATACGAGAGCGCTCTGGGCGGCGATCTCGGTGTCGAGTGCGTCGAGGTCGGCCTTCGCGCCAGCGACTCGGCGGCGGGCCGCCTCGATCTTGTCCTGCGCGGCGCCCAGCCCGTCGCTGGCCTCGGTGATGCGCTCGCGCGCCTCGTCGATCGCTGCCTGCGTCACGGTCACCGCGGCGCGCGGGTCGTCGTCTTCGGCGCCGAGCAGCGCGAGGCGCTGACCGACGAGCGCCTGCAGGCCTCGCAGGCGCTCCTGCACCTGTTCGAGAGCGAACGCGACGCGGCGAGCCTCGTCGACCTCCGCCGAGTTCTGCGCCTGCTCGAGGGCGGCGACGCGCGCCTTGACCTGATCGGCTCGCTCCTGCAGCACGACGCGCTCGGTGTGGCGCTCGTGCTCGTTGCGCGCGTGGTCGGCGAGCGCAGCGCGCAGCTGCACGACCTCGTCGGCGAACAGGCGGGCCTTGGCGTCGCGGACGACCGCCGCGATCGTCTGCGCCTCGCGCGCGATCTCGGCCTGCTTCCCGAGGGGCTTGAGCTGGCGCCGGATCTCGCCGGCGAGGTCGCTGAGCCGCTGGAGGTTCTGCTCCATCGCGGCGAGCTTGCGGAGCGTCTTCTCCTTGCGGCGCCGGTGCTTCAGGATGCCGGCGGCCTCCTCGATGAAGCCGCGGCGGTCCTCAGGAGTCGCTTGGAGGACGGTGTCGAGCCGCCCCTGACCGACGATGACGTGCATCTCGCGGCCGAGGCCCGAGTCGCTCAGCAGCTCCTGCACGTCGAGCAATCGGCACGTCTCGCCGTTGATCGAGTACTCGCTCTGCCCGCTGCGGAACAGCGTGCGGCTGATCGTCACCTCGCTGTACTCGATCGGAAGCGCGCCGTCGGCGTTGTCGATGGTCAGCTGCACCTCGGCGCGGCCGAGCGGGCCGCGGGTGGCCGTGCCCGCGAAGATGACGTCCTCCATCTTGCCGCCGCGCAGGCTCTTCGCCCCCTGCTCGCCCATCACCCAGGCGAGGGCATCGACGACGTTGGACTTGCCGGAGCCGTTCGGACCGACGATCGCGGTCACACCGGGCTCGAGAGCGAACGTGGTGGGCTGGGCGAACGACTTGAACCCCTTGATCGTGAGCGACTTCAGGTACATCCGGCCTCCTCACCCTTCATCGCAGGTCGCGCGGCAATTCCTCGCCCAGCCTATTGCGCACCGCCGACGTTGCCCGAAGCAGCGCGGCGGTTCCGCGCGTTCGGGCGGTTCGGACGCCGGATGACCGGGTCCGCCGACGCGCGACGCGCCGAAACCGGCGCGTCTGTTGACGACACGCCCGGGATTCCCATAGTGTTCTCAGCACGGGTCGCCGAGCGGCCCGTCGACAAGAATCGCGTCGGGCAGCCAGCCCGCAGAGTCTCGAGAGGAGAAGACCATGATTACTGTCATTCCGTCTTTCGCCACCCACTCTGCCGCCGTGGTCCGCACCGCATTCACTGTCGCGACCGATACGCGACGTCGAGGCTAGCCGCCGCTCGAAGCCGTTGCGTCGGGCCGGAGTTCTCGGCCTCGGTGCGTCTCGTCCGCTGCCGCCGTCTGAGCGGAGCGCTGCCGCGATGATCGCCTGACGCGCTGCGCCGTCGTCCTCGCTCGAGGACCAGCGCATCTCGTCCCGGTCACCGTCGGCGCGTGCCTCGGCACGGTGGGTCCGCCTGTGCGGCTGCGGCCGCGCACGGCCGGCCGACGCGCGCATCCGCCGGATCGACGGCGGCGCGCGATGCGCCTCCCGGAGTGCGATCCGCCCGTTCGGAGTCACCGGCCGGCCGCACCCTCGCCCCTCCCGGGGGCGACCCCTCAACCCTCGTCGACCGCTCGCGGTCGTTCTGCTCTCACCCCCACAACTGGAGTTCATCGTGAACACTGCAGTCCCCGTCCATCCCTCGCATACCGAGCAGGCGCCCATAGGGTCCGTCGCGCTCGTCCACAGGGTGCCGCGCACCAGCCTCATCGACCGGGTGGTGATGCGGGTCGCCGTGGCGATGCTCATCTGGAGCACGCGCCCCGACGCCCAGCACACCCCGCACGTCTCGGAGCTCGCCGACTCGCCGTACGCGCCGCTGTATGCGCGGCACGCGGCAGACGACGCGCTCGCCCGCGGAGCACTGCTCCACGGCGTGTACGTGCAGCCGGCCGGTCGCTGATGCGCGAGTGCCCTCGAACTCCGCGAGCGCCGGGACTGCGGTCCGGGCGCTCGAGGAACACCCTCGATCCGACACGGCAGAGCAAGGAACTGTCGGTGCGCACGCCTCGCACGTAGATTGGGGAGGAACCCATACCTGGAGGCATCATGGCGCTGAAGATCGCTCTCGTCTGGAACCCGACGAAGACCACCCGCGAGGAGTTGGAAACGGCGCTCGCCTCGGCCGAGCGCGACGCGGCGGAGACCGTCAGCGCCGAGTGGTTCGAGACGAGTCCTGATGACCCGGGTCGCGCCGCCGCGGAGGCCGCGCTCGAGAGCGGAGCAGACGTCGTCGTCGCCGCCGGAGGCGACGGCACCGTGCGCGCGGTCGCCGAGGTGCTCGCCGAGCGCGAGACGACCGCCGATCTCGCGATCGCGCCCCTCGGTACGGGCAACCTCCTCGCCCGCAACCTCGAGGTGCCGATCGACGACCTGAGCGCGGCGTTCGGCCGCGCGCTCTCCGGTGCGCCCCGATCGATCGACGCCGGATGGGTCGCGATCGACGGCGGAGAGAAGCAGGCGTTCGCCGTGATCGTGGGCTTCGGCATCGACGCCCACATGATGACCGAGACCGACGAAGACCTGAAGAGCAAGGTCGGCTGGCTCGCCTACCTCGCCTCGGCGGGGAAGGCCGTGTCCGCGAGCGAGGTGATCGACGTGCGCATCGGAATCGACGGCGCCGAGCCCGAATCCCGCAAGGCCCACACGCTGATGGTCGGCAACTGCGGCACGGTGCAGGGCGGGCTGACGCTGCTGCCCGATGCGGACCCGGCCGACGGCACGCTCGACCTCCTGGTGGTCGACGCGGAGGGCATCGGCGGCTGGGCGGACACCGTGCGCAACCTGCTGTGGGACAACGGGCTCAAGCGGGTGCTGCCCGGCGCGGTCGCCGAGCGAGCCGAGGACGGCGACGCTATCGCCCACGAGCGGGGCACCGCCATCCGGATCGAGCTCGGCGAGCCCCGCGAGATCGAACTCGACGGTGACGTCGTCGGCAAGGCGCGCCTCCTCGAGATCGAGGTGCAGCCGGGCGCGCTGCGCGTGCGCTGACCGCCGGGGCCCCGGCACGGCGGCCGGTGCGGGCCGGATAGGCTGGGGGCATGGCGGAGAAGTGGTCACTCGGGCGCGCGCTGCGCGGCATGTTCATCAGGCCGCAGATCGATGATCAGACGTGGGACGACCTCGAGACCGCGCTGATCACGGCCGATTTCGGGCCCGACATCACCGAGGCGATCGTCGACGACCTGCGCGAGAAGGTGGCGCACCACGGCACGACAGACCCCGCCGACCTCAAGCGCATGCTGCGCGAGTCGCTCGAGGAGCGCTTCGCCGCGTTCGACTCGACGCTGAAGCTCACCGAGCGTCCGGCGGTCGTGCTGGTCGTCGGCGTCAACGGCGTCGGCAAGACCACGACGATCGGGAAGTTCGCGAACTTCCTCCGTCGCTACGGCCGCTCGATCGTCGTCGGCGCCGCAGACACGTTCCGCGCCGCCGCCGTCGAGCAGCTCGCCACGTGGGCGGAGCGCGGGGGAGCGGCGATCGTCCGACCGGAGCGCGAGGGGCAGGACCCGGCGTCCGTGGCGTTCCAGACGATCGACTACGCCAAGCGCACGGGCACCGAGATCGTGCTCGTCGACACGGCGGGCCGACTGCACACCAAGGCCGGCCTGATGGACGAGCTCACCAAGGTGCGCCGCGTCATCGAGAAGCAGGCGCCCATCAGCGAGGTGCTGCTCGTGCTCGACGCGACGACCGGGCAGAACGGCGTCATGCAGGCCGAGGCCTTCCTCGAGCACGCGGGCGTGACGGGCCTCGTCATCACCAAGCTCGACGGATCGGCCAAGGGCGGCTTCGTGCTGGCGGTGCAGGAGCGCACCGGCCTTCCCGTGAAGCTGCTCGGCCAGGGCGAGGGCATCGCCGATCTCACCGGTTTCACTCCGCACGTCTTCGTCGAGCAGCTCGTCGACTGAGCACCAGAGCGCCCGAGGCGGCCGCCGACGGCCCGCCGGGCGGCCGCGCGCCGACTCGTCTGCGGCACCGCGCACGGAATCGATCAGGTAAACCTGCTGACACGCAGCACACGAAGGTGGTTTGATAGCGGCATGGCACTCGAACACGACTTCTTCGGACTCCTGGAGTCGGGCCCAGACGGCTCGGTCTTCTGGTCTGAGACGGTCGAACTCGCCGATCAGGCGGTGGCCGTCGACCTGACGGCTCCCGATCAGGACGACGTCTCGCAGGACGCCCTCGACGCCGCGGCGGCGATCGTGGCGAGCATCGAGGAGATAGATCGCCGCGCCCGCATCGCGATGCTCGGTGAGGTTGACAACCGGGCGAGCGAGGTCGCCGAGTACATCCTGATGCAGCAGGATCACCTCGGAGACACTCTCGAGGAGTACCTCGTCGACATCTCGGGCGACGCGCCCGTCGACATCATCCGCTCGCTCAACCTCACGAGCGTCACGATCCTCGCCGACGAGCACGGCGGGTCGGAGCCGTTCGCGGTGTTCGAGTACGCGCTCGACCCCGACATGACCGACGACGTCCTGCTGGTGAACCTGCTCGGCGACGGCGAGATCCAGTCGATCACGAGCGCCGAGTAGCCCCCGGCCCCGGGGTGCCGGCGGCGATCAGCTCCGCGGTGAACGGGTGCTGCGGCTGCGCGTAGACGCGCTCGGTCCCGCCCTGTTCGACGATGCGCCCATCGCGCATGACGGCGACGCGGTCGCTGATCTGCCGCACCACCGCGAGGTCGTGCGAGATGAAGAGCATGCCGAGGCCGCGTTCGCGCTGCAGACGGGTCAGCAGCTCGAGCACCCCTGCCTGCGTCGTGACGTCGAGCGCTGACACCGGCTCGTCGCAGACGAGGAGATCCGGCACGCCGGCGAGCGCGCGGGCGATCGCCACGCGCTGGCGCTGCCCGCCGGACAGGGTCGCGGGGCGGCGGGCGAGGAGCGACGCGTCGAGCCCGACCTGGGCGAGCAGCTCCTCCTCGCTCGGGGCGCCGTCACGGCGCGAGAGGGCGAGGATCCGCCCGACGCGGTGGCGCGGATCGAAAGAGGCGAGCGGATCCTGCGGCAGCAGCCGCACGCGCGGGGCGGGGGAGCTGGTCTCGACGTCGCCGCGGTCGGGAGATTCCGCGCCGATCAGCAGCCGCGCGAGCGTCGACTTCCCCGACCCGGATTCCCCGACGACCCCGAGCACCTCTCCGCTTCGGACCTCGACGCTCGCGTCGTCGACCGCGGCGACTCCGTCGTAGCTGCGGGTGACCCCTTGCGCGGCGAGGAAGAACTCGGGCGACGCAGGCGCGGACGCGGACGATCCGGATGGGGCCGAGGGGCCCGTCGCGGGCTTCGGACCCCGGGGCACGGCGGCGAGCAGCGCGCGCGTCGTCGGATGCGCCGGGCTCTCGAGCAGGCGGGACGTGGGCGCCTGCTCGACGACGCGGCCGGCATCGAGCACCGCGACGCGGTCGGCGACGCGGGCGACGGCGTTCAGGTCGTGGCTGATCAGGATGAGCGCGGTGCCGCGGTCGCGCAGCTCGCCGAGCAGGTCGAGGACGTGCACGGCCGTGGTCGCATCGAGTGCCGTCGTCGGCTCATCCGCGATCAGCACGGCTGGGGCGCCCACGATCGCCGAGGCGATCAGGGCGCGCTGGCGCATGCCGCCCGACAGCTCGCCCGAGCGCTTCCCGAGCAGCGTCTCGCCGCCGGGGAGACCGGCGGCCTCGAGCGCGTCGAGCACCATCCGGCGCCGATCCCGGCGGGCGACGCCGCGCACAGCGAGACTCTCTGAGACCTCGGCGCCGATCGTGCGCAGCGGGTCGAGGGACTGCAGGGCGTCCTGCAGCACGAGGCCGATGTCGCGCCCGCGCATGCGGCGCCTTGCGCGCCGACCGGCCGCGAGCAAATCGGTCCCGGCGACGCGCAGAGCGTCGCCGGTCACGCGCGCCGAGGAATCGTCCTGAGCGAGCCCCAGCAGCGTGCGCGCCAGCACCGACTTCCCCGCGCCTGACTCGCCGACGATGCCCAGGCACTCTCCGGGGGAGAGGGAGAGATCTATGCCTCGCAGCACCTCCCCGGCGCCGGGGAGCGCGACGCGCAGCCCTCGCACCTCGAGAGCCGCGGCCCGCTCATCCGGAACCCGCTCGACCTCGCTCACGCCGTCGCTCCCGACAGGCGCCGGCCGAGCACCGTGAGCGCCGTCGCGGTGCTGACGATCGCGAGGCCGGGGAAGACGGTCATCCACCATGCCGTCGAGATGTAGACGCGGCCGGCGCCGAGCATCGCACCCCATTCGGGCGACGGCGGCTCCTGCCCGAGGCCGAGGAAGCTGAGCGCGGCGACCCAGACGACGGCCTGGCCGATGCCCAGGGTCGCGGTCGCGACGAGCGGCCACAGCGTGTTGGGCACGATGTGACGCAACAGCACGCGCGCGCGGCCGACGCCCTCGAGACGTGCGTACGCGACGTAGTCGCCCCGCGCGACGGTGCGCACGCGCGAGCGGAGGATCCGCGCGTAGCCGGGCGCCGTCGCGAGCCCGATCGCGAGGACGGATGGCCCCGTTCCCGATCCGAGCACGGCGACGAGCAGCAGGGCGAGGACGAGCGTCGGCAGTGCGAAGAGCACCTCGATCACGCGCCCGAGCGCCGAGTCGAGCCACCGAGGCCCGAGACCGGACGCGAAGCCGATGACCAGGCCGAGCCCGGCGCCCAGCGCGGTCGCGGCGAGCCCGATGCCGACGGACGACCGCGCGCCGTGAACGATGCGCACCAGCACATCGCGGCCCGACTCGTCCGCGCCGAACGGATGAGCCGGCGACGGAGGGGCGAATCCGTCGGCGGGTGAGACGGCGAGAGGAGAGACGGGAGCGAGGAGCCAGGGAACCGCGACGGCCGCCGCGAGCACGACGACGAACGCCAGCGCGACCGTACCGCCCGCGCCGAGCGCCGTCCATCTGCCGGCAGACGGCCTGGCCGCCGTCACCGCGCTCACGAACCGACCGCCGTCTCGGGAACCGCCAGCGACTGCCGCTTCGCGCGCCGCAGTCGCGGGTCGACGGCGAGCTCGAGCGCGTCTGAGACGATGATCACCGCGACGTACAGCACGGCGACGACCGTGACGACGCCGATCACGAGCGGCACGTCGCGTGCGAGCGCGCCCTCCTGCAGCAGCCTCCCGAGTCCGGGGCGTGCGAACAGCACCTCGACCACGACGGCGCCGGAGAGCAGGTTGCCGAACGCCCAGCCCGACAGCGCGAGCGCCGGCAGCGCGGCGTGGCGCAGCGTGTGCCGCAGGAAGACGCGCGTCTCGCCGGCGCCTCGTGCGCGAGAGGTGAGGGCGAACGGGGCGGCATCCGCCTCGGTCAGGGCGTCGCGCGACACCTGCGCCAGGAACCCGGCGATGGGCACCGCGAGCGTGATGACCGGCAGGACGAGGCCGGCGGTGTCGCCCGGCTGGCTGGTCGCCGGCAGCCACCGCATCGTCGAGGCGAACACGAGGATCAGGACGGCGCCCAGCCAGAACTGCGGCATCACGGTCGAGACGATCTCGGTGCCGCCGATGACCGCGTTGACGGCGCGTCCCGCGCGGCCTCGCGACGACGCGGCGATCGTCGCGCCGGCGACGGCCAGCACCCAGGCCAGCGCGAGCGCGAGCACCGCGAGCAGCAGCGTTCCCGGCAGCTGTGCTGCGATGAGCTCCTCGACCGGCTGCCGGCGCGCGTACGAGTCTCCGAGCTGCAGCGTCGCGATGCGCCAGAGCTGCACCAGGTACTGCCAGGCGAGCGGGGCGTCGAGACCGTAGGTCTCGCGCGCGGCGGCCACCGCATCCGGCCCTGCCTGTGAGCCCGGCCCGCCGAGGATCGCCTCGAGCGGATCGCCGCTCGAGCGCAGCGCGAAGAACACGATCGTCGCGACCAGCCACACCACCAGAACCGCGCGCCCGATCCGGGCGGCGATCCAGCGCGCGGCGGGCAGCACGGCGCTACTTCGTGAGCTGCGCGTTCAGCAGCAGCGGCGTCGAGATCGTGTGGAGCGCCTCGATGCCGGTCACGCCTTGGAACAGGAAGTGGTTCTGCTGGTCGTACAGCGGCAGCACGGCGTAGCTGTCGAGAATGATCCGCTGCGCGTCGGCGTAGATCGAGGCGCGCTCGTCGTCGTCGGTCGTGCCGAGCGCCTTGTCGAGCAGCGCGTCGAGGGCGGGGTCGCTGAGCTGGGCGTTGTTCGCGAAATAGCCGGACGGGGCGGGCACGATCGAGTCCGAGTGGTACAGGATGCGCAGCACGTCGGGGCCGACGGTCGTATACGGCGCCGAGACGGCCTCGTACTCGTGTGCGGCGAGTGCGCCGTACCAGGCCGACAGGTCGACCGGGTTCAGCTGCACGTCGAACCCGACGGCCGCGGTGTTGGCCTGGATCTGCTCGAACAGCGACTGCTCGGCGGCGGTCGACTGATTCGTCGAGACGGGGAAGCGCACCGTCAGGGTCTCGCCGTCCTTGACGCGCACGCCGTCGTCGTTGCGCTCCGTCCATCCCGCGTCGTCGAGCAGCTCGTTCGCGCGGGCGGCGTCGGTGGCGAAGAGCTCCTCGTCGCTGATGCCCATCGGCTCGACGCTCGAGAGCACGGAGTACGAGCGCGTCGCGGTGCCCTGGAACAGCGACTCGATGCCGGGGTTCGGGTCGGCGGCGCGCACGAACGCCTCGCGCACGGCGACGTCGTCGAACGGCGCCTGCGCGGTGTTCAGCTCGATGCGGTTCGCCGATGCGGGGCGCGGTGCGTCGAGATGCGAGATGCCCTGGCCCTCCGCCGCGACGATGTCGGCGGGGAGCGGGTTGTCGACCACATTGACCTCGCCGGAGGCGAGCGCCGCCTGGCGCGTTGCGGCATCGGGGATGAAGCGCCACTCGACCGTGTCGACGAAGGCGGGCCCGTCGTGCTCGGCCTGCGGGTTCGTCGAGACGTAGTCGTCGTTGCGGGTGAGGACGACCCGGTCCTGCGGGGTCCAGCTCTCGACCACGAACGGGCCAGTGCCGATCGGGGCGAGGCAGTTCTCCTCCTGACCGCGCTCGAGGCCGCTCGGCGCCTCGATCGCCGCCCACTGCTGGCTGAGCACCTCCATCAGAGACGACTTCGGCGTCGACATGTGGAACTCGACGTGGCTGGCGTCGACGACCTCGACTGAGTCGATCTCCTTGACCGCCAGGTAGCCGGTCGACGACGCGGTGTCAGGGTCCTGCAGGTGCTCGACGTTGGCCTTGACGGCCCCGGCGTCGAACGGCGTGCCGTCGCTGAACGAGACGTCGTCGCGCAGCGCGAGGCTCCACGTCAGCCCGTCCTCCGAGGCCTCCCACTCGGTCGCGAGCCACGGCTGCAGGGTGCCGTCCTCATCGCGGCCGACCAGCGGCTCGAGGTACTGCGTCGAGATCAGCCCCTGCGGATAGTTGCCGCCGACGTGAGGGTCGAGGCACGTCGGCTCCGCGTCGCCCGTCGCGTACACGAGTGTGCCGCCGGACTGCGGCGTCGCCTCCTCCGCGCCGCCGGACGGCGCGCATCCGGAAGCCAGGAGGGCGACGCCCGCGAGCGCGGCGATGGGCAGGGAACGGCGGATGGTGCGCATGGCTCCTCGGTGGGGCAGAGGTGGACTCGGTCCGGAAATTGACCATCCACCAGCTTAGCCGCGCGGGAGCTCCCGAGGGTCGCGGGGGAATGCGGAGCACAACGACGGCAGATCGCGCGGTCACACCGCCTGTAGGAACTCCGCGGGCTCGTCGGCGGCGAAGTGCGCGAGGTTCTCCGGGAGTGCTCGCCCCTTCTCGCGCATGCTCTTCGCCCAGAGCCGCCCCGCGCGGTACGACGAGCGGACCAGGGGACCGGCGAGCACCCCGAGGAAGCCGATCTCCTCCGCGGCGGTCTTGAGGTCGACGAACTCGTCCG
>Ga0308157_10001748_pt1 | contig 41071 bp, 42 predicted proteins | sample PhyBR1_FD_201035 | JGI IMG/M metagenome (GOLD analysis project Ga0308157, IMG submission 201035) | Phyllosphere microbial communities from UC Gill Tract Community Farm, Albany, California, United States - DLSLB.R1 | ecosystem: Host-associated > Plants > Phyllosphere > Unclassified | place: USA... | reverse complement strand
TGGTATGCGCATATAGTCGTTAAAATGGTTAATTGCTTAAACGTAACAATTAAATGTTTATTTCGTGTTAAAATTACAGTTTAAAAGGCTAAATAAAAGTATTTATAGCTATGTTTTGTTAATTTTGAATTTAAATTCATACAATGCAGATTAGCCCGCAACAAGTTTTAGATGCGCTTAAAAATGTAGAAGATCCCGATCTTAAAAAAGATCTGGTAACCTTAAACATGATTAAGGATTTACAGATTACCGATAACCAGGTTAGTTTTACCTTAGAGCTTACTACACCAGCATGCCCGATGAAGGATATGCTGAAAAATGCCTGTACCAATGCTGTTAAGCATTTTGTATCACCATCGGCCGAAGTTACAATCAAGGTAACTTCAAGAGTTACCCAGCCAATAAATTCAACCTCTTTAGATAACATCAAGAATATTATTTTGGTTTCATCGGGTAAAGGGGGGGTTGGAAAATCGACAGTATCAAGTAATCTGGCGGTTGTTTTGGCCAAAGATGGGGCTAAAGTAGGGTTAATTGATGCCGATATTTATGGGCCATCGATACCCACGATGTTCGATCTGGTAGATGCCAAACCTGGTGCCGAAGAAACTGCCGATGGCAAGACTAAAATTTTACCTATCGAAAAGTATGGCATCAAATTGTTATCGTTAGGTTTTTTTGCAGATCCTGGTCAGCCAGTACCCTGGCGCGGGCCAATGGCGTCGAATGCAGTAAAGCAATTGTTTAACGATACCAACTGGGGTGAGCTTGATTATTTAATCGTCGATCTTCCTCCGGGCACGGGTGATATCCACATTACCATTACACAAAGTTTCCCGATTTCGGGGGCGGTGGTGGTAACTACGCCACAACAAGTAGCCCTGGCCGATACACATAAAGGTTTAGCGATGTTCAGAATGCAGGGAATTAATATTCCGATTTTGGGCGTGATAGAAAACATGTCGTATTTTACGCCTGAAGAACTACCCGAAAATAAATATTATATCTTTGGAAAAGGTGGCGGAACCAAGCTGGCCGAGCGTTTTGATGTACCGTTCCTGGGCGAAATTCCGATTGTTCAGGGTATTTCGGAGGCTGGCGATAGTGGTAAACCGGTAGCATTAAACCAAAATCCTTTGCTGGATGGTATATTTGGCGATATTGCAAGTAAAATTGCACAGCAAATCTCCATCAACAATGTACAAATGGTGAATTGCTAAAAAATTACTATTTTTATAAATTAAAAAATACATAATGAATTTAACAGAGCAAGTAGAACAGGCATTGGAAACGATCAGACCTTATTTAAAGGCAGACGGAGGTGATGTTTCTGTTGAAGAAATTACAGCTGAAGGAACGGTAAAGCTTAAGCTTTTAGGCAACTGTGGTTCGTGCCCAATGAGTTTTATGACCATGAAATCGGGTATTGAGCAGGCTATTATGAAAGCTGTTCCACAAATCACTTCGGTAGTTGCCGTAAATATGGCAGAGCAAGAATAGCTTTAACACTATTTAACAAGGAAGTTTTATTAATAAAATTACTTTTGTCTTAATGAGATATTGTGTTACCCTAATCTGCCTGTTTTTTTCTATTGCCACTTTTGCACAACAAAAGCCGGCACAGGATAAACTTATCCAGTTTTCAGGGATTATTACCGATATTGATAGTTCAAATGTGATCCCGTATGTTACCATAACCAACCTTTCGGCTAAAAGCAAAAGGGTTGCTGCAGATTATAGGGGCTACTTTACTTTTATTGTTAACCCTGGCGATACCATTTTATTTACCGCCATTGGTTATAAGAAATTTTCGACAGTAATACCAGAAGGTACACCCGATAGTAAATACACCATTATGGTTAAGTTGAAATCAAACGTAGTCGATTTGCCATCGGTAAGGGTGTTTCCGTGGGCAACCACTGAAGAATTCACCCGCGAGTTTCTATCCATGAAATTGGCTGATGACGATATGGCTATTGCTAAAAAGAATCTTTCAAGATCATCCATTAACGGTTTAATCCAAACCCTTCCACGCGATGGTCAGGAAATTGGCAGCCAGAATTACCGCTATAATTTCGACAGGATGATTAACAAAAATATGGTTCAAACCAATCCATTGTTAAATCCTTTTGCCTGGGGCAAGCTGATGCAGCAGATTTTTGACGGGGATAGAAGCAGAACGAATTAGTTTGTAATTTAAAGTTCGGACTTACGACCCTTGTTATATAAGGAAATTAAAGGGAAAACTTTATATTTTCCCTTTAACATCTTTCATTCAAAGATTATCTTTTTTTGCTCTTATTAGGGAATTTCATTTTGTAATCGGTCTTGATATTTCCTTTTGAAATGGCATCCAGTTTACTTTTAAGCATTGTTTTACGCAGTACACTTACTTTGTCGGTAAATAATTTTCCTTCAATGTGGTCGTATTCGTGCTGAATTACGCGGGCTGCTAATCCATCCACATCTTCGGTATGCTCTACCCAGTTTTCATCGAAATAGTTAACCTTGATGTTCGGTTTACGTAAAATGTTCTCCCTGATATCAGGAATGCTTAAACAACCTTCGTTAAAGCTCCAGGGCTCACCGGTTTCTTCTAAAATCTGAGCGTTGATAAATACTCTTTTGTAACCTTTTGTGCCATCTTCATCATCGCCTGTATCAACAATAAACAAACGGATGGGCAATCCAATCTGCGGCGCCGCCAGGCCCACACCATTTGCATAATACATGGTGTCGAACATGTCGCTAATTAATTGTTTTAATTCCGGGTAATCTTTATCTATTTCGGCACCTATCTTTTTTAGCACAGGATCGCCGTAAGCTACTATTGGTAATTTCATTGTATTCTATTTTGTTCCACAGGTTTTTTATGATACAGATAAGTTTCTCACGCTTATCTGGGTATCCTGTTGATCTGTGGTTAATTTAATGCAAATTTAACAATTATTCCGCTATTGGCGAGAAAGTAAAGATATTCAGCCGGTCAATATCGAGCACTTCGTTTACTACCTGCGCCATCTGATCAGGGGTAACTGCATTAATTTTTCCGAAAACTGTTTCGAGCGAATCAATTTTATGATGGTCGATAAGGCTTTTGGCCATTGATATAATTAAACCAATCCGGTTTTCTTCTCCCAGCGCTATCTGACCGATAAATTTATTTTTGGCCTTCTGCAACTGCAGTTCATTCAGAGGATTATCTTTCAATTTTTTAATCTCCTTAAAGATCAGCGAAAGTGCCTTAGCCTGTTTTTCTTTGTCGGTACCAAAGTAAATGGAAAAAATACCAGTATCGCTTAAGGGCGAAAAATTTGATTCGATAGTGTAGGCAATACCATATTTTTCCCTGATTTGCAGGTTTAACACCGAACTCATGCCATTACCGCCAAAGTAATTGTTCAATAGCATCAAAGGCACTTTTTCTGATTGGTGGGTAGTATAGGCTTGTGTGCCTATTATGCAGTGCGCCTGCATAATGGGTTTGTAAATGGTTGTGTTGCTTTGCGCTAGAACAGGTGGTTTTAACCTGTGCTGTACTCCACTGTTTTCCTCAACATCTGCAAAATATTTAGTCCCCTTGGTTACCATATTTTTAAAAGTATAGTCGCCTAAAACAGCCACTACAATTTCATTAGTACGGTAATTTGCTTTTCTGAAATTAATTACGTCCTCTCGTGTAAACCGCTGAACGGATTCTGTTGTGCCTAAAATATTGTTGCCCAGTGGGTGACCTGCAAAGAGCATGTCTTCAAAATCATCGTTAACGGCTTCTTCCGGTTGGTCTAAATAAGAAGCAATTTCATCTAAAATCACGCTTTTTTCTTTGTCCATCTCCTCTTCTGGAAAAGTAGAATGGAAAATGATATCATTAAAGAGCTCTAAAGTGCGGTCCAGATAAGGATTTAAAAAAGAAGCATGAACACAGGTATATTCTTTAGTGGTATAAGCATTTAAATCGGCACCAATGCTTTCCAAACGGTTTAAAATCTGGTTGGTACTGCGTTTTTCGGTACGCTTAAAAATTAAGTGCTCGATAAAATGAGCCAAACCTGCTTTTTGATCGGGTTCATCGCGCGAACCGGTGTTGATAATGATACAGGCATGCGATATGGCTGAAGCCGATGGTACATGCAGTAAGCGTATGCCATTCGGTAAAGTATGAACATTGTATTCCATTGAGGGGCAAAGATAAGGCTAATTGCTTACAAAGCCTCTGTATCCGGGTATTGCAATTGTAAGGCAGAAATCAATTTATCTTTAGTGGGCCTTTTAAGCACTAAAAAAATAAAATTGGCTGCACCAAAAATTAAAAAGAAAGCATTGTGCGTAATAAAAAAGCCAACAATGTTAAACAAAGCACCACCTTCTAATAGTGCCGAACTTATAATAAATGCGCTTTGATACATGTTAATTTTAGTGTCGACAGGAGCAGTCTGATCAATTTTGACCATTAAATTCCGGAAAAAGAAAATACTTGCCGAGATGGTGATTAAGCCCATGATTGGAAATATGGGGTTAAAAGGCGAAGTGGTTTTCGGGTTGGCATCAAAAAACATGACCTCGCGATTAAGAAAAATGGTTACCAGGGCGAAAAGAAAAACGCCTGAGCATAAAGCCAGGTGAATGGTTTGGAGTGTTTTTAATTTAGTATTCATGTAAGTTATTGGTAAAATAAAGGCGTCATTTTGAGCCTCTCGAAGAACTTTCCGATAATGTTTCGACAGGCTCAAAATGACAAATTAAACAGGGAAAAAACTATTTATCGATCCCCTCCAGGGTAAACAAAAAAGCCCATCTTAATGAAACATCTTTGAGGTAATCGAAACGGCCAGATGCGCCGCCATGGCCAAATTCCATATTGGTTTTAAGCAATAATACATTTTTGTCGGTCTTCATTGCCCTTAATTTGGCTACCCATTTGGCGGGCTCGAAGTATTGCACCTGACTATCGTGTAAGCCTGTAGTAACCAGCATATTCGGATAAGCTTTTTTCTCTACATTTTCATAAGGAGAATAGCTTTTCATGTAATCATAAGCAGCCTTTTGTTTTGGGTTGCCCCACTCGTCGAATTCGTTTGTGGTTAGCGGGATGCTTTCATCCAGCATGGTGTTAATGACATCTACAAAAGGTACGTCGGCAATTACACCATTCCATAAATCAGGAGCAATATTTACCACAGCGCCCATCAACAGGCCTCCTGCACTACCGCCGTGTGCATATAAATGCCCTTTTGAGGTGTACTTTTGCTCAATCAGATACTCGCCGGCCGCAATAAAATCGGTAAAGGTATTTTTCTTCTTCATCAGTTTACCGTCTTCGTACCACTGGCGACCCATTTCCTGTCCGCCGCGGATATTGGCAATGGCAAATACAAAACCCCGGTTAAGCAAACTTAGACGTGGCGATGAAAAGTAAACATCAGAATTCGAACCGTAAGATCCATAACCATAAAGCAACAGTGGAGATTTGCCGTTTTTCTCGAACCCCTTTTTGTAAACCAGCGCCACCGGAATTTTTGTGCCATCTTTAGCCGTAGCGAAAACGCGTTCTGTCACATAATCTTTGGGATTATAGCCACCAACAACCTCCTGTTGTTTCATCAGTTGCTGATCCTTTTTGATAAGGTTGTAATCGTAAACCGAATTTGGCGTGGTTAATGAAGTATAATTATAGCGCAGTGTGGTACTGTTATACTCAGGATTTGACCCTACTCCGGCATCGTAAACCGGTTCATCAAATTTGATGTAGTAATCGCTGCCATCTTTTTTTAATACGCGCAGTTCGGTTAAACCATTTTTGCGCTCGGTTAAAACAGTATAATCTTTAAATTCCTCTGCCCCTTCTAATAATACATCGGGGCGATGTGGAATTACTTCTTTCCAATTTTCCTTTGCAGTCTTATCCAAAGGGCATTCCATCAAACGGAAGTTTTTGGCATTCCAGTTGGTTAGAATCAAAAATTTATCATCAACAGGCATTACATCGTACAACACATCTTTTGAACGGGCTGCGAAAACTTTAAATGGTGTTTCCGGATGGTCGGCATCGATCATCTTGTACTCAGCTGTTAAGGTTCCTTGTGAAACAATGAAGATGTACCTGCCATTTTTCGATTTGCCCACCCCAATATAGTTCGTGTTGTCTTTCTCATCATAAACTACTGCATCGGCTTTGGCATCGGTGCCGAGTACGTGTTTTTTAATTTTCTCGCTGAGTAAAGTAACAGCGTTTTTAGCAGTATAAAAGAATGTTTTATTATCGTTGGCCCAGGCTACGCCTCCTTCTGTGTTTGGAATGGCATCTTTTAAGATTTCGCCTGTTTCTAAATTTTTAATGTGAATGGTGTACTGACGGCGTGAAACCTGATCTACCCCAAAGGCGAGCAATTTATTGTCTGGACTTATACTAAAGCCGGTTGCATTATAATACGCATGGCCTTTGGCCAGCTGATCTACATCCAGTAATATTTCTTCAGCTGAGGTTAAACTTCCCTTTTTGCGGCAATATTTATAGTACTGCTGGCCATCTTCAGTACGTGAGTAATAATAGTAGCCGTTTTTGAAAACCGGCACCGATTCATCTTTTTCTTTAATACGGCCTTTCATTTCCTTAAACAAATCGGCTTGAAAGGTCGCCGTGCTCTTCATCATGGTATCCAGGTAGGCATTTTCGGCTTTTAAATAATCAACAACCTTGGTGCTGTCGGGGCCTTTTTTAAAGAAGTCAATCATCCAGTAGTAATTATCTACCACGGTATCGCCGTGTATGACTCTTTTGTGAGGTATAATTTCGGCCACAGGAGCTTTGGCATCTGGCCATTTAATCGCTTTCATTTCTTTTTTTTGAGGATGGTTACAAGCCATAATTGCACTGAGCAACATTAGCCCCGGTAAGATACGTTTCATTATGATTCGATTTAGGATTAATGCAATTTAATAAATTAGTTTAATAGTTCATTTGTCATTAGTTCATTGATGGTGTGTTAGTTAACCGATTAATTATCGCTTTACACTAAGCGCTCAACGCCTAGCCGAATTATCATATTCGTAAAAATCCATTAAGCCTATAGATATTGCCCTTTATTTTGAAAAAACGTGCTAAATTGCCACATCAAATAGTTTTAAGCATAAAATGAAATCCGGGTATAGAAAAATTGTTGTTAAAGTAGGTTCGAATGTAATTACTCAGGAAAACGGACTGCCCGATGAAAACCGTATTCAGCATCTGGTAAATCAACTGGCCGAGATAAAAAAACGGGGCATTGAGGTTATCCTGGTTTCTTCGGGAGCCGTTGCATCAGGCAGAAGTTTAATTAAAGTTTCTGAAAAGCAGGATGCGGTAACTACACGACAATTGCTGGCTGCTATTGGTCAGGTAAAATTAATTAATACCTACTCTAATTTTTTTGCAGAACATGCTATAAAGTGCGCGCAGGTGCTGGTAACGAAAGAAGATTTCCGTGATCGTGCCCACTATTTGAATATGAAAAACTGCCTGCAGATTTTACTGCAGAACGAAGTAATTCCGGTGGTGAATGAAAATGATGTGGTATCGGTTACGGAGCTGATGTTTACCGATAATGATGAGCTGGCCGGTTTAATTGCTTCTATGCTCAATGCCGATGCATTAATTATTTTATCGAATGTGAATGGGATTTACAATGGCGATCCCAAAATTGAGGGTTCGGAAGTTATTCAGGAAATAGATAGCTCAGTAGCTAATCTGGCTTCTTTTATCCAAACGGGTAAATCGCAATTTGGCCGCGGCGGGATGATTACCAAATCGACCATGGCGCAGAAGGTGGCCAAACTGGGCATTACGGTTCATATTGCTAACGGAACTAAAGACGATGTTTTAATTGGTTTACTCAATAAAGAACTGGTACATACGCGTTTTGTGCCCGAAAAAAGTAAATCGGGTAAGAAAAAGTGGATTGCCCATTCAGAAACCGCAGCAACTGGTATTGTAAGACTAAACGACGGTGCCAAAACGGTATTAACCTCAGGTAAAGCCACCAGCTTATTGCCTGTTGGGATTATTGAAATACAAACCGACTTTTTAAAAGGCGATATAATTAAAATTGTTGATGAACAAAATCAATTAATTGGCTTAGGGATAGCAGAATACGGATCGGATAAAGCCCGTGAGCGGATTGGACAGAAAAAACAAAAAGCGCTGGTACACTACGATTATTTTTATTCGGCTATTTAAGCGGGAAGACTAAAACATAAAGACCAAGGAACTAACCTGGTTTATTACAGAGCAAATATTTCTCCCTTTTCTCTGTGAAGGCTCAGTGAGTTCTGTGGTAAAAAAGAATGATGGATTACAAACAATACTTCGAGAAAGCACAGCGGGCCAGCCGGAACATGGTTAGTCTGACTAAAGAAACCATAAATAAGGTTTTAACGGATGTTGCTGCTGCCCTGGTGGCCAATGCAACAGAAATTCTTACGGAAAATGCTAGGGATTTAGCTAAAATGCCCATCGAAGATCCAAAATACGACCGTTTACAGTTAAGTATCGAAAGAATCAAATCAATTGCCGATGATATTAACAGCGTGGTGAATTTAACAAGTCCGCTGGAAGAAATTTTATCAGAAAAAACATTAGATAATGGATTGAATATTAAAAAAATCCGTGTGCCATTGGGCGTTGTAGGCGTAATTTACGAAGCCCGCCCCAATGTGACTGCTGATGTGTTTTCGTTATGCTTCAAGACCGGGAATGTAGCGGTATTGAAAGGAGGCAGTGATGCTGAATTTTCGAACCTGGCCATCACTAAAGTCATTCACGAGGTATTAAATCGTCATGCAATTAGTCCTGATGTTTTAACGTTATTACCTGCAGAACGGGCAGCAACCGAAGCGCTTTTAAATGCCCGCGGTTTGGTAGATGTGTTAATTCCGCGCGGAAGCCAATCGTTGATTAATTATGTACGTGAAAACAGCAAGATACCAGTAATCGAAACAGGAGCCGGCATTGTACATACTTATTTCGACGAATCTGGGGATTTAGATAAAGGTAAAGCCATTATTTTTAATGCCAAGACCAGAAGGGTCAGTGTTTGCAATTCTTTAGATTGCGTGTTAGTGCACGAAAACAGGCTGAATGATTTGGCCACACTTTTATCGCCCTTGGCTGAGGGAAATGTAGAGTTGTATGCCGATGAAAAAAGTTATACTGCTTTGCAGGGTGCTTACCCAACTTCATTGTTAAACCACGCTAAACCAGAACATTTTGGAACAGAGTTTTTATCATTAAAACTGGCAGTTAAGGCTGTAGGTGATTTAAGCGACGCATTGAATCACATTGCCACGTACAGTTCAAAACATAGTGAGGCCATTATTTCTGAAGATGCAGTCAATATAGCCCGGTTTTTAAACCAGGTAGATGCTGCTGCGGTGTATGCCAATGCTTCGACAGGCTTTACGGATGGTGCGCAATTTGGACTTGGTGCCGAAATAGGTATCAGTACACAAAAACTTCACGCACGTGGCCCTATGGGCTTAGAAGAGCTAACCAGCTATAAATGGGTAGTAAGAGGCGATGGGCAAACCAGATCGTGAGGTAAAATAGCAGACATAGAAGGGTTAAAGTCACAAAAAAGCGATAGCCTCTAAAATTGTAATCTCGCTAACATGCGCATATCAATGACTAATGAACCTTCTTTAAATCTCAAACACCTCTCCTCTTGCCGGTATCGCTACATTAAATCCATCTTCATTTAGTGCGGCAGCCAAACTTTGCAGGCTTTTATCTTCCCCATGTACCAGGAATACTTTTTTGGGCCGGCCAGTCTGTTTAACCGTTTTTACCAGATCATTATGGTCGCCGTGGCCACTAAGCAGATCGGTTTGGCGGATAGTGGCATAAACCATCATTTCACGGTCTTTGATGCGCACTATGGGTGCCCCGCTTAGTAATTTATAGCCCAGCGTGCCTTTTGCACAATAACCAATAAAAAGAATAGTACAGTAATAATTCTGGATGTTGTAATACAGGTGGTCTTGAATTCTTCCTCCCTCAAGCATTCCGGCTGATGAAATGATGATACAGGGATCGAAATAATTAGAAACGTCTTTACTTTCTTTCATGGTGTGCACATAAGCCAGATGTTCAAATTCGAATTCATCGCCCATGGTTTGGTAAAAATCTTTCGCTTCCTGGTTAACCAGGTTATGGTGTTTGCGGTAAACATCTGTTGCTTGTATGGCCATGGGGCTATCTACAAAGATCTGAACAGGTGGTAACAGCTTTTTGGTAAAGATCTGATTCAGTGCAAAAACAAGTGATTGTGTTCGGCCAATGCTAAAAGCGGGGATAATTAATCTGCCGGGGCTTTTAATGCAGGCTTCGGTAATTTCCTGTACCAGTCTTTCTTCCAGTGTTTGATCTTTGGTATGCAAACGGCCACCATAGGTAGCTTCACTTACTAAATAATCAACCTGAGGTAAGGGTTCGGGATTAACCAATACCGGATAGTTTTCGCGGCCGATGTCTCCGGTGAAGGCTATTTTCTTCTCTTCGCCGTTATCGTTAATCGTTAATACTGCTGCTGCAGCACCTAATAAATGACCAACCGGAATAAAAGTCAGACTGATATCGCCGTTTATTTTGAAAGGTTTATTAAATGCAATGGTTACAAACCGATCAATCGTATCCATTACGTGTTTGTGGAGGTACAAAGGTTTTGGTCCGCTAAAATTGCCTCTTTTTGTCCGCGGTTTGCGGCTTTGTTTACGTAAAAAGAGTTCGACTGAATCGAACAATAATATTGCAGTTAAATCGGCCGTTGGTGAGGTACAAAGCACCTGCCCATCAAAACCTAAACGGACTAAGGTCGGTAAATTACCGGAGTGATCGATATGGGCATGTGTTAAAATAACCAGGTTAATACTGGCCGGATCAAAAGGAAATTGCTGGTTTTCTTCCTGGTAGGTTTCTTTTTCGTAATCCAAGCCACAATCTATCAGTATTTTATAATGCCCAACTTCGAGCAGGTGCATGCTGCCGGTTACCTGTTGTGCTGCACCCCAAAACGTTAACTTCATCTTCTAATCCGTACAATAAATAGTTAGTTTCGCGTAAAGTAGTACAATTACCCCAAATTTTAAACAAGAAGAAGTAATTTTTTGGTTAATTGTAATTTCAGGCGGCGGTTATCTACTATCATCTCCGGCATTCTATATCCCAAATAAATGTTTTTTATCTTTACACCAAAAAGAGCATATGCAAGAACCTTTTGATATAGAAATCGGTCCGGTTAACTATTCGGTTTTTCCGGAAGGCAATAATACATACACCATTTTTAAAGAGGGTAAAGAATATATCCAGATACAAAAAGATACCTCGTCTATCTGGTTAAAAATGGATTATAAGACTGAGCTACCTATTTTTGAGGAAGACGAAGAGGTGAATGCAATTGGCCAGGCCATTGAAAATTATGTGCCTGAACCGGAGGACGAGGAAGAAGACGAGCTATAACAAAACAAATCCTCAACAGGGTTAGTAAAACCCCTGTTGAGGATTTCCATTTAGGCCAGTAGTTTTAACAATTCTTCTGCAACTTTTTCTGATGAGGCAGGATTTTGTCCGGTTATCAATAAGCCATCCACTACGGCGTAAGGATTCCAATCAGCGATTTTGCTGTAATGCCCACCGTTTTTAACCAACATGTCCTCTACCAAAAAGGGTACTATGTTTGTCAATTGAACGGCCTCTTCTTCAGTATTGGTAAATCCGGTTACATTTTTATCTTTCACCAGATATTCACCATCCACTTTCACGTCTTTAAGTACGCCGGGCGCATGACAAACAAAAGCTACGGGCTTATTGGCGGTATAAAATTGGGTTATTAACTTTTGTGAGGTTGTACTTTCTGCCAAATCCCAAAGCGGTCCGTGGCCACCCGGATAAAAAACTGCGTCATAATCATCCACTTTTACATCATCAAGTTTGATGGTGTTTTTTAATTTATCCAGTAGAACAGTGTCCTTATCCATTCTGCGTGTGGTATCGGTTTGAAATGTGGGATCTTCGCTTTTAGGATCGATAGGAGGTTGACCGCCTTTAGGCGATGCCAATGTAATTTCAATACCTTTGTCGGTTAAAGCATAATAAGGAGCAGCCAGTTCTTCTGACCAAAACCCTGTTTTTAAACCTGTATTTCCTAATTCGTCATGGCTCGTAAGCACGACTAAAACTTTTTTGTTCATATCTTTATGTTAAGTATAACACAAAATTATGGCGATGGTTTTCGGTAGCAAAGGATCATAATCACATATTTTCTGTGCGTCAAATCACACTTTGGCAGAAAGCCTGCTGAGCGTTTCTCTCGAAATACCCAAATAGGATGCGAGTATTGTTTTAGAAACGCGTTGCATTAATTGTGGATATTGCATTGCCAGTTGTTCGAAGCGCTCTTTAGGATTTGTTGTAAGCAGTGATAAAATCCTTTGCTGTAAAGCCACATAGCCAAAATTGCCCTTTACCCTGAAAAAGTGCTCCATTTTATGACTTTCCTTGCATAACTTGTCTAAATTTTCTTTGGAGAGATAAAGCAGTTCGGAATTTTCGAGGCAACTGATATTGGTTATGGATTTAACGTTTCCATAGAAGGCTCGAAAATCAGAAAGCCACCAGTTTTCCATCGCAAACTGAATAATATATTCTTTGCCATTTACATCGGCAAAGCTAGCCTTTAACAGCCCTTTAACAACAAAATAGATGTTATGTACCAATTCATCTTCCTGGATGAGGTACTGATGTTTTTTAAGATTTTTAGGTTTGAAATACGCGGCTATATGTTCAAACTCCTGATCGGTGATGTGGACGATTTCTTCGATGTGTGTTTTTAATTCAAAACTCATGCTATAAATTTAACTAAATAGCATTAAACACGTTTAATTTTTTGCCTGCATACCAAAAGTAAGCGTAAAAAAAAGGCCCGATTATTAAACCGGGCCCTGTCTTTTCAAGAATTATAATTATCTGGTACAGTCTGCCGTCCAGATTTGACTATCTTTAGCCACTCTGATGGTGAGGTTGCTGGCATCAATACTAATACCCGTTAAACCCGAGCCGATACTCACATAACTATTATCACCCTTCTTTTCGAATTTTACACCTGTAATATCCGGAATGTTGTTGCCAAAGTAAAAATTATAGGTTTCGCCCACTTTACTCACAGTTACTTTACCGTCGGTGCTGGTAATGGTCGATTCGCCATTTCGGTACGAAACAGAGCCTTTATAAGTGCCCACAAAGAAATCACGATCGGCGGGATCGGTATCTTTTTTACATGAAACCATCACTGTTAATGCTATTAGAAGCATGCTGAAAATTTGAACTGTTTTTTTCATCTCTTTCACTTTTTAGTTTTTAAATAGGTAATAAATGTAACAGTGTAATGACAATGATTATGCCAAAGGAGCCTTACACCCTTCTGTATCAATGGAGTTTAGTTCGTTTATTTAAAATTTAATCGGTTAATTTTAAGTGCTTTAGCTGTTTTTTGTTATGAAAATATGTTTTTGTTTTGAGCACCAGGAAAAGGATGATTTAATAGGATGACTAGTTTTTTTAAAATCGGGATTAGTATACAGTTTTTCAGTAAGGTGATGGACTGACTATCCCGCCCATCCATCCCTGTCCAGGCTTCTGTAATTAATTGATTCTGCCAGGTGCTCCAGTTCTACGTTTTCGCTCCCGTCTAAATCAGCAATGGTTCTGGCTACTTTCAAAATCCGATCATAGGCTCGGGCAGAGAGCCCCAGTTTTTCCATTGCCGATTTTAAAAGCGTGTTACCCTTATCACTAACCTGACATACTTTACGCACCATTTTTGGGCTCATTTGCGCATTGTAGTGCAAGTCTGCCTTACCTGCAAAACGGAGATCCTGAATTTCGCGTGCGCGGATTACCCGTGCCCTGATCTCATCACTCTTTTCTGTCTCTTCTTTTGAGGCCAACTCTGTAAAATTTACAGGTGTGACTTCAACATGCAGGTCGATCCGGTCTAAAAGCGGACCCGAAATTTTGCTCAGGTATTTTTGAACTACCCCAGGTGCGCATACACAATCCTTTTCGGGATGGTTGTAAAAGCCGCATGGACAAGGATTCATTGAGGCAATCAGCATAAAGCTGGCAGGGTATTCTACTGAAAACCGGGCTCTCGATATGGCTACTTTACGGTCTTCTAAAGGCTGTCGCATAACTTCTAAAACAGTGCGCTTAAATTCTGGCAATTCATCCAGAAACAGCACACCATTGTGTGCTAAAGAAATTTCTCCGGGTTGTGGGTTTATTCCGCCACCCACCAAGGCAACATCAGTTAAGGTATCAATTATGGAGGCAATTAAGGTTTAACATATTTGCACAGGTTAAGGCAAAAAAGAATAGTAACGTTCAGTTATCTTGGGTAATAAATACAAATGCCGAGAATATTATTGATTAGGATTAATCTGTTAGCAATAATAGTTATCTTGTCGTTAAATGGAATTGAATTCGTAAAAAGGATTTGTTCTATTCTGTTTTTTACAGCATCCATTTTATTCTTGAGTTTTCCTATTACACACTTTGCAACGATAGTATATCTCGGTTGAAGGCATCAATAAAAGAAAAGCATTGGACGAAATTATTTTACTGCCAAAAGTGGCGAAAAATTGACTTTCACTAAATGCACACTATTGTGTCACCTCAAAGACTTTCAAGCGTAGTAATCCAAGCATTGAATCTTGGGCTTTTGTTGCGAATTCTGACAAGTCCAATGGTTTCTGCAAGAATGTCTCCATAAACTATTTTATTATAACCGCTTATTATTCTAGAAAGCCGTTTAGAAGGTGCTGTGGTCGCACCATTATTTATCATTTCTGGATTGGCGTAGTCATTGAAAGTTTTTTCTAGTTCTGCTACACCGACCAAATCTTGTTGAGGAATTTGATCTTTAATAATGTTGATATCATTGAATAGCAAACCTTCAAACTCATGAAGTTGCATATATGGCACAAAGCGATTATGAAACGCACCATCAATTCCGCCCTTCATACCTGCTTCAAGAGAACTCATCCTGTGATTTTTATCTACAATTTTTTCGCAATCTTCCCATAAAGGAAAACCAAACTTGCTGTATATTCCATAATAATCTATGAATGTAGTTACAAAAGCCGTAGGATCAGACTTTAGGTGTGTTTCAATTTGTTTTTGTAATATTTCCCACTTTACAATTCCTCCTCTCGAATGTTTAATTGTTGGAGCTTGGATGATATAACCTTTCCCAAGCATATACGGGGCAAGCGTTCTCTCACAAAACATTTGTTCTGTTTGCCCTTCGCAAACTATGATGATCCTTTTCATATTATCAATAATTTGGTTGTCCTTTATCAATAATATTTCTCTTCCATAGATCATCAATTGTAAAATCATCAAGCCACTGGCTTAACATTTCACTATCCAATCTATTAAATTCACTTTCACCGTTGATTTGATCAACAGTGATTATGTCTTCTGGCTCAAAATGCGCTATCAAGTCTGTGGACTGAGTGGCTATAATAACTTGACAGCCTTTAGATGCTACCGATTTAATCATTCCTCCTAGCTTAGCAATTGCCGAAGGATGAAGCCCTAGTTCTGGCTCATCTAAAATAATTGTTTCGGGTAATGTCGGTTGCATAAATAAAGTGGTCAACGCAATAAAGCGAATTGTCCCATCTGACAGATCATTTGCCCCATAGATCATTTCACTATGTTTGCTCTTCCACCTTAAGCGAATGTTGCGATTTCTATCTGGTCTAAAGCTAAAGTCTAGAAAGTAGGGAGCAATAGACTGTATTGTTCGTACAATTAAGTTATACGTTGCAGCATTTTCTTCGTAAACCTCATAAAGATAAGAGGCCATGTTCTGCCCTTTACTATAAAGAAAGTACTTATCATTATCAACATTTGATTCCTTATTAAATGGGGAATTTTCACCTGTATCATGGAAATGATATTTTCTCAATCCATCAAGGTAGTGTTTAATGTAAGTCGCCCTTGGCATGTGATTGTGACGAAGGTTGGATTCCGTTGAAAGGGAAGCAATATCTTGGGGGTTATTTATATTCGGATTTCCGTTGTACCATAAGCCTTCTTTTGTAAAGATGAAAAATTCTTCCGCTTTTTTTAGAGTAAATGAATAAGCATTACGATTTAACCATAAACGAGCAGAGATTTCTTCAGTTACTTTATCGCCTTTATGAAGAAATTTTTCAACCCCTCCATTCAGTGCAACATATTCTTTCAGATTTTGATTATAGATGCTTTGCAGGAATTCAAAAAAGGATAAGAAATTGCTTTTTCCACTTCCATTTGCGCCAATAAGGATATTAATAGATCTTAATTGAAGTTCAAGATGTTTGATGGATTTGTACCCTTCTATCCTAATTTTGTTCATTACTTCTTGTTCTGAATGCGGTGTATTTTAATTATTAAATCTAAGCCAAAAAAATGCATAAACTCAAACTCTTCAAAAAAAGAAGGGATTTCAAAACACGTATTCTGCGAGGTTTGAATTGCATATCTACAATGTAAAATCAACCCCTGACTCGGTAAAATTACTATAATTTTTGAAACTTAGGGCGGCAATATAACCAAAAAAATCTGCTACCTTTTGCAATTAATCAGAATCACTTTACAATATATTACCCAAGAATCAAGTTGTTATTATCTTGGATGCAATAGTTATTTTGAGAAAATCTTTATCGTTGGTAACTAAAATCGTTTTCGATCTTTCTACTAATTCTGATATGTAAGAATCGTTAAAATCTACTGTCTCAAACCTCTTTAAAATAGACTTTTTATCTATAGATGAAAAGTCATCGGAGATCGGAACTAGAGAAGGTAACGCTAAAATTTTGTTAATTAAATTGGTAACTACGGAGACTGATTTCTTATACTGACTAGTTCCTACGAAATCTCTTTTGAAGTCCTGATTTATAAGCTTACCTTTATCGACCCACTGTTTAAAATCCTTTCTAAGAAGTACATTCGCAAATTCAGATAAAATAAGCGAAGAAGTATACAAAGCACTTTTTTTTATTAAAATTTCACTGAATAATGATGAATAAGCTTTTTGATCTGATTTTTGAAAATCAGCTATTGTACCATACAGAAGAAGCCAGATATTCGTATCAAAGAAAAATTTATCTGCAAAAGTAACTTTATGATCTTTTGGCTTAATCGATTCCATAAATTGCATCATTTGAATTCTTTTCAAAATTCTCCTTGTCTGCAAAATACTCCTTTGCTCTTTGGATGACATCTTTAAAAAGAATTCGGTCGTCTTCTTCTACATTTTGCAAAATAAGATGGCCATTAAGGAAATCTCTTGTATATGCTTTATTGCTGTAAAGTCTGCCAATTGCTGCATTAAGGAAGGCAGTGATCATTATTGTAATTCCTGCAAAATCCAGTTCCACTCTCTCATTTTTTTTGAGGTATGAATCTACCAACTCAAAAACCTCATTCCCTTTTTCAGTAGATACTGCAAGTTCAGATTTGATTATGTCCTTGATGATTAAGTGTTCCATTGTTTGAAAGTTATTTGCTATCATTATTTACAAAGATACGTAATATTTAAAAAATGTTTTCAAAATCCTCTATTTCACTTGTCAATGAATAGTGATTTGTGTCATTAAGATTAAATTTGATATTTACAATCGTTCCATCGAATACATAGTTAAGCTTCTTTGTTTCAACTACTCCATTCTTATATTCATAAAATCCATCCGACGATATAACCTGAATTTTTCCACGATTCAAGGTAATAAAATCGAAAATGACGCTCATTCCAAGACCACCTGAGGTATTTCCAATTTTTGTAGTGTTTCCTTTGATCATCGCCCACTTAATAGCTTCAGACGCATCGTAATCCATTTTCAAATACTGCGAAACATTTTGTTTTATGTTTATACCCTTATCAACAATTGTAAAGTGTAAAGGTTTGTCTTGCTTTCTTGGAAAAAACTGCCCGCAAGTGTGGATATATTCGCACTTCCCGTGAGTCCTCGCATTTTCATACATTTCAAAGATACTTTTAACAATCTCCTTGCCAAGCTTGTCACTATGTTTAGGAAATCCATCTTTGTTTAATAGTTGCTCCTGAATATATAAGCTGAAGCCAATATCATCATTTGGCATAAATTTTCTATAGGTTAGCGAGGTATCATAACGATCAACAATTTTCGTATAACCAAAAACCTGTAAAAAACCGTTCTTTCTGAGGATTGTTTCTACACCTCGAGTCATGTTTACAATATTTATTTTATTTCCTTGAGACTCAAGAATTTCAAATATTGCTCCAATTAAAGCACATAAATTTGCCTCTAAAAAATTTACAAGGCTAAAATCAAATGTAATGTCTTGATTTCTAGCTTCTTTGAGGGTGTTAGTAAGTCGGATGACATATTCATACCCCTCAAATTCGCTTTTTATTTCTTCAGGAACCTGAATTATCATTTATAAATAATTGAGTGTTAATTTAAGTTGAAGATAATAATTTAGATGGGGTAATATAAAAAATACCATATTTATTGGTAAAAATAAATTAATTAGGCAAATGACCAGTTTTCCCATAACTTATAAGAAGTTATTTCATAAATGACCAAAGGTAAAACCTTAACAGGCACTAGTGGTGGAGTAGATGTTTGATTCTTACTAATACGTCAGTTGAGATTCAATTATTGAGACAACTAACATTTGCGATTACGGCCTATGTAAAAAACATAGGGCAAAGAAAAACCATGTAGTTAAATCTAACGTCGTTAATTTAAATTAATATTTATGCAAGCTGAATAAGGGTAACGTGTATAATTAAGGGTTTAAAAGGTTTCTCCTATTGATGTTATCTATTATTAAGGCCTCTATATCGGTCATATCCTCACTAGAATTTCCGTAATAGTGTTTTTCACATCTTGGACATTTGGATTCTGCATGCGCAGGTCATAATGCATTGTGGTATCACAATGAGGGCAGTGCGGTCTTAAGTCGATAATTGAAATTTTATTATTATATATATTGTAGCGCCAAGACCATCTCCATTTTTTCAAACGGTCGGTAGTATATGCTTCATAAGGGAAAGTTTGATTTAATGCGTCTTTCTTAAACTTACTAACAAAACGAATAATTGTAATGCTTAATATTAAGAACAGTAAAATCCAAAATAAGGAAACCTTATATGTTAAAAATATTAATGTATAATCTTTAACAACAGAAAATGTATTATTCACGGTGGTAAACAGATTCTGATCTTTATAAGAATCATACGCCAGGGTACCTATACCAGTGAGCAATAATATTGCTAATGCTGTTTTAAATTCATTAGTCTTGTAGAATACTTTTTGAGAGTCCGCCATTTTATATTATAAAAACCTAGAAAGTCATCTGTATTTGATAAGGAACATTGTAGAGATTATACATTTTTACTCGAAACTCATAATATGTAGTAGAGCTATTCATGACATCCTTTGCCTCTTGTATATACTCTTGCAATTTTAGGATACCTTCATCATTTAGAAATTGATAGTGATGTTTTGCTCTGATGCAATATCCAACATAATTATTCATCCGTTGTAATGTTGGCAAAATTTCTTTGTCAAACCTGCCATAGATTACTTCGTTTGTAAAGTCTGCTACTTTCCTGTCTTTAAAATAGCGTGACGGGTCTCCTTCTAGATTCATGATTCGAAAAACAGAAATATAGAAATCAAGATCAAATTGAGAAGGATGATTCTGTGCAATAGAGGTTAGGATTTCTCGCGCTCTTTTTAATGAGATTTCGACCCCACTTATTAATTTTATTTTCTCATTTTGTCTGTCTATGAATTTATCTGAGAATTTGTCATTAATAAGGTTTTCTGCACCTTGAATTAACAATAATTGAAGGTTTTCTCTTTCTTCCTGTAGTAGTTGCTTTTTGGAAACTACATTTTCTTGAGCCTTTTTTTGATTAAGCGAATCTTCCATAATTAATAATAAAGTTTGTATTTATTGCTTTTAAAATATTCTGCGACTGGAGTAGATTCTCTCCAGCTGTTTTCTAGTGCGGTAAGTAATTCTTTAAATTGTATTTCGGGATTATGTTTCCTTGCTCTAGCCCATGCCGTTCTATTGTCTTTTGAATCCCGGGCATTAAAAACATAAATAAAACTCGGATGAATATGGTTTTGATCAGCAAATTCATAAACAAAATCGTCGTTTGCCAAGTGGGGTTTAACTTTTTTCATTTTCTCAGTCGAAAAAAGATATTCACGGGCAAAGTTATTTGCTTCGTTTTCCTTTTCTAGCAAGGTTAATTTATCTGGCTCTTCCTCTGATAAATGATAGTTACCTAGTTTTATTTCATCCCAGTCAAAAATTACGTGAAATAATTCATGGATAAGTGCAAACCATAAAGTTGGGTAGAATCCTCGGTAATTCGATAACACTATACATGGTTTTCCATTGTATTGAATAGTAGCTCCTCTAAGATGTAGATCAGACATTGATGGAAGATAAATCACCGTAATACCACGTTGATAAAGATCCTTAATAACATTTAATAGCCCCAATTCCACATTTGTAGAGTGCCACCTAATCTGCGGAAAGTACTCTATCAGTAACTTACGATCATATTCATAAGGATTGTTTAACTGTTTAAAAGCATCTTCAGCATTATTCAGCCAAAAATCTCTTGTTAACTCATTTTTTGGTGCAATAACGCCGCTACTAAAAGCAACACTTCTACTGGGCCGTTTATAGTCATAGATCGAAGATAAGCCAAAGTGAGAAACGATTTTTTTCTCAATGGCATCAAAATCAGTTATGCTATCTATAAAGCCAGATTTTTTTAAAACTGCGAGGTCAAAATTATCCTTAATAAATTCTACATTTCTCTGGGAGTTGCCGTTGTATTCTGGGAAGTTTTTAATTAGTTCTTTTAGGTAAAGGCTAATTACTTCATCAGGTTTTATCTTCAAGAAATGCGAAAGTTTTAAAAAATTACTAAAGTCGGCTCTTCTCTGTTTCCCTTCCAATATACCAAGTAAAGTAACTCGTTCAATTTTTAAAATATCTAAGGCTGTTGTTCGTGAGATATTAAGTTCCGAAATTCTCCTATCAAATACTTCTAATAAAGTCTCATTACTTACAAATGGAGCTGGCTTAAACAAATCGCTAAGCACTTTATCTACATCAAAATCTTTTTCATCTCTATTGTTCATAACAAAAAAAAGGTATGGTTACCTTGTGTAAAGGTAGTTGTTTTAACGCCAAATACAAATTATTTACAAAAAAAAGGGGTCTTCTACCTTGTTTGTTGTTTTGTTTGTAATGTGGACTTTAATATAAAATACATAGCTTGCCTGTATTAGATTTATTCATAACTAAAAATAGTACAGCTTTATTAAAATTTCACCATCAACTATAGCTCGAGAGAGTATTTTTTGTTATACTTTTAATCTGTTAATTAATTTATAACATGAAAATTAAATACAACAGGGTTTCTACGCTGAAACAAACAGGCATTAGGTTTACTGCTGATAAGGACGTTTACGATGAGATTCTCTTGGATAAAATTTCGGGTTCTGTTCCATTTAAGGATAGGCCTCAAGCGAAAAAATTAGTAAAACTTATTGAAAAAGGACTTGTAACAGATTTAACAGTCGAAGAACTTTCAAGGCTTGGTCGTAATACTGGAGATGTAATAACGACTATTGAATGGTTGGAAGAAAAGGGAATAAATGTTATCGTCCGGAATTTAGGTTTACAATCAAGACCAGACGGCAATAAAAATCCAATCTGGAAGATGATTTCAACTGTTATGTCATCATTATATGAAATGGAGCTTGAAAATATTAAAGAACGTACCACTGTAGGTAGAATGTTATATGTACAAAATGGGGGGCAATTAGGTAGGCCAAAAGGTTCAAAAGAGAATGAATTAGCTTTCTTAAAAAAGAAAAGTTCAATCTCTGCTATTATGTGTCTTAATAAAGGTTTAACCGTAAGAGAATCAGGTAAAATAGCTAATATTTCAGTGGCAACGGTTATGAAAATCAAACGACTTTCAAAAAAATCTTAGGCTGTTGGTAACCAATCCTATTTTGCATACTTTTTCTCTATTTCATTGTAGATATCATACCATAACTTGCGTGTGGTAGAAAAATCGCTATAATCTGGATAATCTTTAATGCACTTATCTAACGTTTCCTGTGCAATTTTTTGCGCATTGGCTCTAACACCGGGATTCAAATTCGCATTTGCAGTGGATTTGCTTATCATATGAATAGTTTCTTTTTGATCCTTGGTCCAATTATTTGATTCGGTTTCATACGTAGCAGTGTTTTGATTTTGTTGTTGGTTACATCCAAGAATAGGAAATGCTAATGTTATGATTAGTAATATTTTGGTTATGCTTTTCATTGTTAATAAAGGTTTTTTCACTTGCTTAGAGTTATCTTTTAAATTTTAAGTGTGTATCAGGGAAAAACGAATTAACTGTTTACTCCTCTGGTCTTTTTTTAATCTTTTCTTTGTTTTTCATTTACAAAGCGTATGCGTTAATAGCTATTAACATCTGTAAATATATAAATTTTACATATACATGTATAGGTGTGTAGGTTTTTTTCATTGGCTTAATTGCATCTTCAATGGAAAAATCATTTCATAAATCAGAAATAGAACTTTTTGTTATAAATAAGGTTCGTGAGATGAGAATTAAATTAAATATATCCCAAGCCGATTTGGCACATAAACTTGATCTTTCCGTTGGTTTTATTGGTCACGTAGAAAGTTTAAAGCATAGAGCAAAATACAACCTTAACCATATCAATAAGCTTGCGAAAATATTTAACTGCTCATTTCAAGACTTCTTTCCAGAAGCCCCTATTGGATAACTTCTTTGGTACATGTTAATCTGCTCTCTAACGAGGTCAAAAATTTATTTGATTAATTACTTTGGTTTTGTAGTTCTGTTAAACCAGAGCATTCCAGTGCGGTTGTGTTGATAAGAAATCGACTGCCAATATAAACGCCAAAAAGGCCAGAATAATTAAATTCTGACCTTGATGCATTGGTAATAAAAGAAATGCTTAGGCTTTACTGTAAGCTCCTTTAACCTTGTTAAACAGTTCATCCTCTATTGGATTGCTAATGGGCTTCCCAAAATTTAACTGCTCAATATAATTTTTAATGTCGTGCCGAGCCTTGGCAGTAGTATTCTTATCAGCCAAAAAAGATTGGGTGAAATCAACTCCCTCAGGACTATTTAATAAATATTTTACAGCAAAGTCCTTATATGCTTTAATACCCGCATAATCAATCGTAGGAAGATTGTGATTTTTTCTTTTGGGCACGTTCAAGTATTGATCAAACCAGGCATTAACGAAATCTAAATATATAAGCTCATCTTGTAAATCGCTAAAAACGAGTTTTCGATGGAATATTTCTTTTATGCCTTTAGATTTTAAACTCATTTCATACCTTAAGATGTTCATTTTATTGTATGTTTTGGGAAGCTTTTTATTTTTCGCACTCTCTTTTACCTTATCATAAAATTTATAGGTTACATTTTGATTAGCAAACTGTAAAGTCTCGTCTTCATGCTTGGTTTGCTTAAATTTTTCAGGACAAAGTAAAAAATTATGGTAATTAAAGACAGGATGCTCCATTATAAAATTGTAAGCGATATCCAATCTAATGATATTTGCATTACCTAGATCTAGGCAAAATAACTTTTGTAGCTCATCAGTAGCTTTTTTAATGTCCTCGAATGTTGTGTTATATAAGTTGTTCTTCTTGCTTGCTGTTGTCAAACTTCCTACTATTTTGAAATTTGTAGGGCCTAAGTAGAAAGTCCAGTTTGCATAGGAGGAACGAATGCTCCTACCTTTATACCCCTTTAAGTATTTTACATCTGTTTCAGGGACTAGTTCGTTTGTGAAAAAATCTTCCAGGATTTCTCTTTCTTGTTCAGTATAAGCTCTTCTTATCTGTAGAGTATCGTACATATTATTACTATTTTGGTAATGGTTTTAATCTTATTATTAATTATTGGATATTGTCCGATGGGGAAAAGTTCTTTTTCCATCTACATTACTGCATTAAAAGCATTTTTTCTTTTTGATTCTTTTTGATTGCGTCACACATACTTTTGGGTTTCGGCTTCTCCTCATAAAAGAAATTGCTGTTTCTGGAAATGTAAAAAGAGGTTCCTGCGCTATTACGAGTTTTGTTGAAACCGTAAACAGTAAGTCTTTCCGAAAATTTTTTGTTGGCGACAGGTCGATAACCGTTTTCCACACAAAAAATACGATAGTAGTTGTACAAACCTTTTAAGCTGTATATTTCGTTATCTGCGCTTGGTAAGAGAGATGTTTCTTCTACGAAGAGCTGCACGCTATCAGATTGTTTCTGGTAGTTTTTAACGAAATCGTCGCATTCTATTGATTTAGAAAAGGACTTATTTGCCAATAGTCCTTTCAAGCCGTTCAAAATCCAATTAAATACCCCGGGTAACTCCTCTTTTATTATCTTTTTTGCAAGTTCTATATCCTTTTCTTCTTCGGGAATTTGAACTTTAAATGGTATGATAATAAACCTTCTGAAATAAGCATGGGTCATCTCTGGAGCTTGTGGCAACTCATTAGCATTAAATATTAGTTTGGCATATTGTTCCATTTCGTAAGGTTGGCCATACATGGGCCTTGCGTCTAGCGGTTCTCCAGAAGCGATCTTTTTAAACATATCAGCATTAATAGAGTTGCCACATTCACTTGCGAAATTCAAAAGCTTGTCTTCTATTTTTGCTCTAAATTTTGCTCCCTCGGATTGGCTCATTAACATCTGTGGTGAGTAAGAACTGAAATTTTCCTTACCAAAGAGTTCCTTAATCACATCGAAAAGAACAGATTTCCCGTTGTGGCCTGTTCCAAAAAGCATCAAAACCTTTTCTAATTTTAGTTGCCCATTCTTCAAAAACGCATATCCCAAATACTCAGAAAGAAGTAATTGCGTGGAGTCGTCTGGTAAGACACGATTTAGAAATTTTTCAAATTTTGGTGCAGTGGCTGTAGAGTCGTAGTCAAAAGCCAATTGATATTTTAAGAAGTCCATGCAACTAAAGTTTCGTAATGGCTTTATCCCATCCAAGGATACCTCCAATGTCCCATTTTGAAAATTTATCAACGTGCAGTTGCTTATGTCTTTCATTTTATTGAAATATGCCGATGCAAAGATTTGCCTATAAATGTCATCTTGGGTTTTACAATTGTCCGCGATGATGCTTTTCATGCCCATTTTTTTAGCAGCTTCTTTAAGGAGATGAGTTAAATCCATTTTTTCGGTAGGAGTCCAATAGGCTCCGTTAAATAAGTAAATGGTATTATGTTGATGTCGTATACCTAATCCGATCGTGGGTAAGAATTCTACAAAATGGTTACAAGTGGCTGTAATTATAGAAGAAAGGGTCTTTTCGCCTTTTATAATAGCACTAAAATCTATCGGCTTTATTTTTTCGATTATATATTCTGCAAGATTATTAATTTGCTTGTAGCCTTTATTAATATTTATGTTTGTTTTTATTTGTAACATGATTTATTTTTTTGAATGAATAACGGGTTGGTGTAATAGAGCTTGTTATATTATTAGTCGGTTATGGAGGAATCGTTCTTTCGGAGGCATGCTTTTTATGTCTTTTAAGAAGCTCAAATAGCTGAGCCTGGGTAGAACGGCTATTTGTGCATAAAGGAAAGCCAGCTTTGCTATAAAGCTGAGTAATGTGCTTTTCAATCTGAAATCGTAAGATGTAATCTGACGATGGTAAAACTGATGGGCTGATGAAACCAGATGTTTTAGTGTCGGGAATAGGGCTGTGAGCCATCGGGACTAAAGTGTATAGCAAAACCTGTCGCTCTTTTCAGGCGATGAGGATTTTACTCGTAAGTTTTGCTTCTTCCAGCGAAATTCTGTAGCTGGTTGTCGCCCGATCTTTTATTTATAGGTCAATACTTCGGCTATTTATTTATATTTAAATGCAGAGTTTTAATCACCTTTTATAAAGGTAGATTATCCATTTTGCATTAAAAATTTTTTTTGAAAATAGCAATATCGACAGGGCAATATGAAACGAAAACTTGGTATCTACGCAAGGCAATCAAGGGATAAAGGAACAGGAGGATCAATAGACGATCAGATTTTGAAGGGTAAGGTTAAAGCAAAGGAATTAGGCTTTGACTTTGAGGTGTATGTAGACAAAGGGCAATCAGCATACAAGGAACACTTTGATAATCGTCCAGAAATAAAAAGGCTTTTGGAGGATGTAGTAAAAAAGAGAATTACAGACGTGTTTGTTTTTGACATTTCAAGATTAACCAGAAATGATCATACAAATTTTCTAATTAAGAAGGTCTTTCAAGAACATAATGTAATCGTTTATACACAGATTGAGGGGGCGACGGATTATGCTAACAGCGAAGAGCTTTTGATGAATGATATCAAAGCCCTTTTTAACATGAAATATGTAAGAGATACTGCGTTAAAAATAAAGTCTGTATTAAAAAACAATGCAGAAAAAGGGAGGGCTCCATCAGGTGTCATTAGGCCATTTGGTTACACATCAGATGCGAAAAAAATGCTTGTTATCGAAGAAGAGGAAGCAAAGGTAGTTGTGGAGATATATAATCTTTGTTTAAATGGGTATGGAAGCGGTAAAATAGCTAAAGTCCTTAATGAGAAAGGAATTCATACTAAAACACATAGGCTGATTTTGCAGAATAAATTAGGTCAGGTTGAGGGATCTTCCTTTAGCAAGGAAAATAATAATCCTTTTAAAAAGTGGGCTCCCAATACAGTTCTAAGTATATTAAAGAACTCATTATATAAAGGCAAGAGGTTACATGCAGGAGAGGAATTTAATGCCCCGGTTATTATAGATGAATATAAATGGGAACAAGTTCAAAATCAAATTAAAAAGAACCAAAATGCTCCCGGCCTGTCTAAACATAAATATCTCCTAAAGAATCTATGTATTTGTGGTCGTTGTGGTTCCAACTTCTGTGGTAGAACTCGCCCTAATAAAAAAGATCACTATTATTATTGTTCGTCACGAAAGAAAACGATTGGCAAATGTGGAATCAGAAGCATTAACATTGATACCTTGGAGAGCTTGATTTGGATGATAATCTCAACCAGCGATATAGTAATCGATAAAGCGAAAGAAGAGGTTGATAAATTAAAGAACCCCAAATACATACAAGAATTATTAAAAGATAAAGCTGCTTATAAAACTAAAATTAATTCGTTAGCAAAATCGAGAGACAACATTCTCTCATTAGTAGACTCAGAGCATGTAACATTTGACGATGCAAAAAAGCAATTAGCAGTAAATAAGGCGAAAACCCATGAGTTTAGTAAAATGCTTTCTGAAATTGATTTAAAGTTGCAAGATCAAGATTACATAGCAAGAAGTATTGATTACGCTCAGCAGTTTTTAAAAGATTGGGATAGACTAGCTTTTACTGATGATTTTGAATTGAAGTATACAATGGTAAGACTATTTATTGATAAGGTGACCATAGATTTTGATGATAATGAAGAAATTTATACAGTTAATATTTCTGCAAAACTTCCTGATGCGAGCAATCTGCGTACTTTGAAAGTCTCCATTAATGGTGATCTAATTGAAGATATGGACGATTCCAATGATAAAGGCGACAGAGGTAACAATAATTCAAATAAGAGCTTAAAAAGCAGCAATAAGAGCGTCTTAAAAACAAAGGAGGAAGGAGTCTTAAAGACGTTGAATCACAATGTAGATACTTTTATAGAAGTTGTTCCTCCAAAAGGAATACCATTACCTCACTAATGGTATGGTGTGGTGAACGGTATGAGCGGATCGTCATTAAGGCATCTGTTGCTGATAGTTTCCCGGCAACGGAATGTATTTTGGTAGTTTCTAAAGCTTCGGATAAATTTAAAGGAGGCAAAATGGTGGGTAAGCGTTTAGCTAACATGGTTTTTCCGGCACCCGGAGGGCCAATTAATATGACGTTGTGCCCGCCAGCAGCGGCAATTTCGAGTGCCCGTTTAATGTTTTCCTGCCCCTTAACATCAGCAAAATCGTGTTCGTAATTATTAATGTTTTTTAAAAATTCTTCCCTGGTATCAATTTTTACTTGCTCCAGCCCCTCTGTTTTATTGAAAAATGCCACAACCTGCGCCAGGTTATCAACGCCGTAGGCTATTAAATCGTTAACAATACCCGCTTCGCGTACATTTTGTTTAGGCAATATAAAACCTGCAAAACCATCTTGCTGCGCCTGTATAGCAATGGGTAATGCACCTCTTATAGGCTGAATAGCCCCATCTAAAGACAGCTCGCCCATAATGAAATACCGGTTGAGTTCATCATGTGGGATCTGGCCTGAAGCCGCCAAAATGCCAATGGCAATGGGCAGATCATAAGAAGAACCTTCTTTTTTAAGGTCGGCAGGCGCCAGGTTGACTACAATTTTCTGTTTAGGCATGCGGAAGCCCGAAACCGTAATGGCACTGGCCACACGCCGTAAACTTTCTTTTACTGCATTATCGGGCAGGCCCACCATGTAATACTTGGCTCCTGCACTGATACTCACTTCGATGGTAATGGTAAGTGCATTTACGCCATAAACAGCACTCCCGTATGTTTTTACAAGCATTTGATTTTTTAATTAAAATAAATGGGGATGTGTTGTTTATCCGGAAATGGATAATCATTGTAACTAAGATAGTAAATGTTTGGATAAAAGAAAATAACCCGGACGCATTTCTAAATCCCTTAAAACAAAAAATCCCGACCAGGGATGGCCGGGATTTAAATATTTCTATTTTAGCTTATCTTCCGAATGGCATTTTAGGCATACCCTTCATCATGGCTGCTGCCGCTGCCGGGTTCGAAAACTGCTTCATCATTTTGCGCATATCTTCAAACTGTTTAATCAACTTGCTTACTTCTTCTACTTTACTGCCCGATCCTTTTGCTATGCGTAAACGGCGGCTTTGCTGAATAGCATCCGGATTTTCTTTTTCGAATGGCGTCATCGAGTTAATAATGGCTTCGATTGATTTGAAAGCATCATCCTGAATATCGACGTTTTTCATCATCTTACCAACTCCCGGAATCATGCCCATCAAATCTTTCATGTTACCCATTTTCTTGATCTGCTGAATCTGATTATAGAAATCGTTGAAATCGAATTTGTTTTTGCGGATTTTTTTCTGAAGTTCTGCCGCCTCTTTCTCGTCAAACTGCATCTGTGCACGCTCAACAAGTGAAACCACATCACCCATACCTAAAATACGCGAAGCCATACGGTCAGGATAGAAAACATCTAGTGCCTCCATCTTCTCGCCGGTACCAATAAATTTAATCGGTTTGTTTACAACCGATTTAATTGAAAGTGCCGCACCACCACGGGTATCACCGTCTAGCTTGGTTAAAACAACGCCGGTAAAATCTAGTCTGTCGTTAAATACTTTTGCCGTATTTACCGCATCCTGACCAGTCATCGAGTCTACTACGAATAAAATCTCATGTGGATTGGTTTTTGCTTTTACTTCCGAAATTTCGTTCATCAATGATTCATCGATCGCTAAACGGCCGGCGGTATCAATAATGATTACATTGTTTCCGTTTTGTTTACCATGTGCAATACCTTCTAAGGCAATGCCTACCGGATCGTTTGATGCGCGGTTGGCATAAACAGAAACACCAACGGTAGTACCTAAAACCTCTAGCTGATCGACAGCAGCAGGACGGTACATATCGCCGGCAACCAATAAAGGTTTTTTTCCTTTACCTTTTAAATACAGGGCAAGTTTACCTGCGAAAGTGGTTTTACCCGCACCATTTAAACCTGCAATTAAAATGATGGTTGGGTTGGCTTTTGTATCTAATTCGGTCGCTTGGCCGCCCATTAAGGCTGCAAGCTCATCGTTCATGATTTTAGTAAGCAACTGACCTGGTGAAACCGCTGTAAGTACGTTCTGCCCTAAAGCTTTTTGTCTTACATCATCAGTAAATGCTTTTGCTGTTTTATAGTTAACATCGGCATCTAATAATGCTTTACGAATCTCTTTCATGGTTTCTGCCACGTTGATTTCCGTAATGCTACCCTGCCCTTTTAATACTTTAAATGCTCTGTCTAGCTTGTCCTGTAAATTATCAAACATCTTTTTTTAAGCTAAAGGCTTTATGCCGGATGGCAAAAAGCTACTTGTTTTTAATAAAAGGCAAATGTATCAAATTTTGATTGTAAATCTTAGCAACTCAAAGTCAAAACTTTATGGCCGGCAATTATATTTATGTTTTGGTGCAACATTTTCTTTGAAAGGGAGTCTTATACCGGATTAACTTAAACGAATGAAACGCTGCATCCTCCCGGTTTTACTCTTAATATGCACTTTTTGCAAAGCTCAGGATATCACCAAACAAAAGCATTTAGAAGCCAGAAGGACCCATCAAAGCCCCAAAATTGATGGTGTTTTAGACGATGAATGCTGGAATGATGTTCCGCTCGCAACCGATTTTTTTCAGATCAGGCCGCATCCTGGAAAAGTGGAAACTTCTGATCGACGTACCGAAATGAAAGTGCTTTATGATGATGTGGCAATTTACGTTTATGCACGCATGTACGATAGTCCGGATAGCGTATCGCATGAGCTGGTTTCAAGAGATAATATTGGCAATGCCGATTTTATCTCCATCATTGTTGATCCCTTTTACGATAAGATGAATGGCAATGGTTTTTTTGTTACTGCTGCCGGTGTGCAGTTCGATGCTAAATACTCGCAGGTGGGCAATGAAGATGAGAACTGGAATGCGGTATGGGAAAGCGCCGTTAAACTTGATGATAAAGGATGGACCTGTGAGATGAAAATTCCTTATTCTGCCCTGCGTTTTTCGGGTAAGGAGGTGCAAAACTGGGGGCTTAACTTTAGTCGTAGGATACAACGGAGCAATACACAAACTTTCTGGAATTTTGTTGACCCTAAAGTAAATGGTTTTATCAACCAGGAAGGCCTTTGGACAGGCATTAAAGATATTAAGCCGCCCCTTCGACTTTCTTTTTCGCCATACCTGTCTGCTTATGTAAATCATTATCCGATTAATCAGCCAGGGGTTAAAAACACTACTTCGCGTTTTAATGGAGGGATGGATGTAAAATATGGTATTAACAACAGTTTTACTCTTGATATGACCCTCGTACCCGATTTTGGTCAGGTGCAATCAGATAACCGCATACTTAACCTTACCCCTTTCGAGGTAAAGTTTAACGAAAACAGGCAGTTTTTTACCGAAGGAACTGAGTTGTTTAATAAGGGCGATTTATTTTATTCGAAACGGATTGGTTCTATACCTGCTTATTACGATTACAGTGGGGCTGGAAATGATAAAATTGTGAAAGACCAAACCGAGGCAAAGGTTTTAAATGCGACTAAAATTTCGGGGCGCACGGCAAAAGGATTGGGCATTGGTATTTTTAATGCGATAACCAACAGCATGGAAACCGAAGTAGAAGATACGCAAGGTAACCTCAGGATGGTAGAAACGCAACCCTTAACCAATTATAATATTTTGGTTTTCGACCAATCGTTAAAAAATAATAGTTCGGCTACCTTTATCAATACCAATGTGCTGCGGCAAGGTTCAGCTTATGATGCCAATGTAAGCGCCCTGCTTTTCAATTTAAATAACAAAAACAACAAGTATTTTGTAAACGGAGGAGCTAAGATGAGCTATTTACGTGGCGAAGAAAGTAGTACGGGTTATAGTTATACGCTTAGGCTTGGGAAACAGAGCGGCAATTTTACCTGGAGCTACAATCAGGTATATGCCGATAATAAATTTGACCCATCCGATATGGGCTTTTTTACCAATAATAACTTTTTGGATCAACGGATTGGCATTGGCTATAACATTTATAAACCCAGTAAATGGTATAACCAATTTGAGAGCTGGCTTAATTTAAACTATTCACGAAGGGCTATTCCGGCGGCTTACCAAAAAATTGGTTTTAACGGTGGTTATTGGGTTCAGTTTAAAAATCAATGGTCGGCAGAGCTGGATGTGAGCTGGGACAGAAAAAGCAACGACTTTTACGAAGCACGGAACGGGCAGCTTTATCATGCACCCGAAAATTATGGAATAAGCTTATATATTAACCCTAACCGCGCAAAAGCCTATAATTTTGGAGGGAACATCCGGTTTTTTGAACAACAGCTCTTTAAAGGGAAAATGTATAATTTTTACTTTTTTCAAAACCTGAGGCTGAATGATAAAGTTGCATTTGGACTAGATTTAAACTTTAACCCCAATTACAATTATGTAAACTGGGTAACGGCGCAGGGTAATCAGGCTATTTTTTCCAGATATGACCGCAGAACGGTAGAGAACTCTTTCGATGCAAAATATACTTTTTCCAACCTGATGGGAATTACCGTGGTATTGCGGCACTATTGGAGCGATAGGAGGAATAAAGAATTTTACCTGCTTAAACCAGATGGTAATTTAACTGATTATCAGGGTCCGGCCTTAAGCGGTACCGACCGGAACTACAATGTGTTCAATATTGATTTAATTTATACCTGGCAGTTTGCTCCGGGCAGCACGCTTTCCCTTTCCTATAAAGATGCTGCTGAAACTTACGATACTTTTTATACACAGCGTTACAATAAAAATCTGGGTCGGATTTTAGATGCTCCTCAAAATAATAGCTTGTCGGTTAAAGTTTTGTATTATGTTGATTATTTAGACTTAAAGAAAAAGCGGAAAAAAGGTTAATGAGTGCCTGGAAATATTATCTTGCTTTACCTGGGCTAATGCCAAATTTTTTGCCGAAAGCCTTATTAAAATGTTGCACAGAAGAGTAACCGAGGTCATTCGAAATATTTTTAATATCCATCTGTTTATCGGCCAGAAGCTCTTTTGCTTTCATCAGCCTGTAGTCGCTCAGATAGCCAAAAACCGTATTTCCAAAAGTTTCCTTAAATCCCTTTTTTAACTTAAACTCATTTATACCTGCGGCCTTGGCCAGGTCGGTTAATGAGGGAGGCGTGCAGGCGTTAGCCAGCAAATATTCCCGGGCATAGTAGATTCGTTCCTTATCGTATGCTGATTTTAAACCTGGTTTTTCAGTTTTTTTAGCCGCCAGCTCAAAGGCTTGTGCTTGTAAAGCTAAAAGTTCCAGACATTTTGATTGCAGGAAAAGTAACTTCAGGCCTCCGGTAAATTCGCAGGCAATAATGTCGTTAATACAGCTATGCATGGCCAAACTGATGGGTAGGTTTTCAGCTGATATTTCTACCGAATGGTTGTTCATGATATTTTCTGCAAAATTTTTAAGCAGCGCACCACTTTCGCTGGTTAAATTAACAAATTGTTCCCTTTGAAAATGTACTTCGAAGAATTTGAACGGACCGTAGGTCGGAAATTCAGCTGTGCCATCAAAATCGGGACTGTAAATGATATTGTGCTGGTTAGCCTTAATGTCAAGGCGCTTATTGGTAAGGTAATTTTCCATAATCCCTCCGCCAGTGAGCGAGAAATGTAGTTCTACCAGTTCGGGCTCGTCAAAAGATTTAATCCGCAAACGGTTCTTTTTAACAACCATATCGCCATAAACAATGTAAATTCCGGCAAAAGATACCTGTACAATCTCGGCATCGCCAAAAGGGAAGCTATATTTCTCCCTTTTTTCTGTTACCAGCGCCTGGTTAAATGCATTATCGTCGAACTTGGTGCCAACAATGTAATGGATATTGTCGTCATCATAAATATTTAAGGCCATAAAATCCTTTTGGTATAAATTTTAATCCTGCTGATGTAAAAAGACCTGTTTATTGGACAACTACTTTTGTTCAAAGTTACTAAACAAATTAATACGATGCCTAAGTTACCATCATGGCTGGTCAACACAATGGAAAAGGTGATCAGCAATAAAATATATGCTGTAGAAGTTATAGAAACGAAAATGCTCAGCAGCAATCTCAAATGTATCACGTTTAAGGGCGATTTTTTCGATGCGAAATTTATACCGGGAAACGAGGTTCTTTTTAGGGTAAATGCGAACGAGTACCGTCATTATACTTTATCGGCTTTCGATCAGGAAAAAGATACCTGCGAGATTATTTTTTATTTAAACCAGCAAGGGCCGGGTAATAATTTTGCAGCCAAGATCCAAAAAGGCGATCATTTAAAGCTAATAGCCGACCGCGCAAGGGTAAAATACAACGAAGCCTCTAATCAACATTTCTTTTTTGGTGACGAAACGAGTATGGGATTATACGAATCGCTGGGGAAAAAGGCTGTTGATGATGATGTAGAGTATTTCGGCGTATTGGAATTGCAGGAAGAAAATTTTGATTCGGTTGATCACATTAATCTGTTAATTGATGTGGTGCCATCAGATTTGAGTGCTCCGGCAAAAAATGCCATTACCTGGATGGACAATATGCATCCATTGTGTTGGGAGATGTGGCAAAATGCAACTTTTTACCTCACCGGAAGGGCAAAATCGGTACAGCAGTTTAAAAAATACCTGAAACAACGCGGTGTACGCTTTAGCCAGATGATAACCATGCCTTATTGGGAAATTGGTAAAGTTGGTGGCGGAGCTTAAAAATTATTGAGTTAAATGTTTAAAGACCACAGCTTGCACTGTGGTCTTTTTATTTTATACCCAATTACCTCGGAAAGGTAAAGGCAAAACCAAGCGCCAGGGTTTGACTGGCCTGAATGTTTACATCGGTATCTTTATCAAACAAAACCACGCCGGTTAAGCTGGTGTTCATAAAACGGTTAATTTTTGCAGTTAGTGCAATATCTAAACGGTGATCAATCCGCGACCAGCCAATGTTTTCGTATGGAATAAACATCAGGTAACGGGCTTTAAGGTTGGTGTTGGTGAAAATATCCTTGTCGAAAGCACTTACTACCTGGAAAGCGAGCTCATTGCGGAATTTTTTACCTTTATCTACCCCGTAAACATTAGGTTTTTTATCGTAAACAGCGGTATCGAGCACAAAAGTTTGCCTCGCAGTACCCGTACCAATACGGGTAGAGAAATATTTTACCGGTTTATACTCAAAACCGATTGATTCGGTTAAATACCCCGGAGCCATAAACCTCGAAATCAGCACTTGCTGTTCATCGCCATTGCCATCTCTGTAATACCTGTAACCACTATCAAACTGCGATTCAAAACTCACTGATCCGAAGAAATACCAGCTTTTTGATAATTGAAATGATGCTTTGTTATCCCAGAAAATACGGTCGTTGGTTTTCTTTTGCAGCTGGTCTTTGTTTTTAATCTTACCATATTGCAAAACTACCTCACTTACATAGCTATAACTGTTTTTATTGTATTCTGCTTTCCAGTTAAGTAAACCGCCAACTGCAATGGAGTTTGTACCTCCACCCTTCCAGTTATCGCTAAACTGTGCCTGGTTAATATTAATACCAATATTGGTTCTGGTTTTCCAGTAACTGATTTTAGCATTTACAACAAGGGGTTTAATTTTTACGGGTTCGAAGTTTAGCGGCCCTTGTCTGCTTGGCAGCGGACTGCGTTTTAATTTAATGTTCAGGTCTTTGGTATTGATTGGAATCGTATCAATTTCCTGAGCATATAATTGTGTTGAGCAGAGACTTAGAATAAGGGCTATGGCAGCTAAAAAGTTCTTCATTACCTACAAAGAAAAACAAAATTTTTAGAGATCAAAAGCATTTAACAAAATGATTGTCAGCATGACAATTGTATTTGCCACTAAAACAGCTGTTTCATATTTTTTTTAACCAGCCGTACCAGTTACCTTTTTTGAGGTATTGCAGATTGTGTTCATAATCGTAAGCTTCTTTTTCGAAAATGATGTTACGGTAGGCTAAATAGTGGTTGCGGTATTTGATCAGGTTTATAAAATAGTTAAGCAGGTAAAAGATGTAAAAAGGCAGAATTAGTAATTCGAGTTGCTGGCGCAGGTGAATTTTTTCGTGGTTAATGATTGTTGCATCGTTTTTAAGCCCTGCCGATTTAACCAGTATGAATGGAAACAGGGCCATACCGGCTGCCGGAAGCTTTTTAACGATGAAGATGGGCGCTTTCACAACTTCTCGATGGTTAGTTTCGGCAGTGGGGGCAATTGTAATGCTTTGGGATTTATCCGGTAACTTTTGTAGGCATTGCGGATAAACATATTAAAGGCATAATCATCTGCATCGAGTACAAATTGGTAAGTTGGACGGTATTGCTGCATAAAATCGGTAAGCTCATCTTCTTTTATTCCCAACACCTGGCGTACCAGATTGGCATTAAAACGGAAGTCGATTAAATCTTCGCGATAATCTTTTTCAAGTATTTTTTGTAAATGGCGGGCGTTTCTGCCCTGTCTGCTCAAAAGATTGTAAATGGCATCGATACCCAAACCTACCCCCCCATTGCCCAGGCTAAGCAGATCTTTGCTGCTGCCCTTCATGGTTTGGTAACGGTACTCCTGCACATTTTTTTCGTACAGTTGCTGCGGACTAAGGCGTTTTTGCTGGATCACCACATCACGTAAACGTATGCCTAAAGATTTAAGCTGAAAATAGGCAGCGGTTTGGCCTTTAAACACCATGGTGTCTACACCGTAACCAGATAAGGCCGCAACCAGGGTATCGCCCGGAATGGCAAAAGTGCTAAACTCTCCTTTGGTATTGTTGTACAGGCCATCACCGGTGCGGATATTGTAAATGTAAACTTTTGCTAAACGCTGTTTGGTTTCTTTATCAATAACAATACCCTGCACAGGTTTGGTTTGCGCATAAATTGCGGTACTGAAGCCGAAAGCCAGAAAAAGGATAACAAAAAATTTCATCAGATTACAAAACTACAAATATCTGGCCTGCCAGATTTGTACTTAACATTATTTAACCTTAAGTACCTGTCCCAGTTTAATGCCGTCGGTACTCATTTCGTTCAACATTTTTAGCTGATCGACGGTTAAGTTAAAACGTTTTGCAATATTATACAAAGTATCGCCTTTTACAACGGTGTATGTTCCGTCGGCTAAAATGGGTTTGGCGCCTGCCGGAGGAGTTTCAACCGGTGTAAATTTGGCTTTTTCTTTAGGGATATTTTGGTTTATTTCTGAAAAAACACGGTCTTCTCGGGCAATTTTCTGCTTTTCGGTTTCCGATTGATCGTATTGGTATAACTGGTACTTTTCGATGGTGTTGATTAATAAATCGGGATATCGCGGATTAGTGGCATAACCAGCTGTTTTTAAGCCTTGCGCCCAGCTTTTGTAGTCGTTTTTATCCAATTGAAAAAGAAAGCTGTAACGCTTACGCTTTAAAAATTCCGAATGATCCCTAAAAGACTCCCGGGCATCTTTATATACCCTGAAACAGTCGTTTTTCTGGTCATCATCGCGGAAGTAATTCTTGCCTTTCCATTCTGACGTACATTTAATACCGAAGTGGTTATTGGCATATTTGGCCAGGTCGCTGTTTCCGCTGCCCGACTCCAGGATGCCCTGCGCAAGCGTAATACTGGCCGGAATGCCGCTCTGGTTCATTTCTTCTACAGCTACGCCTTTAAACTCATCTATATAACTTAAGGTATTGTAGCTTTTGTAATTGTTGTTATTCGCCTTATTGGCCTCTTTTTCGATTTGTTTATTGTTTCTCGAAAATTTCCTGGTGCCACAAGAGCTAAAAAAAACAAGGATTGCCGCAATAATGATGAGATGGTTAGCTGAACGCATTGGTATGGTAATATTTATAGGTTAATTGTTAACTGGTGAATTGAGACTGAAAATGGCGGGCTGTAAACTGACTCGGGACTCAAAATTTAATCTTCTGCCCTGGTTTTAAGTTTACTTTCTTTATGCCATTTTTTTGCATCAGGGCTTTAACCGTAGTGCCTTTTTTTTTCGCTATTACGCTTAGGTTATCGCCTGGTTTAACAGTGTAGGTTTTAGAATGGGTTGTGCTTCTTTTTCGATGACGTACCGGGCTGGCATAAACGGGTTCTTCATAACCCTCAGGCCGCTCATCGTATTGGTAAAGTTCATATTTTTTAATTAGTCCGATTACCTGCGAAGCCCAGCTTTGACTGCGGGCATAACCACACCTTCTGATCCCGTAGGCCCAGCCTTTGTAATCGTACTGATCGTATTTGGCAAAAAGGTTGTTAAAAGGCTCACGTGTTTCCATAATCTCAACAAAATGACTGTAAGATTCTTCTGCATTTAAATAATCACGGTACGAAGAACGGATTTCTGCATTGTTGTTTGGCCCTTTAACGCCGAAGTGGTTATTAAGGTGTTGTGCAATTTTACTGTTTCCCGAAGCCGATTCGTGTATAGCGACCGCTAAAATAATACTGGCCGGAATTTTATGGTCGCGCATTAAATCCTGTGCATATTCTACATGCTCTGCAATATACTCGTCTGTATCTTGTGCTTTTACAGCAATCCCTGCTAAAAGGAACAGACAAAAAGTAAAGATTTTCTTCATGGTTATTATGCTAACTGTTAATTGGTTAACGATATGATTAACCGATTAAACAACTAACCGGTTAATCGTTTTATAGGTTAAATGGTCTTCCTAATCACAAATAAACCATCCCTAACGGGTAATATTAATTTCTCAACCCGCTTATCATCAGCTATTTTATCATTAAAACTAGTAATATTTCTGGTGTCTTTGTCTTGTTTCTCCTGAAGTACTTTTCCACTCCACAACACATTATCCACAATGATTATTCCACCAGGGCGTACACGATCAAAAATAAGGTCGTAGTAAGTGCCATTATTTTTTTTATCAGCATCGATAAAAACTATGTCAAAAACTTCATCTAAATAGTTTATAGTGGCAGTGGCATCGCCCAGGATGTACTTAATCTGATCGTTATATTTCGATTTAGCAAAATTGCTACGCACCATATCTTCCAGCTCCACATTAATGTCTAATGTGTATAAAATTCCGTCTTGAGTTAGTCCCTCGGCCAGGCAAAGGGTGGCATAACCGGTAAAAGTGCCGATTTCTAAAATCCTACGGGGGGAAGCCATTTTGCTAAGCATACTCAGCACCCTGCCCTGATAGTGGCCGGAAAGCATTCTGGGCATTAAAACTTTCAGGTTGGTTTCACGGTCTATATGCTGCAAGAGCTCATTTTCCGGCTCGCAATAGGCCAATAGTAAATCTTGTAAATCGTCGTTTATCAGGCTCATGTGTTGGTTATAAACGGTTGGTTTCCATAAAATATTGTAAAATAATAGTAGCGGCAATGGTATCTACCCTTTCTTTGTCGCGCCGGTCTTGCTTTTTCAATCCACTTTGCATAATGGCCTGGTGCGCCATTTTAGAGGTAAAACGCTCATCAACCCAATGCCGGGGTATATCGGGAAATGATTTTTTTAAGAGGGTGGCAAAACCTTTTACGTGCTGCGCCGAGTCGGAAGGCGAACCGTCCATTTGTTTGGGGTCGCCAATTACAAAAGCTTCAACCGGTTCAGTAAGCAGATATTTTTTGAGGTATTCAATTACATCTTTGGGATGCACAGTATCTAAACCGGTTGCAATAATCTGCAAAGGATCTGTTACCGCCATGCCTATGCGCTTGGTGCCATAATCAAAAGCTAAAATTCGGGCCATATGTTGTTAAGCGTTTTGCGCCTTTAAAAAAATAAAGTTCAAAGGTAAGGTTTTTGAAATAATCGCTAATCGCGAGGTTTTTTGTGCAAAGTATGTACTTCTAAGGTAAGATCGTAATTACGAATGTGCGAATCTCATATCTATTTCTTATTTTGCACCAAATGCAGTTTAAAGAAATCATAGGACAGGAAAGAGTGAAGCAACAATTGGTGCAAACGGTTAAAGAAAACCGCATTAGCCATGCGCAGCTTTTTTTATCGCCTGCTGGTTCTGGGGCTGTACCACTGGCTATTGCCTATGCCCAATATATTAATTGTCTGGAAAGAGGAGAAACAGATAGCTGCGGCGAATGTTCGAGTTGTAGAAAATATGAGCGGTTAATCCACCCCGATCTGCATTTTTCGTATCCTTTTTTTGCTTCAGCCAGTGTAAAAACGGCAGTTGATGTGCTGGATGAATGGCGCAATATGGTAATAGGCGATCCTTATTTCGACATGGATATATGGCGCTCTAAATTGGATGCAGCCAATAAACAAGCTAATATTAACATTGCCGAATGCCACGATATAATTAAAAAACTAAGCTTTAAAGCCTTCGAGGCCGGAACCAAAGTTTTAATTATGTGGCTGCCCGAATATTTGGATAAGGCTGGTAATGCTTTGCTAAAGCTGATTGAAGAACCGCCTGCAAATACGCTTTTCATTCTGATTGCCCAAAGTCAGGACCAGATTTTAACAACGATATTATCGAGGGCACAGATTGTTAAAATACCAAAACTGACTGCAGAAGAAATTACCGGATATTTATTACATACAAGCGGTTTAACCGAGCACCAGGCTACCGATTATTCTTTTTTGGCAGATGGCAATTTAATTGAAGCCAAGGCATTGGCAGGCGATACGCAAAACGATAGTTCGGGTACGTTTACCGCCTGGTTAAGAATGGGATTTGGCAATAAAGTGCCTGATCTGATTAATTTTACCGATGAGGCGGCCAAGTGGGGGCGGGAAAACCAAAAGAATTTTTTAAAGTATGGTGTAAATTATTTACGTGAATGTTGTTTGATTTTAAGCGGAGCAGAAGAACTGGTAAAACTACCCCCGCTAACCTTCGAAACAGCAAAAAAATTAAGTATGCACGTGCTTACCCTGCCTATGGCCGAGGCTATAATTGGCGAGCTGGAAAAGGCACACTACCACATTGAAAGAAACGCAAATCCAAAAATTCTGTTTTTAGATGTATCTTTACAACTGGTAAAAATTATCAAGTTTAAAACGCTCCCTGCGGGGACTCAATATATATACAATTAATATGGGATGTGGAAGTTGTTCAACAGGTGGTGGTTGCACCCCTAATGGATGCAAGAGTAATGGCTCATG
>Ga0308157_10001747_pt1 | contig 41078 bp, 36 predicted proteins | sample PhyBR1_FD_201035 | JGI IMG/M metagenome (GOLD analysis project Ga0308157, IMG submission 201035) | Phyllosphere microbial communities from UC Gill Tract Community Farm, Albany, California, United States - DLSLB.R1 | ecosystem: Host-associated > Plants > Phyllosphere > Unclassified | place: USA... | reverse complement strand
CTTGAGTACCCATGTAATCTTGTACAGTTCTGAATCCGATATAACTTCTAGCAGAATCAGCATATTCGTGGTCACGAGTACTTACCTGTAGGAAATAAGCAACGTCTTTCCAAGAACCTCCACGAACAACTTTTCTTTGATTTTTACCATCAATTACGTTTGGATTCATTGTAGAAACATATTCGTATGCGTTTGGATTGTAAGCTGAATCTGTCCACTCTGAAACGTTTCCTGCCATATTGTATAATCCATAACCATTTACGTCATATGATTTTGCTTCTACTGTATATAAAGCTTCATCAGCAGCATAATCTCCTCTACTTGGTTTAAAGTTTGCTAAGAAACAACCTCTATCACTTTTAGTATAAGGACCTCCCCAAGGGTAAGTAGCAGATTCCAGACCTCCTCTAGCAGCGTATTCCCACTCTGCCTCAGTTGGTAATCTGAAAGAGTTTACAAGATCACGTCCTTTTTTCTTAGATTTAATATAACTGTTTTTGTTTAAAGTTCTCCAAGCACAGAATGCTTTAGCTTGCTTCCAAGTAACACCAACTACAGGATAATCTCCATAAGCTTTGTGCCAGAAATAATCGTTGTGCATTGGCTCATTATATGAGTAAGCGAAATCTTTGATCCAAACTGCAGTATCAGGATAAACATTTACCTGTTCCGTTTTTACGAAATCACTTCTTTTTCCAACTTTAGCTTTTGCAGCAGCTTGAATATCCATCCAAGAATAACGGAATTTCAACTTATTTACATCAATTGTTCTTAAACCATTGTATGATTCTTCAATTGGCAAATACATAGAATCCATTACTTCAGTGTAATACTCATCTGGATATGCTTTTGTATCTTTAATTAACTTAACTTTTCTGTTTAATTTTCTTCCAGCATATGGATCATCCTTAGTACCAACACTATAGTAGTTGTCATACATATATTTATCATAAGCTGTCATTTTTTCTGGATCAGAATCATTAAAAGCGTAATCAGCAATGCTTCCGCCTTTTTTACCTTTTCCATCAGTAGCTTTCTGTCCAGTTTCATCTGCTAAGATTGCTAAACGAACTCTCATTGTAGAATCTTTCACCCATTCTACGAATTGACGATATTCACTATTTGTAATTTCTGTTTCATCCATATAGAATGAACGCACGGTTACAGTTTTAGTTGGAGCATCTTCTACGTTAGCTAAATCAGCATCTGATTTACCCATAATAAAAGATCCGCCCGGAACTAATGTCATTCCATAAGGCTTCTCGGGATGCCATTTCCCTCCTGTAACACCAACTAATTCACCTTTGTCACCTGACTTACCACAGCCGATTACTAGTGTTAACATTGCTGCAAATGCAATAAACTTCTTCATATAAATTTGGGATTATCTATTCATTATTAAAAGTCCGTAAACGTATTTATTATTTATCTAAAAAACAATACTACTTGCGAATTTATTTTACCGTTCAAAAATAATGTTAAATAAAATAAAAAAAAAATATTTTATCGATAAACTGTTCTAAAAAATCGATGTAAAACGTTAATTTTTATATATTACACGTATTTTCTTACTAATTAATTTTAACTATTTTAAACAAGTTTTAAAAATTTAAGATTTCGCTTAAATTTTCGAACTACAAAGCGTTTTTTCGTTGCGCTTTCCACCATCTTTCCGGCAATTCTTGATTGCAAGCTGACAAATATTCGTCGTAAGAACAGGGTAATAACGTATTTCTTTTCAATTTATTGTTGCCGTTTGATTCAAATGGAATTTCTATCCACCAACGATCTGTTTTGTCACTTTTATAGAATATCAATTCTTCATCATCCAACGGAACTATATACTTTAAATAGTTTGCTCGGCTTCCAAATGGATATTCTTTTGAGCGATAGTGATAGCCTTCAATAAAATACCAAACAATCTGAGCAATAATAGCCGACTCCGCCGTTGTACTGTTATGATTAAATATTCCAAATGAAGAAACTTTATCACTAATACCAGCATATCTTGCTAAAGCACAAATTTCTTTTCCATTAAATCCGTTTGGCTCAAAAGTAACCATGTTTGCTGAAGCAGAAGACTTTACAGAATTCAAATCAATACTAACCAAGTCTGCATCTCTAAAAACTGGCTCAGCCAAAGTGATTTTGTTTGAAATTTCGCCCAATCGATATGCATCAAAGAATAACTTTTCGATTAGATCAATTTCTTCTTGCGAATTATAATAGGTCTGATATCCTATATTACAGTAATTGAAAAGGTTATTTGGTTCATCAATAATAATTTTTGTCAAGTACGAATTAGCCGAAACTGATTCATTTTCCTTACCAAAATCAAATCTATTATCAACTGCAACCAAATTTACCATTTGCTCTAAATCATCGTAAGCACGATACAAAGCATAGGTCAAATCCTGAGAACCTCCCAGGACTATAGGAATGACTTTATTCTTAATTAATGTAGCCGTAACCTTCTTTAATGCATAATAAGTATCCTCTACAGAATCGCCTGCAAGTATATCTCCAAGGTCTGCAATTGAAGCATCCCAGTTGCCAGGAAACATTCCGTAAAGCTTTTTACGTACAGCAGAAAGATTAACTTCGTTAATCATATTGATATTTGTACGGTCTTCTAAAACACCAATTATAGCAATATTAATCTGTGCAATATCAGGAAACTGATCTTGGGTATGAAAGACAACTTTGCTTCCAAGCTCTTGTGAAGACAGTGCGCCGACGAATTTTACAATTGCGTCATTAACTGGTTCTAGAAAATCAAATTCCATTTATACTTATTTCTTTTTAGCAGCTGTTTTTTTAGCTGGAGCTTTTTTAGCCGTTGTTGTTTTTTTAGCAGCAGTTTTCTTTGCTGGTGTTTTTGCCGCGATCATTTCTTGAACTTGAGCCAATGTTAATTTCGTTGCATCAACATCTTTACTTAATTCAATTTTGATTTTTCCTTTCAGAATCACAGAGCGTCCCCAACGGGCTTTTTCTACTACAATTCCTTCTTCTTCCCAATTATGGATAACCTTATCAATGTTTTTCTGAAGTTTATCTTCGATCAACTCTTCAACATCAGCTTGAGAAAGATTATCAAAATTGTATTTCTTACTTACGTTTACAAAAAGTCCGTTCCATTTAATGAATGGTCCAAAACGTCCCACTCCTTTTTGAACAGCTTCTCCTTTATAAACTGCAATTGGAGCATCAGCAAGTGCTTTTTCGTCAATTAATTCCTGAGCTCTTTCTTTAGAAACACTTAGCGGATCTTCTCCTCTAGGCAGTGAAATAAAAACGCTTCCGTGACGAACGTAAGGACCGTAACGGCCATTGCTCACTTCCACTTCTTCTCCTTTATATTCACCTAAACTTTTTGGAAGCAAGAACAAATTCAAAGCTTCTTCTAATGTTATATTTCCAATATTCTGATCTGCCATTAAGCTAGCAAACTTTTTATCTTCATCGTCTGCTTCTCCAATTTGAGCCATTGGCCCAAATTTTCCTAAACGAACAGAAACTTGTCTTCCGTCTGCATCTTTTCCTAGAATTCTTTCACCACTTTCGCGTTCAGCATTTGCTTCAACTTCTTTTACATTTGGGTGGAATTTGTTGTAGAAATCCTGCATCATTTTTGCCCAGTCAATATTTCCTTCGGCGATTTCGTCAAAATCTTGCTCAACTTTTGCAGTGAAATTATAATCTAGAATGTTTCCGAAATTCTTCACTAAGAAATCTGTAACAATAGTTCCGATATCTGTTGGAACCAATTTTCCTTTATCAGAACCTGTATTTTCTTTCAGAAGCTTCTCTCCTACTTTACTGTTTTGCAAAGTAAGTTGTGTATAATTACGTTCTACACCCTCAAGAGTTCCTTTTTCAACGTAATTTCTATTGATAATTGTCGAAATAGTTGGTGCGTATGTAGATGGACGACCAATTCCAAGCTCCTCTAATTTTTTAACCAAAGATGCCTCAGTGTAACGTGCAGGTGGTCTTGAATATCGTTCTGTGGCTGTAATATAGTTATTCGCCAGTTTTTCGTTTACTTTTAAAGCCGGAAGCATTCCTTCTTGCTCTTCCTCATCATCATCATGACCTTCTAAGTACACCTTTAAGAAACCTTCAAAAAGCAATACTTCTCCAGAAGCTGTAAAAATTTCGCTGTGATTATCTGCTTCGATTTTTACGTTTGTTCTTTCCAATTGTGCGTCGCTCATTTGCGAAGCCAAAGTTCTTTTCCAGATCAAATCGTATAAGCGAGCTTGGTCACGGTCAATATTTACGGTGTGACGAGACATATCAGTCGGACGAATTGCTTCGTGCGCTTCTTGTGCTCCTTTACTTTTATTAGCAAAAACTCTCGGTTTAGAGAATTCTTTTCCGTAAGATTTGATAATTTCTGCTTGTGCAGCATCCATTGCTTCTTTAGAAAGGTTTACCGAGTCGGTTCTCATATAAGTAATAAGTCCGGCTTCGTATAGACGCTGTGCTAATTGCATGGTAATTCCAACTGGTAAGTATAATTTTCTTGCTGCTTCTTGTTGCAACGTAGAAGTTGTAAAAGGCGCTGTTGGAGATTTTTTGGTAGGTTTAGTTTCTAAATCGGCTACCTTATATTTAGAACCGATGTTTTGATTTAAGAAATCTTCGGCTTCTTTTTTAGTGTTGAAGTTTTTTGGAAGTTTTGCTTTGAAAGCTTTTCCTGCTTCGTTTACAAATTCTGCAACAATAGAATATGTTGCAACTGCATTGAAGCTTTGTATTTCGCGTTCTCTTTCTACAATTAAACGTACAGAAACTGACTGCACACGACCAGCTGAAAGTCCGCCTTTAATTTTTCTCCATAAAACTGGAGATAATTCATAACCCACTAAACGGTCTAAAACACGACGTGCTTGTTGTGCGTTTACTAAATTATAATCAATTTCTCTTGGATTGTCGATTGCCTTAAGAATCGCAGATTTTGTGATCTCGTGAAAAACAATTCGTTTGGTCTTTTTTCTATCTAGCTTTAATTCTTCCGCCAAGTGCCATGAAATAGCCTCTCCCTCGCGGTCCTCATCGGATGCTAACCAAACCGTTTCGGCATTTTTAGAAAGTGACTTCAGCTTCGTTACCAAGGCTTTTTTATCCGGAGAAACTTCATATTTAGGTTTAAAACCATTTTCTACATCTACTCCTATTTCCTTTGATGGTAAGTCCGCTATGTGTCCATAACTTGACTCCACCTGAAAATCACTCCCAAGAAATTTCTCGATCGTTTTCGCCTTTGCAGGTGACTCCACTATTACTAAATTCTTTGCCATTGCTCTATTTTTCTGCAACAAAAGTATTTATTTTTTTTAAATATTAACCTTACGAATGCATTTTTGAGGTATTTTGATATTATGAAACTTAAAATTGCAGATTTATCTGTAATAATCTCGATAATATATATAGGTATAACTTTTAGTGATTTTTAACCAAGAAATCCCTTTTAATTTTAGATTTCAGAGCTAAAATTTTAAATTGTAAAAAACATTTCTTAAAATCTACGATTTAATTTGCAACTTACTTTAGTTAAGTTTTCTTTTGAAATCGAATTTCCTAGCCCAGATTGCAACGGAAAGCCCGGAGTAAAAAAAAGCAAAAGTTTCTTGTTTTAAAAAAGCGACCAAAGGAAGCTCTTTTTATAACATTAGAAACTTTGCTTTTTTTATGAGGACTTGAAGTGGAAAGCTGGAAATAGCTCCTAAAATATTGTAAAAACGTAAAAGAGAAATGTAAAATACTATTAATCAACATTTCTCAAAACATTGTTAATTCTTTATCTGACATCTTGTCATATTAGATTCAATTACCCTATCTTTGCACTTTGAATTTTTACAATGGAAAAGATTATTGAAGAAAGCAAACAGGGCGAAAGTCTTGTTTTGGAAAATAAACCTGAGAATACTAAAAAACTATTTATAGAAAGTTACGGTTGTGCGATGAATTTTTCGGACAGTGAAGTCGTAGCTTCCATCTTGTCTGACGGAGGTTATAACACTACTTCTGTTCTAGAAGAGGCCGATTTGGTTTTGGTCAACACTTGCTCTATTAGAGATAAAGCAGAACAGACTATTCGCAAGCGTTTAGAGAAATACAATGCAGTAAAACGCACGAATCCAAAAATGAAGGTAGGCGTTTTGGGCTGTATGGCGGAGCGTTTGAAAAGCCAATTTCTAGAAGAAGAAAAAATCGTTGACTTAGTTGTTGGTCCAGATGCTTATAAAGATCTTCCGAATTTATTGGCTGAAGTTGAAGAAGGACGTGATGCCATTAATGTAATTTTATCAAAAGAAGAAACGTATGGAGATATTTCACCCGTACGTTTAATGAGTAACGGAATTACAGCTTTGGTTTCGATTACTCGTGGATGCGATAATATGTGTACGTTCTGTGTTGTGCCTTTTACACGCGGACGCGAACGCAGTCGTGAACCACAGAGTATTATGGCTGAAATTCAGGATTTATGGAACAAAGGCTATAAAGAAGTTACTCTTTTAGGCCAAAACGTTGACAGCTACCTTTGGTATGGCGGCGGTTTGAAAAAGGATTTTGTAAACGCTTCTGAAATGCAGAAAGCAACTGCGGTTGATTTTGATCAATTGCTAGAAATGGTTGCTGTTGGTTTTCCAAAAATGCGTATTCGATTTTCGACTTCTAATCCGCAGGATATGCACGAAAGCATTCTGCATGTTATTGCGAAATATCCAAACATCTGTAAACATATTCACTTACCGGTTCAATCTGGAAGTAATAGAATTTTAAAAGAAATGAATCGTCTGCATTCTCGTGAAGAATATATGGCTTTGATTGATAAAATTAAGGCAATTATTCCTGATGCTTCGATTTCGCAAGATATGATTGCTGGTTTCCCAACAGAAACTGAAGAAGACCACCAAGATACAATGAGCTTGATGGAATATGTAAAATATAATTTCGGTTATATGTATTCGTATTCTGAGCGCCCTGGAACTTTGGCAGGGAGAAAAATGAAAGATGATGTGGAGGAAGAAACTAAAGCAAGAAGATTACAAGAAATCGTTGATTTACAACAAAAACATGCTTGGTTTAGAAGCGAAGAATTTGTTGGAAAAACAGTTGAAGTTTTAGTCGAAAAAGTTTCTAAAAAATCCAAAGAAGAATTCTCAGGAAGAAACTCTCAAAGCATCACAGTAGTTTTTCCAAAGGAGAATTATAAGATTGGAGATTTCGTAAACGTAAAAATCACAAGCTGTACTAGCGGAACTTTAAAAGGTGAAGCAGTAGGATATTCTGATATGAATTAAATTGTTTCAGGTTTCAAGTTTCAGGTTATTTCCGTAACTTGAAAATAAAAATCTGAAACAAAACTATAACCCAAAACTATAAGCCAAAAGTTTAAAAGTTAAAGGTTAACGGTTAAAACTTGAAACCTGAAACAAACAAAAACTTGAAACAAAAAACTATGGAAACAGTTCAAGCAATAAAACAGCGATTTGAGATTATTGGTAATGATCCAAAATTAAATCGTGCTATCGAAAAAGCCATTCAGGTTGCTCCAACTGATATTTCGGTTATGGTAACTGGGGAAAGTGGTGTTGGTAAAGAAAATATTCCTAGAATTATACATTCGCTTTCGCACAGAAAGCATGGTAAATATATTGCCGTAAACTGTGGAGCAATTCCGGAAGGAACAATTGACAGTGAACTTTTTGGTCACGAAAAAGGAGCTTTTACAGGCGCAACAAGCACGCGTGAAGGTTATTTTGAAGTGGCTGATGGCGGAACAATATTTCTTGATGAAGTTGGAGAATTACCATTAACAACTCAAGTAAGATTACTTCGTGTTTTGGAAAATGGTGAATTTATAAAAGTAGGATCTTCTCAGGTTCAAAAAACGAATGTGAGAATTGTTGCAGCAACCAACGTGAATTTATTTAATGCTATTGAAAAAGGTAAATTCCGTGAAGATTTGTATTATCGTTTAAGCACAGTCGAAATTACTTTACCTCCATTAAGAGAAAGAAACGACGATATCCATTTGTTGTTTAGAAAGTTTGTAGCCGATTTTGCTCATAAATACAAAATGCCTCCTTTAAGACTGGATGATGATGCTGTTCAGCTTTTACAGAAATTCAGATGGAGCGGAAATATTCGTCAGCTTCGAAATGTGGCAGAACAAATTTCAGTTTTAGAAACTAATCGTGATATTACCTTAGCTACTTTACAATCTTATTTGCCTGCCGAAGGAAGCAATTTACCTTCAGTTATTAACGACAGCAAAAAAGAAAGTGATTTTAGTACCGAAAGAGATATTTTGTACAAAGTGCTTTTTGATATGAGAAGCGATTTGAACGACTTGAAAAAACTGACTCTCGAATTGATGAAAAATGGGACTTCTAAAGTTCAAGACATTAACCCGAATTTGATCCAGAAAATTTACGGAAATCAGCAAAATGATAGCGAGATTGATTTTGAAGAAGAGCCAAGAACCGCTGTTGTGACCTCTCCTGTTGTTCGTGAAGATAATTATCAGATGCAAGACGATAATTATTTATTTGCTGAAACTATCGAGGAGGAAGAAATTTTACGTTTGGAGCAGAAAGAAATCGAAATGATCAAAAAATCATTAGAAAAAAATAAAGGAAAACGTAAAGCCGCTGCTGATGAATTAGGTATCTCTGAAAGAACTTTATACCGTAAAATCAAGCAATTCGACCTATAATAAATCTCAATTTTTAAATCCCAAATCCCAAATTACTATATTTGGCGAAATTTCGAATTTGGAATTTGACTAATACACATTATGAAAAAAATATATTCTCTTTTCGCACTATTAAGCCTTTTTATGTTGAGTGGCTGTTCTGTTTATAACTTTACAGGAACTGGAAAAATCGATGCCAAAACATTTCAGGTTAACTTCTTTCAGAATAATGCAGATTTGATTGAACCAGGAATCGATAGAACTTTTACTTTGGCTTTGCAGGATTTGATAATGAATCAGACCAACTTAAACTTGGTTAGCAATAGTGGCGATTTGGTTTACGAAGGTGAAATTACAGATTACCGAATTACACCAATGACTGCAACTGCAGATCAGCAGGCTGCACAAAACCGTTTATCTATTCGTGTAAATGTGCGTTTTACGAACAAAAAGAAAGAAACAGACGATTTTGAAAAATCTTTTGAATTCTATTACGATTTCCCTGGACGAGATCTTCCAACAGGATCTGTTTTAAACGAAGCAATCAGAGTAATTTTTGAGAGAATCACCCAAGATATCTTTAATCAATCATTGGCAAAATGGTAGTTTTGCCTGTTTGTTTAATCGTTAAACTATAAAACCGTTTAATCGATAAAACAAGCAAAAACAAATAAACAATTAACCGATCAAACAAAAAAACAAATAATGAACGTTAGCGATTATACCTACTTAATGAATAAACCCGATGCTATTACAGAAAAGCAGGCGGACGCATTAGGAAGTGTTTTGAATGAATTTCCGTATTTTCAAAGTGCGCGCGCATTGCGATTAAAAGGACTTTACAATCAAAATAGTTTTAAGTATAATTATGCTTTGAAAGTTACAGCAGCATACACGGCTGATCGTTCTGTTTTATTTGATTTTATTACATCTGAAGCTTTCACTTCTATTCAAAATGATTTTTACGAACAGAAATTGAGAGATCTTCTCGAGATTACTGTTTTTGACAGTGAAATAATTTCACCAGAGCAGATTCAAAAAGCAATTGAAGTAAAAACCGATATTGAAGAACTGCCTGTTTCAGATACAACTAAAGAAGCTCAAACTTCTGTCGTTGAAATACCTTCGGTTGTACAGCCTGTAAAAGTTGAAGAATCTGCAAAAACTGAAGAACCAGTAAAAGTTGAGGAAATAAAAGCTCAAGAACCAGTAATTGTTGAAGAGCCTAAAAAATTTCCAGAAATAGATCCTTCTATTTTTCTTGCCATAAAAGAGGCTCAAACAATAACTTTTGAAAAGCCATCAATTAAGGAAGAAGAGCCAAAACCAATTCCTGAAATAGATTTTTCTATTTTTGCGATAAAAGAAGCACAAAATGTAACTTTTGAAAAACCTATAATAGAAGAGGAAAAACCAAAACCTCTTCCGGAAATAGATTTATCTACTTTTACTGCCATAAAAGAAGCGCAAACTGTAACTTTTGAAAAACCTACAATAGAAGAGGAACAGAAAATTGATTCTGTTGAACTTACTATTTCAGGTAATATAGAAGAAGAAGTTGAAACAGCTCCGTTTTCAGAATCAATACAAACTGAAGAACCTAAAATTGATCGTATAGAGAGTTCCATTTTAAGTTCGATAAAGGGCTCTGAAACACCTTCTCTACCAGAACCTGTAAAAGCTGAAGAACCTAAAAATGAGCGTGTCGAAAACTCTATTTTAAGTTCGATTAAAGAAGCAGAAGCCAAAAGCGCTGAACAACCTATAGAAACTGAAGAAGTAAAAGCAGATCCTATTGTAGAAGAACCTGCTCTAAATGTTGTTGAAGAAGATGAAGACGACAGCGTAATTGAAGAAATGATTATTCCAGAATTTAAAATGAACTCTGTTGAACGATCTATTCTTTCTTCGATTAAAGAAGCTGAAACAAAAACACCTGAGGAACCAAAAGCAGAAATCCTAGAAGTTCTTAAATCTGAGGATAAAGAAGAAGAGCAAATCATAGAAGAAAATGAAGAGCCGCTTGAAGAAATAATCGAAGAGGAAGAGCCTAATGAGCCTGCTAGAACAGCTGCAGAACATTTAGAAATTGGAAAACCTTTGGATTTTTCTCTTAGCGAAAAACATTCATTTCAAGAATGGCTTCAATTGTCTCGAACAGAACCAATTGACCGCTCAAATGAAATTTCTCCAGAAGAACAAGCTAAAATTGAAGCGGCTAAAGAAGAAGAGAGACAAAAGAAGGCTGAAATTATCGATAAATTTATCGAAACCAATCCGAAAATCTCTCCAATTAAACCTGGAACAAGTACTCCAACAGTTCAAATTGAGCCCGTTATAGAGGACAATTCGTATTTAATGACCGAGACTCTGGCCAGAGTATATCTGGAACAAAAGAAATATACAAAAGCAATTCAAGCTTATGAAATATTAATTTTGAAATATCCAGAAAAAATTACTTTCTTTGCAGACCGCATATCGGATATAAAGATTTTACAACAAAATAACAATAACAATAATTAAGTAATGAGCACATTTTCAATTTTTTTAGTTTTAATTACAATAGTTTGTTTTCTATTGATCATCGTTATCATGGTACAAAACCCTAAAGGAGGCGGATTGTCTTCTACTATCAGCGGAACGCAGATGTTAGGTGGAGTACAAAAAACAACTGACTTTTTAGATAAAAGTACTTGGACTTTAGCTACTGTTTTAATTGTGCTAATTTTACTTTCTAGCTTAAGCTTCTCTGGATCTTTAAGTGATACAGATTCTAAAATCATTGATAAAACTGAAGCTCCTGTAAATGCACCTGCAGCTCCAGCACAAGGAACTACTCCTGCTCCTGCAACACCTGCACCAGCAAAATAAAAAGTAGCTCGATATACAATCTAATGCCAGCCTGTCAAAGCTGGCATTTTTTTTAAGAAATAATGTCAGTTTTTCTAGCATGGCATAGTTTCTGAAAGTTTATAGAACAGAAAAAAAACGTATAACTTATAATAATATAAAATCATGGCTTTAAACATTAAACCGCTTTCAGACCGCGTACTTATCGAGCCTGTTGCAGCTGAAACTAAAACTGCCTCAGGTATTTTTATTCCAGATACTGCCAAAGAGAAACCACAAAAAGGAACTGTAGTTGCAGTAGGAAACGGAACTAAAGATCACACAATGACTGTAAAAGTTGGAGATACTGTTCTTTACGGTAAATATGCAGGAACCGAGTTAAAACTAGAAGGCACTGATTATCTAATCATGCGCGAGGATGATATTTTAGCGATTATCTAAAAATATTGTATTAAGTACGAAGTATTAAGAATTAAGAACTTCAATAACTTGAAACAAATCAAACTTTAAACAAAAATTAAAATGGCAAAAGATATAAAATTTGATATTGAAGCACGTGACGGATTAAAACGTGGTGTTGATGCATTAGCAAATGCTGTAAAAGTAACTCTTGGACCAAAAGGTCGTAACGTAATTATCGGAAAATCATTTGGTGGACCAACTGTTACTAAAGATGGTGTTTCTGTTGCAAAAGAAATCGAATTAAAAGACGCACTAGAAAATATGGGTGCGCAAATGGTAAAAGAAGTTGCTTCTAAAACCAATGATTTAGCTGGAGACGGAACTACAACGGCTACAGTTTTAGCGCAAGCGATCGTAAAAGAAGGTCTTAAAAACGTTGCAGCAGGTGCAAATCCTATGGACTTGAAACGTGGTATCGACAAAGCTGTTGAAACTATCGTGGCTGACTTAGCGAAACAAGCTAAAGTTGTTGGAAGTGATTCTGATAAAATCAAACAAATTGCTTCTATCTCTGCTAACAATGATGAAGTTATTGGTGAATTAATCGCTACAGCTTTCGCTAAAGTTGGAAAAGAAGGTGTTATCACTGTAGAAGAAGCTAAAGGAACTGATACTTTCGTTGACGTTGTTGAAGGAATGCAGTTTGACAGAGGATACCTTTCTCCTTATTTCGTAACAAATCCAGAGAAAATGGAAGTTGAATTAGATTCTCCTTACATTTTATTATACGACAAAAAAGTATCTTCTTTAAAAGAATTACTTCCAGTTTTAGAGCCAGTTGCTCAATCAGGAAAACCATTATTGATTATTGCTGAAGATGTTGACGGAGAAGCTCTTTCTACATTAGTAGTAAACAAATTAAGAGGTGCGCTTAAAATTGCTGCTGTAAAAGCTCCAGGTTTCGGAGACAGAAGAAAAGCAATGTTAGAAGATATCGCAATCTTAACTGGCGGAACTGTAATTTCTGAAGAAAGAGGTTATACTCTTGAAAATACAACTATCGAAATGTTAGGAAACGCAAAAAGAGTTTCTATCGATAAAGATAATACAACTATCGTAAGCGGTGCTGGCGAAGCTGATATCATCAAAAACAGAGTAAACCAAATTAAAGGTCAGATGGAAACTACTACTTCTGATTACGATAAAGAAAAATTACAAGAGCGTTTGGCTAAATTAGCTGGAGGTGTTGCAGTTCTTTATGTTGGTGCAGCTTCTGAAGTTGAAATGAAAGAGAAAAAAGACAGAGTTGATGATGCTTTACACGCAACTCGTGCTGCTGTAGAAGAAGGAATCGTTGCTGGTGGTGGTGTTGCCTTATTAAGAGCTAAACTTGCTTTAGCGGACTTAAAAGCAGACAATGCTGACGAAGCTACTGGAATCCAAATCGTTTCTCGCGCGGTTGAAGCTCCATTAAGAACTATCGTTGAAAACGCTGGTCTTGAAGGTTCTGTTGTTGTGGCTAAAGTTTCTGAAGGTTCAGGTGATTTTGGATACAACGCTAAAACTGACGAATATGTAGACATGCTTACTGCTGGAATTATCGATCCTAAAAAAGTAACTCGTGTAGCTCTTGAAAACGCTGCATCTGTTTCTGGAATGATCTTAACTACAGAATGTGCATTAATTGATATTAAAGAAGAAAATGCTGGAGGCGGAATGCCAATGGGAGGCGGAATGCCAGGAATGATGTAATTTCATTCTCTTCTTAAAAATTAAAAGCGCTAGATTTACTTCTAGCGCTTTTTTTGTTCGTCACGAATTCACGAATTATATTTTCAAATCTGTGTGTTTATTTTTTGCCACAGATTTCATTGATTTAATGGATTTTCCAAGCTTTGTCTATATTTTTTTTCACGCAGATTTTACTGATTTTGGCAGATCTATGCAGATTAAAATTTAAAAAATCTGCTTAAATCTCTTTTAAATCTGCGTGAAAATTTACTCCTACAGATTTCGCAGATTTTATTTTAATCCTTTTAATCTGTGTAATCTGTGGCTAACAAAATAGATACAGATTATAAAAAAATAATTCGTGAATTCGTGGCTATTCTCAATGGTCAAATCGTGGCTGTCTTTTTATTTAACATTCTCTTTTTCTTTAAAAAATCTGTTATATCTACCTTTGCAGGCATAATATATTCAAAAAATGAAAAAGTATTTTACTTCACTCCTATCTTTAGTTTTTCTTTCTCTTTCATTCGTTTTACAAGCCCAAAATAGCAAAGACAATTATGTTGTTTTAATTTCGATGGACGGATTTCGCTGGGATTATGGCAAAATGTATAATCTTCCGAATCTGAAGCAAATTGAAAAAGAAGGCGTTCATGCCAAATCAATGAAACCTTCTTACCCAAGTAAAACTTTTCCAAATCACTATTCCATTGTAACGGGACTTTACCCAGATCATCACGGAATCATCAATAATGTTTTTTATGATGCTTCTTTGAATCAATCTTTCTCATTATCTAGTAATGCTAAAAATGATTCGAGATTTTATGGCGGAAATCCGATTTGGAATTTAGCCGAACAGCAAGGTGTAAAAACCGCTTCTTTCTTTTGGCCAGGTTCTGATATTGACAAAAGAAATCCGAGTTATTTCAAAAACTACGATGGCAAAGTTCCATACGGAGCTAGAATCGATACGGTTATGAAATGGTTACAGCTTCCAGAAAAACAACGTCCGCATTTGGTTACTTTATATTTTGACGAACCCGATCATACAGGCCATAATTTTGGTCCGCTTTCGCCAAAAACTGAAAAAACAGTGATCAAAATGGATTCGATTATGGGCGAAATATCAAGAAGATTAGATCAATTGCCTATTGGAAAACAAATTAATTTAATTATCGTTTCAGATCACGGAATGGCCACCATCAGTAACGATAAAAAAGTAGCTGTTTTAGATTATTTAAAACCAGAATGGCTAGGATATAAGGATGTTGTCAATCCAATTATGAGTTTGCAGGCAAAACCAGGCTATCAGGATTCTATTGCCAATGCTTTGAAAAAAGTGCCACATATTAAATTTTGGAAATCGACAGAAGTCCCAAAAAGATTACATTACGGAACAAATCCACGTGTGCATGATTTTGTTATTGAAGCCGATAAAGGTTGGAGTTTAGTAAGCAAAGAAAGCACACATATAAATGGAGGAACACATGGTTATGACAATGAAGAAAAAGATATGCACGCTATTTTTTATGCAAAAGGTCCTGCTTTTAAAGTTGATAAAACAGTAAAAACATTTCAGAATGTTTCGGTTTATGCTTTAATCGCTCATATTTTAGGTCTGCAGATTGGCGAAATTGACGGGAAGTTAAGTGATGTAAAATCGATGCTTCGCTAATAAGAGAATGAGGCAATTAGAAAACTTGATAATTAGAAAATTCTTGAATTAAATAATTAATTGAATTGCCTCCAGCTAAAGCTGGATAAAAAAATTAAACTTTATAAGAGAAAGGCTTTAGCCAAACTTTGTCGTTTGGCTAAAGCCTTTCTTCTATTCTAAATACTTACCTCCAGCTAAAGCTGGAGGCAATTCAAAAAAACAAATTCGCACAGTATATATCTGTAGAGACGCACCGCAGTGCGTCTAGGTTACGCATATCAATCATTGTGGTTACGTTGCGTGAGACGCACTGCGGTGCGTCTCTACAGACATACATGAGGTCAAATCATTATCAAATTGACAAATTATCAAATTGACACATTATCAAATTGACTCATTAAAAACCAGTCGAAACCGAAACCGATTTCCATCCTTCTAATTCTTTCTGAACACTTGCTATTTTTTGGTTTGCCATATTAAAAGCATCTTCACCTAAAAATAAATGCAAAGGCGGATTTTGGTCTTGACTTACTTTAATTAAAGCTTCCGCCAATTTAACTGGATCACCTGGCTGATTCTCATTGATATCGTCTTTATGAGCACTTTCAGATTGTCTCACTTCTTTATACTCGGCAATTGGATTTTCTGGCACTAAAAGCGAGCTGTCTTTTAAGAAATCGGTTCTAAAATAACCTGGATAAACAATTGTAGCATGCACTCCAAAAGGCTTAATTTCTGCCGCTAAAGATTCAGTTAGACCTGCAACCGCAAACTTAGTCGAGCAGTAAATTCCCCAACCCGGAAATTCTCCATAATATCCTCCAACAGAAGAAATATTAAAAATATGCCCCGATTGATTGGCACGAAGAATAGGCATTGCATTTCTAATTACATTTAATAATCCGAAAACATTTACTTCGTAGTTTTTTCTAGCTTCTGCATCTGTTAATTCTTCTAAAGCTCCCAACAATCCGTAACCAGCATTATTGACTAAAACATCGATTGTTTTAAAATGGTTTACGGCTCTATCAATTGCTGTTTTTACACTTTTTTCATCCACTAAATCCATCTCAAGAGGAAGAAAATTCTCTGATGCTTTTCCTAATGCTGCACTTAAAGAAGCTTCATTTCTTGACGTTGCAGCCACTTTAAAACCCTCTGCTAATAATTTTTTCGCTAACTCTAATCCAAGTCCTTTTGAAGCACCTGTAATAAACCAAACTTTGTTATTTTCCATGATCTTAAATTTTTACGTTTATAATTACAGGACAAAGGTATTGCCAAAGGGCTTCTTAAAAATTAAAGCAATCAAGTAAGAAGTTGCAAAAATCAATCAATTTCTGCTAATCGATAGTTTTTAGGAGAAACCTGAACATTTTTTTTGAAGAAATTAATAAAATGAGACAATTCTTCAAAACCTAAACACCAAGCAATTTCATTAATATTCCAATTGGTTTGTTTTAAAAGAATCATAGCTTCCTGAACAATTCTCTCCGAAATAATCTGAGAAGTTGTTTTTCCTGTTGTTTCTTTTAACGCTTTATTTAAATGATTTACATGTACATTTAACTGATTGGCATATTCTGACGGCGAACGAAAATTAATTTGCTGTGAAATGGATTCGACAGGAAATTGCCTTTCTAATAATTCTAAAAACAAAGAAGAAACGCGAATTGTAGCATTCGATTTACTATATAATGAAGCAGTTACGGTTTGTGTTTTTAATGCTAAATGAATAATTTCAAAAACCAGATTTCGAAGCACATCATATTTAAAAGCATAATCAGAATTGATTTCTTCGAACATTTTTAAATAGACCGTTTTTAGAGATTCTGCTAATGCTGCAGAAACAGGAACAACAGGATTCCCGCCTGGCTGAAATAATGGATATTCTTTTAAATTTCCAAACTGACTAAAAAATGCATCTGTAAAAATGCAGAAAAAGCCCGTTTGATTTTCATCAATATGCTCCCAACTATACGGAATTTGTGGATTTGCAAAGAATAATGCCTGATCTTCAATCGTTACAATTTTATCTGCATAATGCACTTTATTCTTACCTATGATTAAACTTATCTTATAAAAGTCTTTTCTGGTATAAGGCAATGGATTGCAAGTACTTCCAACATAATCATCCAATTTAAAAACATTAAAATGTCCGATCTCCTTTTTAAGATTCTCGGGCATTCCTTTTATTTTTACTGTATAAAAGTCTTCTAAAGTTTCTGTTAGTTTCATTTGGCAAAGTTACGAAAATCAAATTATTCTAATTAGATAATTTGAGAATGTGTTAATTTGAGAACTTGAGAATGTGTCAATTAGAAAATTAGAAAATTTGATAATAAACTGATTGTCACCTTGAGCGAAGTCGAAGGGCGCTCCAATTAGCACGCGGGCTTCGACTTCGCTCAGCCTGACAAAAACAGCAAACCCGACAGGCTTTAAAACCTGTCGGGTTTGTTGTTTATATATATTGTGTAGACGCACTGCAGTGTGTCTCTACAGATACACGTTTCCAAAATCATTATCTAATTATCAAATTAACACATTATCTAATTAAAAATTTGTTCCAACAGAGACTCTTTGCTTTCCATCATCAAAATAAAACATCATTATTATGTGGGTTAGTCTTAGAGTATATTACATTAACTTCCTGTCCCTCATAAATTTGATTAAGCTCATAAGACAAAACTTTTTTATCTGCAATTATTCTTTCGCCTTCAAGGGTATTAAACTCAACTCCAATTCTAATATCTGTAATGCGTCCACTTATTGTTTTTTTTGTTACGGCATATGCCATTACAGTCCCTACAACTTCTACCTTATTCTTTTTTAACATATCTTCGGCAACATTCTCAAATACCGAATTAACAATAAAATACATAATAAGAACTGGAAATGCCATCAAAAAAAGGAGAATATCAAATTTTAAATTAATACCACCACTTTTTCGAAGTTTATCTTTGCTCCAACTACCAAAATAAGCAAAAGAAAGAATGCCGAAAAGACATATAAGAATTGAACCTAATAAAGAATAAAATATTGAAGGTGACTCAATTTTAACAGGTAAAAAAAACAAAAAATAATAAAAGCTAGATACAAAAAGCAGAATAAATAATATAAAGAAAATTTTGTATTTCTTACTATTTGTTTGTACTTGTTCTTCTTCTAGAATAGCGTTTGCCTCCTGAAGAATATCATCCACTTCATCTTCAACAGCACCTTCTTCCAATAAAGAATTTCTTATTTCAAAATCATTATAATCTGCTTTAATATATTCTACTGCTTTGAGTACTAATTTTTTCTCCATAACTTATATATCTCAAATTTTTAATTATCTCGACAATACCTTATATGTCGGATCTTCAATAACATTAACATTTATAACCGCATCTGCATTTTTGAGTAATTGCCTGCAGTCTGGGCTTAAATGCTGCAACTCTACTGTTTTATTTAGCTGATTGTATTTTTTTGTCAGATTATTTAAAGCTTCTATTGCCGACATATCAGAAACTCGACTTTCTTTAAAATCTATTATAATATGATCAGGATCGTTCTGAATATCAAATTTTTCTAAAAAAGCGGCAGTTGAACCAAAAAATAATGGCCCATAAATTTCGTAATGTTTTATTCCATCTTCGTCAATATAATTTCTTGCACGAATTCGTTTAGCACTTTCCCAAGCAAAAACCAAAGCCGAAATAATTACGCCAATTAAAACCGCCAAAGCCAGATTATGCAATACAATCGTGATTAATGCCACTAGAATTCCAACAAAAATATCATGTCTTGGCATTTTATTGATAATCTTAAAACTTGCCCATTCAAAAGTTGTAATGGCCACCATCATCATGACTCCAACTAAGGCCGCCATGGGCAGTTTTCCAATTACGGGCGCTCCAAAAAGTATGATAATCAAAATGGTCAGAGAAGCAATAATTCCCGAAAGTCTGGCTCTAGAACCAGCTCCAAGATTTACCAATGTTTGTGCAATCATTGGGCATCCACCCATTCCGTAAAAAAAGCCGTTTAAGATGTTCGAGCTTCCTTGCGCAATACATTCTCTATTGCTGTTTCCTCTTGTTCCTGTAATTTCGTCAACTAAATTCAGCGTAAGCAAACCTTCTGTTAAACCTACAGCCGCAACTATTACCGAATACGGAAATATCACCTTAAAAGTCTCAAAAGAAAATGGAATATTCGGAATATGAAACGGAGGAAATCCGCCTTGAACCGAAGCAATATCTTCTACCGTTTTGGTTTCAATATTAAAAACAATGACCAAAGCAAAAACGACCATAATAGCTACTAAAGATGCTGGAACCGCTTTTGTAATCTTCGGAAAAATCAAAACAATTGCAATGGTCAAAGCGACCAAACCTAACATAATGTAAAGTGGAGTTCCCTGAAGCCAAGAAACCTGACCGTTCACCATGGTTTTAAACTGTTCTAGCTGCGACATAAAAATCACAACTGCCAAACCGTTTACAAAACCAAACATAACGGGCTGCGGAACTAATCGAATAAATTTTCCAAGTTTAAAAAGTCCGATACAAATTTGAACCACACCGCCCAATGCTACCGCGGCAAAAACATATTCAATTCCGTGCGATTTCATTAAGGCAATCAAAACAATTACCGTTGCCCCTGCACCGCCTGAAATCATTCCGGGTCTTCCTCCAAAAATAGCGGTAACCAATCCCGCAATAAAAGCAGCATACAAACCAACTAACGGCGGAAATCCAGCTAAAATAGCAAACGACAGCGATTCTGGAATCATAGTCATGGCTACAGTTAAGCCCGCTAAAATTTCGTTTTTGTAATTGACTTTCTGGCTAAAATCGAAGAGTTGGAATGCTTTTTTCATGGGCACAAAATTAGAAAAATAATATGCAAAAAAGCACAAACCTTTTCGTAATGAAAAAGCAGTAACGATGGGAGAATTTAAACAGCTTTATTAAGTGAGCTGTTCTAAAAGAAAAAGTAAAATCGAAAGTATAAAACCGATCATTTCTGTATTTAATTTTAAATTAAAATATTATGCAAAATACTTACAAAAAAAGGAAATACAGCTGCGTATTTTCACCCGATTTAATTTTGATGGTTTCAAAACATTATTCTAATCGTACACAAGTATAACCTAAACCTGCAACATGACTCACAACATTATCGTATTGCAAATCAAAGCCTTCTATTCTTAATATCTTATCACAATCTTCCAAATCAAAATTAATTTTGCATTCTGGAAACTGCTTTTGCATCATGGTTACCACATAGTCTCGATCAGATTCTTTCTGAACATTTGTTTTAAAAATTTCCACGACCATATCGGCATCTTTTAATTCTTTAAACTGGTACATTTTTATTTTTTATTAAAAAGAGATTAGAAATTCGAATTCAAAAATAAAGGAGAAGTCCCTATTTTAACAGCAATTTTATACCAATGGCGTATGATTTATACGAATGGCGTTGGTATAAATTATTCCTGATAAATACCTACAAACTATACGATTGTATTATTTTTGCCGCTATGACAATTGCAAAAATCTACCAGAACTTTTTTCTACGAAACCTAATCGTAAACACACTTGTTTATTTAGTTATTTTCGCCTGTATTTACGACGAAGTCAAACTCGACGGACATAGCTGGTCTTATATTCTTGGCAAAATTGCCATGGGCTACTTTCCTTGTATTGTATGGATTACGATTTTTAATATTTGTATCATTAAGCCTTTTTTATTTCATAAAAGGTTTAAAATCTTTTTTACACTTCTTGCCATTTATTGGACTTGTTTTTATTTCTTCATGAACTGGTTCCTTCCGCTTGTGGAGTTAGGAAATTTAAAAGCCCTTCAGATTGTATCTTTAATCATAAACGGCTGCTTTTTTTACTTCCTGCATATTGTTATTAGCAAAAAAATGAGTCAGGCCGATAAAGACATTATGAATTTTAAATCTGAACTTTCGTTTTTAAAACAGCAGCTCAATCCGCATTTTTTACTGAATGCAATGAATAATCTTTACGGAGAAGCCCTTGCAGAACCCGACAAAGTTCCTGATCGAATTCTAAACCTTTCAGACATGCTGCGCTACCAAATTGAAGCTTCTAAAAAGGATTTTGTTTCTATGGAAGAAGAAATCGCTTTTATTAAAAAATATATCGAATATTATACCTTTAGAAACGAAAGACTTGCTGTAAAACAAAACATTGAAGGTCTGCACGGTCAAATCGAGATTCCGCCTTTGTTTTTTCTCCCTTTGGTTGAAAACGCTGTGAAGTTTTCTGCCGAAACAGTAGAACCGTTTATTAATCTGGATTTGAAAGTACAATGCCGAGGCGTTATTTTTACCTTAAAAAACAATTATCTCGATTCGGGTTCGCGACTTTCGAGTACCGGAATTGGAATTGAAAATCTAAAAAGACGTTTGGAAGTTTATGGCTTAAAACACAATTTGAGCTGTAAAAAAGATAAAAATATATTTACCGTAAAATTGACCATATGGCACTTACCTACCGCTGTCTGATAATTGATGACGAATCGCCGGCACATAAGGCCTTGATTTCGCACATCTCAAAATTTGACGAACTGGAACATTCTGGAAGCGCTTTTAATGGTATGGAAGCCATAAAACTGCTAAACGAAAACCAATACGATATTATTTTTCTCGACATTAATATGCCTGTAATTTCGGGTGTAGAATTAATGGAACTGCAGCCCAAACGCCCAATTACGATTGTGACAACGGCTTATTCTGATTTTGCGCTTTCGGCTTACCAAAACGATGCGATAGATTATTTAATGAAACCTATTTCGTTTGATAAATTCTCAAAAGCAATAGAAAAAGCCAAAACGTACCATTCTGGAAATAACCTTAAAAAAGAAAACAGCACCAACGAAAAAGTGCTTTCTTACCGCTCAAACGGACAAGTAATTGAAACGCCTCTTTCTGATATTTTATACATAGAAAGTCTAGGCAATTACATGAAATTGTACAACTGCAAATTAAAATCTCCGATTGTCATTTACGGTTCGCTTGCGAGTATAAGTGCCGAAATTGATTGTGCGCACTTCGTACAAGTTCACAGATCTTATATTGTAAATACAACAAAAATTTCTGCTGTTACAACCAAAAATCTTACGATGTCTAACGGTGATATTATTCCTGTGGGAAGAAAGTATCAGATTCTGCTCAATAATTTGCCAATTAGATAATCTTTTTTTAATGAGATAATTTGTCAATTTGGATAATTAGATAATTTTTGAAAAGCTCAACTTTTTTAGGTTGGGCTTTTTTGTTTTTTTCTGGTTTGTAAAATGCGTAAAAACACTTGGTATTGAGTTTTTATTTATTGGTATAATTGTTTGAAAATAAATTTGTTGGATTATGGATTTCCGTAAAAATCATCTTTAAAATATTTCAACATTTGTTACTTTAAACATCAATACTTTCTGTAATTAAATTCAATAGTAAAATGGAAAAATTTAAAAAAAAGACAATTAAAAAAGATAGTATCCCGCTAACTGATGACGGAATTAAAGTTTATGATCTGATAAAACTTGTAGAAAGGAATGAGTTCACAAATAAATTACTAAGCCTTATAGATTTTGAATCTATAAAAGATGAATTTATTAAGATTAGTGGAGCTAAAACACTGTTTAACATTCAAAATTCAATAAATAATAGGTACAAAAAAGAAGATTTAAAAAGCGAATTAAATAACATATCATTATTCAATAAAAAAGATTTTTCAATTAATTTTTATAATATAGGACATAATGAATATTTCAGTGATTTGAAATTAAACGAAATTTCAACCACACCTATTTATTCCGCTCAAAGAGATTTTTTCTCAGGATTATTTCAGATGGATAAATATGCTACAAAACTTATAAATAGAGGACATAAAGAAATTGTAGAAACTAATCTTCAGCTATTGAAAGGCATTCACCAAACAATTAAAAAATATAGAATTTTACATGACAAAACAGAAGATGTCTTCTATTTAAGAGCAATTATCTCATTAAATAATTATTACAATTATGACAACAATATTGCAATTGTTGTTGGATTGATTACACTTCACAATGAAATGAAGAAAACTAAAACAACTTATAATTTACAGTTATGTGAATATAACGAATCATTTATAAGAATGTTTTTTGAAAGTTCTCAAGTCAATAAATTGGAAAAAGTTGGGAATATTAAAAATATTATTGAAATTTCAAATGATGAGATAAAAAGAGAAGCTCTAAAATTTTCAGGTATATGTTCAATAATTTTTAAGCATAAAGATATTGAGAAAGAATTGTTTATTAAACCGCAAGAAATAAAATCAAAAATTTTATCAATTAAACATAATCAGATTCCTAAAACAGCAATTGAAGAATTAGGAAATATTGAAAATTCAGAAAAGGTACATAAAGACTTATTTGATGATATTTCAAAAATTGCAACTATTAAAGAACCTGAACAAATAAAATTTTTAGTTAAACGTAAAGTTGAAAAAGCAAAAAGTGAAGAAATTAAAAGATACAAACCAGAAATCTTAAGAGAACTTAATAATAGTGTCTCCAATATAATTGAACTTTTAAATGTTTTCAAAAAAATAGAACTATTAGCAAATGAAGATATTGAAACAACTGAATATTTACGCTATTTAATTTATCAAGCTCTCGTTGATAGAAGATAATATTTTCAATTTAAGCAATTATCCCCTAACGCAACATTCTTAAAATGAAAAATACAATATATTTTGAAGAGACAGAAAATACTGGTGCTGATTTATTAAACAACCAACAAAAAATTTTGTCTTGTCTTCAGTCAAATTCTCCGAAAATGAGATAAATGAACTTTTAAAAAGAACGTAAAACAAAAAAAATGAAATTATCTAAACAATTGTCTGGTATTGCAGGTGAATATTATGTAGCTGCAGAACTCTCTCGAAGAGGTTACTTAGCTGCAATTACATTAAGAAATTCAGAAAGTGTCGATCTTCTAGTAAGCAACCAAGAAGGGAACAAACTAATTTCTATTCAGGTAAAAACTACTCAAAATAAACTAAAGTGGATGTTGTCAAAAAAGATAGAAAATGATATTTCCGAAAATAAGTATTTCATTTTTGTAAATATTCCTTCAGATATAAATAAACCTCCAGTGTATCGAATTGTTAATTCAAAAATTTTAGCAAATCATATTTATCATGGTCATCGAAATTGGTTAAATGGAACCACCAAAAATGGAAAAATTAGAAATGATTCGAATGTTAGACAATTTGATCCTCAATATTTCAAAGAAGATGAATTATTAACATGGGACAATTTAATTGAGCAAATAAATCTTAGATCATAAAATTTCAATGTGAGAGTACGCTTAAAATCTGGAAAACAATATGTTTCAAAAAAAGAGACTTTCTCACAAAAGTCTCTTTTCCCATTTTTATATTATTCTATAAAATATTATTTCTCCTTCAACAACTTCTCCAAATACTCCACTTTCTCTTTCTCCGCCTGAACCAAACGCTCATAAAGTTTTTTATTCTCGTCATAAGATTCAATCAACTTATCGATTGGATTAAAAGTTGGGTGAAATTGAAATAAAGCAGAATTATCATGATTAGTTACTGTGTTACCAATAATATTAAAAACGGCTTCATCACTAAAATTCTTAATAGTTTCTACAGAAACCCCTAAAGCTTCGGCAATTTTAGTTAGTCTTTCATCATCAATTTTTTCGCTTCCTTCAAGAGTAGAGATATATTGCTGGCTCATGCCAAGGGCAATCGCTAACGCTTCTTGTTTCATATCTCTAAGCTCTCTAATTCGGCTAATATTTCTGCCAATATGTTTTGGTTTTGTTGCTGTGCTCATAATTCAAAGATATTTAAAATTCTTTAATTTTTTTTAATTTCAAGAAATCTCTTACTTTAAAAAAAACTAAATATTTCACTCTCCTTATTTCTTATTGCTAAACAACACAGCAATTGCCCCAGTTGACCATAAAGCCAGAAAAATTAAAACGGGTTGAAAAAACAATCGTATTAAACGCGCCTGATCTGTGTCGAGTCCAAAGGCAGAAGTTCCGTTTAGGTATTGTGCTATATTTCCTGGAAAAACTAAAACGTAAAATAGGGCCAGCGTTATTCCGACTTTCACTTTGTAGTGGGTTAAAAATACCATTGCCAAACCTAAAAGAATTTCGACAATTCCAGAAAGTATAACTACCAAATCTTTGTCCAGAGGAACCCAATTGGGAACCTGTGCCTGAAAATCTGTTCTCTGAAAAGTAAAATGTCCGATAGCAGCTGTTATCATAAACAATCCCAAAAATATTCGAATAAAATTTTGAAGCTTTGAAGTTTTTATATGTTCCATAGGTAGTTATTATTTTTTTTAATGAACTTTCTATCAAATTCACAAGAAATAAAGTGAGATTTTTTCTATATTTTTAATGTCTTTTTTGTTTAATATCCATATCCTCTTATTTTAATCGAAAATAAAAAATGATTTCTTTCGTTTTTGTCATCGCCTAATATTGTTACCGAAATTATTTTTTTTCTACTTCTAATCAGTTCTCAAAATATACAAATTTGCAATTTTGTTAATTCTTTTCTTAAAAAAAGTATAGATTAAAGTAACTTTTCCTACTTAATTCTTTAAATTCGCCGCAAACCAACCCCTAAGCTATTTAATAACCAATGTCCATTTTTAATCTTTTTAAAAGATCTACTGTAAAATGTCCAAGATGCCTTGGAAAAAGATTTGTTGATTGGGATGATATCCGCCGTTTAAACCGACAATTGAAATGGGTTCCTGCACCATGCGCCTATTGCGATGCCACAGGAAGAGTCCCAAAAGAAATGCTTTCAAAAGTTTCTGTCGATTGTATGTATCTCACAATCGATTTACCAGAATCTGTAATCGAAAAAATAAAAGAAGGCGATCCTGAAACAGTCGAAAAAGGAAAGCTACGCGAACTTTTTGTAGATCATCTTATACAATATTCAGAACATCATTACCTTACTGAAAATCTCGATGCCGAAAGCATTGCCAATTTGTATTTAAAATTCGAAGCAGAAAAAGCTCCTTTTGCTGTAACCAAAGAAGAATTAATAAAATACATTCAAGGTGTAATCGAACTAAAGAAAACGGTGTTACAATAATATTTGCAGCTCTACTCAAAATCTACAACCGTTTAGAAAAACAGGTAAAAACACCTATAGCCACCATTTTATTTAGTAGTAATATTGCGGTAAATAATTTTTAGTTTCTAAAAAAGCTTCTAGAGAGCTTCTTAATTTTTTGTCACTTTTTTTTTGGAACAGAAAGTGGAATTTCAAATCGCTGGTACCGATTGGAAATTTCACTTTTTTTTTGTTTGTGATCCTCTTAAACACAAAAAACACACGCCCTACTTTGTCATCCTGAGGAACGAAGGATCACACTCGGGGATCGACAAAGTTTGTCGACTCTCTTTACGGAGCTACTTGTGTGATCCTTCCTTACGTCAGGATGACAAAACTATGAGGAAATTGCTATCTGATTATCTTTATGGAGTTACTTGTGTGATCCTTCGTTCCTCAGGATGACAAACTGAATGTTCTCGGTCTCTTTGCCACTTTGTACCTCTGCCCCTTTGCCTCTTTGCACCTAAAAAAAAAGCACTATTTTTGCGTTCTGTAAATGCCACGAAATTAAAGTCCAAATGACTAGAGAACATTATATTCCATTCAACAAAGAATTCTTACTGGAACAGCAAATTGCAGCTTTTGCCGAAAATCCAGAAAAGGTTAGCGATTTTAAGAAATTGTTCGAAATCATCGAGCATTATTATCATTACGAATCTTTTAATCTTAATCGAAATCTAAAACAGCATTACGCCCTTTACGATCCAGATTTAAGCGAAAAAGAACGTGAGCAATTTATCAATAAAAGCAATTTTCCTGTTTTTAAAGAAACACTTCTTAAAGTTTTAGAGCGTGGCAATTACTACAGAATCAATCAGAATGCATTAGACGAAGCCTTTAATGAATCTGATTTGGTGGGTCTGAATCTTGCCATCGATTTTAATGCTTTTAAAGATTTTGAACTCTACGCGCGTGGGCATCATAAAGCAAAAGAAAAAGTCAAAAAATATTTTTTCTGGACCAAAGAAGTAGAGATCGAATATTACGATCGTGTTCTCATTTACCTCAATTACAGCGATGCAGATTACCTCAAAGAAAAGAAAGTCAAATTGGGTAAAATGCCAATCGATCCAGGTTCTATTGCATTAAAAATCTTTAAACGTGTTCCTAAGAATGATCTCGAAACGGTTTTTCCAAATGCCATTCCGAAAATGTCTCTGAAGGATAAATTATTGCTTTGGGTTCCGGGTGTTTTTGGTGGACTTTCTCTATTAAGTGCCAAAGTGATTCCTGCTTTGATTAATATGTACGAAGCTTATCAAACGGGCGAAACAATTGATCTCTTAAACAGTAAAACGTCATTAAATCAAGGCTTAATTGCACTTGGAATTTTAGGAGCGTATTGTTTCCGTCAATACAACAATTTTATAAACAAAAAAATCCGATATTCTAAAACACTTTCAGATAGCTTGTATTTTAAGAATGTTGGAAACAATAGCGGAGCATTTTATTCTTTATTAAATTCTTCTGAAGAAGAAGCTTTAAAAGAAACGATTCTTGCCTATACTTTTCTGCACGAAAGTGAAAAATCTTTAACTGCCGAAGATCTAGACGATCAAATAGAATCTTGGTTTAAAACCAAACTAAATACCGATTTGGATTTTGATGTAAACGATGCTTTAGCAAAACTAAAAAGCATTGGTTTAGGAATAGAAACTAACGGAAAATGGAATGTAATTAGAGTCAATGAAGCACTTGTTGCCATTGACGAATTATGGGATAATGTTTTTCAGTATAACCAGAAAGTTGATTCTTTAAAAAATTAAAAATGTATACCTACACATGTTCTTGTTGCGGAGAGGTTTTCGATGAAATGCCTTTGTGTTTTGGAAATGAATTTCCTGCCTATTATTTTTCCATTCCGCCCGAAGAAAGAGAACAAAGAATTGAATTCGGAGGAAGCTGGTGTTATATCGATGAAGAACATTTTTTTCATCGTGGCAGATTAACCATTCCTATTCTAGATTATCATGAAGATTTGGTTTTTAATGTATGGACTACAATAAGTGAAGATAATTTTTGTTTGCGAATGGATTTATGGGAAGATCCCAATCGAGTAAATCAAGAACCTTATTTTGGCTGGATGCAGACCAATGTGCCTACTTATGGCAAAACTTTATCTTTAAAATCAATCGCCATTGAGCAAGGATTAGGACTAATTCCAGAAATAAAAATGATCGAAGAAAATCATCCTTTGACGCTAGACCAAGAGAACGGAATTACATTAGAAAAAGCCATTTCTATTGTCGATGAAATAATGAAAATAGAGCACGGTAAAACCTAAAAGAAATTTCATTAGATTTACGCATCTAACCTTAAAACCACAAAAAATGAGAACATTAGATCAATGGTTTGCAGAATATGCCGTAAGTCATCAGAACCCAAAAAACAAAGCGATACATTATATTTGTGTCCCAGCTATTTACTTTTCGATCGTTGGTTTACTTATGAGTATTCCGAGTACGATAATCTCCAATAACTTACAATTAAATGCTCCTATTATTGAAAATTGGGCATTTCTGGTTTTGCTTTTTGTTCTCGTTTTTTACGTGAGATTATCGATTGCAATGGCGGCTAAAATTGCCATTTTTTCTATGCTTTGCCTAGTTGTCAATTATTACATCTCGCAATTGGTTCCGTTACGGATCTTCTCGATTGGTGTCTTTGCTTTGGCATGGATTGGACAATTTTATGGGCATAATATCGAAGGTAAAAAACCTTCATTCCTTAAAGATCTTCAGTTTTTATTGATTGGTCCAGCTTGGGTGGTAGAGAATTTATTTTCGAAGAAATAAAAGCAGAATGAAAGCTGCAAAAACAAGTAGAACGGCACAATATATGGCCTTCTTTAGAGCGTTGGAAACTAAACGCAATGCGAACGAAAGATTGTTTTCTGATCCTTATGCCATACATTTTATAGACTTTAAACTGAGACTGGCTGTACGTCTGTCTCAATTTCCTTTTTTTAGAAAATATATTAATGGCATCATAAACAAAAAGATTCCAGGAGCTCTTTCTTCAGGAATTGCAAGAACAAAATATATTGATAGTTTACTGGAAAATTCGATCTCCGAAGGCGTAAAACAAGTCATTATTTTAGGTGCCGGATTTGACACCAGAGCAGTTCGTCTTGATTCTTTAAAATCGATTCCCGTAATAGAAATCGATCATCCGAATACTTCAAATTTTAAGGCTGAAATCTATAAGAAACGTATCGGTAAGATTCCAGAAAATGTGACTTTTCTTCAGATTGATTTTAATAAAGAAGATCTAAATCAGCTGGCATTAAAACACAATCTTGACTTTTCAAAACCTACCACGATAATCTGGGAAGGTGTTACCAATTATTTAACCGAAGAAGCGGTAAAAAGTACTTTTTCGTTTATTTCAAAATTTGCCAACAAGAGTCAAATTATTTTTACTTACGTACATAAAGACATCCTTCAAAATCCTGATGCTTTTTTAGGAGGGGAAAAATTGTTAGAAGATCTTAAAAGCATAGAAGAACACTGGACTTTTGGTTTACTTCCTGACGAAGTGCCTAGCTTTTTAAATCTGTTTGGAATTAAACTTTTGGAAGATTTCGGAGCCGATGAATACCGCAATAGATTTCTCCCCGATCGCTCTGAAAAAGGTTACGAATTTTATCGGACTGCAATTGGAATAAAAGAAACCCATTTTTCTTCTACGATCTAACTTCTTTTTGATTGTTCTGAAATTATTATATGTTTTTTATGCTAATATTTTCTTAATAAAAATCGCACAAAGACAACATTGTATAATTTAGCATTCGTTAAAATTTAAGAAATCATCAATCAAAAAACCAAAAACAAATGAAAAAAAATATTCTTTTACTCCTCTTTGCAATCTTCAACACCGCTTTTTCTCAAAGTGGAAAAATCTATTTAAAAAACAATAAATTCAATGTAGGCAAACCCAATACCTATATTTACGAACCACCACAAGGTCTTGTTATAGAAGACAATGCTAAAGCAAATGTTTTGTACGCTATTTCAGATGATTTTTCTAATGATTTAGTTTCTTTAAAAAAGGATGGAAAACGTTATGAATTCACCACAAAAGTTTCCGATTCTGCTAGAGTGCTTATGGTAACTATAAATGATCTGCACAAAATCGCTGACAGCAATAAAGACCAAGGTTATTCGGTATTTCTAAAAACACAAAATGATATTGAATTAGGAAAATCGCTGATGAACCAAATTTTCATGAGAAATTATGGGAATCATTTTTTAAACCTAAAATTAGATACCAAAAAAGAAAATGTTATTGCCGCTTATGACGCTTTATTTGCAAAATATCCAAAACTAAGAGAAGACAAAGATGCTGTAAATTATTTGTATTTAAAGAAGTCTCTTAATGCCGAACAAGGCCAAAAAGATCTGACTGCTTTCATATCAAAATGCATTGAAAAAAACACAGAAGAGTATTTAACTCTTGCTTACAATATTTCTCAAGGCAGCAGTAAACCCGAAGAAACTGAAAAACTCGGAAAAGAAATTTCGGCTAGGTATCCTACAGGTAAACTTGAAAAAATGTTTTTTATGCGAAGCTTCTATGATCAGCCTAATAAAACGGAGGCTTCAATTATGGAAAGCATGAAGACTTACAACGCCAAGTTTAAAGATATTTCAGCAGAATCTTCGAGAACTTTTTATCGCGCTTTACTAACGGTATATTTGGAGAATGGACAATATGAAAAAGCAATTGCATTAGAACCACACTTAAAAAACGCTAGTGATTTGTACAACGACTTTGCTTGGGGGAAATCGGGAGGAGACCTTACTACGCCAGTAAAAGATCTTGATTTTGTTGTAAAAGTATCTGAGAGAGCAATGTATTTACTTGAACAGAGAAATAAAGAAAGCTATTATCCTGCATATAAAGAGTCATTTAATATGTTTGCAGACACTTATGCACTTTTGCTTTACAAACAAGGCAAATATGAAGAGGCGTTTAAATATCAAAGTGCCGTAAAAGAGAATAACGGTTTGGATTCTGGAGGAAAAGATCGCTATTTGACTCTGATGGATAAGGTGAAAAGCAAAGACGAAGTAAAAGCTTATATTGATGACGAAATTAGTAAAGGCAATACATCATCAGTATTTCTAGCTAAACTAAAAGAGATTTATATCGAGAAGAAATTGCCTCTTGCAGAATTTAATGCAATTGAGCAAAAAACAGATGTATTAGCAAAAGAAAACAAAAGCAAAGATCTAATTGAAAGATTCGGAAGTACGAATGCAATTGATTTTACCTTAAAAAATCTAGACGGAAAAGAAACAAAACTTTCTGATTATAAAGGTAAAGTGGTCGTTCTTGATTTTTGGGCAACTTGGTGCGGACCATGTAAAGCTTCTTTTCCGAAGATGCAGAATTTAGTGACTAAATACAAAGGAAAAGATGTTGCCTTTTTGTTTGTAAACACTTGGGAAAATGGCAAAGAAGAGGATATATTTAAAAAAGTATCTTCGTATATAACAGATAAAAAATTTGACTTTAATGTTGTTTTTGATTCAAAAACAGAAGTAGTTACCAGTTACAAAGTAAACGGCATCCCGACGCGCGTTGTAATTGACAAAAACGGAACTATTCTGGCTTATGATTATTCAAATACCGATATCGCAGCAATTATTGATGAACAATTAAAATAAATAATAGATTTTTAAAAGCCCTGATTTTTAGTAATTAGGGCTTTTGTAATTTTGTTAGAACAAAGAATATAAATAATGAATTTCAACCAATTAAAATTCGGAGTGCCAGGTATAGATGTTATTCTAAATTTATTTGCCACTATAATTTATTTTTTTTCTTTTTCAATTGTTATTTCAGTAATAATAATTTTCATAGCGAAAAAATGGAATTCAATTAGTTTTTCAAAAGTTCTAAAATTAAATTCATTCCTATACCTAACGCTTATTGCCGTTTATCTTTTAAGTTTTAAACTAGGACTTTACTGTTTAAGTTTTAGCAGAAAAAATGATTGGATCGAAAAAGTTCTATATGTATTCTTTTTCCTTATTTTATTTTTGTGTCAAGCTTTTTTTCTTTTCTACAAAAAAACTCCAACTCCATTTACAAAAAAATATAAGACACTAATTTTATTCATTTATCTGATATCTTTGGTTTATATCTTAAATCTTTTTTTTCCAATTGATTCCTATGATAAATATCTAACACATTCTAAAACATATATCTACCTTCCTACAAAAGAGACAATCAAGCTAAAAGATAATTCTACTCTAAAAATAGACTCGGCAATTTCTGTTATGAGATATTATAGTAACGAGAAAAATTTAGAAGAGGATTTAATGTTTAAAATTTATTTTAATTCCCCACATATGAATCTTCCTTTTTCATTTAAGGCCTTAGATTCTACAAACGAATTTGGTGGTTCAAGCAGCCAACCGAAATATAAAGAGCTGTTTCTAAAAAAATTAAATGATTCGATAAAAATTGTAATACATAATTACTCTGAAAAAAATATTGACACCATTTTATTTGTAAAAAGAAAGATTAGAAACACTCAGTATCATTAAATAACCATAAAAGCACAAATGATATTTTTTGTAATATTGTTATGATTAAAAATACACTCTAAATATTTTGCATTAGCAGAATAAACCTAACCTATAAAATGAAAAAATTCATTATCGCTATTACTTCTTTAATTTTACTTTCTTCTTGCAAACAAACAGCTAATAAAAGCGTTTCTGGCAAAGCAGAAATAAAAAAAGACAGTGCTAAAGTTGAAGATGGTGCAAAAACAGCACAATCAGATTCTAACTTATTAGAACAATTTTCTAAAAACAAAAATGAAGTGGTTCTCCAATTAAAATCATTACCCAATAGAGAAGCTGCCAATGCATTGTATGAAAAATATTTTGAAGCAAATGGCACTTTATTGCAAGAGATCGCCACAAAAGAATCTGGAGTATTGGATAAGTTTTATAATGAAGATGAAGCCGACAAAAAAGCGGTTAAACTTTTAGGTAAAAGACTTTCTAAACATGAATTGGAATTTTCTGAAATTGGAGAAGGATATGTTGAAATAGATCCGCTTCATGATTTCTATTATAAGATCTTCAAAGATTATGTAACGAATGACTATAAAGATTATCTGTACTTAAAGAGTGAAGAAAATAAGTCGCTCTATTCTGCAGATGCAGGACTTGTAATCTCTTTTAAAGATTTGGGCGACCGAATCATTTCGTGGGAAAATTTTATGCCCAAATACCCGAATTCAAAATTAATTCCATCTGTAAAAGAGCAATACAAAAATTATCAAATGGATTATCTGGTGGGTCAGGATAATACGCCAACAGCCGAAAGGTCTTCAGACGAAAAATATATTTATCCAGAAAACATTCAGGAATTTAATCGTTTCTTGAAAAAATATCCAAAAAGCCCAACGGTTCCTCTAATCAATTTGTTTCTAGAAAACTTTAAGAGTGAGACTATTTTTGATATTTTAAGTACTGAACAAAGTAAACTGTAAAGAAAAAAAATAATGGGAGATTGGAATACCTTACATTTTTTTAGTGACAAACACTTTTATGAAAAAGTAGTTCCCGATCTTACAGGTGAAGGAAATTTGCTTAAAAAGCACTTTGAATCAAAATTAGGCAACTATCTTTTGTTTCATAATTCTGATAATGACAAAAGAATTAATGCTGTCTTGGAATATTGTCAATTTTTTGGCGAAGATTTCAAAACCCATAAACTTCTTTATGAGATCGAAACTCGGAAGAAAAAACCAGACGAGCAATATCAAACATTCATGCAGAAGATGCTACAAGATACAGACGAATTCTACAAACAAAATGGAACCGCAGCTGATGATCTTGCTACGGCACTAACATTAATAATGTTTTCTGAATGTGCTGCATTTAATCCGCATCTCATTTTAGGACGTAGAATTTTTTCTGGAAATGTTGGTGCAAAACCAAAATCTGTTGCTGAAGCAATTATTTCGCAAATAGACAATTCACCATCCGGATCTACGCACTCTTATGGTTCAGGAATCATGAACTGGATTACAAACGAAGACTTAAAATTATTGTGGCTAGACCGCGCTAATTTAGTTTCAACTAATTCCAAAGAATATTTCAATGATTTTTTGAAGTTTATTGAAATTGCCATTGAAAATGATTTTGGAGTCGTTTCTGGAACTAATATGCGAGAATCAATCTTAAAACTGGCAGAAAATCCCAATATAAATATCGAAGTAGATTTAGAAAAACTCGGACTTCAAAGTGTTATCATATACGATGGCAACTAATCGGAATTAAAATTAACTTTAAACTTAGAACCATGGAAAATAAAAACCAACCTATTACATTTGTTTTTTGGATTATTGCGATCATTTTAGGCGTAACTTTATACAAGCAATTTGATTTTAAAAGTTTAAAATTTGAGAATCCTGCAATGGCAGTTATATATATTGTAGTTTTTGCGTTTTCGGTTTATTATATTATTAGAAATTCTAAGAAAAAATAATACAACAAACCTAAGTTGAAACATAGCCAAATCAAATTGAAGTAATTAATTTTAGCTATTATGAGAAAGATAATTGTTTTATCGATGATTTCATTAGACGGCGTAATGCAAGCTCCAGGCGGGCCAAAAGAAGATACATCTGAAGGTTTTAAATTTGGAGGTTGGACAGTTCCATACGGTGACGAAGCTTACAATAAAGCGGTTCAAAACGAACTGCAACCGGCAGATTATCTTTTGGGTAGGAAAACATTCGAAATTTGGGAAAATTATTGGCCCGAACATTCCGAATTTTGGCCAGGAATTAATAATGGAAATAAATATGTTTTGTCTAAAACCAGACAAAAATCGGATTGGAAAAATTCCATTTTTATCGAAAGTCTTGATGCTATCAAAAAACTGAAAAATTCTGAAGGAAAAGACATTCAAGTTTGGGGCAGCAGCGAACTGGTCCATTTATTATTGCAAAATGACCTGGTTGATGAACTTCGCTTAAAAATTCATCCTTTATTACTTGGAAAAGGAAAAAAGCTTTTTGATGATAGTGCAAATCCATCGGGATTTTCCTTAATAGAAAGTACGGCAACTACAACAGGAGTAATTTTAGCCAATTATATCCGAAATGGGGAAATTAAAACTGGGAATGCAATAATTTAGAATATATATGAAGAAAAATATCTTAACATTCATTTTAATCTTTTTCAGCTTAGCGATTCTTGCTCAAGATAAAGTAACAAATGAGCTTAAAAACTTATCGGACACTCAGCAATTTGACAAAATAATTAGTCAATACACTTCTGAATACAAAGATTTTTCAGCAAAATCTCTCTATTACATTGGACTTGCTTATTACATGAAAGAAGACGATACAAATTGCATTAAATTCATGGATTTAGCTATAAATAAAGACAGCAAAGATCCTGCACCCGCTTATATAAAAGCTTCTACATTAAACTATATGGGTAAATACAATGAAGCTATAACTTATTTTCAAAATGCAATAAATTTAAATCCAAATGATGCAGAATCTTATAGCGGACTTGGTGATTCTTATTATCAAATTAAAGAGTTTAATTTATCTCTTGAAAATTATAAGAAGGCAACACTGCAAAAGGAATGTCCAAACAGACCTTATTTAATGTTAGCTCAAATTTATTACGAGCAAAAAGAAAATGACAAAGCGCTAGAAGCCTATTATACAGCAAAATCAAAAATATCAAAAGAATCACATTCATACATAAATGTCTTATTTAACATTGGACTTTTAGAATCTTTAAAAGGAAATTACGAAAAAGCAGAGCCCGTTTTCATCGAACTCATTCAATTAGATCCTGCTGATTATCATTCTTATGCAAAACTTATTCAAATTTATTACTCTAGAAAAGAATATGAAAAAGCAAAACCTTACAAAGACAAGCTCTATGAGGCATATGCAAAGGGAGAATTAAAAGACAATTTAAAAGATATGTTTTGTTATGATCAATTTAAATGGAATGGCTATCAGGTACAAGCATTTGAGCGCTACGAAAATAAAAATAAAGGAAATATTTATAATAAACATCTCTTCTATTTAATAAACGATTCAGGTCAAATTGTCTTGAGAGTACAAACGGAGTTTTCACCAATTTCTATTGAATTGGGCGGGACAAAATACCTCCTTTGCGCCAGTAAAGGGAACACACATTATAACTCAGGAATAGGGTTTAATGATGACTTAAATTATAGTGACTTAAAAACGGAGGCTATTAAACTCTTTGAAAAATATAATAAGTAAAATTATTTCATTTTTTTTGAATATTCTCGAGCACATATAAAGAAATTACATAAATAAAAAAGCGCAAGGCCTATTTTTACTGGCTTGCGCTTTTTTTATGTGACCCCGGAGGGGTTCGAACCCCCAACCCTCAGAGCCGAAATCTGATATTCTATCCAGTTGAACTACGAGGTCAGTTTATTTATGATTTTAGATTATAGATTTTAGATTACTGATTGGAATCTAAAATCTACAGTCTAAAATCTAAAATTATTATTTACGAAAGTAATTTCTTTACAATTGTAGAGATGGTTTTTCCTTCAGCAGTTCCTCCTAATTGAGCAGATGCTAATCCCATTACTTTACCCATTGAAGCGATTCCAGAAGCTCCTGTTTCAGCAATAATTTTTGCTATTACAGCTTCTACTTCTTCTTCGCTTAATTGAGCTGGTAAAAACTTCTCGATTACTGCAACTTGAGCCAATTCTGGTTCTGCTAAATCTGGACGGTTTTGCTCTGTAAAGATTCTTGCGCTTTCTTTACGAGTTTTAACCAATCTCTGAAGTAATTTAATTTCATCATCTTCAGATAAATCTTCTTTAGATCCAGAAGCTGTTGAAGCTAATAACAATTCCGATTTAATTGCTCTTAAAGATTCTAATGCTACTGTATCTTTTGCTTTCATGGCCGTTTTGATTTCGTCCATAATTTTTGTTTGTAAACTCATGTTTATGTTTTATTTAAAATAAGCCGAAGCTTATTAATTGACCCTTCGACTTCTCTCAGGGTGACAATAAGATTCACTTTAAAAACCTATTTAGGAAGTCAAATTTTGAAATTCTGTGCGAAGATAAAAAAAATAACCCGAAAATTAAATCCAATTTTCGGGTTACCCAATATTATGATTCTAAAATTAATCTACGTTATCGTGCAAAAATGAATTGTTTGAACGTAATTGCAAATCGTTGTTACTATCTGTTCCAACAGAAATTCTAGAATTTGTATTGTTAGATTGTGAGTTAGACAAATCTATTCCTAATCTTTTGTAAGCTGGCTCTTTTTCCAACTCATCAATTCTAGAAACATTGTTATGGAATTTATAGTTAAATTCTTTTAGTTTCTTTCTTCTTTCTTCAGCTCTTAAACGCAATGTTTCTTCAATAGTTAATTCTAAAGGAGAAACTTCAGAAGTTGTAGCCAAATCAGGTTGGCTAGCAAAATCTGGTCTTGGTTTCAACGTGATGTTTAATTCCTCTGGAATGGTTTCTTCAACTACTTTTTCAACTGGTTTAGAAGCCAACAAATCGTTTTCAACTTCCATATATTCTTCTAGAGAATACTTAATGATTCCATTGTCTGAAACTTCAGTTACTGGAACAAATTGTACTGGATCGTTTACTTTAATATCACGAGTTTCATTTGTCAATTCAAACAAAACTCTATTATCTTCAACAACTGGTTCTCTTTTTATAGGCTCTCTCTTGAACAAAGGAAGATCAAAAGAAAAAGTAGTTTGCTCTTCTCTTTCAAATACTCTTTGCTGTTGCACTGGCTGCTGCTGCACTGGTGGCTGTTGCACTTCTCTTGCTGCTGGCGCTTCAGGAGCAGAGATTGTAAAATCGATATCGGTAATTGGCGAAACAATTTCGAAAGTTACATCAAGATTTTTGATAAACTCAGACATAACCACTAACTCTTCCTGATTGATAGCTGGAGCAACAGCTTGAACTGGAGTCGGAGTAAAAGTTTCGTCATCATCAATTAAATCAAAAACTACTTTATCTTCCACTTTTGCTGTTGGTGTATCCACAGTTAAATCAAAAGATGCAAGCGGTTTATTGGTTAGATTATGAACACTTCTTTGCTCATCTTCTAACGTATGAATGATTTTCTTTGGTTCTGTATTTACAATTTCATTTTGTTGTTCTACATCAAAACCTGTCGCAATAATAGTTACTGCAATAGCTTCGCCAAGACTTTCGTCTTCACCAACTCCCATGATAATGTTTGCGTTGTAACCAGCTTCATCTTGGATATGATCGTTGATTTCTCCAATTTCGTCCAGAGTAATCTCATTAGTTCCAGAAACGATAAGCAACAATACGTTTTTGGCACCTGTAATTTTATTATCATTCAACAATGGAGAATCCAAAGCCGAAACGATAGCATCTTTAGCTCTGTTTTCGCCTTCAGCTACAGAAGACCCCATTATAGCAGTCCCACTGTTGGCCAAAACAGTTTTCGCGTCACGTAAATCGATATTCTGAGTATAGTGGTGCGTAATTACTTCGGCAATACCTCTAGAGGCTGTTGCCAAAACTTCATCCGCTTTCGAGAATCCAGCTTTAAAACCTAGATTTCCGTATACTTCTCTTAATTTATTATTGTTGATTACAATTAAAGAATCGACTTGCTTACGCAATTTCTCAATTCCAATAATAGCTTGCTCCTGACGCACTTTCCCTTCAAACTGAAACGGAATGGTCACGATACCAACTGTCAATATTTCTCTTTCTTTTGCTAATTGCGCAATTACCGGAGCTGCACCAGTTCCAGTTCCTCCACCCATACCAGCAGTAATAAATACCATCTTAGTACCGCGATCCAACATCTTTTCAATATCAGAAATACTTTCAATTGCAGACTGTTGTCCAACATCTGGATTTGCTCCAGCTCCTAGCCCTTCAGTTAAATTAACTCCTAACTGAATTTTATTGGGAACTGAACTATTTTGAAGCGCTTGCGAATCGGTATTACAAACGATAAAATCTACGCCTTTAATACCTTGTTTGAACATGTGGTTAATTGCGTTACTTCCGCCTCCACCTACACCTATTACTTTGATTACATTTGATTGATTTTTTGGTAAATCAAATGAAATACTTCCAAATTCTGAGTTGCTCATCATCTTTTTGGTTTTTTGAAATTCTTATTAAGTACATTTTTTACTTCTTGACTTGGGGCAAGAAATAATCCTTCTCTTTTATTATTCTGCGTTGTCTAAAAATTCTTTGATTTTGTCGACATATCGATCAAAAAATGATCTTCTTATTTTGGTTTCAGTAGATTCATTTTTAGGCACCTTCTGACTTACAACTTCTTCAGGCTCATCAATGGTTTCTACTCTTTCAACGTAGTTTTCTTCTACTTCGTATCGCTGTACTGGCGGAGCGGTTCTATAAACAATTTTTGGTTGCTCTTTTACCATTTCCATTCTAACAGCGCTTTGCGAACTGTTTTCGATACTGTTCATTACTAATCCTACTGCAGTTGCATATAACGGGCTAGAGATTTCTTCTCCAGAGTTTCCTGCCAAATGCTCGTTCGGATAACCAATTCTTGTATCCATTCCTGTAATGTATTCTACCAGCTGCTTAATGTGCTTTAATTGTGCACCACCACCTGTTAATACAATTCCAGCGATTAGCTTTTTACGAGGATCTTCGTGTCCGTACGCTTTAATTTCTGCAAAAACTTGCTCTACAATTTCCACCACTCTTGCGTGGATAATTTTAGATAAATTTTTAAGCGAAATCTCTTTTGGTTCTCTTCCTCTCAAACCTGGAATAGAAACAATCTCGTTATCTTTATTTTCGCCTGGCCAAGCAGATCCGAATTTTATTTTTAAAAGTTCAGCTTGTTTTTCGATGATTGAACAGCCTTCTTTGATATCATCTGTAATTACATTTCCACCAAAAGGAATTACAGCCGTATGGCGAATGATACCGTCTTTGAAAATAGCTAAATCTGTTGTTCCACCACCAATATCGATAAGCGCAACACCAGCTTCTTTTTCTTCCTGACTCAAAACAGCATCTGCAGAAGCTAATGGTTCTAATGTCAATCCAGACAATTCTATTCCTGAACTCTGAATACATCTACCAACATTTCTGATAGAAGATGCCTGTCCAACTACAACGTGAAAACTAGATTCTAATCTTCCGCCATACATTCCGATTGGCTCTTTAATTTCAGACTGTCCGTCAATTTTGAACTCTTGTGGCAAAACGTGAATAATTTCTTCTCCTGGTAACATCGCCAGTTTGTTTACCTGATCGATTAGAAGCTGAATATCTTTTTCGCCAATTACTTCTTCTGGATTATTTCTACTGATGTAATCTGTATGCTGAATACTTCTGATGTGCTGTCCGGCAATACCCACAACCACATCTTTAATTTTGTATCCTGAATTATTTTCTGCTTCGACTATCGCTTGCTGTATCGATTGAATCGTCTGCGTAATGTTGTTTACTACTCCTCTGGCAACACCCA
>Ga0308157_10001746_pt1 | contig 41090 bp, 28 predicted proteins | sample PhyBR1_FD_201035 | JGI IMG/M metagenome (GOLD analysis project Ga0308157, IMG submission 201035) | Phyllosphere microbial communities from UC Gill Tract Community Farm, Albany, California, United States - DLSLB.R1 | ecosystem: Host-associated > Plants > Phyllosphere > Unclassified | place: USA... | reverse complement strand
CAGTAAATACCGGAGTGCCTACCGTTGGGGTTACCGTTACCGTGTGGATAGCCGTTTTTGGTCCGTTACAGCCTGTAGCCGTAGCAGTAATGGTTGCCGAACCACTATAAGTAGAATCCCAAGTGACCGCGCCTGTTGATGTGTTGATACTGCTTGTACCTGCAGCCGATAAAGCATAGCTGATAGCCGTAGTATTAACAGCTGATGCCGTATAGGTTACTGGAGCTGCTCCCTGACAGATAGTCGAAGTAGCCCCTGCTGCAAATACCGGAGTACCTACCGTTGGGGTTACCGTTACCGTGTGGATGGCCGTTTTTGGTCCGTTACAGCCTGTAGCCGTGGCAGTAATGGTTGCCGAACCACTATAAGTAGAATCCCAAGTGACTGCTCCCGTTGATGTGTTGATGCTGCTTGTGCCCGCAGCCGACAGACTATAGGTGATGGTTCCGTTTGTAGCTGATGCCGTATAGGTTACTGGAGCTGCTCCTTGACAGATAGTAGAGCTGGATCCTGCAGTAAATGCCGGAGTGCCTACCGTTGGGGTGACCGTTACCGTGTGGATAGCCGTTACTGGTCCGTTACAGCCTGTAGCTGTGGCAGTAATGGTTGCCGAACCACTATAAGTAGAATCCCAAGTGACCGCGCCTGTTGATGTGTTGATACTGCTTGTACCTGCAGCCGATAAAGCATAGCTGATAGCCGTAGCATTAGCAGCTGATGCCGTATAGGTTACTGGAGCAGCTCCTTGACAGATAGTAGAGCTTCCTCCTGCAGTAAATGCCGGAGTGCCTACCGTTGGGGTGACCGTTACCGTGTGGATAGCCGTTTTTGGTCCGTTACAGCCTGTAGCCGTGGCAGTAATGGTTGCCGAACCACTATAAGTAGAATCCCAAGTGACCGCGCCTGTTGATGTGTTGATACTGCTTGTACCCGCAGCCGACAGACTATAGGTGATGGTTCCGTTTGTAGCTGATGCCGTATAGGTTACTGGAGCTGCTCCCTGACAGATAGTCGAGCTGGATCCTGCAGTAAATACCGGAGTGCCTACCGTTGGGGTTACCGTTACCGTAGCCACTGACGAAGTTACCGAAGCACAACTACCGCTCTTCACCACTGCTCTATACGAAGTTGTTGCACTCAGGTTTGTTGCCGTCAATACCGAAGTAGTATTAACAATCGGGGTTCCCGCTGTCGCAAAATTATCCAAAGACGATTCCCAGCCTATAATTGTTCCGATATGACCCGACAAGGTCAATGCCGTACTGTTAGTCCCGGTACAAACTGTAGTACTCCCCGCTATGCTTCCTCCAACTGACGCAGGATCCACAGTTATCGTTTTAGTCGCCGTATTAACACAACCTCCCGCAGTTACCGAATACGTAATTATCGAAGTGCCTGCCGAAACACCAGTTACTAAGCCCGTAACTGCATCAACAGTAGCAACTCCAGGACTTCCACTTGACCATGAACCTCCTGAGGTTGTACTCGTCCAAGTTGCTGATCCTCCAAGACATATTGAGTTAGCTCCTGTTATTGTTTGTGCGATAGGGGCATTTACTGTTACAGCCGCAACATTACTGGTTGTTGTGCCTGTATTAGGTGTATTCGAAACTAATACTCGGTAATAAGTAGTTGAAGTAAGAGCAGGAGTCGTATAACTTGCAGATATTGCACCCGAAACAGGGCTATAAGGTCCTCCAAAAGATGAAGCCGACTGCCACTGGTATGTTAATGTCCCAGTACCCGAAGCTGCAACATTTAGTGTTGCTGTTGAACCACTACAAATCGATTTATTTGAAGGATCCATACTTATCACTGGAGGGGATGATGCTCCAAAAACAGTAACCGAAAAATTATAAGTAGATATACATGAACTACCACTACTAGTAACGGTTATCGTTCCTGTATAACTACCTAGGGCCGCACCAACAGGAATTACCAGCGCTATGTTTCCAGAGTCAGAAGAAATTGTTGCAGGGGATGTAACATCCTCAAATTTCTGATTATTGGCAGCAATTGAATAATCAATGGTATATCGGTCAGCTAAAGGAGAATCCGATCTTGCCGAATAAGGTAAATTAAGGGAAGTCGTTCCTTGTTGAACTGAAAGCGACGTACTTGAAAAAGTAACTGTAGGCGAAGCCGATACTATATTAAAATTAATTGGCGCAGTAGATGTTATCGAACAACTTGTATTTAATATTTTATATGCCTTTACGTATAGGTTCATTAAATTAGCCGTCAACGGATTTGTGGACAGAGTTATTGCACTTCCCGTACCTACCGTAGAAGGCCCAACAATAGTTCCCGCCGCATTAACCAATTGGTAAATCACTCCAGATTCTGATGAATTTAGAAAAATCGATCCAGCCGATCCATTACAATAACTATAACTACCTCCTGTATAAGTTTGAAGAATTGGAGAAACACATTGTACTACTTTTGAAGCTGATGCACTACCTTCACAAAGTCCCAGTGTAGTTGCTGTCACATAAACAGTAGCATTAAGATATAAATCATTAGTCGAAATACCGCTTATGGTCCATGCCCCTGAACTATTGACAGTTGTTGTATAAGTGGTTAAGGAACTGTCAATATAAAGTTGAATAAGGTCTCCATTTGTGCCCGTACCTGAAATAGAAGTAGCACCTTCAGTGATTACAGGTGTAGAAATTGCCACCACATTAGATGTATAGGCTTTTACTGTTATCTCATTAGAAACAACACTTTGAGTTTTACAAGCAGCAGTAGCTTTAGCACTAATTTTATCTCCAATATTAACACTAATACTTGGTGAAGCTGTCCATGTCCCTCCAGAAACTGTGGCTGTTGAAACTGCAGTCGTGTCATTATTTAAATAAACCTGAATCGTTGTGCCATTAGACTCCGAGCTAGTACCTGTTACTATTACTGTTGAAGGGCTACTTGAAATACAATAAGTTCCTTTAACAGTCGGAGCTGAACTAACCCCTTCTGAAACTGTTACTCCAGCCGTAGCCACAGAAATACATTTTCCTGGTTCCACTTGCTTAGCTGTAATCACCTGACAACCTACAAGTCCCGAAACAGAAATAGTCCAATTAAGAGAACTCACGGTTGTTGTACCTATTTGGATTCCGTCTGCATATAAAAAAATTACCGCCCCATTAACTCCTGTGCCCGAAATAGACACTGTAGCAATAGAAATTGGAGATGTGGAAATTACTGGAATAGCAGAATTTGTAGAGCTACTACAAAAATAAGTTGGAGCAGATTGACATCCATTATAAGTAGCTATTAGATAATAGCCTCCATCGGGTAATGTATTACTTCCCGAATTCTGGCCTATTGTTCTAAGCAAAGAAGAATCCGCAGTAGTAACCGTATAAGGATTATTTGTTAACACACCGCTTGAACCTATCGCTAATGTATTCGTTGCTTGGGAATATAAACTAATAACAGTTCCAGATGAACCGTCAGTTTTGAACTCTATCTCTTTTTTACCAGTTTTTACTTGTGTAAAAGTAGGTGAATTGATTGTACATGCAACTGTTTTAAAACTACAATTCCCTATCGATGTTCCTTTTCCAGAAGCAGTTGCTGTCGCTGTTATTACGTCATTTGGAGCTAAACTATAACCTGATTGGGTCCAAGTACCGCCAGAAACAGTTGTAGTAGTTCCACTTGCTACACCATTTATATACACTTGAATAATCGTCCCATTCGCTTCTGAAGAAGTTCCACTTATTACTGTCGAAGTTGTTGTATATGATCCTGAGATTGTCGGACATTTAGTACGGTCTTGACACACTTGACCAGCAGGACAAGGCGAATAATTATCAATAATAACTCCATAACAATTTTCAAAACTGCCACAACTAGAATCAATTCCTCCAATATCAGATATAGACGATGAGCTACATATTGATGAATTTGCCGCCATATTATCAACTACAGCCATACGTAAGGCAGTGGCGGTGGTAATTTTGAAATAACTATCAAAATCGCTAAAATTAACATAAAAATCATAAAAATAATCAGGATCACCACAATTGGTTGTTAATGCTACTGATTTTTGATAATTGGTAGTACCAAGGTATGACTTAACTACAGTACAAACATTCGGTTTACTAATATCATAAACATTAACTCCAAAATTGGTAGCTAAAACAATTTCTATTTCAAAACCAGGATTTGTAGTAGTATAATCAGGGTCAGCATTAGGACCTGTGGCACCAAATTTACCATCGGTATCTATTAGAATACTATAACTTTTAGAATTAGGAACAGATTTACCTAGCCTCATCCTAAACAGCCAATTATTATTTGCATCCAAATATTGTTGAATAGGATCCTCATCCCCTTGATCAACAAAATCAGTAAAACTGCAATTGGGTCCCGAACTTAAATCACCACTAGGTTCTACCATTGGGAACACTAACGACTTATACGGAATTTCACTTTCTACTTGATCGTCAGAAACAAAACCGCTCCTTGACATAGAAGTATAACCGTCTCCATTTGGATCTAAAACAACTTTACCTGCACCAGTAGCAGGTTGATAAATCAAACCAGGAGTTTGAGCAAATCCTAGTTGAAAAAATAAAAAAATAACAAGAACAAAAAATAATCTAATGCAATTAGAAATTTTAAAAGTAGAATTCTGCATAGGCTTAGTTCAATTTGTGGTATTTATTATATCCAAGCTACACAAATACATTAACTATTAGCCTAAATGACTATGCATTAATAAGATTATGAATTAAGTTTGTTAGATTGGGTTCGCAAAACTAAGTAATTACAAAAAACTTGTTTACTATTTCCGTTGAACTGCATATTTTAACGTCAATTCACACTTTTGTAGATGTAACACAGTTTAATTCGTTATAAAACAATACTTTATGTAAGTTTATTATTTATTTTTTACGTAGTGAATTTCTGAGATTAAAATTATATACATTCAAAAAACAAAAAAAACCAATCGGAAATTATCATTCTAAAAAAAGAATGTTTCGTGTAATTCCAGTGAATTTTGATCGTTTAAGAGGAGAATCTTTAAACACTTTTTTAAAGGTTTCCTCAGTCAATTCTACCCAATCATTTTTGGACATTGAAAGCAATTCGGAGTTAGCCTTTAGCAAAGGTTCATTATGAGGTTTTGAAAAACGATTCCAAGGGCAAACATCCTGACATACATCGCATCCAAAAGCCCAATCGTCAAATTGACCTTTCATTTCCATTGGAATACTATCTTTGAGTTCGATAGTAAAATAAGAAATACATTTACTCCCATCAACAACATAAGGAGCAACAATAGCCTGTGTTGGACAAGCATCTAAACAAGCCGTACAGGAACCACAATGATCGGTAACAGCATGATCGTAATCTAAATCTAGATCTATAATAAGTTCGGCTATGAAGTAAAAAGAACCTACTTTTTGAGTTAGTAAATTACTGTTTTTCCCAATCCATCCCAAACCACTTTTGGCAGCCCAAGCTTTATCAAGAACCGGAGCAGAATCTACAAAAGCACGACCAGTTACCTCTCCAATATTTTGTTGAATTGAAAAAAGTAATTCGTTCAATTTTTCTTTAATGACAAAATGATAATCTTGCCCATAAGCATATTTGGAGATTTTATAAGAATCTGGATTTTGAGTTTCTGATGGATAATAATTCAATAAAAGGGAAACAACACTTTTAGCTCCTTCAACCAATAAAGTTGGATTCAACCGTTTGTCAAAATGATTTTCCATATAGGTCATCTGACCATTCATTTGTTTTTGCAACCAACTTTCTAAACGAGGAGCTTCATCTTCTAAAAAGCCAGCTTTGGATATACCGCAAGAAAGAAAGCCAAGACGTTTGGCCTCGGATTTAATAAATTCCGAATATGTTGCTTTTGAATTTATACTCATCTTTTAGAAAATAAAACTTCAACTCCGACAGGCTTTAAAGTAACTAATGGATTAAACTCAACTTCCACGCTAACAGGTTTTACTTCGTATTTTTTTATGATTTTAAAAAGAGTCAAACCTAGTTCATAAATTGCAAAACCAACACCAATACACATTCTTGGTCCAGCTCCAAAAGGATAAAAATACTTCATAGAATTTTTCTTTTCATCTCCCAAAAAGCGGTCTGGATTAAATTCATCTGGATTATTCCAATATTTAGGGTTACGATGTAATTCATAAAAAGAAACTCCTATAAGAGTTCCTTTTTTTATATGGTAACAACCAAAACTGTCATCAGCAATATTTTGTCTATCGGTAATCCAAGCGGGTGGGTACAACCGCATCGATTCATTTATAACAGCATTAATATACGTCATTTTCTGAAGCTGTTCAATAACATCATCTGTTTCTGATGCTATTGCTTCTATTTCTTTTCTAACATTTTCTTGAATTTCGGGGTGTTTTGCTAAAAGATAAAGTGTAAAAGTTAACGCATTTGCAGTGGTTTCATAACCTGCTGTAAAGAGAATTTTTATCTCATCAATCAATTGAGTTACGGACATCCCTTCTCCCGAATTTTCATATCTGGTGTCCAAAAGCATTTGAAGCAAATCATTCGTTGACTCTTTCGAAGCAACTCTTTCTTCAATAATCTCTTGAATTATAGTATTATTTTCTAATGATAATTGAAGATGCTTTTTTTCTTGTCCGCTCAAAGAAAACCACCAAGCCTTGTGAGGAAGTCTTATCTCTTTGATCAAAAAATGCTGAACTTCATCAATGATAAACTTTATCCTTCTAAGTTTTTCATCTGAAATAGAAAGATGAAACAAAGATTTTGCAACGACAGTATATGCCAATTGACTCATTACAGGAAAAATATCAACAGGTTTATCTTCTGCTAAATCTTTCAATTGTGAATCTATAATTTGACTCATATTGCCCACCAATTCATTCATTTTTTGCTTATGAAAAGCTGGCTGAATCAATCTTCTTTGCTTTAACCAAAAGTCACCATCTGAAGTAAGTAACCCTTTTCCAACATATTTAGAAAGATAAACAGTCTGAAGTCGTGATTTATAATAGACTTTATGATTTTTCTGCAAAATATGTTCTGCAACATCATTATCCCTAGACAAAACCAAATGCATTGTCCAACCTATTCTAACTGAAAAGGTATCTCCTAAACTTTCAAAATAGTTGCTATGAATTGGGATTGGGTTCTTACGAACTTTTTCAGCATCCAAAAAGAATCTAACTATTGATAGCTTTTTTGGATAAACATATTTTTTGTTTTTCAACATGACAATAAACTCTAAAAAAGCCCGCCTTGAATATTAGCTCTAACTTTCCCTAAATGCTTATAGGCTTTTTCGGTTACTTCACGACCTCTTGGAGTCCGCATAATGAAACCTTCCTGAATTAAAAAAGGTTCATACACTTCTTCGATCGTTTCACTGCTTTCAGATACGGCTGTCGCCAATGTTGACAATCCAACTGGCCCACCTTTGAATTTATCAATGATAGTATTCAAAATTTTATTATCCATTTCATCCAATCCGTGTGCATCAACATTTAGCGCTTTTAAAGCATAACGAGCAATTTCAATATCAATCGTTCCATTACCTTTAATTTGAGCAAAATCACGAACACGACGCAACAAAGCGTTGGCAATACGAGGTGTCCCTCTACTTCTACCAGCAATTTCGATTGCAGCTTCCATAGTGATTGGCATCTTGAAAATCATTGCACTTCTTTCAACAATAGTAGTCAAAAGCTCAGTTGTGTAATATTGCAATCTGGAAGATATTCCAAAACGAGCACGCATAGGAGCTGTCAAAAGACCTGAACGAGTTGTAGCACCAATAAGGGTAAAAGGATTCAAATTAATTTGTACCGTTCTGGCATTAGGTCCTGACTCAATCATGATATCAATCTTAAAATCCTCCATTGCCGAATATAAATATTCTTCAACAATTGGACTTAGACGATGTATTTCATCAATAAATAAAACATCACGTTCCTCAAGATTCGTAAGCAATCCTGCTAAATCACCAGGTTTGTCTAAAACTGGACCTGAAGTAATCTTGATTCCAACTTCCAATTCATTTGCCAAAATATTAGCCAAGGTAGTTTTTCCTAAACCCGGAGGCCCATGAAAAAGCGTATGATCTAAAGCCTCTCTACGTTGATTTGCAGCAGCGACAAAAACTTTAAGATTTTCCAATACCTGATCCTGACCCGAAAAATCATCAAAAGATAAAGGCCTTAATCTTTTTTCGATGTCAAGTTCATCAGCACTGTAGCTATTGTTTGTTGGGTCTAAATTCTCATTCATTGTACAAATATAACAAAGTTATAAGCAAATAAAAATGCCTCTCAATAATGAAAGGCATTTTTATAATTTATTTGAAATTTTAGTGATGTAAAATTACTTCACCTTCTTTCATTGGTACTGTTTGCGGTACAAAATCCTCATCGTGACCAGGATTACTGTAATCATAAGGCCAACGGTGTACTTCAGGAATTTCACCAGGCCAGTTTCCGTGTATATGTTCTACAGGAGTAGTCCATTCTAATGTATTAGATCTCCATGGATTTTGAACTGCTTTCTTACCGAAGAAAATACTTGAGAAGAAATTGTATAAGAATACTAATTGGAAAGCTCCACCGATTAAAGCAAAAGTTGTAATCAATACGTTTACGTTTTGCAAGTCATCGAACAATGGGAAGTTAGTATTAGTATAATAACGTCTTGGTAAACCAGCTAATCCAATAAAGTGCATTGGGAAAAATACCCCATAAGCACAAACTGCAGTAACCCAAAAGTGAACATACCCTAAGTTTTTATTCAACATTCTACCAAACATTTTTGGGAACCAGTGGTAAACTCCAGCAAACATTCCGTAAAGAGCAGAAATACCCATTACTAAGTGGAAGTGCGCAACAACGAAGTAAGTATCGTGAACGTTAATATCCAATGTACTATCTCCTAAAATGATTCCAGTTAAACCTCCTGTGATGAAAGTAGAAACCAAACCAATTGAGAACAACATTGCAGGATTCATCTGAAGATTTCCTTTCCAAAGAGTTGTAATATAGTTGAAGGCTTTAACCGCAGATGGAATTGCAATCAACAATGTTGTAAAGGTAAATACAGACCCTAAGAATGGATTCATTCCTGAAATAAACATATGATGTCCCCAAACAATTGTTGATAAAAACGCAATTGCTATAATAGATCCAATCATCGCTCTGTAACCAAAAATTGGTTTACGAGAATTTGTTGCAATAATCTCAGAAGTAATACCTAAAGCAGGTAAAATTACAATATATACCTCAGGGTGACCTAAGAACCAGAACAAATGTTCGAAAAGTACAGGAGAACCACCTTGATAATGTAAAACTTCACCAGCAATATAAATATCAGACAAGAAGAATGAAGTTCCAAAACTTCTATCAAAGATCAATAATAAAGCTGCAGATAATAATACAGGGAATGAAACAATACCGATAATAGCAGTTACGAAGAAAGCCCAAATTGTAAGTGGCATTCTTGTCAATGACATTCCTTTTGTTCTTAAATTGATTACAGTTACAACATAATTCAAAGATCCCATTAAAGAAGAAGCAATGAAAATAGCCATAGAAACCAACCATAAAGTCATTCCTAATCCAGAACCAGAAATCGCTTGAGGTAATGCACTCAAAGGAGGATAAATTGTCCATCCTGCAGATGCTGGACCAGCTTCAATAAATAAAGAACAAACCATGATTACACTTGATAAGAAGAACAACCAATAGGATATCATATTCATAAAACCAGAAGCCATATCTCGAGCTCCAATTTGAAGTGGAATCAGTAAGTTACTAAAAGTTCCACTCAGACCCGCTGTCAATACAAAGAAAACCATTATAGTCCCGTGTATCGTTACTAAGGCCAAATAAATATCATTAGCCATAACACCATTTGGTGCCCATTTATCGCCTAACAAAACATTGAATATTTTGAAAGATTCCTCTGGCCAAGCCAATTGCATTCTAAATAGCAAAGACATACTTACACCGATAACTCCCATTATAATACCAGTTAACAAGTATTGCTTAGCAATCATCTTATGATCAATACTAAAAATATATTTAGTAATGAAAGTGTCTTTATGGTGGTGTTCGTGTTCGTGATCGTGTCCGTGATCGTGACCTTCTGCTGACATATATTTATACTTTAAATTTTCTTAATAATAATTATTTCATTGCTATTTTAGCAACAGCTGCAGTATCTTTTGAAACAGCTGAATCTTTACTTACAGGAGCATCTGGTGCAGCTGGCTCAGCTTTAGAAGCTTTTACTTCACTTACTAAAGTTGCTTTTTCGCTCAACCATTTTTTATAATCTTCTGGTGTATCAACTACAACTTTCATTTGCATATTATAGTGAGAAGCTCCACAAATTTTATTACATAATAATAAATATTCAAAAGTGTAAGGATCTAAACCTGGTTCTCCTTTAGCAACCAATTCAATACTTTTCTTAGCTCTTATAGCATTAATATTAGCTACTTTTTCAACTATGTATGGTAAAGCTTGGTATTCTGCAGTAGTATAAATTGGAGTAAAAGCAAACTCAGTTACCATACCTGGAACACAGTTCATTTGAGCTCTAAAATATGGAAAGTAAGCTGAGTGCAATACATCTTGAGATCTCATCTTAAAGTGTATTTTTTTTCCTTTAGGGATATGTAATTCAGAAACCACGATGTCATCTTGTGAATATGGATCTGACAAATCAACTCCTAAAGTATTTACACCTTCAATTAATCTAACGTTAGCTTTACCTAATACATTATCTTCACCTGCATATCTTGCAGTCCATTTAAATTGTTGAGCATATAATTCGATTACAACAGTATCGTCATCTTCATCAATGAACATAATGTTTGTCCAAGCATAAAGACCGTAAAGGATCAAACCTGCAAGCACTACTGCTGGAATAATACTCCAAATTGCTTCCAATTTATTATTGTCTGCAAAATATAAGGCTCTTTTATCCTTATTTCCTCTGTATTTGAAAGCGAAGTAATGCAATAAAACTTGAGTGATTGCCTGAACAGTAAAAATCAACACCCATGTAATATTCATCAAGCGATCAATTAATGCTCCATGCTCTGAAGCAGGGGTATGAAGGACTAAGTGCCCCCATGTATATACCCCATATATTGTAAAAATATAGATGAATGCAAGAAAACCAAACATCAAATATCCTTGTACATTATTATCATCATCGGTCGCAACTTGCGAATTGTCCGAAGTCGATGCAACTTGAGTTAAATCGAATATCTTCGTCAATTGCCATATTGCAACTGCCAATAAAACTAAAACTATAATTACCAACAAACTTGTCATCTGTTTTTCTCTTTAAATATTAATAATGAAAATGTTTACTTTCTTCAATGTATGGATTTCTTTTTGGTAACAAAGGAGCTTTAGTTAATGCTGTAAACACAACAAAAATAAATAATCCAAGGAAGAATAAAAGTGATGCAATTTCTGGAATACCAATAAACCAACTACCACCAACAGTACCAGGCATAATCATATTGAAGAAGTCAACATAATGACCCAACAAGATTACGATAGAAGCCATAACTAAAATCCAAGTGATGCGTTTAAAATCTGTATTAATCAAAATTAAAACCGGGAATAAGAAATTCATAACAACAGCACCAAAGAAAGGCAAGTTATATACTTGAATTCTCATCACGAAGTAAGTAATCTCCTCAGGAATATTAGCATACCAAATTAACATGAACTGAGAAAACCATAAATAGGTCCAAAATATACTAATTCCAAACATAAATTTAGCTAAGTCATGAATATGACTAGTATTAACAGCCTCTAAATACCCTTTTGATTTTAAATAAATGGTAACAACCGCAATCATAGTGATACCACTTACAAAGAAACTAGCAAATACATACCATCCAAAAAGAGTACTAGACCAATGTGGATCTAAAGACATAATCCAATCCCAAGACATAATAGATTCTGATACAATAAAGAACACTAAAAATCCAGCTGAGATATTGAAGTTCTTTTTGTAGAAAGAATTATCATTTGATTCATCTTGAGCCAAACAATTTTTTCTAGAGAAATATTGATAAGCACTCCATCCAGCTAAAAAGATAGCTGCTCTTACAATCCAAAAAGGGAAATTTAAGTATCCTGATTTTCCAGCTATAATTTTATCTTCAGCAACTACTTCAGGATCTAACCATATGAATAAATGATTGAAGTGTAAACCACATAGAATTAAAAATATAAAGAAAATAACAGCACCTACAGGTAAGTAAGATGTAATTCCTTGCATTACTCTAAAAAGAACTGGAGACCAACCTGCTTGTGCAACTTGTTGGATAGCATAAAAAACTAAAGTTCCTAAAGAAAGTAACATAAAGAAAATACAGGCTACATAAAATGCAGACCATGGTTTATTTTGCAATTGATGAAAAACATGTTCTGCATGCTCTTTTTTCTCAGCAATCTCTTTAACTTCAACTTGTTCTTTTGTTAACACTTTTGCATGTTCAGCAGGTGTTGTCAACTCATGATGAGCAACATGCCCTTCTTTACTTTCTGCATCAAGCATATTTTCAACAGCTTGAATATCTTTAGGTGCAGTTAAAAAACCATATCCAATTCCCAAAAGACCAATAGCCATTAAGACGAAAGAAAAAGTTTTTAATTTACTTGAAAATGTATACATATCTATTACGATCAGTTTGTTCAACAATTATTATTGTGCTTTTAGTTTAAGAACATAGTCAGCAACTAACCAACGTTCGTGAGCACTCATTTGATTAGCATGTGAACCCATAGCATTTAAACCATAAGTTTCAACAAAGAAAATACTTCCTTCCGTAATGTCTCTGTCTTTGTAATTAGGCACACCAAGAAATTTTTCTCTTTCAACCAATTTACCTTTACCATCTCCAGCAGCACCATGACAACTGATACAGTAAATTTCAAAAAGGGCCTTTCCTTTATCAGAATTTCTATCTAATGAATCTAATGGAGATTTTAAATTAGCTTTTGCTAATGCATATCCTTCTGGAGTATTAGCATATTCAAAAGGTTCAAAACCTCTATTTATTGAACCAACAGCTGGAAGTCTTCCTTCTTTACCATCTTTAAATACATCAACGGGAGCTGTAGAATAAGTTTCTGCACTCACTGCCTCGTACATATTAGGCATATATTGATAATTAGGGCTATCATTATGATGACATGATGAAACCGTTATCATTAAACCAAATACAAGTGTTATTTTATATAAACTTTTCATATCTACAATTAATGCTTTTCAATTACTTTAACTTCTACTGCACCTGTACCTTCAAAAAAAGAAACTAACTCTTCTTCATTATTATTAACAGCAACTTCCATCAAAAAGTGGTCATCAGTAGTTCTTACATCTGGATTCTCAGCTTCTTTAAATGGCCACAATCTACTTCTCATATAAAAAGTAATTACCATTAAGTGAGCTGCAAAAAATACAGTTTCTTCAAACATAATAGGCACAAAAGCAGGCATATTATCAATATAGCTAAAACTTGGTTTTCCACCAATATCCTGAGGCCAGTCTTGAATCATAACGAAGTCCATCAAGAAAGTTCCAAAAGATAAACCACACAATCCGTAGATAAAAGCACATATTGCTAAACGCGTAGGTGCTAGTCCCATTGCTTTGTCCAATCCGTGAACTGGAAATGGTGTAAATACTTCTTCAATATGATGATGAGCTGCACGTGTCTTTTTTACAGCATCCATCAAAATATCATCGTCATTATAAATGGCGTATATAACTTTATTACTCATGATGTGAATGTTTATTAGCTTCTCTTTCTTTAATATAATGCTCTCCTGTAGCTTTCAAAATTGTTTTAACCTCGGCTTGTGCAATAACAGGGAATGTTCTTGCGTACAATAAGAATAATACAAAGAAGAATCCAATTGTTCCGATGAAAATTCCAATATCAACAAATGTTGGAGAGAACATAGTCCATGAAGATGGTAAATAATCTCTATGTAATGAAGTTACAATAATTACAAATCTTTCAAACCACATTCCGATATTTACAACTATCGAGATGATGAAAGAAAACATAATACTTGTTCTTAATTTTTTGAACCACATGAACTGTGGAGAAAATACGTTACAAGTCATCATTGCCCAATATGCCCAAGCATAAGGTCCTGTAGCTCTATTCAAGAAAGCATATTGCTCATATTCAACTCCTGAATACCAAGCAATAAATAACTCAGTAATATAAGCAACACCAACTATAGAACCTGTAATCATGATTACGATGTTCATTAATTCGATATGCTGAATAGTAATATACGCTTCAAGGTTAATAACTTTTCTCATAATGATAAGCAAAGTATTTACCATTGCAAATCCTGAGAATACCGCTCCAGCAACGAAGTATGGAGGGAAAATTGTAGTATGCCATCCTGGAATAACAGAAGTAGCAAAGTCCATAGATACAATTGTGTGTACAGAAAGTACAAGAGGAGTTGCCAAACCAGCAAGAACTAATGAAACTTCTTCAAAACGTTGCCAGTCTTTAGCTCTACCACTCCATCCAAAACTTAGAATAGAATATACTCTTTTGTTAAAAGGAGTTACAGCTCTATCACGCAACATCGCAAAGTCAGGTAATAAACCAGTCCACCAGAAAACTAATGATACTGAAAGATAAGTAGAGATTGCAAATACGTCCCAAAGTAATGGAGAGTTAAAGTTAACCCAAAGAGACCCGAATTGGTTTGGAATTGGTAAAACCCAATAAGCCAACCATGGACGTCCCATGTGAATAATTGGAAATAAACCTGCTTGTATTACAGAGAAAATGGTCATTGCTTCTGCAGAACGGTTAATCGCCATTCTCCATCTTTGACGGAATAACAAAAGTACAGCAGAAATAAGTGTTCCTGCGTGTCCAATACCAACCCACCAAACGAAGTTAGTAATATCCCATGCCCAGTTAACTGTTCTATTCAGTCCCCAAGCACCAATACCTGTAGACACTGTGTATATAATGCAGCCTAATCCCCAAAGGAAGGCTATTAATGCGATTGAAAATACAATCCACCATTGTTTATTTGCTTTACCTTCGATAGGTGCGGCTACATCAACAGTTATATCGTGATATGATTTATCACCTATAACTAAGGGTTTTCTAATGGCTGCTTCGTAGTGAGACGACATAATCCTTTATTTGATTCTTAATTAATAATTTTTGTACTAGGTATTTCTAACTTTAACGTGGTAAACAACATTCGGTTTTGTTCCAACATGCTCTAATAAATGATAACTTCTATCATCTTCTGCTAATTTAGTAACAGCAGCTTCTTTATCATTAACATCTCCAAATACCATTGCTCCAGAAGAACAAGCATTTGAACAAGCAGTTTGGAATTCTCCATCTTTAATTACTCTTCCTTCGTTTTTAGCTTTCAAGATTGTTGCTTGCGTCATTTGAATACACATAGAACATTTCTCCATAACTCCACGAGAACGAACATTTACATCTGGATTTAAAACCATACGTCCTAAATCATCATTCATATTGTAATCGAATTCACTGTTTTTACTATATAAGAACCAGTTAAAACGACGAACTTTATATGGACAGTTGTTTGCACAGTAACGAGTACCAACACATCTGTTATAAGCCATTTGATTTTGACCTTGACGACCATGAGAAGTAGCAGCAACAGGACAAACAGTCTCACAAGGTGCGTGATTACAATGTTGACACATTACTGGTTGGAAAGCTACTTGTGGATTATCACCAGCTTTTTCCATTTCATTAAATGTAGATAATGAGCTTGATAAACCAGCAATATTATCTTTTCTTTCATTATCTCCTTCGAAAGTACTTTCAGAAGAATAGTATCTATCAATACGCAACCAGTGCATATCTCTACTTCTTCTAATTTCAGATTTTCCAACAACAGGAACGTTGTTTTCAGCGTGACATGCAATTACACACGCACCACAACCTGTACAAGCATTTAAATCGATCGATAAGTTAAAGTGATGTCCTGTAGAACGGTCAAAAGAACCCCATAAATCTACTGAAGTTGCAGCAACCTCTTTGTGATCTAATGAAACTTGTGGTTTCTCATTCCAAAATTCAGCATCTTTAGAATTAAAAACTGTAAGAGTAGTTTCTTTAATAATATCTCCTCTACCCATTAACGTTTTTTGCCCCTGAACACAAGCAAATTCATGTTCTCCAGAAGCTTTCGCAATAGTAACAGATTGAACATTATTGAAACCAGCATATAAAGCATAGGCATTGATACCTACTTGCATTTCTTCTTTTAAAGCCGCTTTACGACCATAACCTAAAGCCATTCCAATAGTACCAACAGCTTGACCTGGTTGAACAATTACTGGAACATTTTCAAGTTTAACTCCATTAGCAGTTAAAGTAACATAACTACCATTCAAACCACCATTAGCAACGATTTCATTAGTAAGATCCCATTTCTTAGCATCAGCATTAGAAACAGTAACATAGTTATCCCAAGAAACTCTTGTCAATGGATCTGGGAACTCTTGCAACCAAGGGTTATTAGCTTGTTGCCCATCACCCATTCCTGTTTTAGTGTATAACACTAATTCAAGACCAGTTGATTTTGATTGTGCCAATGCATTTGCAGCACCAGTATAATCAGCAGTACCTCCGGCAGCAGCAGGAATAACTCCAACATAAACACCATCATGCAACACTTTATTCCAAGAAGTACCAACTGTTATTGAAGCTGAAAAAGCTTTTAAATAATCATAATATGTTCCAGGAATTCCATTTATAGATAATAAAACATCTTGAAATTGTTTGGTATCAAATAATGGACGAATTGTTGGTTGAGTAAGACTATAAGTCCCTTTAGTTAAAGTTAAATCTCCCCAAGCCTCTAAGTAATGAGGAACTGGAGCAGCTATTGTAGCTAAAGAAGCTGTTTCGTCTTCTTTCAAAGATAACGCAACAGATGTTTTAACTTTTTTCAATCCTTCAACAAATAATTTACTATCTGCCAAAGTATATACTGGATTAACGCCACTCATAATCAAAGTATGAACACTTCCAGCATTCATGTCTTTCACTAATTGAGCCACTTTTTCGTTAGATCCTTTACGAATTTGTCTTGTTCCAGAAGTACTAAAAGATTCACTTGCCAAAACTTGGTTAATTGCTAACACTAACAATTGAGCATTTTTGTCTTGAATACCAGAAACTAAAACTCCTTTTGAACCAGCAGCTTTTAATTGTTGAGCTGCTTTAGTTACATCTGCTTTAAATGCTGCATCTAATGAATTAGCAACAGACGCGCCTGTAATAATACTATATATTTGAACTAATGCTTGCTTTTGATTTGCAGTTGACATTGCAATACGCTTATCAGCAGCAGCACCAGATAAAGTCATGTTAGACTCTAATTGTATGTGTTTAGAAATCACCTTCTTTCCAACTGGACCTGAAGGAATTCTTCCTTTAGCATAACCAGCGTCATATCCACCACCTTGCCAATCTCCTAGGAAGTCAGCTCCAACAGAAACAATCACTGAAGCTTTTGAGAAATCATAATCAACTAAAGCTCTTTCTCCATAAACAGTTTCAAAAGCATCTAACGCTTCTGAAGAAGAAACAGCATCATATATAACATGCTTAGCATTTGGATTTTTAGCAATAAAATCAGCAATCAACTTCTCAGTAGATGGACTTGCTAAAGTATTTGTCAAAAATACAACTTGTCCTCCTTTTGCTTTAGCATCAACAATACTAGATTTTATTTTAGAATCAACCGCTGTCCAAGTACTCTCTTTAGCTTCTACTTTTGGTTTTTTCAAACGCATACTGTCATACAAAGACAATATAGAAGCATGAACTCTAGCATTAGCAGAAAATTTTGCTCCAGCAATAGTGTTATTATCAATTTTAATTGGACGCCCTTCACGAGTTTTTACCAATAGGTTTGCAAAATCAAAACCATCAAAAACTGAAGTTGCATAATAATCAGCTACTCCAGGAATAATTTGTTCAGGTTGCAAAACATAAGGAATTGATAAATGCACAGGACCTTCGCACGCAGCCAATGAAGCCGCAGCTGTACTAAAACCAACGTACTTTAAAAAGTCACGACGTGTAGTTGAAGAAGAAGACAAAGCCGCTTCATTTCCTAAAAACTCATCCGTAGGAATCTCTTCAACAAATTCGTTATTTCTAAGCGCCTCAACAATAGAACTATTTCCGTCTAGTTCTTCAACACTTTTCCAGTATTTTTTGTTTGATGACATATTATATATAAATATTAATCTTAATAATTTTTTCTTGTTCTATCCTTTAATTTCACCCGCTAAAAGTGGAGCATTAAATTCCTAATAGTGACATTTACCACACTCTAATCCACCCATTTGAGCAGCTGTAAGCTTGTCAACGCCATATTTTTTAGAAAGTTCTTCGTGTATTTTTGCATAATACTCATTCCCTTCCATTTTCACATCAGTTTTTCTGTGGCAATTAATACACCATCCCATAGTTAAAGGAGAGAACTGTTTCATTATTTCAAATTCCTGAACCGGACCGTGACAAGTCTGACATTCAATTCCAGCCGTAGTAACGTGTTGCGAGTGATTGAAATAAACAAAATCAGGTAAGTTATGAATACGAACCCATTTTACAGGTTCTTGTTTCCCAGTATAAGATTGTGTAGTCGCATCCCAACCCACAGCTTTATAAAGTTTTTGAATTTGCTCATCATAGAAAGCTTTGCTGTACTCAGGGGTTGCAGTAGTTTCAGCAACCTCACTAATTGTTTTATGACAGTTCATACAAACATTCAAAGAAGGAATACCTGCAGTCTTACTTACACGAGAAGCAGAGTGACAATACTTACAATTGATTTCGTTATCACCAGCGTGAATTCTGTGAGAATAATGAATTGGTTGGATTGGCTCATAATTTTGATCAACACCTACTTGCATCAAATAACCATAAACCATATAAGCTCCAACTAACAATAAAAATATAGTCGAAACCAATACTAAAAATTGATTTTTAACGAACGCTTTCCAGATTGGCAATGAAGGTTCTTTTTTAGCCACTTCAATACCATTGGCAGCAGCAACTTTTCTTAATACTCTATTAACCAAAACCAACATTACAATAAGAATTGCCATCACTAATGACAAAGCACCTAATATAACATTATTAGAAACACCCGCTTCTTGTCCGTTTGGTGTTCCTGGAAGTTGTTGTCCTGGCGCAGGAGCAGCAGCTTCAGCCTTTGGCTCAGATGTATAAGCTATAATATTATCAATATCTCCTTCAGATAACTGAGGAAATGCAGTCATTGGAATTTTATTATTCTCTTCAAAAAGCTTTACAGCAGCAGCATCTCCAGATTTAATTAAATCAGAACTATTATGAACCCATTTGTAAATCCACGCCATATCATGCTTTCCAGACACACCTCTCAAAGCAGGCCCTGTTGATTTAGCATCAAGCTTGTGACACGCAGCACAATTGGCATTAAAAAGCTCTTTACCTTTTGCAGCATCACCACCAGAGCTCGCTGCTGGAGCTGCAGCTGTTGCAGCAGTTGCATCAGCAGCTGGAGCTGCATCCTGAGCAAATGAAGCTACGGAAATACTCAACATTAATGCTAAGCTTAAAAATAATTTCCTTGAATTCGAATTATGGTTACCCACCTTTTCCATATACTAATATTGATTATCTACTAAAAAATTGTCCGTTTGCTTCTCTAATAAGAAGAAAATCAAACGAACTTTATTTAAAAACTGCGACAAAAATACGACTTAAGAACTATTCTCAAAACCTTAAAATAATCTTAATTATAATTTATATCAAATCTAAATAAGAAACATGATATTGATTTCCTGTTAAAATGTTATTTTTGTAAAATAAATAATCAGATTATGAGATTTTTAAGACCAACACACCGTTTAGCATGCCTTCTTATATTTCTTTGTATAGCAACAAAAATTGAGGCACAAAATTCAAATTTAAGCTTAAATCAGGATCCAAAATTCGAGCAATTACTGACAGAAAAAAGAAAATCTAACCCTAATTTATCGTATAGTGATCGTTACAAAATACAAATTTTCAATGGTGTAAGCGAAAGTGCAAAAAAAACTCTTGCAGAATTCAAGCAAGAGAATAAAAACATCGACGGAACTATAGTTTTTAATACTCCTAACTATAAAGTTTGGGTAGGAAATTTTAGAACCCGAATAGAAGCTGAACGCTATCTGGTTGAAATCAAAAAAAATTATAAAAGCGTTTTTTTGATCAAACCAAACAAGTAATATTTTCAGCTAAAATTTTTAATATTGAAAATCATTTTTAAAATCACTAAGTAATTTCTGTAAGATTTGAACCCCTAAAACAGAAGCAATTTCAGTGACAAATTCTTTAAAATCCACTACTGAATTTTCATTTGAATCGTCAGAAATTACTCTAATGATTAGATAAGGAATATTATATTCAAAACAAACTTGTGCTACAGCCGCACCTTCCATCTCTACACATAAAACATCTGGAAGTGCTTCTAAAAGATTTTCTTTATCAACAGCACTAGAAAAAAACTTATCGCCACTTGCAATTTGCCCAACATAAACCTTTTGATTATATAAAGAAAATTTAGAAAGTTGTTCTTCAGAAAACATTCGAATCAAACAGTCCTTTTCAACCAAACCATTAATACTCTCATACGCTTTCTCCATCATCACTTGTGATGGACACAATATCGTTTTACCCAAAAGAGGTATCTCAAAACGCTTCATTATTGGACGAGCATCTAAATCATGTTGTACCAAACTATCAGCTACAACAAAATCCCCAACATTTAAATTATGGCTTATAGCTCCAGCCACACCAGTAAAGATTACCTGCGTCACGCCAAATTCAACAATTAAATGAGTAACTGTAGTAGCAGCCGCAACTTTCCCCCATCGAGAAAAAACCACTACCACTTCAATCCCATCGATAGTACCTACATAATACGTTCGCATGCCTTTCACAACTGTACTTTTATTATCCAGAAGTGAAACTATTCCATTTATTTCTTCAGGCATAGCCCCTAGAATTCCAATTCTTTTTATCGCCATTACATTAAATTATAAGAATCTAAATTATAAAACTCAAAACACTAGTAACAAAAAAATCCCAACGAATTGGGATTTTAAAGTGATATATAGATAAACTATTATTTCAATTTCTTTTTAATTGCAACTTCATGGTAAGCTTCAATAACATCTCTCTCTTCGATATCATTGTAACCTTTTATCTGAATACCACAATCGTATCCTTTAGAAACTTCTTTCACATCATCTTTGAAACGTTTCAAAGCAATTAATTCACCTTCATGAACAACAACTCCATCTCTAATGATTCGAATTTTACCATTTCTAGTAATTTTACCATCAGTAACCATACATCCAGCAATTGTACCAACTTTAGAGATTTTAAACAACTCTCTGATTTCAGCAGTACCAAGTACTTCTTCTTTCATTTCAGGAGCTAACATTCCTTCCATTGCATCTTTCAAGTCATCAATCGCAGCATAAATGATAGAGTAATAACGGATATCAATTTCTTCTTTATCTGCTAACTGTCTTGCATTTCCAGCAGGACGAACGTTGAACCCAATAATAATGGCATCTGAAGCAGAAGCCAACATAACATCAGATTCTGTAATAGCACCCACTCCTTTATGAATAATATTGATTTGAATCTCTTCAGTAGATAATTTAGAGAACGAATCAGACAATGCTTCAACAGAACCATCCACGTCTCCTTTAAGGATAATGTTCAATTCTTTAAATTGACCTAATGCAATTCTACGTCCGATTTCATCCAATGTAATATGGCGTTGGGTACGTACAGATTGTTCACGCATTAATTGAGAACGTTTAGCAGCAATTTGTTTTGCCTCTTTTTCGTCTTCAAAAATATTGAACTTATCTCCTGCAGTTGGCGCACCATCAAGACCTAAAACTGAAACCGGAGTCGAAGGACCCGCAACAGTAACTGTTTTTCCTCTTTCATCATGCATCGCTTTAATTTTACCATGATGCTTTCCAGCCAACATATAGTCTCCAATTTTTAGAGTTCCATGTTGTACTAATATAGTCGAAACATATCCTTTTCCTTTATCCAAGAATGCTTCTACAACAGTACCTTGAGCAGCTTTATTAGGATTTGCTTTCAAATCTAAAATTTCAGCTTCTAATAATACTTTTTCCAATAATTCTTTAACACCTGTACCTACTTTTGCAGAAATGTCATGAGATTGAATTTTTCCACCCCAATCTTCTACTAGTAAATTCATACCTGCTAAACGCTCTTTAATTTTTTCAACGTTAGCATTTGGCTTATCAATTTTGTTGATCGCAAAAATAATTGGAACACCCGCAGCTTGTGCATGAGAAATAGCCTCTTTCGTTTGTGGCATGATATCATCATCCGCAGCTACAACAATAATAGCAATATCAGTAACTTGAGCTCCACGAGCACGCATTGCGGTAAACGCTTCGTGACCAGGTGTATCAAGGAAAGCTATTTTTTGACCATTATCTAATGTTACCCCATATGCCCCAATGTGTTGTGTAATACCTCCTGATTCACCTGCAATAACATTTTCTTTACGAATATAATCCAGTAAAGATGTTTTACCGTGATCGACGTGACCCATTACAGTAACGATTGGCGCTCTAGTGAATAAATCTTCTTCTTTATCTTCAACTACTTCGATAGCTTCTTCGATATCAACAGTAATGAACTCAACTTCGTAACCAAATTCATCAGCAACGATTGTCAATGTTTCAGCGTCAAGACGTTGATTCATGGTAACCATGATTCCAAGCGACATACAAGTTCCGATCACTTTTGTAATTGGCACATCCATCATAATGGCAATTTCACCTACAGTAACGAATTCCGTAACTTTAATAGTTTTACTTCCTTCGTCTAAAGCTCTTTGCTCATCATCTGATTTTTGACGGTGAGTATCTCTTTTATCTCTTCTATATTTCGCTGCTTTAGATTTACCTCCTTTTCCTTGAAGTTTCTCTAAAGTTTCACGAATTTGATTTTTAACTTCTTCTTCTGTTGGCTCAACCTTAGCAACAATTGCAGGTCTATTCCCTTTTACAAATCCAGGTCTTGCACTTCTATTGGCATTAAAACCACCTCCACCGGTATTTGGAGTAATTTTATTTGGATTTGGCGCTCCAGGAACACCAGGTGTTGCAGGAGGCTTAGGAGCTCCAGGTTTAGGAGCTATTCTTTTACGCTTATTTTTATTAGCGTTATTAGCACCAGGTACTCCAGGAGCACCAGGCTTATTAGGTGTAATTTTTGGATCTTCTTTTTTCTTCTTTGGCTTATTGAATTGAGATAAATCAATCACTTGACCAGTTAAAGTCGCCCCAGATAATTTTTGATATTGAGTTGTTATTGATTCTTCTACAGGAGAATCAGTTGCAGAATCATCACTCTTTCTTTCAATTATAACTTGTGGCTTTTCGACATTTTTAGCCTCTTTAAATTTAGGCTTGTCTTTAATTTCACTTTCTTGAGAAACAGCAGGAGCTTCATTTCCAACTTTCTCTACAGGAAGTTCCTTTTTTTCAACTATTTCTGCAACAGTATTTTTTAAATTCTCTTTAGAAACAGGCACTTCTTTTGGAGTTACATCTGCAGGAGCAATTACTTTTTCAGCAACAACAGGTTCTGGAGTAGGAGTAGCTTTTTTTGGATTAAGATCAATCTTACCAACTTGAACAGGCCCTGACAATACAGCCTTAGCTTTGATAATTTCTTGTTGTTTCAAACGCTCTTCTTCCAATTTACGTTTGTCTTCAACCTCTTTTTCACGTTCTATACGTAAAGCTTCTTTTTCTTTCCTTTTCTCTTCACTCACTTCCTTAGAAGCTTCTTTATTCCCCTTGTCGCCTGCAAACTGACTTTGTAGGATATTAAATTCGTTCTCAGAAATTTTTGTGTTTGGATTTGACTCAATAGCAATCCCTTTATCCTTAAGATAATCCACAGCTCTTTCTAACGAAATATTTAATTCCCTTAAAACCTTGTTTATTCTAATAATTCTCTCTTCAGACATAAAATCTTTTTATTTTTACCTTTATTCGTTGTCCCACTTTTATTACACAATAAAAATAGAAATTTATTTTACATGAGGAATTAATAGTCTGTTAACTATCAAACTCTTCATTTAATATTCTCATTACATCTAAAATCGTTTCTTCTTCTAGATCTGTTCTTCTAACTAAGTCTTCTACATCGTGTTTCAAAATACTTTTTGCAGTATCCAAACCAATTTTTGCAAATTCCTCAATTACCCATTCTTCAATCTCGTCTGAAAACTCGGTTAATTCAACATCATCATCATCAGCTGTAGTACCTGCAACATCTCCTTCACGGATTACATCTAACTCATAACCTGTCAACTGTCCAGCCAAACGAATATTGTGACCTCCTCTACCGATTGCTTTAGAAACTTCTTCTAATTTCAAGAATACTTCAGCTCTTTTTGCTTCTTCATTAATTTTGATTGAAGAAACTTTTGCAGGGCTTAATGCTCTTGTAATATACAATTGGATATTACTTGTATAATTGATTACGTCAATATTTTCGTTTCCTAATTCACGAACGATTCCGTGAATACGAGATCCTTTCATACCCACACAAGCTCCAACAGGATCGATACGGTCATCATAAGAATCAACAGCTACTTTTGCTTTTTCACCTGGAATTCTCACTACATTTTTAACCATAATCAAACCGTCAAAAACTTCTGGAATCTCTTGTTCAAATAATTTTTCTAAGAACTTATCTGAAGTTCTAGACATAATAATTTGAGGTTTATTTCCTTTTAGCTCAACACTTTCAATGATCCCTCTAACATTATCTCCTTTACGGAAGAAATCAGAAGGAATTTGTTTTTCTTTTGGCAAAACAATTTCATTTCCATCATCATCCACCAAAATTACAACTCTTGGGCGTACATGGTGTACTTCAGCAGTATAAATATCACCAATAATATCTTTAAATTGTTTATAAAGATTGGTATTATCGTGTTCGTGTATTTTTGAAATTAAATTTTGTCTTAAAGCCAAAATCGCTCTTCTACCTAAATCTATCAATTTAACTTCTTCTGAAACTTCTTCACCAATTTCGAAATCGGCTTCAATTTTTCTTGCTTCAGTTAGAGTAATTTCCTCATTTTCAAAATCCAAATCCTCGTCAGCAACGATTACTCTTCTTCTCCAAATCTCCATATCTCCTTTATCAGGATTTATGATGATATCAAAATTATCATCTGAACCGTATTTTTTCTTCAATGCATTTCTAAATACATCTTCCAAAATTGCCATAAGCGTTACACGATCAATAAGTTTATCATCTTTAAACTCTGAAAATGAATCGATTAATGCTAAATTTTCCATGCGAATTCTTTAATTAAAATGTTACTGTAACAATTGCTTCTTTAATATCTGCGTAAGGAATCTGTAATTCTTTCTGAACTGTCTCTTTTCCCTTACCCACTTTTTTGGCTTCTCTAGCTTTCCAAGACAAAATTATGAAAAGATCATTAGCTTCAACTAATTCTGCTTCAATATTTTCATTATTGGTTTTAACGATTAACGTTCTCCCCACGTTCTTTTTGTACTGTCTAACTAATTTTAATGGAGATCCAACTCCAACTGAAGCCACCTCTAATGAGAAATCCTGTTCTTCTCTATCCAGATTAGACTCAACAGCGCGACTAATATCAATACAGTCTTGCAAAACCACACCATTGTCTCCATCAATCCCAATAATTATTTTAAAACTATCCGTTATTGTCAAGTCAATTAAAAAAATAGATGGTTTTTCCAGAAGAGCCTCTTCTACTACCTGCTTTACTTTCTCTTTAAATGTCATATCTTTATAAAAAGAGGGGACATTTAGTCCCCTCATTATTTAAATTTTACTAAATAACGGTGCAAATATAGTGTTTTTTTATAAACCAAAAAAAATTGATTACTATTAAAAAAAATTATATCTTTAATTTACTTATTAAAACCGTTTTATTCAAAAAAAACATACCCAAACTACTATGAAAAAAATCCTAATTCCAACTGACTTTTCTAAATATGCTGATGAAGCTATAGAAGTTGGCGCACAAATTGCAAAAGAACACGATTGCGAAATCGTATTAATTCACATGTTAGAACTACCTACACACATGAATGATGCTGTCTCTCAAGAAAAAAGCATCCCCGAAATCATGTTATACAAACAAAAAGCAGACGAAAAACTAGCAGACATTAAAAACCAACCGCAACTAAAAGGAATCAAAACAACCGAAGTTGTGAGACTCGACAGCACTTCCAACGGAATCAATCAATATCTTAAACAAAACAATGACATCGATTTGATTGTAATGGGATCACATGGAGCTTCAGGCATTAATGAAATATTCATTGGATCTAATACTGAAAAAATAGTTAGAAGATCTGAAGTTCCGGTTTTGGTCATTAAAAACAAAATAGAAAATTTCAAAGTCAACACGATCATTTTCGCTTCTGATTTTTCAAATGAAATTAAAAAACCTTTTAACAATGTAATCAAATTTGCTAAAATATTTGGATCCAAATTAAACTTAGTGATGATTTGCACACCAAACAGTTTCAAAAGCGCTTCAGCTGCCCGCAAGATCATAACCGAATTCGTTGCTGAGTTCGACATGCCAGAATACACTTTTGAAACCTACAACGAAAGCAACATAGAAAAAGGAATCATAAATTATTCTAATGAAACCAACGGAGACGTCATTGCGTTTTGCACTCATGGAAGAACAGCATTAAATCACTTCTTCGCTGGAAGTATCTCAGAAGATTTAGTAAATCACGCATCCAAACCTGTATTGACTTTTAGAATATAAAATCCTTAATACATAGATAAGGCATGGATAGTGCATGAGTAATGTATGAAAGCAGATACTCAATTATTTGCCTGGCCCCCAACTTTTGAACTTGATCCATTTTTTCAAATAAAGACATTTGAATTTATCCCATAAAAAAAGCCTCTCAATTGAGAGGCTTTCTGTTGGTCTACTAGGACTCGAACCTAGAAAGACTGCACCAAAAACAGTTGTGTTACCATTACACCATAGACCAGCTTTACTTAGACTAGCTTTTCTTGCTTAGCGAGTGCAAATTTAAAACAAATTCCTAGTTGTGCAAACTTTTTTTAGCTTTTTCTTCAAAAAAAATAATTTTAAAAACAGCTTTCCAATTAAACAATTGAAATACAAAGCATTTACAGAATAGATTATTTTCAATAAAATTATAATAATGCAACTTAACTTTATCAAAAAAAACATTTTCTTTGTATCACTTTTAAAAACATATAAAAAAACTGAAGACTAGTATATGACATCTTTCAATTTCAATAAATGGAATACCATTACAGGTTGGTTTGCCTTTACGATCGCATTAATAACTTATACCCTTACTGTTGAACCCACGATGAGTTTTTGGGATTGTGGCGAATACATCGCTACTGCTGCAAAACTAGAAGTTGGACATCCTCCTGGAGCACCTTTATTCCAAATGATTGGTGCTTTCTTTGCCATGTTTGCAATAGACAAAGAACATATTGCTTTGATGGTAAACATGACTTCAGTGTTTTCAAGTGCCTTTACTATATTGTTCATGTTTTGGTCATCAACAATGATTTTAAAAAAAGTCATAAGCCAATATTCTGAAATCAATAATAGCAACTCAATTGTAATACTTGGAAGTTCTTTAGTAGGCTCACTTGCTTATACTTTTTCGGATAGTTTTTGGTTCAATGCAGTAGAAGCCGAAGTTTATGCGATGGCCAGTTTATTAATCTCGCTACTCTTGTGGTTAGGTTTACGCTGGGAACAAGACATGGATACCCCTAGAGGACACAAATGGCTATTATTAATTTCATTGGTTGTCGGATTGTCTTTTGGTGTACACTTTATGGCTTTATTGACTATTCCTGCTATTGGTTTTTTATACTTTTTCAAAAATTACAAAGTAGTAACAGTCAAAAATTTCATTATTGCCAACATTGTAGTTGTTTCTGTTTTACTTTTTATATTCAAATTATTGTTACCTCTAACCATGGCTTTCTTTGGTAAAACCGAAGTTTTCATGGTTAACTCGATGGGATTACCTTTTAACTCCGGAACCATATTTGTAGCATTATTACTTATAGCTTTCTTCTATTTTGGACTGAACTATACTCGAAAAAAAGGGCTAATACACTACAATACACTTATACTCTGCATTCTTTTCATCCTTATTGGATTCTCTACTTGGCTAATGTTACCAATTCGCGCCAATTCAGACACTGTTATCAATGAAAACAGACCATCAGATGCTGCAGAGGTTTTAGCTTACTACAATAGAGAGCAATATGGAGTGAACCCGTTGTTTTATGGACCACAATACACAGAAGCCTTTACTGGACTAGATCCAAATACTCCATATTTAGACAAAGCTCCCAATTACGAGAGAGATTACAAAACTGGAAAATATGTAATTGTAAACAATTACAAAAATGCAGAACAGAATTCTGATGATGCTCAAAAAACCATTCTCCCAAGAATGTGGAGTACAGAACATATTGAAAACTACATCAACTTTACCCATCCACCAGCATTTAAAATAAATCCAAACTATCCTTATGAAGACGATTTAGTAAAATATGGTTTAGATCCAAACAAATTAACTGAAGAAGATTACAATAAAGCAATCGCTCAATTAAGAAACGAAACTGAAAAAACAGTCACTGAATTCAGACAAGCTTACGCTCAAAAACAAATTGACAATGACGGTTATGTTGCTTTCCTAAAACACTATCAAGACTATTTAATTATAGAAAAACCATCTACAGCAGATAATCTTGGTTTTATGTTTGAATACCAATTTGGCTATATGTACTGGAGATATTTGATGTGGAATTTTGTTGGAAGACAAAACGACAATCAAGGAAGATATGATTATCTTGATGGAAACTGGATAAGCGGTATCTCATTTGCCGATGATTTACACATTGGTTCTCAAGACAATTTGCCTTCAGATGTATTAAACAATAAAGGGCGTAATGTTTATTTCTTTTTACCATTTATACTTGGTTTAATCGGAATTATGTATCACGCCAGCAAAGAAAGAAAAAGCTTTTACGTACTATTGGCACTTTTCCTTTTTATGGGAATTGCATTAAAAATATACTTAAATGAAAGACCTTTTGAACCCCGTGAAAGAGACTATGCATTAGTAGGATCGTTCTATGTTTTCTCCATTTGGATTGGTTTTGGGGTATATTCTCTTTACGAAACTCTTTACAAATACATATCTCCAAGAATTGCAGGCCCAGCTATTATCGGAGCCTCATTATTAGCAGCTCCTGTATTAATGGGATACCAAAACTGGGATGACCATGATCGTTCTGGCAAATATACCGCAACAGCAATGGCGAAAGCCTATTTAGAATCCTGTGATCCAAACGCTATTTTATTTACCATTGGAGATAACGACACCTTTCCTCTTTGGTACGCTCAAGAAATAGAAGGAATTCGTACCGATATCAAAATTGTCAACACCAGCTTACTTATGACCGATTGGTATATTGACCAAATGAAGAGAAAAGCATACGAATCTAATGCCTTACCTATTTCATTTACTCATAGCGAATACGTTGGGGACAAACTAGATTATGTTGCACATATTCCTAAGACAGAAAATCGTTGGGATTTAAAAGCTTTTATAGACTTTATAAAAGATCCAAGATCTACAGTAGAAATGCAAAATGGACAAACCATACATTTCTATCCAACTGATAAGATTAGAATTCCAATAGACAAAAACAACATTATAAAAAACAAGGTTGTTAACCCAAAACTAAACGACTCTATCGTTCCTTATATTGATATTGAAATAAAAGGTAGCGCGATCTACAAAAACAGATTGATGATGCTAGACCTTATCAACAACAACAACTGGAAAAGACCTGTTTATTTTAGTGGTGGAGCATTTGATGCTGAGGATTATTTATGGATGAAAGATTATCTTCAATTGGAAGGTATGGTTTATAAATTAGTTCCAATAAAAACTGCATTAGACAAAGATTCTGGTCAAATGGACATGGGACGAATTGACACTGACAACATGTATGCCAAAATAATGAAATGGGACTGGGGTAATAGTGATAGTGACAAAATATACCATGACCCAGAAACCAGAAGAGAAAGCCTTACTTACCGCATGAATTTAGCTCGATTGATGAATCAACTGATAGTAGAAGGCAAGACAGACAAAGCTAAGAAAATCATTGAATTAGCAATGACAAAAATGCCTTTGGATAAATTCGGGTATTACTCTTTAGTTGAACCATTTGCAAAAGGATATTATGATGTTGGCGAAAAAGCCAAAGCACATGATTTACTAGAGAAATTAATGGCCAAATACAAAGACAACCTTAATTATTATGCCAAATTAATTCCTTCTGAACAATCTAATGTGAGTATCGAAATCATAACTGACCTTGAAAGATACAGAAGCTTATTAACTGTAATGCAAGAAAGTAACGATATTGAATTTTATAATTTAAATAAAAAAACATTCAATACTTACATTGAAATATTTGCTCGTTTCGGACGCAAAAAAGAATAAAGATTTAATATAAAAAATCAATTAAAATGTAGTGTAATTTCAAAATGCACTACATTTTTTTTGCTTAAATTTGAATGCAATTTTTACTATAACACAACAATTATTACAAGCATAAATTGGTCTTCAGCCCACCAAAAAAATGAATGATAAATAAATTTCATATTCCAATAAAATAAATATTACTTCAAATGAAAGCCTATTGGATTAAGACAAATACATTCATAAAAAAAGCATTTTCCAAATACATTTGGGACATTCCAAATAGGGAGAATAACATCTACCTTACATTTGATGATGGCCCGACTCCTGAAATAACTGAGTGGGTTTTAGAAGAATTAAAAAAACACCAAGCAAAAGCTACTTTCTTTTGTATTGGAAAAAACATTGATAAACATCCAGACCTTTTCGAGAAAATAATCAATGATGGACATGCGATCGGAAATCACACTTATAATCATTTAAACGGTTGGAAAACAAAAACTGTTGATTATTTAGAAAATATAATCTCATGCCAATCAGAAATCTGCAAACAAGATTCCACAAACAGTAAATTATTTCGTCCTCCCTATGGAAAAATTAAAAAATCCCAGTCCAAAAAACTGAGACGATTAGGATACAAAATAATTATGTGGGACGTTCTCAGTGCTGATTTTGACCAAACCATAACACCAGAAAAATGTCTTGAAAATGTACTTAAGAATGTAGTTTCAGGAAGTGTAATTGTTTTTCACGACAGTGTAAAAGCATACAAAAACTTAGAGTATGCACTTCCGTTGTCGTTACAAATTTTAAAAGACAAGGGGTTTGAATTTAAAACAATTCAATGAAAGAAAGAAAATTTATTTCAAATTAAAGTTGTTCCTGCACAATTCCTATTAAAGTATTTGCGTCAAGCTCACCAGATTGTCTCCAAATCATCAATCCTGCTTTATAAATCATTAAGGTAGGCAAGCCTTTGATACGTAAAGCCTCGGCTAATTCTTGATTTTTATCTACATCAATCATAATTACCTTTACTTTATCACCAAGTGCTGCTGCAACATCTTTTATAACAGGATGCATGGATACTGCTGATTCATTCCAATCTGTGTAAAAATCAATTAACACAGGAACTTGTGTATTTATTAGTTCTCCAAATTTTGACATAAATCCAAAATATTAAATTTCTATTACTTTCAAAAAGGGACATTAGGTTGCAAATTTAGCATTTTAAACCAATTATGCTAATTTTTTGCCCTTTATTAGTTGAATTACTGTAATTTCAGGCATAATCCCCACTCTACCAGGGTAAGCATGAAATCCAAATCCTCTGTTTACATAAACATATCTGCCTAAGTTCTCATACAAACCTGCCCATTGCTTATACACATATTGCACTGGACTCCACTTGAAAACTCCAGGGATTTCAATTCCAAATTGCAATCCATGAGTATGTCCCGATAATGTTAATTGATAATGTTTTTCGTCGTGTTGTACCACTTCGTCCCAATGACTTGGGTCATGACTCATCAAAATTTTAAAATCTTCTTTGGTCAATTGTTGAGATGCTTTATTTAGGTCACCAGCTTGCTTGAAGTTGCGCCCCCAATTCTCTACTCCAACCAAAGCAATCCTGGCTCCATCTTTTTCAATAAAAGTATGTTGATTCAACAATAAGTCAAACCCAATTTGACCATACAAATCTTTTATTTCTTGGAAATTTTTATCTTTTGCCGCTTGTGATGGCCAAGTAACATACTCTCCATAGTCGTGATTCCCTAAAACCGAATACTTACCATATGGATGATTTTTAATTTTACTAAAAGTTTCAATCCACGGATGCATCTCTTTGGCATGTGTATTTACAATATCACCTGTAAATAAAATCAAATCCGAATTTTGTTCATTTACCAAATCAATAGCGTGACTGATTTTTTCAGGATTATCAAAACTACCACTGTGTACATCTGAAATCTGAGTAATTGTAAAACCATTAAAAGCATCTGGCAAATCAGGAAAATATATGGGTTGTTTTATCACTTTAAAGTTATATTTGCCTTCAAAAATTCCATATATCAAAGACAAAAAAGGGACTGCAGCAAGACCTAAACCTACTTGGCTAACAAATTTTCTTCTGGAAGGCAAAAAAGTTTCTTTACTATTATTATCTATAAAATAATTAATTCCTCCTGCAGCAATACGAAAAACATCTTCGCCTAACATAAGCACTGTCACTACAATTTTTGGAATATAAATCAAAAGCAACAATCCCATGGTAAGCATGGTTTGCTTTGTTTGTCCAACCGAACGATCGAATTGAGTAAAAGAATAAAGAATAAATAGAAAAAGTAGCAAGCTAATTATTTGATATGAAATCAAAACCCATTTCATTTTTATCAGCGTTTTAACAGCCTGAAATGCATAAAGTTCAATAACAAAAAGAACAACTCCTAAAAAAAACAAGCGTAAGATCATTATTTATATATTTTATACAAAGTAACAACTATTGAAAATGTTAAAGATTTATATTATCATAATTTTAACGCAAAAAAGGGGGTAAATTTCTTTATCCCCCTCTTTCATCTATTAAAACCAAAATTTAAAATCCTATTTAAAATAATCCCCAAGTTATTCCCTAATAAAAGATTTATTTTTTTTCAGTAGTTGCAGGCTTAGTCACTGCGGCAGTTGTGTTTGCATCTGTAGCTTTTACCTCTTTTTTATGTTCTTTTTTATGTTCGTGTTTGGTTGTTTTTATTTCTTTAGCCGGTGCAGTTTGTGCATTTACCATTACCGTTGTTCCAAGAGCTAATGCTAATACCATCAATATTTTTTTCATGACTTAAAAGATTTAATTAATAATTCGTTTTATTAATAGTCCAAAATTATTCACGGAAAATGAAGATTAAATGAAGTTTTATACTTTCTAAAGATTTTAACTTTAATTTAAGTTTTCAGAATATTTTGAAACAAGAGAAAAAAGGTTGTCCCTGAATTAATCTCCGAAGTTACTTCAATAGTAATATGGTGAAATTGCGCGATGCTTTCAACAATAGCAAGTCCTAACCCCTGTCCTTCTTGATCTAAATTAACTCTGGCAAATCGCTTAAAAATATTTTTTTGTTGTTGCTCATTCATCCCTATACCAGAATCTGAAATAGAAATAAAATAATTACCATTTTGAAAACCATCCTTAATTTCGATTTTACCAAATGGTTTGTTGTACTTTATTGCATTAACAATTAAATTATAAAACAAAATATGCATGAGTGTTTTGTTTCCTATAAAACTAAAATGGTGTTCTATATTTTTATCAAAAGACAATTCTTTATCATCAATTCTATCTTGTAAATCAATAACTAAATCTCTTATAATTTGGTCGAAATCTATTTTTTCATTGGCTTCATATTGATTGTTTTCAATTTTTGAAATCAACAATAAATTAGCAATAATTTTTTTCAGTAAATCCAATGTACTGAGAGAACTTACAATTTTATCCACTACCGAATCCTCCAATGAATTATTCTGAAGCAAATTTTCGAACTTGCTTTTCAGCAACGCAATTGGAGTCAATAATTCATGAGAAACATTGGCAATGAATTGTTTCTCTTTTTTAAACAATTCACTAATCCGATCCATCATTTGATTCAAAACGGTATCCAACTCTTGAAAATCTTTAGAATGTGTTTTTATCGGAGTATGATCAAAAGCTTCTGGTTCATTAACATGCCTGATTTTGGTATCAATAATTTTATAGAATGGTTTCAGCAAATATTCGATATAGAAAGTATCCACCAGAAAAGTAATAACCACAATTACAATCAAAACAATTATGATGAATAGGCGAATTATAAATGTGAGATCATTTATTTCGCTCAAACTATTTCCAATTTCCAGCAAATAATTTGTGTTTTCATACTTAAAATAATATTGAAGAATCCTATAATCATTTTTTTCCTCTTCAATTAATCTAGGTTCTGTGATATAGAAGGTTCCATTTAATTTGCTGTTCGAAGGAACCCTCGAAAGCACTAAAAATTCGCTATGCAAAGTAGAAAAACTAGAATAAGTTTCGGTTGTATCATTTCGTACAATGAAATCATTTATTTCTTCCTTGTCTAAATGCTCAATGAATTTCTGCTTTTTTTCTAATAAACTTTTACTGATATGATTGTAAACCACTTTTTCGACCAAAACAGGCAGCATTAGCCATAAAACCAAGATCAATAACAAACGTGTTAAGGCATTGAAAATAGCAAGCTGATGTTTGATTTTCATATTTACGTGTTTAAATTAAACGTTTATTCTGTAGCCAACATTTCGAACTGTTTCAAACCAATTAATTTCTGAATGTTTGTCTAATTTTTTTCTAAGATTTCGAACATGAACATCTATAAAATTCGAATCAGAATTGACTTCCAGAATATCTCCCCAAATATGTTCCGTTAATTGTAAACGGGTAATCACTCGATTTTTATTCAAAACTAAATATTGAAAAATGTCAAATTCCTTTTTAGTCAAATTAACTGAAGCCTCTTTATAACTCACTTTATAATCTTGCAATTGCAAACAAAAACCATGAATTTCGAGCTGATTAACTGTAAAACCATGCATTCTTCGAATAATAGCAAACAAACGAGCACCCAATTCAGTTAGCGCAAAAGGCTTGGTCAAATAATCATCGGCTCCCAATTGCAAACCGCTGATTCTATCTTCCAGTTCGCCTTGAGCTGTAATAATTACAACTGCTGTTTTAGAATCTGTTTTCCGAATTTCTTTCAGAACATCAAAACCACTTCCATCAGGCAGTCCCAAATCCAAAAGCATAATATCATAATCATTACTATTTATTTCCTCCAATGCTTCTTCGCAATTTTTAGAAATTTTACAGATATAACCATTACTCAAAAGATATTCTTTCAGCTCAATTGCCAGTTCTGGATTATCTTCAACAATAAGAATTTTCATTTTTCCGGTTTATTTTCTACTAATTTAAATAAAAAAGCCAGCAAATTTCTCTACTGGCTATCAAAAACAATTTCCACATTTCATTCTTTAACCTCTTTAATCAAATTAAAATACATTATTTTTTTTCTTTAGAAGCAGAAGACTCTGGTGTGGCAGTTTTTTTCTCTGCTTTAGCTTTTTTGTGTTTTGGATGATTGGTTGCTTTCACCTCTTTTACTGTAGTTGTTTTGTTTGGCAAAGTTGCAGCATTTACCATTACACTTGTTCCAAAAACTACTGCGATTAACATCAATACTTTTTTCATGATTTCTAAAAATTTGAATTAATAATTTATTATTTATAGGTCAAATGTATAACCGTAAAATGAAGAAGAAATGAAGATATATTGTTGCTGGAAAATTTAACTTTCTATTAACTACTTCCAAATTTATTCAAGAATTAAAAAACATAGTAACTCAGAAACTTAGCAACTTCCTTTCTTTATTAAAACGCAATTGTCTATTTTTACACCTCTAAATTTATTTTTCATGTCACAAAAACGTCTTTACCTTCTCGATGCTTACGCCCTTATATTTCGTGGTTATTTTGCTTTTATAAAAAACCCAAGAATTAATTCCAAAGGAATGGACACATCTGCCATTATGGGATTTATGAATGCCTTGATGGATGTTATAAAACGTGAAAAACCAGATCATTTAGCAGTAGCTTTTGACAAAGGCGGAAGCACGTATCGATACGAAATGTATCAGGAGTACAAAGCCAATCGTGACGAAACTCCCGAAGCTATTAAAATTGCAGTTCCTTACATTCAGGAATTATTGCGAGCTATGCACATTCCGATTATTGAAGTGGCTGGATTTGAGGCTGATGATTTAATTGGAACAATAGCCAAACAAGCCGAAAAACAGAATTATCAGGTATTTATGGTAACTCCTGATAAGGATTTTGCTCAATTGGTTTCTGAAAATATTTTCATGTACAAACCTGCAAGAATGGGTAACGACATTGAAATTTGGGGAATTCCAGAAGTTTTAGCCAAATTCGAAATTACTCATCCTGAACAAGTAATCGACTATCTTGGAATGATGGGCGACGCTGCCGATAATATCCCAGGTTTACCAGGTGTGGGAGAAAAAACAGCTAAAAAATTCCTTGCCGAATATGGTTCAATGGAAAATCTTTTGGCTAATACACATCAATTAAAAGGAGCTATTAAAGATAAAATTGAAGCCAATGCCGAATTAGGTTTATTGTCTAAAAAATTAGCCACAATCCTTTTGGATTGCCCTGTTCAATTCAACGAAGTTGATTACGAATTATCAAAACCAGATGTAGAAAAAACCGATGCTTTGTTTCAGGAATTAGAATTCCGCCAGATGAAAGCGCAGTTTGACAAATTATACAATCCTGTTGCCGTTGATGAAAATGCAACGACAGAAACTCCTTCTGCTTCCGCTAAAAAAGCGCCAGTTAAAAAAACCAACGATGAACAATTTGATTTATTTGGTTTTTCTGATGAAGAAAATAGCGAAGTAAAACACAGTTCATTTTACGCCACTTTAGATAATACTGAACATTTTTACCAAAGTATTCAAGGCGATTTTGCCGTGAAATTATTGCTACAAAATCTAATGAAGCAAACTTCAGTTTGTTTTGATACCGAAACCACAGGAATTGATGCCTTAAATGCCGAATTGGTTGGTATGTCATTTGCTTGGGAGAAAGGAAAAGCTTTTTACGTTCCTTTTCCAGAGAATCAGGAAGAAGCTCAAATTTTAGTCGATAAATTCAAACCTTTCTTTGAAAATGAAGACATCGAAAAAATTGGTCAAAACGTAAAATACGATTTGAAAATTTTATCGAATTACGGTGTGCAAATTAAAGGAAAGTTGTTCGATACCATGATTGCACATTATTTGATTAATCCAGATATGCGCCACAACATGGATGTTTTATCGGAAACTTATTTGAAATATTCTCCGAAATCTATTGAGGATTTAATTGGCAAAAAAGGCAAGAATCAATTGTCAATGCGACAAGTTCCTTTAGATGACATCAAAGAATATGCTGCTGAAGACGCTGATATCACCTATCAATTGAAACAAAATTTCAGTCCAATTTTGGATAAAGCCGAAACCAAAAAATTATTTGATGAAATTGAAATTCCGCTAATACCTGTTTTAGCTGCAATGGAATTGGAAGGAATCAATTTAGATGTTCCTTTTTTACAATCCATGTCAGTTGAAATGGCTGCCGAAAGCCAGGCATTGGAACAAAAAATATATGAAACCGCAGGAGAAAAATTCAATTTAGCGTCACCAAAACAATTGGGCGATATTTTGTTTGACAAATTGCAAATTGGCGGAGCCAAACAAAAGAAAACCAAAACCGGTCAATATGCTACTGGCGAGGAAGTTTTATCGTATTTAGCGAATGACAATCAAATTGTAAAAGATATTTTGGAGTGGCGCCAAATGGTGAAATTACAAAGCACTTATATAGATGCATTGCCAAATCAAGTTGATGCAATAACAGGACGTGTTCATACCGATTATATGCAAACTGTCGCCGCAACCGGACGTTTGAGTTCTAACAATCCGAACCTGCAAAACATTCCAATTCGCACCGAAAGAGGTCGATTGATTCGAAAAGCATTTATTGCCCGTGATGAAAATTACACCTTAGTTTCTGCGGATTATTCTCAGATAGAATTGCGCATCATTGCTGCTTTATCGGGCGAAGAAAATATGATCAAAGCGTTTCAAAACAACGAAGATATTCACAGAAGCACCGCTGCCAAAGTATTCAACGTTCCTTTGGAAGAAGTTACCAAAGAACAACGTAGTAATGCCAAAACCGTGAACTTCGGAATTATCTATGGTGTGTCTGCTTTTGGATTGAGTAATCAGACTTCGCTTTCTCGAAAAGAAAGCGCTGAGTTGATTGATGCGTATTATGCCACTTATCCAAACCTAAAATCATACATGTCCGGACAAGTTGATTTTGCCAGAGAACATGGATATGTACAAACGATTTTGGGAAGAAGGCGTTATTTAAAAGATATCAATTCTGCTAATATGATGGTTAGAAGTGGTGCTGAACGAAATGCTGTCAACGCACCAATTCAGGGTTCCGCTGCAGATATTATCAAAATTGCGATGATTAATATCCATAAAAGATTGACTTCTGAAAACTGGAAATCAAAAATGCTTTTGCAAGTACATGATGAGCTTGTGTTTGATGTACACAATTCCGAATTAGACAAAATTCAACCAATGATTAAACAGGAAATGGAAAATGCAATCAAACTGGAAGTTCCTTTGGACGTTGAAATAGGTTTGGGAAAAAATTGGTTGGAAGCACATTAATATTCTAAGAAAAGAAACTTCTATCAATAGAGTTAGTTCATTATCATTACGTAGTGATTACTGTCGTTTGTAAATAAAAAAGAACCTATTCTTATTTTTTTTCTTAACTTTAAGAAATTAAATTCTAATCATAACACAAATTTAAAAAACTGAACTATGAGAAGTATTATCAAAACTTTTATTTTATTTTTTGTTTTCCTAATTGGCTCAGGTGACTATACACTTAGTGCGCAAAACCCTCCATCACATGCAAAAGCTTATGGAGTAAAAAAGAAATACAGGTATTACCCGCAAGCTAATGTGTATTTTGATCCGGTGGTAAAAAGATACACTTACCTGAGCGCAGGAAGATGGACTACTGTAATCAATTTACCGACCAGCATCCATTTAGTGGGTGGTTATAATGATTTTGATTTTGAAGGAGACAATCCTTGGAAAGATAATGCAAAACACAAAGAGAAATACAAACCAGCCAAACCTGTCAAAAGTAGTGATATAAAAAAAGTAGAGACATCACACAATTCAGACAATGGGAATGGAGGAAAAAAGAACAAAAAATAGTTTTTAGAAAACCCATTTTACCAAAAAAGGCAATTGAAGTTTTTTTCAATTGCCTTTTTTTTTATAATTTTTAAAACCTATTTCGTAGATTCTCTTTCTTTTAATTGCGTCTTAATTACTACAGTCTGGTAAGGCATGTGCTCTTCTTTAGACTCTAATCGATCTATTAATAACTTCACGGCCTCTTCTCCTATTTCAATTCCATGCTGGCTAACGGTAGTCATACTAGGAGACAATCTTCTGGAAGCCAGAATTCCATCTGCAAAACCTATAATTTTTAAATCTTTTGGAATCTTATAACCTTTTCTAACCCCTACTCTTAAAGCAATAACAGAATCATTTTCTTCTAATGCAAAAACGCCATCAACTAAATTATTAGAATATAAATCATTTACTTTCTCAGCAAAATCATCTTCGGAATCAGCGCGGATTATAATATTCTCATTAACTTCTATATTATTGTCTCTTAAAGCTTTTAAATACCCTTCTGCTCTCAATTTACCAACGCCTAAATTATCCACAGACGAAATTAAGGCAATATTTTTACATCCTAAATCTATTAAATGCTGAGTTGCATTATGACCCGAATCAAAATCATCAACTATCACTTTATCACACTCTACTTCATCTGTAGTTCTATCAAACATCACAATAGGCGTTCCGTCATTAATGATAGAAATAAAATGACTATAATCATTCAATTTCTGTGCTTCTTCAGAAATCGACAAAACGAAACCATCAATAGTACCATTACTCAACATTTCCATAGTATGTGCTTCTTTCTCCAAAGATTCATTAGAAATACACATAATCACATTATAACCTCTCTCGTCCGCCACTTTTTCTATTCCACTAAAAACTTTAGCAAAAAAAGAGTTTAATATATTAGGGATAATAACTCCAATCGTTTTAGTTTTTCTGTTTTTAAGATTCAAACCAATAACATTGGGTTTATAATTTTTTAATTTGGCATATTCTTTAATCCTAACTTTCGTTTGTTCACTTATTTCCGGGCTATCATTAAGTGCTTTAGAAACAGTCGAAACCGAAACATTAAGTTCTTTTGCAATTTGTTTTAATGTTGCTTTTGCTTTCATTTGAAGAGTGGTATTTGAACCATTTAACAGTTTTGAAATAAAAATTCATTTATATTTAATGATATGCTATACATTTTTTATTAAAACTTAAAAAAAAAAGATATTTTATACGATAAAAGCGAAAATTACAAAAAAAAAGCAACATCAAAAAAAAATTATTCGAATTTATTACAAAAGAATAAAACACAAACTGAAACAAAATTCTTATTCAATAAATATATATTTGATAATCAGCATTAAGTCAACAAAAAAATAATCAATTAAGCTATTTGGATTTAAAATAATTAATTGTACTTTTGCAACCCCTTTATTGGGGATGGAATGTTTAATTAAAATATATTATTGTGAACGCATTAAGCTACAAGACAATTTC